>Ga0187783_10001345_pt1 | contig 18070 bp, 15 predicted proteins | sample 1015_SJ02_MP02_2_FD_132471 | JGI IMG/M metagenome (GOLD analysis project Ga0187783, IMG submission 132471) | Tropical peat soil microbial communities from peatlands in Department of Meta, Colombia - 1015_SJ02_MP02_20_MG | ecosystem: Environmental > Terrestrial > Soil > Wetlands > Peat | place...
GTGGGGGCGGGTTGGAACCCCGGGCCTCGGGCTACGCTCCTGCCGGCATCTTCACGATCTTCTTCTGAATCGCGTAGGTCACCAGCTGCGCTTTGTTGTGAATGTCCAGCTTGCGCATGAGATTGAACTTGTGCGCCTCCACCGTTTTGACGCTCCGTCCCAACCGGACGGCAATTTCTTTGACGGAATAGCCTTCCGCGATCATCTTTACCACCTCGCGTTCCCGCGGCGTCAGGGTCACCCCTCGGCTCTGCCCGCCGCGAACTTTGCCGCGGGAGCGGAAATCGTCCACCAATTTCCCGAGCATCTGGGGACTCAAGTACTTGCGGCCTTGGTAGACCTCGCGTACCGCGCTGAGCAGGTTAGGTGCGGCGGTGTCTTTCGGAATGTACCCGGCGGCGCCGACCTTGAGGAACTGCAGCAAGTAATCCTCATCTTGATCGATCGTCAACAGAATCAGTCGTGTGTCCGGAGCATCCTTGGCCATGAGCCGGGCAGCTTCGAAGCTTGCGGTTCCCGGCATAGCAATATCCATGAGTACGACGTCGGGTTTGAGCTCCCGCACCAGCTCCTGACCTTGAACCGCGTCGCCGGCCTCTCCCACCACCTCGAAGTCCGGTTCACTCTCGAGTACGTGGCGCAGGCCTTCACGAAACAACGCGTGATCGTCCACGATAATGCACCGAATCGCCATCGACAAATCCCATAACCGCGAGGAACAACTATCCTCCTCCGCCGAGATGGCTCGCGGCAGCAAGCACGATTCGGATCGGGCTTGAGGAGCTCATCGCAAGCGTGCCGCCCAAAGACGTGCGCAGCTTTGCGCTCCTGTCCTTTCCTCGCCCTGCCGTCCCCGTTGTCCTGAACCAGGAATCCTCGTCGGTCTCTCCTTTCCCGTGGAAGGTTCAAGTTTGCGCCGGAGAATGTCTCGCCATGCTCTCGGCACACCCATCCTGTCCACGCGTTTGGGATGCTGACCCGGAATGCTAGACCGCACCCACCGCGGAGCAGAATCGCTCAGAAATGGCGCTGAGAAATGGCGCTGCGCGCCTGTTTTGGCTGCGTTGTCGTACGGAAAGATGTGGCTCGATTCTAGCAGCCCCCCGGGCCGTCTGCCTACGATGTCAGCAAAAAAAGACAACTTCATGGCCGGGATGACTCGTCGGCCGGCCGGGTCTGCCCACGCGATCAGGTACAATCCAGGGGAAAATGCTACGTTATTTCACAGCCGGCGAGTCCCACGGAGAGGCCCTAGTTGCCTTGCTTTGCGGCTTGCCCGCTGGGTTGAGGGTGGATCAGAGCTTTCTCGATCGCGAGCTCTGGCGCCGTCAACAGGGCTATGGCCGCGGTGGGCGGATGAAGATCGAGCGGGATACGGCACATCTGATCTCCGGCGTGCGCCACGGGATTACGATCGGTTCCCCCATTGCCGTCCTACTCGAGAACCGCGACTGGAAGAACTGGCAGGAGTCGCTACCCATTCACGAGGGCGATCCCGTGAAACACAAACCGGTGACCGCCCCACGTCCAGGCCACGCCGACTTAGCCGGGGCCCTCAAATACAACTTCCCTGAGGCTCGCTACGTGCTCGAACGGGCCTCCGCCCGGGAGTCGGCCGCGCGGGTCGCCATTGGAGGCTTGGCCAAGCTGTTCTTGCGGGAGCTCGGGGTGAACGTTCTTAGCCATGTCATTGCCGTGGGAAATGCCCGCGTCCCGGCAGAAATAGCGTGGGAACGGGTTGCGGCTCTCTCGGATCGAACCGAAGTGACGCTCAATTGCGCCGAGTCAGAAGCTGAGGCGGGGATGATCGAAGAGGTCAATCGGGCATTGCAAACAGGGGATTCCGTAGGCGGAGTCTTTGAAGTGGTCGCCCACAACGTCCCTCCCGGGCTGGGCAGCTATGCGCAGTGGGATGAGCGCCTGGATGCACGGCTGGCGGGGGCGGTGATGTCGTTGCAGGCGGTGAAGGCGGTCGAGATCGGCGACGGCATCCGGGCGGCGGCTTCGCCCGGATCCACCGTGCATGACGAAATCGGTTACCAGAAGTCGGGCCCTGGTTCCGGATTCACGCGCAGTCGAAACCATGCCGGCGGGATTGAAGGTGGCGTTTCGAACGGACAGGAAATCCGGCTGCGAGGGTACCTGAAGCCAATCTCTACCCTGCGGCGTCCTTTGCAGTCCGTGGATTTTGCCACCCGGGATCCGGTGAAGGCAGCCTATGAGCGCTCCGATGTCTGCGTGGTGCCGGCTGCCGGGGTGGCCGGCGAAGCCATGGTGGCCTTGACCTTGGCAGGCTGCGCCTTAGATAAGTTTGGCGGCGATTCGATGGGAGAAACCCTGCGCAACTTCCGGGGGTATCGCCAACAACTCGAAGACTACTGAACGGACCAATTTCGACCGACCCCATGATCTATCCAATCGTAAAATTTGGTGACCCTGTTTTGGAAAAGCCAGCCGAACCCGTTACGGTCTTCGACCAAGATCTCAAGAAACTGGTGGAAGACATGTTCGAATCCATGTATCAGGCGAGCGGGATTGGCTTGGCGGCACCGCAGATCGGAATCTCCAAACGGCTGGCGGTGATTGATATCACCTTCCAAAAGGATGCCAGCGCGAAGCTGGTGCTGGTGAATCCGGAAATCATCCACAGCGAGGGCAAGCAGACGCAAACCGAGGGTTGTCTGAGTATTCCCGAATTTCGCGAGCCCGTCTCCCGCGCCCGTAAGGTGACGATTCGCGCCCAAGATGTGAGCGGACATTGGTTTGAGAAAAGCGGTGAAGAACTGTTGGCCCGTGTCTTCCTGCACGAGACCGACCACCTCAACGGAAAGCTCTACATCAGCCACATCAGTGCCCTGAAGCGCGATCTGATGAAGCGCAAAATCCGCAAACTGGTGAGAGCCGGGCAGTGGTAAATGATGGACAGGAACTGGTGCGGGAAAGAACCACGGCCGTAATGACCTCATGAGCCCGTCGCTCAATCTTGTGTTTGCCGGTACACCCCGGTTTGCCGTTCCGACCCTAGACAAGCTTCTCGAAGCCCAGTTCCCTGTTTCCCTGGTTGTGACCCAGCCGGACCGGCCGAGGGGCCGGGGGATGGAGCTGGCCGCATCACCCGTCAAGCAGAGGGCGCTCGAGCTTGGCTTGCCGATCACCCAGCCGGAAACGATTAAAGAGAACCAACAGTTCCGGGCCCAACTTGCAGCGATTCGGCCGGATGCCGTGGTCGTCGTCGGCTACGGCCGGATGATACCTCCGTGGATGATCGATCTGCCCCCCTTCGGCAACCTCAACCTGCATGCCTCCTTGTTGCCGAAATATCGTGGAGCCGCTCCCATTCAATGGGCCCTTTCGAGGGGCGAGAGCGTGACTGGAGTCACCACCATGCGCATCGACGCAGGCTTAGACAGCGGTGATATTTTGCTGCAGAAAGCCGTCGCGATTCTCCCCCAGGAAACGGCGGAATCGTTGGCTCCCCGCCTGGCCGCGATCGGAGCCGAGTTGATGATCGAGACTCTCGATGGGCTCATGGCCGGAACCATCCGTTCCCGCCCTCAAGATCCTGGCCAGGCCACTCTCGCACCAACTCTCAGGAAGGAAGACGGCCGGATCGATTTTGCGCGCAGCGCAGGAGAGATCCTGAACCGGCTGCGTGGCTTTCAGCCCTGGCCGGGCGCCTTCACCTGCTTTCGCGGCAAGAACCTGCATATTTGGGAGGCGAAGGCGATCGAGCAGCCCATTCCCCCGGGTGCACTTTGGAGCGAGGATGAAAGCTTGCGGGTCGGCTGCGGTGCCGACACCGCGCTCGAATTGCTCGTCGTCCAGCCCGAAGGGAGGAGGCGGATGTCGGCACGGGACTTCCTGCACGGCCATCGTGTGCGCAATGGCGAGCTCCTCGGCTAAGGTACGACCACAAACCGCCAGCCCCGGCAGGCGCGCCTGCGGGGACCTACGGCCTTCCATTGCGGCGCGGGGAGCCGACGACTGATGCCCATCTCTCCCGCGCGAATCGCCGCCTTCGACATCCTGCTTCGGGTCAACCAGCAAGCTGCGTTTGCCGCAGAACTCCTCCACGCTGCCCGCTACCAACAACTCTCTTCGGCAGATCATCGCCTGGCCACGGAATTGGTCATGGGAGTTCTTCGCTGGCGTTCGCTGCTCGATCAAACGATTCAGCAACACTCGTCCTGGAAGCTGCACAAACTGGATCCGCAGGTGCTCACTTCCTTGCGCCTAGCTGCCTACCAACTCCTGTTCTTGGACCGAGTGCCGCAACCTGCCGCCATCGACGAGAGCGTGGAACTGGTGAAACGCGCGCGAAAGCGTTCTGCCGCAGCATTTGCCAATGCCTTGTTACGACGCTTGGCGGGTTCCAAGCGAAGAGCACCGCCTGCAACAGCGTTCGCAAGCGCCACCACAATTACGGAGTTGGCCAGGCTTTCCGCCCATCCCGAATGGCTGGTTGCGCGCTGGGTGAGCAACTTCGGTTGGGCGGCTGCGCGGCAAATGTGCAGCTACGATCAGCGCGTTCCCGAGACTTCGCTGGCCATCCGCGAGCTCGATTCACCGGACGCACTCGAGAACCGGGGCATTCAGGTCGGGCCCGGACTCCTCCTGACCGATTCCCGGCGAGTCATCGCAGGGGATCTCACAAAATTGCGCCGGGCAGAGCCCCCGTCGATCGTGATTCAGGATGAAGGATCCCAACTGGTTGCCCTTCTGGTGGGTAAAGGCCGCCAAATTCTTGACTGTTGCGCGGCACCGGGTGGAAAGGCACGGCTGCTCGCGGACCGCAATCCGCGCGGCCGGGTACTGGCTGCCGAGCTCCATCCCCATCGCGCTCGTTTGCTGCGCAAACTCGTTCCCGCACCCAACCTGCACGTGATCGTGGCCGATGCTCGTGCTCTGCCGGTTCAGGGGGGTTTTGACCGGGTGCTGGCCGACGTGGCCTGCTCCGGCACCGGTACCCTGGCTCGCAATCCCGAAATCAAGTGGCGCCTGCAGAGCGAGGATTTGTTCGATTTCCACCGCCGGCAGCTCGAGATACTGCGCTCGGTCCTGCCCCAGGTTGCGCCCGGAGGCCGACTTGTCTATTCGACCTGTTCCATGGAGAAGGAAGAGAATCAACAGGTGGTGGAAGCGGCGCTCGAAGGAGAAAAATCCTTCCGCGTGCTCGATTGCCGTGAGCTGCTCGATCAGCTTCGTAGCGAGGGCGAACTGGTGGGCAAGGACCTGGACTCGCTCACCCGCGGCCCCTACCTGCAAACAATCCCCGGGGTGCATCCCTGCGACGGCTTCTTCGCCGCCATCCTCGAAAAAGCCCCGCTACGGCCACCTCCGGTCTTCCTCGATTCAGCGAAATCAGCTTTGGGAACCGGCTCCAGCCACTCACCATCCCGGACGCACCTCAAAACTTACGCTGGCGCCAACCATCACTTTTGCTCCCGCAGCGGGATTCTGGGAAAGGATGACACTCGAACCTGGAGGCGGGCTAGCGGCTGGCAGGAGTCGATTGGGCGGAGAAGTGGCGGCGGAAGCAGCGGAAGCCAAGCTCATGCTGCCCACCTCGAGGCCAGCTTGCTTGAGGGCCGCGGTCGCTGCGCTCAGGGTCTGTCCCACCAGGTTCGGCATCACAAACGCTTGCGGCAGAGGTGGCTGTGCCGTGAGCAGATTGATCTTGGGCGCTGCGATGCTGCTGGCGCTGGGCGAGGGATTCTGGGCAATCACTTCGTTCGGGGTGGCTCCTGGGACCGCCACTTCCGCCACCGCTCCTACATCCAAGCCGCGGCGCAGAATGTTGGTTTCTGCCGCCCGTTCGCTCTGCCCGAGCACATCGGGAATCTGGACCCGTTGTGGGCCCAGGCTTAGGGCGACTCGAATCTGCCAGCCGCTGCGGATCAGGGTGCCCGAGCCTGGTATCTGCGAAAGAATCCTGCCCTCCGCGACATTGGCGCTGTAGTACTGCCGCTCGATTTCGAAGCGAAAACCCGCCAACTCCGCCACCCTGCGTGCCTCTGCCGGTGTCTCGCCGACAAGATTAGGCACAGCCACTTCCCGACCGTGGATGGCAAAGCGCATGGCCGTGAGGGCCGAAACCAAGGCCACCACCAGCAGAACGAGAAAGAGCAAGACAAAGCGAAACAAGGCCTTCATCTTCTAACTTCCCGGGTTGCGTCCTCCGCCGTGACTTGCCCGCAGGAACTGCCCGCGGACTGCAAGCTCGCCAACCCCAGCCGGAGAACGGGGTCGATGCCTGTCCGCATCGAAGCTCTTCGCTCGGCGGTGGGGCGGAGCGAGCCAGGATCCGGGACGGGAGCGAGCTAGTGAGTCTCCTCTTCCGCGGGAGCTGCGTCGGGAGTATCCAATTTTTGCGTGACCGAGCTCGGAGACACTTCCGGGACCGGCTGAAAATCTCCGGGGTCTCGTCCGGCCAGCGCCACCTTCATAAAATCAATCCAGATGGGGAGGGCTGCATGGGCTCCGGTCTCCTTTGGCCCCAGCGATTTCTTTTCATCGTAGCCAATCCAAACCCCTGCCGTCATGGTGGGCGAAAAGCCGATGAACCACGCGTCGGTAAAGTCATTCGTCGTACCCGTTTTCCCACCTAAGGGATACTTTAGGCTGGCAGCGGCGACTCCCGTGCCATGGAGCACCACCTCGCGCAACATCGAAGTCATGATACGCGCCGTACGCTCCGCGATCACGTCTCGTACATCCGGAAAGTTCTCCTCGAGGACGCGGCCTTCGTAGTCGGTCACTTTGGTGATGTAGCGCGGGGTGACGCGGAAGCCATCATTGGGGAAAACGCTGAAGGCGGAGACCTGCTCGAACAAGGTGACCTCGGCTGCCCCCAAGGCTACTGGCAGGTACGCGGGTAGATTCGAAGTAATCCCGAAACGATGGGCATAGTCGATGACGGTCTTGATGCCAACGTTGCTGGCGACCTTCAGGGCGGGAATATTACGGGACTGGGCCAAGGCCCGGCGAAGGGTAATCGTCCCTTCGAACTTCTCATCGTAATTGTGGGGAACGTAGGGACCCGAGGGCGTTGGAAAAATCACGGGAGCGTCGAGGATGGTGTCGTCCGGTCGAGCACCCTGATCAATGGCAGCCGTGTACACGTACGGTTTAAAGGACGAGCCCACCTGGCGCAGAGCCTGGGTGGCACGGTTAAACTTGGATTCCTCAAAGTCCCGTCCCCCCACCATGGCCTTGACGCCTCCGCTGGCATTGTCAATCGCGATCAGGCCGCCTTGGGCTCCGGAATCTTGCTCCAGGCTCACGTGCGCTCTCCCCTCGCCCGGGAAAGACACAATCTTCACGTAGACGACATCGCCGGCTTTCAAAATATCTTCGAGCTTGTGCCCGGTCCATGCCGCATCGGCCGGGCTAAGGCTTGCTAGGTAACGACCGAATCTGACGGCCGCCGCGTGGGGCACGACGGAGGTCACCAAAGCGTGAACATAGCTGCCCGGCTCCGGTTCTTCCTCCCAGTCGGGATGTTCATAGGCGGTCAGGGACTGCCCCTCACTGACCACATTTTCCAGATGACCTTTCCACCCGTGGCGACGCTCGTAGCCAGCCAAGCCATCGAGGACAGCGCGGTTTGCCGCCCGCTCAAGTTCCACATCGAGCGATGTGTAGACTCGAAGTCCGCCTTGGTGCACCTGATCCGCTCCGTAACGGTTTTCAAGATAGCGCCGTACCTCTTCGACGAAGTAGGGCGCGAGCGAGTTGGGATCGTGCTCGAGCTTCAGACCAAGCGGCCGGTTGCGGGCATCGCTGGCCTGCTTGGCTGTGATCTGCCCATCCTCCAGCATGGCGTTGATCACCAGATTGCGTCGCTTGAGAGAGCGATCGGGATGGAGGATCGGGGAATATTGTCCTGGTGCCTTCGGTAACCCTGCCAGAAGCGCTGCTTCCTCGAGGGCAAGTTGCTTGGCCGGTTTGCTGAAGTAATATTCCGATGCCGCTTCGAATCCGTAAACGCCATGCCCGAGAAAAATTTGGTTGGCGTACAGGGTAAAGATCTGTTCCTTGGTGAAGCGGCGCTCGATTTGGATGGCGAGCAAAGCCTCTTCGATTTTTCTCTGAAACGATCGGTCGGGAGAGAGAAACAGATTGCGTGCCAGCTGCATGGTCAGGGTGGATGCCCCCTGCACCCTGCCGCCGGATTCTATGTCGCGGTACGCAGCTCCGGCGATACGCCACACGTTGACGCCCCAATGGCGATAAAAGTCCTTGTCTTCGATTGAGATCAGGGCCTCCCGCAGCACGGCGGGAAAATCTTTGTAATTGGCAACCACGCGTCGCTGCAGGGCAAACGAACCGATCACACGTCCCTGGTCATCGTAGAGTTCCGTGATTGAACTGGGGCGGTAGTTTTCGAGCTCATCCACTTGCGGCAGGTCTACCGAGTACACCAGAAACAATCCCGCAGAGGCACCGCATACGGCAGAAAACAAAACCAGCAACCCGAAGAGCACGCGGCCCATCATCTTCCCTCCGCCTGCTTCGACGGGCGGAAGATCTTGATAAATCACGTTCATGGGGACGTGAAATTAGCATAGCAGGTCTCGCGGGGAAACTCGGGGTGAATTCAGACATCCCGCCTTAGCGGCACCCTACGCGACAGACCGCAGTCGTGGGTGGTCAAGCCGGTTAGCTGGGACGACTCTTTAGCAGTTCGATGGCCTTCTGCAACTGCAGGTCTTCGTCCTGACTCGGCGGCTTGCGGGTCTGATCGGGCGGAGCTGCGCTTTCATCCTCGTCCGGGAGAGGACCTTCCTCTTCTTCATCGGCTACCACCACATTGGGTGTAACCGCCGAATCTTGAAAGGCCTTGCCGCCGGGGCTGTAATACTTCGCCACCGAAAGAATCAAAGCCCCGCCAGCCGGTAATTCGATAACTTTCTGGACCGAACCCTCGCCAAAGGTTTTGTCTCCCACAACATCGCCGCGAGAGTTTTCCAGGATGGCCGCAGCCACAATCTCAGCTGGGCCCGCCGTTCCCTTATTTACCAGGACTACCACCGGCAGACTGGTGACGGCCTTGCTCGGATCGGCGTTGAAGGCCTCGCGGGGATACTTTTGTCCCTGCAGATAGGTAATCGTGCCGTGGTTGAGGAAAAGGTTGGCGGTGGCAATGCCTTCCGATTCGTCACCTTCGGCGCAGTTGCGCAAGTCTAGAATCAGCTTTTTCGCACCCTCTTTCTGCAAAACCTTGATCTTGGCGGCTATCTCTTGCGACTTTCCCTTGCTAAAGGCATCGACTCGGATTTCAGCGATTTCATCGCCCATCATCTTTTCGCTGACCGGGGGGATGCGCACGATATCGCGCGTGATGGTGACCTTTTCCGGCTCGGCACGGCCGGCTCGCACCACTGCGACGGTCACGTTTGAGCCCGGTTGACCAGCCAACTGGTTGCGCAGCTCCGCGAGTGACATCTCGCGAGTACTCTTCCCATCGATCGCCTCGAGAATCTCCGTATCTTGGATACCCGCCTTATCGGCCGGACCTCCGGGGATGACGGAAATGACAGCCGCATAACCAAACCGCTTGGAAATCGCCGCACCGATATCCGCCCTGGCCTCGCCCTGATGGGACTGGTAATCCTTGTATTCAGCCGCAGTTAGATAGCTCGAATCCGCATCCAGTGATTCCAGCAATCCATGCAGCGCACCGTCGGTGACCATGGGGATGTTCGGGTCTTCGACATAATCGCTGCGTACGCGCGAAAGCACTTCGCTGTAGACCTGAAGTTGTCGATAGGCGCCCTCGTTGCTTGACGCCCGCACACCGTCCATACCCCCCGCGACCATGAACAAGAGCACGGCCGCCGAAGGAAGAAGAATTGCAACCTTTAGTTTTGTGGACATCGAGATGGTCTTCTTTAAAGAGAGAATGACTACCGAACTCTTCCTATTATACCTGTTGGATGCAGGTTCCTATCGCTAGGCTCAGCAAAATCCGCCAGTCGTCAGTAACCAGCGAGAAACGAGCCCGGGGGGCGCCACGACCCCAAAGCTTGGCAGCTAACCTCGGCAGAGCCGGAAGATACGCAGATTGCCCCTGAGCTGGCGACGTTGGCGAAGGAAACGAAGTGACCAAGCGATAGAGAATCCCCCCGCGCCGACCGAACCCGTTTTGAGCTGGTAGGTTCCCGCAAACCAAAGCTACCGCTCCTTTCCTTCGCTTTCTTTTCGTATCCCTGCGCCTTAATGCAACCGGCATGTCGTTCTTACTACGAACTGTCGATCGGAGAGAATAGGTCGGGGGTCGGCCCGTCGGGTGTGCCTGATCGGGCAGCACCAAAAGCGGCAACGGGACAGCGGTGGCGCCGAGACCGAGGCGAGCCGGGGGCAGGAGGCGGTCTCGGACCCAAAGATCACAACGGCGACAGTTCGTCCTCGTGTTCTCGCTGTGTCGGGTGAGCAAACCTCGCCTCGAGGAAGCGTTTGGCCAGCTCCTGGCCGCCCAGCCCAAAGGCCAGAGCCAGGCCAAACAGCAACGCCCCAAAGATCAGGCCGAAGGCGATGAGAACCGTCTGTTCCGCCAAGCCGAGCTCCTCAAACGCCATCGACACACTCAGCACGGTGATGAGGATGCGCACCGTCGAACTGATGAGCTTGGGGGACGGGGACCCGGCATTGACCGCGGCCAACAGGGCGGCGCGGGAAAAGAAGCTGGCCGCCAGCAGGCCGAAGAAGATCAAGCAGACCGCGGCTACCAATCGCGGTAAGTACGCAACCAGCTTCGAAATATGGGGTTCGAGACCGACAATGCCCAAAACGTTCACGCCCACCAGGATGAAACCAATCCATGCCACCCAGAAGACGAACCGGCTCAGCAACTCGGTCGAGGATGGCAGGGCGGTGCGCCGCAGAAATTGGCTGGCTCCGGCATCGTCGGAAAATCGATCGAACTTGACCAAACGCAGAATGCTGCGGCAGATAACCTCAATGATCCAGGCGGCCAGACCGCCAATTACTACCGTGATCAGGGTCACCAGCAGTCGGGGCAGAAATTGGGCTACACTGCGAACAATTTCTTGCGTGGCCTGGCTTAATTCAACTACGAACTTGTCCCACATATGACCTCACCTCCTGCCGTCCCACAAATCTCCCAGGTACGGCTTGAACTTCTCAAACGTCAGACACAGAGCTTCGACATTGCGTTCCACTTCCTCCCCTTGGGAGTCACGGTTTTCCGCCAAAAACGTGTAGGCCCTCCCTCGGTATAGCGGGGCCAAAGCTTGGATGATGTGATCGCGGTTGAGGACTGCGCGGTGATAGGAGGCAGCAAATTCATAGACCGTTTTTACCCATAGCTCATCGCAATAACAGAAATCTTGTTCCGCTCGAGAGGCCAGCAGTTGCAACTCCTGGAGGGTGGCTTGGGAAACGATTGAATTCAACAGAGGCGACAGTTCATCCACTCCGCTGCGGAACAGATCGTATAAGCGTTTGCGATTGATCCGCAACGGCTCGAGGGTGACCTCGGGCTGACCCCCCAGAACCGGGACAGGCTCGGAGGAAACGTTCGATCTCCAGGCAGGATAGTGATCCAAGGAGAAAAACAGCGGTCCCACGCCCTCCCGCAGAGCATCCACCACATCGGCGGGTGGATTGTTTTGTGCCCGGGTCTTGCTGCCGAGCAGCGCCTGCGCCAGTTTGAAGCCGCTGGTGATGGCGGAAATCGTCAGATAGAGCTTCGCCCCGTCCTGCTCTGCCTCCTCCACCCAACCTTCCTGGCCAAAAAGGTGAGTGGCCAGGCGTCCTGAGAAAGCAAACTCGGAGGGATAAGGTTCCCGGACCTGCTTGGCATACAGGGCTCGGGTCATGGGGTATACCAGGTTGCGCACCAGCAGTCCATCAAACTTATGGCGGTGGTACACCGGTGTCACCAGGTCAAAATCCTCCTGGACCGGCTGCAACAAGTGGGCGATCCATTCCGGCTCGATGTTGGTGGAATCGGCGGAAATGACCGCGCACGCCGAACAATGCAGCAAGTCGGCAGCCCCCAGAATGGCATAAAGCCCGCGGCCGGAGGTCGGGCCTCCGCCATAGCGCGCACTGATCGAGTGCAGGGTGCGCAAGGCGTGGGGGTTGGCGGCGGGCTGCAGGTCATTGATCGAGGCTGCCCGCACCAGCTCTTGCGTGTTGTCCTGTGAACCTCCATCCGCATTGAGGATGACCGCTCGCTGGCGGGGAAAATATTTCACCAGGCCGGCGCGAACCGCTTGTACGATCTGCCCAATGGTGGCAGCGTCGTTGTATGTAGGCACACCCACGATCAGGTCCACTTCGCCCACATTCATCAACTCATGAAGAAAATCATCCGTGAGAATGCTTTCCTCGGCCAACCAAAACCCTCCAAAGCCCCCATCAATCGCAAGTCAGCCCCTAGCTCAGACTCGAGCCTCCGCACCCCTCGGGGCACGCCTTCAGACTCTCCTCAGCCGAAACCAGTAGAACTGGTAGGGTCCCATGGTCAAAAGATACGGCAGATCTCCGATGCGCGGGAAGATATTGCGACCAAACATCTCAATCAGGATGTTGCCCTTGTAGGCACGTAGATCCAACTCGACCGCCTGGGCGGAATCGGAAAGATTATTCACCGCCAGCATCGTCTCCTTTCCCAACTTGCGCACATAGGCGAGGACGCGATGATTGGCCGGGTAAAGGAACTCGATCGACCCCCGGCCAAACACGGGACTGGATTTGCGCACCGCCAGGAGGCGCTTCATCCAGGAGAGCAGCGAGTGTTCGAACCTTTTTTGGGAAGCCACGTTCACCGCCTGGTAGCCGTAGACCGGATTGAGCATGAGGGGGGAGAAGAGCTTTTCCGGGTCGGCCAAGGAAAATCCCCCGTTCCACCCTCCGTCCCATTGCATCGGAGTGCGCACCCCATTGCGATCCCCCAAATTGACGTTGTCACCCATGCCGATTTCATCGCCATAATAAATAATGGGAGTACCGGGAAGCGACATCAGCATGCCGTTCATGAGCTCGATTCGCCGGCGGTCGTTGTCGAGCAGCGGAGCGAGGCGGCGGCGAATCCCGAGATTCAAGCGCATGCTAGGATCACGGGCATATTCGTCGTACATGTAGTCCCGCTCCATATCCGTGACCATCTCGAGCGTCAGTTCGTCATGATTGCGAAGAAACAGACACCACTGGCAAGTCGGCGGAATCCCCGGGGTGCGCTGCAGGATTTCAGTGATCGGCTTGCGGTCCTCGAGCTTTAACCCCATAAACATCCGGGGCATGAGGGGGAAGTGGAAAGCCATGTGGAACTCGTCGCCCAAGCTGAAATAAGGACCTAGATCCTCCGGCCACTGGTTGGCTTCGGCGAGAAACATCTTCCCCGGAAACTCCCGATCCAGCCGCGCGCGGTAGTCTTTGAGCACGGCGTGGGTCTCGGCCAGATTCTCGCAATTGGTGCCCTCCCTTTCAATCAGATAGGGGACAGCATCCAGCCGGAACCCATCGACTCCCATGCGCAGCCAAAAGCGCATCACCTCCCACATCTCCTCCCGAACGGCAGGGTTGTCGTAATTAAGATCGGGCTGATGGCTGAAGAAGCGATGCCAGTAATACTGCTTCGAAACCGGGTCCCAGGCCCAGTTGGAGAGCTCCGTGTCCAAAAATATGATGCGCGTCCCCTGATATCGGGTATCCGTGTCACTCCACACATACCAGTCTCGGCGCGGGTTATCGCGGGAGCTTCGCGATTGTTGAAACCAGGCGTGCTGATCGGAAGTATGATTCAGCACCATCTCGATCACGACCCGGATGCCGCGAGCATGCGCCGCCTCGAGAAAACCCTTGAAATCGTCGAGCGTGCCGTAACTGGGATGAACCGAGCGGTAATCCGAGATGTCGTACCCGTCATCCCGCAGGGGAGAGGGAAAAAACGGCATGAGCCAAAGCGTGTTGATGCCGAGGTCTTGGAGATAGTCGAGCTTCTGGGCCAGCCCGAGAAAATCCCCAATCCCATCGCCCGAACTATCCTGAAAGGACCGCACGTGGACCTGATAAATGAGTGCGTCCTTGTACCACTGTGGGTCTTGCGAAAGCGGCACGAGTACCCCAAGGCGAAGACAACAAGCAATGCAAGATTTTTTACCAGTATAGCTTGAAGGCGGCTCTGGCCCCAACCGAGACAGGCTTAGCGGAATTCAGCGAGTTCGGTGCGCAACTTGTGGGTGGCGCGGAAGAGCGTGTTCTTAATGGTTCCTTCGCTGGTATGCAGAATGCCGGCCACGGTTCGCAGCCGTAACCCGTGGTAATGCTTGAGTTCAAAGACCATCCGTTCGCGCGGCGAGAGCCTCTCCATCGCCCGCCGAATTGAGCCTCGCAATTCCCGACTCATCATATTTCGCTCCGGGCTCACGGCGGCACGTTGATCGGCGATACGGTCGAGGATGGGCTCTTGCTCTCCGTCGTAGGATACCGTGGCCGTCAGGTCGCGGGCCCGCGCCGCGCGCTTGCGCAGATGATCGAGACAGAGGTTCGTCACAATGCGGTAGATCCAGGTGTAAAAGGAGCACTCGAAACGAAAGCTGCTCAGATTGACATAGGCACGCAGAAACGCCTCCTGGAACACATCCTGCCCATCTTCTCTCGAGCCGGTGAGGTGGACGGCAAGCCGCAGGACGGCCCGGTCGTACTGGCGCACCAGCTCTTCGAAGGCGCCGGCATTCCCCAGTTGCGCCTGGCGGATCAGCCACGAGTTGTCCACACGGCCCGAGTTCGTCCACTCGCGCTCGCCGCCTCCAAGCGGTAATGCGTTTTCCACTCGTCCTCCTGCCTTTCAACCGACAAACTTATATCCCGTGCCGTGCACGGTTAAGATGAAGCGAGGCTCATCGGGCTTGGGTTCAACTTTCTGCCGCAGCCGCACGATATGAGCGTCCACCGTGCGGGTCGTGGGAAAATGCGCATAGCCCCAGACTTCTTCGAGCAACCGATCTCGGCTTAAAGTCTCCCCCGGATGGTGAAGAAAATATTTCAAGAGCTCGAATTCCTTGGATGAGAAGTCCACTTCCTTGCCCCGCTTCGAAACCCGGCAACTGCGCAGGTTGACCTCCACCTCGCCGAACGCATACTGCTCCGCCGGCCGCGCACTGATCCCGGCGCGCCGCAGCACAGCCTTCACCCGCGCCAACAATTCCCGAATGGAAAAGGGCTTGGTGATGTAGTCGTCCGCGCCCAACTCGAGCCCCACGACCTTGTCCACCTCCTGCCCACGGGCAGTGAGCATGATGACCGGAATGGCGGGCTTCTTGGCCTTGAGCTGCTTGCACACGTCCAGTCCCGACATGCGCGGCATCATGACATCCAGAATCACCAGATCCGGACCCTCACTGAGCGCCCGCTCCAGTCCGGACACCCCGTCGAGAGCACTGATGACTTGATAGCCTTCGAATTCGAAGTTGTCGCGCAGCCCAGCCACCATATTGGGCTCGTCCTCGACAATCAGGATCTTGGCCATGACTCCAATTTCTCCAAATCAGTTTGCAACCGCTTGTTTTGCCTCCGCGGAGCGAGCGACCGGTAAGCAAATGGTGAATTTGCTTCCTCGTCCCGGGACGCTGTCGACCAGAACCTCGCCGCCGTGCGCCTCGACGACGTGGCGCACCAGCGAAAGTCCCAACCCGCTCCCTTTGGTGTTGTGGACCAGGGGATCGCCGACGCGGTAGAACTTCTCGAAAATCTTCGGCTGCTCATCGAGCGGAATGCCGATTCCATGGTCCACCACTTCGAGCTTCACCGACCCGTTGTCGCAAAACAGATTCACGCCGATGAACTTGCGGTCTTGGGAGTACTTCAGCGCGTTATTGACCAGGTTCAACAGGGAACGGGCCAGGGCTTCGCGATCCACGCGTAGCCGGGGCACAGCTTCGGCGATTCGCTCCTCAAAAGAGAATCCGTTCTGTTCAATCTGGTAGCGGTAGGACTCGAGCGTGTTGCGCACGAGCTCGCTTACATCGGTCTCGCGAAAATCGTACTCTTTCCTGCCCGCCTCGATGCGGGAGAAGTCGAGGATGTTATTGATCAAAGCCGTGAGGCGCTCGCTCTCCTTGCGAATGATGGAATAGTACTCGTGACACTTGGCCTCGGATTTCAGCCGGCCGAGCTCGAGGGTTTCCGCATACAAGCGAATGAGGGAAAGCGGGGTCCGCAGCTCGTGGGAAACATTCGAGACAAAATCCGACTTCAGACGGGCGAGGGCAAGCTCTCGGGAGATGTTGCGGTGGGTCAAGATAATACCCGCGGCCAAGAGAAGAGCCAGCCCGGCCAAAATCATAAAATCGTTGCGCACGAAGCGGTGCTCGAGAGCGGCCAGCGTGGTTCCCCGTACCTTGATGGCCAGGGTCAGCCCGGGAAATGCCCCTTCCATGTTGCGTTCGACCTCGGGATACCCTCCGTCCCAGCCGAGCGAAGCGGCCAGGGGAGCCGATTCGTTCTTGGAGTGAATCATCATGACCACGTGGCTCCTCTCCCCTTGTTCCTCGTGGTGGCTCAGGACCTCATCGAGCATCTCGGGAAAGAACGTATCGTGGAGGTATTCGGCATCGAAAACCAACCCGGCAATGGCGGTCGTGCCGCCGTGACTGTCTCCCGTCAGAAACAACCCCGCCGACTGATACATGCGCTTGTCGCCGCGTGGCGCCCAGTTCTGAAAGAAGTGATAGTGTTCCCCGTTTTTCGACATTTCCTCGAGCTGTCTGACTAGGTCCTTGTACTCCACCGGCATCCATCCGTTCACCATGCTCGAGAAGTTTTCGGCTTCTTCGCGAAACAAAGGATCCTTCAGCCGATCTTTTTGCGAACGGAGCACGAAGCCGGTGTCTGGGTCATAGACGAACACGTGGGCAAGATAGGCGTGCGCCGCCAGGATCCGATCCAGGGTTTCCGCACAAGCGTCGCCGGCGGGAGGGATCTCGTTTCTCACCTCATCCGCCAATTCGTAGGCACGGTGATTGATCTGTTTCTCCGAGATCTTGAGGACTTGGTTGAATTCTCTCTGGAAAGCCGCTTGCACGCCCTTATCGCGCTCGATCCGGTTCAAATACATGACGCCCAACAGGACCAGTACGGCGGCCGGCAACACCACGGCGAGCTCTAAAGTGAGCATCAGCCGGGTACGCTCGTTCCACCGCCCCTTCAACGTCATCGAAGTCTCCGATCCCGCCTGCGGGCCGTCAACCCAACATAGTCAATTGCCGACTGGGAGGTGTCAATGGAGGGTAAAAACAGGTAAAAAGTTGTGAATCGGGTTGCCCTCCGTCGAGCAGACGGCACCCGGCAAAATGTAAGATAAGAACCGATCCACCGCCCAGGCCAGCTAGCCCAAAGGCCCGATTGCCATTCCCATCTCCGACGCTTACAATCCTTGGTTATCAAACCCAGTGCGGCGCGCCACGAGGATGATTGAGAAAAGTCATTGCCATTTATCCTGGCTCGTTTGATCCCCCGACCAACGGTCATTTGGATCTGATTGAGCGGGGGAGCAAGATCTTCGATCGACTGATCGTGGCAATTCTTCGCAATCTGGACAAAGCCCCCTTGTTCGCCCTGTCCGAGCGGGCTTTGATGCTCGAGGCCATGACCGAGGACTTCAGCAACGTGCGGGTGGATATTTTCGATGGCCTGACCGTCGATTATGCGGCGAAAGTCAAGGCCGGAGCGGTGCTGCGCGGCATTCGGGCGATTAGTGACTACGAATACGAGTTACAGATGGCTCTGATGAACCGTAGATTGCAGCCCAACCTAGAAACCGTATTTATGATGCCGGCGGAGCAATACTCGTACCTCAGTTCCCGATTGGTGCGAGAAGTGGCGCAGTTAGGCGGATCGATCCAGGGCCTGGTCCCCGACCTGGTCGAGCAGCGGCTGCGGGAAAAGCTCGATCCTGCCGTGAAGTTGCAGCATGCAAGAGATCTCAAACCGAGGAAACGAGGATGACCAGTACCGTCGCTGCCCCCAGCTTCCGACTGACTGACCGCATCAACCGCATTGAACCTTCGGCGACGCTTGCGGTGGTAAATGAAGCGGACAA
>Ga0187783_10001346_pt1 | contig 18058 bp, 16 predicted proteins | sample 1015_SJ02_MP02_2_FD_132471 | JGI IMG/M metagenome (GOLD analysis project Ga0187783, IMG submission 132471) | Tropical peat soil microbial communities from peatlands in Department of Meta, Colombia - 1015_SJ02_MP02_20_MG | ecosystem: Environmental > Terrestrial > Soil > Wetlands > Peat | place...
CCATGCCAACAGTGATAGAACCGCGACAGTGTTGAACCAAAACATGGGTCTGACCCAAAACATGTATGTGACCTCCTTTAGCAGCCAGTTGGTGGAAAAAACGTGAGCTCGTAATCTCCTAGCATGCCGCTTTAACTAGACGTTAACGCAGTCTGTCGTCATCCACTGGCCTTTTCCGATTCTCCTGCCCCTCGGCTCACCGTAGTCGGCGACGATTTGAGAGAAACTCAGCCAAGCGCGATAACGTGGGGAACCATCCCGGACTATAGAGATTCTCGGAGGGCGACATTCTGCACCCTGCTGTTTTGTATAGCACCTTGCTAATTGGGTACTCGAGGCGGTTCTGCCCTTCGAGATCGCGAACCACCAGGAAATTGCTCCCATCTGGGGACCCGTCCGCCCACTGCACGTCTATCAGCATTGTCAATGGGGCCAAACCACGATATGGACGTGTTCTTCCAGAACTTCGCGGGGGGCGCCGCCCTGCAACGGCACGCGCGCCAACGTGCCGCTGCTAATGTACGGTTCAACGTTGTGGCTACGCAACAGCACAGTTTTCTGTGCGCTCACAACCTATCGATAGAGCCGTCGTCATTGCTTCGAAGGGGCTTGCCCACACCCAACACGGGTCTTTCAACTGCCCCCGCTGCGTGCTCAGATTGTGGATTGTGCGGGCACTCCTCCCGATCCACTTCATCTCACGTGTAAGCTCCTTGCCGCTGGTGATTCAGATCCCCTATACCAGCAGTGCGATGAGAAGGATCAGGTTGAGGGCGGCATGTGCCCTCCTCACGTTGGAAATTTGTATCTGATGTTGCGCTACATCAAAGCCAGTGACTGACGCGGGGCTAATAATTAAGAAGAAGCAAACAATGAGGATTCCCATGCAGCTTTCTAAACTTACCGAAGTTGAAGTGAACGACGTCAACCGTGAGCGAGAGAACGAATCTCGCCTTCTTAAAAAACTCATGATGCGCCTGCCAACAATGATTTCGCTCAGAGAGTGCGAGGAGAGTGACTGCCCAAAAGGCTCTTAGACGTGACGAGCCGTGGCGAGAACCCCTTGGAATGGGCTCGAACTCTTACTTGAACCAGTGATACCCGATACTGAGCTGGATGCCATTGAATTCTGGATTGCGCACACCCAAGTTTGCATTGGAGATGTGCGACCAGCGACAGCCCAAATCGAAAGCTTGATGCTTCTTGGTGGACACCTCGATGCCGCCACCGGCTTTCACCGTGAAGTTAAATGACGAAGTGTTGCCATGAGGTAGATTGGAGTTGGTGAATAACCCACCTCCCGCCAGCTCAATATAAGGTATAAGGCTCCCGAAATGGTGACTGGACCTCCAGCGCAAAACGACGGGCTCAAATCCTCCTCCAAAGATATGCTGAGGACTTACTTGAAGAAAATACGGAATCAGGTTGAAACCGTACTCTAGGTCACCCTGTCGCCAGCTGGCACCAGCATCCGGGATCAGCACCCAGCCAAGGAAGAATCCGGTCGACCAAAGCTGCGCCTCGGCGAAAGAATCGGTGTTCTCTTCCCCGGTTGCACCCGCGCTCCATACACTGAGATCCAGTTGTCTCTTCTCGGCTTCAGGCGGCGTCTGGCCCTGCACCGGGTGCGTCAGCAACAGCAAAGAAAGACCGCAGAGTAGGGGCGCAGACCGGAATCGACTGGGTACGCCGCATATGCAGAGCTTCGTTCGGCGCAGCACCGGACTACGTCGGGACCGGCCGGGGCTCAGGTCGAGTGGATGAGGTCGAATCCTCGGAGGCAGGGTCAAGCCGACCGAGAAGAACCGCCTACAGATCGAACGCATGCTGGCAAAAGCCCCTAAATCATACCAGAAGCGTTACCGACAGATTCCCAGTTGGCCGAATTTCAAAGCGAGGGACTCACCAGACAAGTCCGAGCAAGCGCAATGTACCCGCCACAACCATCAGACCGATAATCCCCGTCGTGATATAGTCGCATGCACATTCAAAGGTGCCCCGAAGTCCAACTTCCCGCCGAGCATTGGTCCCGCCTTGCTGCTTCGACTTTCTGCGGTTTCCCCACACCCAACCAGGGTGCCCGGTCCAGAGGGAATCGGCAATGGCTCGTTTGTGGAGATCGACCACCTGTACGGGTGGTATTTGGCCTTCTCAACGTAATCCATCTCAATGGTTGATTTACGTCTGGACGGTTAATATCGCGCGTCTGGCCGAAACCCGCCAGGCTCTCCAGCTAGGTTAGTGTGGATATGAGAAGGAGAGATGGCCGAGTTTGGGTAAGGCTACCGGCATGACAGCCGGCAAAACCCTGGTTGGGGGCTTCGCGGGGTTCGAGCCCCGCTATCTCCGCCACCTCTCTCAAACCAACTCTACACGGTTCGGTCCTACCGTCGAAAATCGCGAGTTCTAGTTAATCGACAGGTCCGCAACGGTTCTAAACCTGTGCTAGAGGCATGCGGAAGGTAAGGTTTCGAGCGGAATGGGCAATTGATAGCAAAGGACTTCCCCTTGTTCAGAATACCCGTCCGGCTCCCTGCGGAATCCGGTGCAGGCTCCTGCCTGTCCAAAGCAGGTAGGCCATATACACCACGATGGCCAGGTTCACGACGAGCACGGTGACGTGAAAGGGGGTTTGACGGTTGACGATTTTATAGATCTCAAAGGGTAGGTATAGGGAGCCGGAGATAAGGGCAATCCACTGTGCCCAAGCCCGCGCGTACCAAAGCCCGTAGGCTTCGACAAAACGGAGAACAGCATAGGCCAGGGCAGCCGCGGCCACCGCCCACAGTTTGGCAGTGGTCAGAGTGTCCGCCCAATCCAGAAAGGCTTGGGCGAAATGTCGGTCCGGACTGATATGGAGCAGGCGGAGTAGACCGTCAGCCACGTCCCAGGGGTCCTGATGCATCAGGAAGAGCACGCCGATGCCCGCGAGCAGGACGATGAGTCCTTTCGTCAGCTCAAACGAGGCGATGCCGCGCAGGACCTGAAGGCTGGGATCGTGCTCGGACCGTCCAAGTTCTAGGTTGCTGTCGAGCATGTCGACCACTGAACCGGTATTCTATTATCTCGCGGACTGCAACAACAGTGTTCCACAGAGGCAAAAAATCCTCTTGCTCTTATCTTAGGCGAAAAGCTTATGACGTGGCGCGAACCGCAGCCCGTAATTCATCGACAATGTCGTGTGCCGCCTTGTACGCTTCGTCTTTTTGCGAAACGTCGAAGGAAATGGCCCCTACTCGCGCATGGCCACCGCCGCCATAGCGTTCGCAAACCTTCGCCAGATTCACCATCGGCTCCGACGGAGCCCAGGGATTCGATCCAACCGAGACCTTCACCCGAAAGCTGCTCTTGCTCAAGCCCACACTGTAAATCGACTCCGGATGCAGATAGTAAGGAATGAATTTGTTGTATCCCTCGAGCTCCAGGTCGGAAACATCAAAGAAAAGCGTCCCGTCTTTCAATTGGGTACGCTCCTTTAGGATCGCAATGGAGCGCTGATGACGGTCGAGGAGAGGAGGCAACAGCCGCTCTACGAATGGTTCTTGGATAACCTCAGCCAGCGGTTTCGTAGCCAGCAAGGGGATTAGGCGGGGCAGCAAATCCGGGCTCAGGGTAGATTCGATCACCATGGTGAGCTTCATCGCCGGCTCGCGCATTTCGATGGCAGTGTGGGCATCGGGGTACAGTGCGCCGTCAATGATGTCGGTCCACTTCACCAGCTCGGCGACAGAAGACGGATGAAAGCCAAACCGTTGCTCGGCCACGGTGGCGATGAAGCTGGTGCAGGATTTGAAGTCCGGGTCGTAAAACTTACGGTTGCTCTGATCCTGCTCGAAGTGAGCGGCATCGGCGGGGGTCAGAAAGGCGCTTTCGTGATGGTCAAACCACCAGGTAATCCTCGGAGAACTCGAGTACTTAAAGTCCACAATCGCATTTTCATCGCCGTCAAAATCGTTTTCATTAAACAGCGCTCCAGCCCGGTGCAACAATCCGGTGAAGACAAAATCGACGTCATCGCGGATGCGCTCCCGATAGAAGCGGGAAAATACAGCGGCGGAGGAGGCACCATCAAAACACCGATCGTGATAAAAGACCCGAACTCGCAAGCTTGTCTCCTGTCGTGGTGGAATCAGACTACCGGAAATCTCCAAGGAAGCAAAAGAGGAAGACCAACGACCGCCATTCGGTCCCCCGCGCACTACGCAGAAAGATACTGAGAATTCAAAGATACTAGTAAAACGCCAGCTTTGCCTGAGCAGACCCCGCCGGCTACACCCGTTCGGCAAGGTTGCCGATCACCGGCAGCTTGAATCGCTTTCCTTGCAACGCCTTGATCATCAATACCAGCCACACCATCACCCCCGCGAGCACGGCAACGAACACCGCCAAACAGGCGAAAAGGTATCCGAAACGGGGGATGAGCGACAACAGTGCGAACAGAATCCGCACCACGATAGCCAAGAGAATCGTCGCGATGGCAAAAAAAATCGATTGCAGAGCGTGGAACCTTACCAGGTGGTTGTGTTTGTATGAGCGGAGTCGCAAGAAAATGACGGCCGGGATGAAACTGACATAGGCCAGCCCAGCCGCGAGATTGTCGCGGAAACGGCCGGTTGGGCCGGCCTCGGAGAGTACGGCGATCATCCGGCGGCCACAGCCGGGGCAAAATGCAGCGTTCTCGGGCATGGCGGCACGGCACTGCGGGCACGCGATGAAGATAGGATCAGGCAAGCGAATGGGAACCTTTTTTCCTGCAGCAATCTTCGCACAGGCCGTAGATTTGAAAGGTGTGGCGGGTCGTTTCGTAGTGGTAGGTCTTTCCAATCTCCTGTTCCAGGCTATCGACTTCGGGCGAGAAGAATTCCACCGAGCTGCCGCAATGGGTACAGACCATAGGGTGATGACTGCAGCGATTGTATTGGTGCTCGAAGCGGGCAATCCCGTCATGAAATGCCACTTCGCCGGCCAGACCACATTCAGCCAGAAGCTTGAGTGTTCGGTAGACCGTTGTGAACCCGATTTTGGCATCCTTCTTCTGGACCAAGCGGTGGAGCTCGTTAGTGGAAAGATGCTCCCGGGTCTCGAGGAAGGTCTCGAGAATGGTGTCCCGCTGCTCAGTGTGTTTGAGGCCGACACGCTTTAGATGGCGGTAAAGAATCTGTCGCGCTTCGCGCATCATCTCGCGGGAGATGGTGGGCTGATCGTCGATGCGTTTTTGCAGCATGGTGGCGAAGGCATCAATCGGGCAGGTCGCTTTAGAATCGCTTCCCTGCTCGAGAAAATCATACTGGCGTTTGGCGAATGCGCCAAGCTTTCCGCTAGCGAGCGGAGGGCAGAATGACAGTCGAGCTTTCCCGCGCGGTCCTTGCGGTCGAGGTTTGCGAAAGCCCGAAAAACGTTGGCCCTTTCCCTTCTTCCAGGTCACCGGAGCTCGATTGAGCAGTTTTCCCGCCGCGTTGTCCTCTTCCGCGAAGGGCTCTAGAATCGAGAGTTCACCATGGCAACCATCATTGCCGCTGATTCTCGTCCTCCTACCCGTCGCCGAAGGACCTGGGCGATTCTGCTAATCGGACTCGGAGTGGTGGGCGTGGCCCTGGCTTTCTGGCTGTATGCGACGGTTCGCCTCGCGCTTCCGCAACTCGAGGGGAAACTGGCGGTAGCGGGACTCGCTGCCCCAGTGCTGGTAACCCGCGACAGCCACGGATTTCCAACCATTACGGCCACGAATCTCGAGGATCTGTTCTTCGCCCAAGGATACGTAACCGCGCAAGATCGATGGTTCCAAATGGACGGAATGCGGCGCGCCGCCGCGGGAGAGTTATCGGAGATTGTGGGCGAAGACGCACTCGAGCATGACCGCCGGCAGCGAATTCTCGGCCTCCGGACTGCGGCCAGAACGACCCTGGCGATAGCCTCTCGGGAAAACCTCTCGTATTTTGCAGCCTATGCCCGCGGTGTGAACGCCTATCGCGATTCACACCGCCACCGATTGCCGATCGAATTTGAGATCTTGGGTTATTCGCCGAAAGCGTGGACGGTCGAGGATTCCGCGCTGATTGGCGCCTCCATGGTGGAGGAACTGAGCACCAGCCCTCGTCATCAATTGACCCGGGAAAAGATTCTGGCCAAATTGGGGCCTGAACTCACCGCCGACCTGTATGTTAATTCCTCCCCGCGTGACCGTCTCCCCACCCGGTCCTGGCCAGGGAGCGATAGGAAGAACAACCAGGAGGAACCGGACGCTCGCGAGCAGAATTCCCTCGCGGATTCGAGCGAGCAGCCCACTCCCGGCAGTTACAGCCAGCCATTCCCCTGGCTGAACCTGCGGCCCGGACTCTGGTCGATTCCCGGTTCGACCGGGCTTGCTGCTCTGCTCCAAGAATTGGCCTTCTGTGATTCGCCGCGGCTGGTGGGTTCCAACAACTGGGTGGTGTCCGGCTCGCATACCCTGAGCGGCAAGCCATTGCTCTCGAATGACATGCATCTCGGGCATCAGATGCCCAATCTGTGGTTTGAGACCCACTTACGCTCGGGCAATTTCGATGTTGCCGGCGTGACGCTACCCGGATATCCCTATGTGATCGTGGGCCACAATGCGCGAATTGCCTGGGGATTCACCAATTTGGGACCAACGGTCGAGGATGTGTACGTCGAAACCTTTAATTCCCAGGGACAATACCTTACACCCGATGGTTGGAAATCGCTCGAGCACCGCAAGGAGATCATCCGCGTCAAAGGAAAAGCCGACGTCGAGGTTGACGTAACCCTTACGCGTCACGGCCCGATCGTCAGCGAACTGGTTCCCGGGGAAACCCGCCAACTGGCGTTGCGATGGACCCTCTACGACGGCATCCGCGATCCGTTCTTCGCGGTGGATTCCGCCCGGAACTGGGAGGAATTTGAGGCCGCGTTTTCCCAGTTCGATGCCCCCGGACAAAATGTGGTCTACGCAGACGTCGACGGCAACATTGGGTATCACGCCACCGGCAGGATTCCGATTCGAGCTTCCGGCGATGGCAGCCTGCCCGAAAATGGGAGTGACAATGCCCATGAGTGGCTTGGCTACGTGCCCTTTGATCTGCTGCCCAGCGTCTTCAATCCGCCGTCGGGCATCCTTGCCACGGCGAACAGCCGGATCACGCCCGATCATTATGGCTTTTCCCTCAGCGTCGAGTGGGAGGCGCCCTGGCGATCTTCGCGGATTTATCGAGTGCTAGAAGCCGGCAAGAAGTTTTCTGCGGCCGATATGCTCGAGCTCGAAGCTGACATCTATTCGGAACCGGACCGGCTTTTCGCGGAGCGCTTTGTCTCGGCCGTGGACCACAGCAAGAATCCGTCTCTTCGAGCAAAAGCCGCGGTTGCCCTCCTGCGGGGATGGGACGGACAGATGACGGCCCACTCGGCGGCACCGACGATCGCGGTTCGCTCGCGGGAACAACTCGAAAGGCTGCTGCTTGAGCCCAAGCTGGGGCCGGCACCCGAAGATCCCGTTCAGGCGGAATCCACCCTGAACTGGAAAAGCTACCGCTGGATGATGAAAACGATTTGGCTGGAGAACATTATGCAGCATCAACCCAGCCGATGGCTGCCCGAGACCTACGCCAGCTACGACGACCTGTTCGCGGCGGCAGTGGAGCGTGCGGTCGATGATCGGGCCGCTCCGACCAATCTGAACACCTGGGAGTGGGGGCGCTTTAACGCCGTCGACATTGAGAATCCGGTGTTGGGGCGGGTTCCCATTCTGCGTAGATGGGCTGGGCCTGGTTTCGAGGAACAGTCAGGAAGCCAATACACGGTGAAAGCCGCAACCAAAACTCACGGGCCTTCGGAACGGATGACGGTCGACCTCGCCAATCTGGATCATTCGACCTTCAACCTGGTGACGGGCGAGGCCGGGACCTTCGGAAGCCCGTATTACATGGATCAATGGGACGCCTGGTACCAGAACTTCACTTTCCCCTGGCCGTTTTCTGCCGAGGCGGTCAGGAAATCCCGCGTCCACGAGTTGCGCCTGGAACCGGGGAGATAAAGGAATGGATTAGTTCGGTGGCGGATCGACCAGTTTGACGTCGTAGGACTGGCCGACGATATCAGTCACCTGGCCGTTGGGCTGGATGAGCAGCTGATCGGTGGTGGTGTCAAAAATCAGGAAGGACCCCCCTTGACAGACGTATACCACTTCCGGAGTTTGTCCGGGAACCGGCTGAATGCCCGTTACATCTCCCGCCTGAGCCGGGACCACAACCTCTGAATTAGCAGTATTGAAGATGGAGAGGCAACCGCGTACTTCCCCACCGAAAACGTTCAACGAATAGCAGCCCTTGGAACCGATGAATAGCTTTCCGTTGGCTCCCATCTGCATGCGATCGTGATAACCATCCGTGATCAGGATCGGCGGGGAATTCGTCAGCGTCAGGGAGTTGGCATTGAGGATATTCAGAGTCCCGCAGGTCGGAGCCGCGGTCCCCGCAGCACAGGCGGTATGGGGAGGTGTTCCTGCAACGTACAGGGTGTTGCCGTCGAGCAAACCGTAGGTGGCGGCGCTCACCGGCGTGGTCGGACCCGGGGCAGTGTTGCCCAAGGTGAAGGTTGTAACCCCGGCCGCAACCCCTCCGCACTGCGGACCGCAATTGAAAATGTAGGCAGTAGTGTTATTCCTGAAGATAGCCCACACGGGACGATCAAAATGGCTTTGGGCCGTCCCGGTCACGACCGTCCGCGGATCGGTATAGGTTCCGATCAGTGCCGTGGCAATGACGGTCACATCGTCGGAATTGTTGCTGAAGACGAGGATGTTGGTCCCATCCGGGCTGCCTACAACGTACTGCGCTCCGATCACGGGAATGGTGGCGGTGATGCTGCCGGTTGTCAAATTCATCACGACCACAGCACCAGGCGCTTGTCCGAGGATCGTAGCTGTCGGCACGGCAGCGTACCCAGTGACATTATCGATGCCGATAAACATGCTTTGGGTTTGACCGGGGAGGAAAATGGTCGGCACGGGGGTACTGTTGGCGGAGCTAGAGCTGCTACTCCCCGACCCGCTACTGCTCCCGGACGACCCGCTAGTCCCGGATGAGGATCCGCTGCTGCTCCCCGACCCCGACCCGCTGCCGCTCCCCGACCCGGACCCCGACCCGCTGCCGCTTCCGGACCCCGACCCGCTGCCACTCCCCGACCCAGACCCGCTACCGCTCCCGGACCCGCTGCCGCTCCCACCCTGGAACTCACGGGCGCCTGCAGACACGGCCGCACTACCGCTCCCGGATCCAGATCCGCTGCCACTCCCCGACCCCGATCCGCTACCACTGCCCGATCCTGACCCGCTACCACTCCCCGACCCCGAACCACTGCCGCTGCCGGAACCGGACCCACTGCCGCTCCCTGAGCCCGACCCGCTGCCACTCCCCGACCCTGACCCGCTACCGCTGCCCGACCCTGACCCGCTGCCAGTCCCCGATCCTGACGTACTGCTGCTGGACGCGGGTGCGGTGGCAAGCGCTTCGGTGGCATTATCGACGACCACAACCGTATTGCCATTGATACTGAAGATGATTGTGCGGGAGAGGTCTGGAGAAACGGCCATTAGGCCGGGCTGCGGAGAAGCGCCCGCCAAAAGAACCGAAGACGTCGAAAGCTTGTTATTGATTGCGTTTACGATATTTAGGACCGGGGTCTGGATCCCCGCACTGGGAAACAACGCGTTCGAAACGAAGGCACGAAACTTAAGACCGCTCAGCTTGTGCTGTGTCGCCGTGCTCGAAGACTTTTTGCCTCCACAGGATATAACTCCCACACTGAGAGCGACTAGCACGGCCAAGCTGGTGAGAGCTCTTTTCAGAGGTCGGACTCCGAAAGGTTATGAGGGACAGAATGTTTAGATGCAAGAACTCGCGATTATAGCAGATACCTTTTCGTCCCGACCCTTCTCCGGATCTCCCATGGCAGAATCTTCCTGGACCTCGGACAACTCACCCGATCGCAGAATGCAATTTCGCGATAAATCCTGTATCCTCAGCCGAATGGCTTCCGACCTCCTAACCAGGCTGAAACAAGCTCCGGTGCTCTGCGATGGTGCGACCGGCACATTTCTGTACGCTAAGGGGGTCTTCATCAATCGCTGCTATGACGAGTTGAACATCTCCCAGCCCGATTTGATCCGGGACATTCATCAAGACTACCTCCAGGCAGGTGCGGAGATTATTGAGACGAACACCTTTGGGGCGAATGCTTTCCGCCTGGCGCGACACAGTTTTGCGGACCGGGTACGGGAAGTCAATCTGGCAGGGGCAAAACTGGCCAGGGAAGCAGCCAAGAGCTTTGACGCCTGGATTGCGGGCTCGGTGGGCCCGCTCGGAATCCGTATTGAGCCCTTGGGCAAGACCTCGCTCGAAGAGGCTCGGGCCGCTTTCCGGGATCAGATCACCGCCCTGGTCGAAGGCGGGGTGAATCTGCTGATCCTCGAGACCTTCGGGTATCTGGAAGAGATCCACCAGGCAATTCTGGCGGCGCGGGACGTGCATCCCACGATTCCCCTGGTTGCCCAGGTCACGATCGATGAGGACGGAAACTGTCTGGACGGTTCGACTCCGGAGGTTTTTACTCCCAAGCTGGAGGAGTGGGGCGCGGATGTGATCGGGTGCAACTGTAGCGTGGGCCCGGTAGCCATGCTCGACGGCATCGAGCGCATGCGGCCTCTGACCTCCCTGCCCCTGGCCGCCCAGCCGAACGCAGGCATCCCGCGCTCGGTCGAGGGACGCAACATCTATCTGTGTTCGCCCGAGTACATGGCAAGCTACTCCCGCAAGTTTGTCTCCGCTGGCGTTCGCCTGGTCGGGGGGTGCTGTGGAACGACGCCCGATCATATCCGAGCCATGAAGTCGGCTTTGCGGGCGGGAGAGGCGCGCTCGAAAGCCGTCGCTACGCCGGCAACCCAAGCTCGATTGACGGCAGTTCCGGCCGTACCCCTGGAACAACGATCGCTCCTCGGTCGAAGACTGGCCAGCGGTGAGTTTGTCACCATGGTCGAGATCGTTCCTCCCAAGGGCAAGGACGCTCACAAGGAGATGGACGGGGCACGCTTTCTCAAATCCGTCGGCGTCGATGGAATCAATATCCCAGACAGCCCGCGTGCCTCCGCCCGTATGAGCAATCAGGCCTTGTCGTTGCTGGTGCAGCAGCAGGTGGGGATTGAAGCCATCATGCATTACACCTGCCGCGATCGTAACGTTTTGGGTATCCAATCGGACCTGCTCGGAGCCGCTGCCATGGGTCTTCGCAATCTCATCTGCATCACCGGGGATCCACCTAAGATGGGGAATTATCCCGACGCGACCGCGGTGTTTGATGTGGACTCAATCGGATTGGTCAACATTGTGCGGAACTTGAATCGCGGTCTCGATATCGGCGGCAACCCCATCGGCCAAGGAACAGCCTTCGTCATCGGAGTCGGAGCGAACCCCGGCTTGAATGATATGGACGAAGAGATTCGCCGCTTCGAGTACAAGGTGCAGGCCGGCGCGGAATACGTGGTCACCCAGCCGGTATTCGATTTGCGGTTGCTCGACAACTTCCTGCGCCGCATCGAGCATTGCCGGATTCCTGTCGTGGTAGGAATCTGGCCCCTCGTGAGCGTTCGCAACGCCGAGTTCATGAAGAACGAGCTGCGGGTCTCTGTCCCGGACACCATATTGGACCGCATGGCGCGAGCCCAGACACCGGAACTGGCTCGCGAAGAAGGCATTGCCATTGCTCGCGAGATGCTGATCGCAGCCCGGGATCGAGTGCAAGGAGCACAGATCAGCGCTCCTCTGGGCAAGTATGCTGCCGCCGTCGACGTGCTCGAGGCGCTGGGCAGTTTTCCTTCCGCTCCGGTCTAGCGGAACTCAAGTTTTACAAAAATTCGCACTCGCAAAGATATTCTCGAGCGCGACGTGGATTACAATGGACGGGAGGAGCGGTCGAATTGCCAAAGTTTGAAGAGTGCCTCGAGCGCCTGGAAAAAATCGTTCGGGAGCTCGAAAAGGGAGAGGTACCTCTCGAGAAGTCCCTTACGCTGTTTGAGGAAGGTATCGAACTTTCTCACGCCTGCCGGAAGGAACTCGAGCAAGCGGAGGGCAAAGTGGAGATTCTCTTAAAGCAAAACGGGAAGCTCCAGGCTGAGCCCCTGGAGCCGTTGGACGAGGTCCCGTCAGGCCGCAAATAACCGCTGGCAAGTCTGGATGCCCATGGCAATAAGCGCCCGCGCTTACGGGGCTGCCATGGCGATATCACCGTGAAAAAACGCGGTAGAACTCCGAGGGAAGTATGAAGCTGCATAGTGTTGTTGTTCTGCTTCAGTGTGACAGCGAGATCCAACGATCTCTCGCCTCCGCATTGAGCCGTTCGTTTCCCTTCGTCCACCAGGTTGAATCGGTCGGCGAATTACGGAGCCGCATCGGCAAGTATCCGGGCGGTGTCGCGATCATGGACATGGAGAAAGCCTCGTTCTCGGATGTAGAGCGGTTGTCTCACGATTTTCCCGCCGCCAGCATTGTGTGTACCCACCGCTGCGCGGATGAAGAAATGTGGACCGCAGCCTTGAACGCCGGAGCCCGTGACGTTTACTCCTCATCGGACATACCAGGCATCGTTCGGGCGGCGATGACCAGTTGCACGAGCGTCCATTCGGCGGCCGCGTAACCGTGCCTCTCAGCCCCAGAGGCTGTCTGCCGCCATCTCGCTGTTTTTGGTTTGCCGGGCCGGTGTCCCTTTCGCAAGATCCTGGATAGGCCGGGTACTCCGGGTCGATCTCTGCCCGCTCGATCCACCCGTCTCGCACCGTTCCACCTACCGGCCACCTTAAGGCTCTGAGCCGGAGGCTTGTTATACTCAGCCTCATGCTCACAGCTACGCTCGAGCACGGCCGCGAACTTACCGACGCGGCGCTCAATCGCTTGCTGCCCGCTGCCACAGAGCATCCGGTTTCCATCCATCAGGCAATGCGCCATAGTGTATTTGCCGGCGGAAAACGTTTGCGGCCGATCTTGTGCATGGAGGCCGGTCGCATGGTTGCCGGTTCTCTTCCCCCCGGGATTGAGGAGTTGGGAGCGGCTTTGGAGATGCTGCACACCTATTCGCTGATTCACGACGACCTTCCGGCGCTCGACAACGACGATCTGCGGCGCGGGCGCCCCACTTGCCACAAGGCGTTTGGGGAGGCGCTTGCCATTCTGGCCGGGGATGCCCTGCAAACTCGAGCCTATGAAGTGCTGGCACGATTGCACTGTGGGGCCGAGCCCCGCGTGCGGATCATTGAGGAAATCGCTCACGGCACAGGAACACTGAGCGGCATGATCGGTGGGCAGGTCGTCGATTTGGAAGCGGAGCATAAAAAGCCCGATCTGGCCACGCTCGAGTACATCCATCATTCGAAAACCGCCGCTCTGATTACGGCCAGCACGGTTAGCGGAGGGCTTTATGCGGAAGCAGGCGAAGATGCCGTGGCCCGGCTCAGGTGCTATGGCCAGGCAATCGGGCTCGCCTTCCAAATCGTCGACGACGTGCTCGACGTAACCCAGAGCTCCGAGCAGCTGGGCAAAACGGCGGGAAAAGACACGGCGGCGGAAAAAGCGACCTATCCGGCAATGTTTGGGGTTGATGAGTCGTTGAAGAAAGCCGACGCCCTGGTACAGAAAGCATCGAGTTCGCTCGACGTTTTCGGGGCGCAAGCGGAAATGTTAAAGTCTCTGGCGCAGTTTCTGGTCGAACGAAAGAAATAACCGATCGCCCCTTGGGGTCGACTCGCTGGTCCTTGCGCTCGGCACGAATGCTTGTCTCCGCGGCACGCCGGGCCCCGTCGATTGCCTTCGCTCGAGGCGGGTCTGTATTCTTTTCCGGCTGACATGCTTATGGCGCCGCTTGACGTCCTGGCTATTGCCGCGCACCGTGATGATGCCGAGCAGACTTGCGGAGGGACGCTGCTGAAGATGGCGCAGCGTGGCCGTCGCACGGGCATTCTCGATCTCACCCAGGGAGAGATGGGAACCCGTGGCACCTCCGGGGAGCGGAAGCGAGAGGCGGAGGAGGCAGCAAGCATCCTTGAGGTCTCCTGGCGGCAGGCTCTCGATATTCCCGACGGCCGGGTGGAAAACACCTGGGAGAATCGCTTGAAAGTGGCGCGGGTCATTCGTCATCAACGTCCCGCGGTCGTGATCCTTCCCTACTGGCAAGGCCGTCATCCCGATCATTACACGGCGTCCGGGCTGGGATACGAGGCATGTTTCCTGGCCGGATTGGCGAAGTTGACGCTGACCGAGCAGGGGTTGTCGGGCGGTTCCTTGCCGCCGCACCGCCCATTTAAGATTATCTACGCGACACTTTATTACGATATTCGACCAACCTTCGTGGTAGATATTAGCGAGCAGTTTGAAGCCCGCTTGCGGGCAATCCTGGCTTACCGGTCGCAGTTCAGCGACCAGGACGCGGGCCGGGATCTTTTCCCGGTTCAATCCGAGATCCGATCACGAATAGAAGCCATGGCGCGGTTTTACGGCATGCTGGGCGGCGTGACTTACGGCGAACCGTTTCTGCAGAGAGAGGTCGGACTGGTGGAAGATCTGACCCTGATTCCGGTGAAGTCCATTTGAGCCTCTTGCTGCTGAACCGAGCGAGCAGTGAACCGCCGTTTCCGGAGTTGAGAGTGGGAAATCGCGGCTCGAGTCGATCCACGACCGAAAGCCGGCGAGTCCGGAGCCTGAGGGAGTGCAGACTCCGAACCCGTGGCCTTCAGGAGCCTAGGCTTCAGGCTCCAGGGGCATGCAAGACGCGGAAGGTGCTGCCTCCGCGCGACCACACCAGAACCAGGGCATCGTCTCCCTTGGTTACGCGGGAGAAGGCCTGCTGGGTGTCCGTGGCGCTTTCGACGTTCTTGCGATTCACCTGCGTGATGACGTCTCCCTGGCGTAACCCAGCATCATCTGCCGGGCTGCCCGGTTCGACGTTCTCCACCACCGCACCGTGGAGATCCTTGGGCGCTTCCAGTTGTTCCCGCACGTCGGGTGTGAGGTCCGCGAGGCCGAGTCCCCAATGCATCTTGCCGTGGCCGTTCTCGCCGACTTCGCTGGTCCCCTTCTGGCGGCTACCCATGGCTTCGAGCGTGACCGGCACGGTCATCGCCTTACCGTCCCGCAATAGGCCAACTTTGATCGTGGTGCCGGGACGCTTCCCGCCTACGGCAACCTGCAGTTCGGTGGCGTCGGTGACCTTCTGGCCTTCGAATTCGGTGATCACATCGCCGACTTTCAGGCCGGACTTAGCCGCGGGGGAATCCGGTTCCACGCTGGTGATCACGGCACCGTTGGCGTCGCTCGTCTCAAAGAACTTTGCGTTTTCCGGGGTCAGATCGCTGATCCCAACTCCAATGTAAGCATGCGTCACCTTTCCCTCTCGAATCAGGGTCTCGGCCGTGGGCTGGACGATCTGGCTGGGAATGGCAAAGCCCATGCCGGAAAAGGCGCCCGAGGGAGAGATCAGAAAGGTGTTGATGCCGATGACTTCCCCGTGCGCATTGACCAGAGGACCGCCGGAATTGCCCTGGTTAATCGCGGCATCGGTCTGAATGAACCCGCCCGGTTTGCGGGGATCGTTGGAATAGGGGTTGGGCCGGTTCAGCGCGCTAACGATTCCGCGTGTCACGGTAAAGCGGAAGCCAAACGGGTTGCCAAAGGCCAGTACGGTCTGGCCGGGACGAAGCTCCGCCGAGTTGCCCCAGGGTACGCTCGGTAGATTTTTCCCCTCAACCTTGACGACCGCCAAGTCCGTCAGCGGATCGCTGCCAACCAGCTTGCCAGGCAGAATCCTGCGATCGCTCAGGGTGACACGGATGTCCACCGCACCGTCCACCACGTGCTGATTGGTCACAATGTAGCCGTCAGGGGAAATAATGACTCCGCTGCCCCCGACGTGCTCAACCTGAGGTTGCTCCTGAAAGTGCGGAAACATCCTCGGGCCGAAAAACTCGCCGAAGCCACGCGGCATTTCTTCTGGCGCCTCGCCCTCCGCCATCTCCGGTTTGCTCTTCGACGTGACCGTGATGTTGACAATGGCCGGGGTCACTCGCGCGGCCAGGGTTTCCATGGCGCGATCGAGCGAAAGCAGCGGACTGATGCTCGCGTCATCGAGTGGCGCCGCAGCCGGGGACATAGCGGCTTTGGCCGCCATCGGTCGGATGGCTTCATAACTCACCAACCCTCCGAGTGTGGTAAGAGCGATCATCGACACCACCAGGTGTCGGCTGACCGAATTTCGCGCTTTCGTAATCCAAGTTCTCATCGGTTGTTCTTCTCCTTTTAACAACTAATTGTTTAGTTATTTCCCCGAAAAAATTTTGCCGGCCTACCTCAAATCGAATGTGCCGGAACTCTGGACTCGACCGGCGGACGAGTGGCCGTGCTGATCCGCCACACACACACGATCCAGGACCCGGATCCACCGTCCGACGAAGCCGTCATCACCACCATGACGGTTTCGATCGGCGCCCGTTTCGCAACCCAAGTGGCGGGCACCAGCTGCGCGTCGAACTTTCGCGGAACCGGCCTGGCTTCGGTCCCATCCGTGGGCTTACCGGTGGTGTGCCGCACAGCGGAAACCGCTGCCGGTGGCCGGGGGTTGTCGTTCAGCTCGAGCTTCGCTAGCACGAGATTTGCCTCGACACTCCGTGGAGCCGGGAGAGCGGTCCGTCCCGAAGCGGGAATCTCCGCGACCGTCCTCATGGGATCGCGAACCGCCACCAGTTCCGGTGCACGCGAAAACCACACTACGGCCAGCGCAGAAAACGCAGCCACCATGCCCACTGCCGGCTTCCAAACCCGCGGGGTCTGGGGACGGTTTGCGGCAAGAATTTCGACCACTCGGCGGGACGTCTGCCGCATCCCTCGTACTGCGGCCTGTGCAAGCCCCAGTCCGCGATGGAGCAGGCTCTTCTCCGCCACTGCCACAAGGCACTCGGCATAACTCCGCGGATTCTTGAGACGAGACAACACGTGATCATCGCAGGCCATCTCGCGCTCGAACGAGAGCTGATGGTCAATCCACCAAACGGCGGGATGAAAAAACAGGACCGCGCGTATGATCTTCTGCCCCAGATTGGTCCAATCGTCCCAGCGTCCCAAGTGCGCCAGTTCGTGGATCAGAATCGAGTTCAGTTCTTCGGGCGACAGCTCGCTCAAGCTCCAGGCCGGGAGCAGGATCATCGGTTTGAAGAAACCGATCGCCACCGGAACCGATACCCGCCTTGATTGAGCGACCGTGACCTTGCGCGCGTGCTGAAATTCCTTCAGGGTACGCTCGAGCCTGGGATCGAGCGACCGCGGGTCCAGGGCGACGTGATCGCCGCGCAGCGTCCTTAAGTTCCAGAGACCAAGGGCGATGCGGATCAATCCCGCCACCGCCATCGCCGCCCATGCGAAGAACAGACCCCTCGCCCAGGAACCGGGAATTACGATTGCCGACCAGGCGCCGCGGCCGCTCTCCGCATGACCTGCCATGAGACCGCTCGCGAGCGGCAACACGACGAGGGACGCTAACGCCAGACCCCAAACCGCGAACCGCGTGCTCGCATTCTTGCGGCCGAGCATCCGCAGACAAAACCAGGTGAGAACGGCTACGACGATGCCGTCGGGCACTCCATTGAGCAGCCGCTCCGCGAACCATTCCATCGCCTGCTGAAGGTGGATCGCGCTCATTTTGACGTCCTGGGTTGCAAGATTTCTCGTAGACGGTTCAATTCCTCTTCGTCGATGCTGCTGTCCTCGAGAATGTTCAGCAGAAGAAGGTCGCGAGAGTTCTTGAAGAAACGATGCACCAAATGACTGATCTCCGACCGCGTTGCTTCCTGCCGCTCGATGACCGGGGTATAAATGTGCGCCCGGCCATCCTTCAGGTGCTTGACGTATCCCTTCTTTTCGAGAATACGCATGGTCGTCAGAACCGAGTTGTAGGCCAGAGCCGGCTTCCCCGGGAGCGCCTCGAGGACCTGCTGGATCGTCGAGGGGCCTTTCTCCCAGAGCACATCCATGAG
>Ga0187783_10001347_pt1 | contig 18054 bp, 10 predicted proteins | sample 1015_SJ02_MP02_2_FD_132471 | JGI IMG/M metagenome (GOLD analysis project Ga0187783, IMG submission 132471) | Tropical peat soil microbial communities from peatlands in Department of Meta, Colombia - 1015_SJ02_MP02_20_MG | ecosystem: Environmental > Terrestrial > Soil > Wetlands > Peat | place...
CAGCAGGCCGGCCAGGCCGAAGGTGAGGACCAGGACGATCAGCGTGGCGATGCTGCCCTCCTTCAGGATGTCGTAGCGCCTGGTCGGGCCCCGCCACGGCGCCCGGTCGGCGGCCCTGGCCGCGCGCCGGGCGGCCAGCCCGCGCGGCCTGCCGACGGGCAGCGGGTGGCTGACGCTGCGGACGCGGACCAGCAGCACGTGCGCGCCGACCAGTGCGACAAGCACGATCGGGATGAGAACCACGTGAAACAGCAGCATCTGGCCGAAGTTCATCAGGTTGAAGAACGAGCCGACCCCGGCCGCGTTGAACGCGTCCTTGCCGTTGGTGGAGATCCACTGCGAGTCGAAGTTCTGCTGGGACAGGTACCCGGTGAAGCATTCCACGATCGCGGCCAGGAACGCGACCACGCCGGTGATCCAGGTCATGGCCCGACGGCCGCGCCAGGCGGCCATCCAGAACTTGCCCCACAGATGGATAACAAGCAGCGCCATGAACAGCTCGACGCTCCACAGGTGCAGGCTGTTGAAGAAGTGCCCGACCGGGTTGGTGTGCCACCAGTCGGCGCCGCCGAGCGCGATGGCGAACCCGCTCACGATGGCCACGCCCAGCGCGGCCAGGGCGCCGACCCCGAACACGTAGATCCAGGAGGACACGTAGCCGGGCTGCCGGTCGGGCAGCAGCTTGTCCGGCGGCAGTGAGCGCATCGCCGCGCGGCGAACCCGCGCCGTCCACATCCGCTCGTCCCCCTCGGCCGCCGCGTAGGGGGCAACGGCCTCCTCCGGTCCGGTGGTGGCCGGCGCCGCGTCGACCTGGTGACGCCGGCGGCCGGGGAACGGCAGCAGCAGAGCGGCACCGAAGATGACCACCATGACGGCGATGAGCACGAGGTTCGCCACCGAGACCGTGAAAACGTTCCAGTGCAGGTAGGTGCCGGGCTGGTTCAGATTGATGGCGGCGGGAGGGTGTCCCGCCAGCGCGATGGTGTTCAACGGGGCCTCCCGGGCTTTCGGGCGGGGTAGCTGACGGTCCAACCCTGGCCGGGTGCCGCAGACGGCTGCAGTGAGGTGAGTCACCGGAAGCCGGGACCATGGTCCCGACCTCTAAACCTTTTTCCGAACGGTCCGTGGTGCGCGCGCCCCCGGACCCGCGGGACGCGTCAGCGCAGCTTGCGCAGGAACGGATCCTGCGGCTGGTACGGCGTCACCTTGATCCGGGCATCCACGACGAGAACCCCGTCCGGGCGGGCAATGACCGGACTGAGGTCGAGTTCGGTGACCTGGGGCAGGTCGTCGGCCAGCCGCGAGGTGCGCAGCAGCAGGTCACGTAGTGCCGCGAGGTCGACCGCGACACCGCCGCGGTGGCCGAGCAGCAGCGGCGCGGAGCGGATGGAGTGGATCATCTTGTCCGCAGCGGTGTCGGTCAGCGGGGTAAGCCCGGCCGCACTATCGGCGAGCACCTGGGTGGCCACGCCGCCGAGGCCGAACGTCACCAACGAGCCGAACATCCGGTCGTCGGCTACCCCGACGATCACCTCGGTGCCGCCCGCGATCATCGGCTGGACCAGGACCTGGCGCATCCGCTCGCCGAACCGGTCGGTCAGCCTGCGATAACCGCCTCGCACGTCGGCCTGGGTGCGCAGGTCGAGTTCGACCGCGCCAGCGTCGGTCTTGTGGGCGAGCCCGGGCACGTCGGCCTTGAGCACCACCGGACCCGCCCCGGCGGCGAATGCCTTGACCGCCTCCTCTTCGCTGCGCGCCGGGGTCAGTTCGGCCTGCGGGATGCCGTAGCAGCGCAGCAGGTCGGCGGTCTTGTCGGGCGGCATCCAGCCACCGCCGAGCGTGGCGTGCAGGAAGCCGCGCACCAGGGTGCGGGCGTCTTCCGTTCTGACGTCGGGGAAGGTCGGCACATGGCCGCGGGGCTCGGTGCGCCAGGTCCCGTAGCTGGCCGCGCGGGCCATGGCGCCCGCTGCGGCCTCCGGGTATCCGTAGGCGGGGATCTGGACCCCGGAATCGCCATCGGCCGTGCGCGGGATGAGCCGTACCGATTCTGGCTGGTTGAGGACCACGGCAGCGACCGGGACGCCGACCCGCGCCTGCTGGATGGCCGCGACCAGGTCGCCGGTGGCGGCGGTCGGCAGCACCAGTGCGATCAGCGCGTCCACCTCGTCGTCCGCCGCGAGCAGCTCGAGGCACTGCCGGAAGTCCTCGGCCGAGATCGCCGCCGTGGTGTCGACCGGGCCGCCGACCGCGCCGGTATCCGGCACGAGAGTGCGGAGCCGCCGGCTGGTCAGGCCGTGCGGGCGGTGCACGGTCAGGCCGAGGTCGGTGCAGGCGTCCGCGGTCAGTACCCCGGCGCTGCCGACGTTGGAGACGATGGCGACCGTCTCGCCGCCGGGGACCGGCTGGGTGCCGAGCAGCGCTGTGGTCTCGATCAGGGCTCCGAAGCCGGGCGTGGTGATGATGCCAGCCTGCGCGAACAGGGCTTCCGTGCTGGCCATGGGCGGGGCCACGGCGGCGGGCGAGCTCGCCGCCTGCGGGCTGGCCGGGAACCGCCCGGCCTGCACGGCCAGGACGGGCATGCTGGCGCTCACCCGGCGGGCCGTCCGGGCGAACCTGCGCGGGTTGCCGAACGACTCGATGTACAGCACGGCAAGCTTGGTAACCCCGTCGTGTTCCCACCACAGCAGCATGTCGTTGCTCGACACGTCGAGCTTGTCGCCGACCGACGCGAACGAGGAGATCCCGATGCCGAGCCGGGACAACTGGTCCACCATGGCGAAGCCCAGGCCCCCTGACTGCATGACCAGCCCGACCGTGCCCGGCTGCGGGTGCCGGGCGGCGAACGTGGCGTCCAGGCCGATGCGGGGCACGGCCACGCCAAAGCAGTTCGGGCCGACCAGCCGTATGCCATGCCGACGGCACACCGCCAGCAGGTCGGCGCAGGCGGCGGCGTCGAGCCCGGACGTGATCACCACTAGGGACCGCACGCCGCGCTGACCGCATTGCTGCGCCACGTCAAGCACCGTCGCGGCGGGGACCGCGATAATCGCCAGGTCAGCCGGCTCGGGTAGGTCAAGCACCGAGGGCAGGGAGTGCTCGCCGCCGATCTGGCGGGCGCGCGGGTTGACCACGTAGAGCCGGCCGGAGTAGCCGCCGGCGCGGATGTTGTCCAGGATCGCCCGGCCGACCGTGCCCCGGCGCCGGCTAGCGCCGATCACCACCACCGACTCGGGGGCCAGGACGTATCGCAGGCTGGCGGTGTCCGCGCTGCGCTCCCGCTCGGCCACGGCGTTCAGGTAACTGTCAAGGGCGGTACGGCCGCCCTGGCTGGGCAGGGGAATGGTCAGTTCCATCACGCCCTCCTCGAGATGACGCTGGACCGGCAGGCCGGCGTCCGCGAACACCTTGAGCATCGGGGTGTTCTCGGCCAGGGTCTGCGCGGTGAAGACGCTGACCTGCTGGCTGCGTGCGAGCGAGACCAGGTGCTCGAGCAGCAGGGTGGCGATACCGCGGTGATGCATGTGATCGGCCACGGCGAACGCGACCTCGGCCACGCTGCCGGGACCCGAGGGCCCGTCGGCCGCGTCGTAGCTGGCAACGCCCACCACTTCGGCGGCCGACAGCGCTAGCAGCGCCGCGTGGCCGGGCCGAGGTTCCCGGCAGATCCGCCGCGCCTCGATGTCGGCCGCGTTCCTGCTGAAGTTGAAGAACCGCATGTAGGTGTTGTCCGGCGACATCGCCTCGTGCATGGCCCTGACCGCAGCGAAGTCGGCCGGTCCGGCCGGCCGGATCTCGACCGTGCTGCCGTCAGCCAGCAGCGCATACGCGTGTCCGGCGGCCTGGGCCGTGCTCATGGTGGACCTCCCTGCTTAGAAGTAGAGGCCCGCGATGTGCCGATCGGGAGGCGGGTAGACGAGCTTGTCCCAGACCGCGACCACGCCCTGGACCTGCCGGATCCTGGTCACCAGGTTGTGGCCCAGGTCCGCGGTCTCCGGGTTGCCCTTGACGGTGACCACGCCATTTTCCACGCTGACCATGAACACGGCCGGGTCGATGAGGAACTCCCGCAGGATGACGTCGTTGACGATCTCGGCGTGGATCTCCTCGTCCGTGCGGTCGAAGACGGCAAGCAGGTCGGCCCGGCTGACGATGCCGACCAGGTATCCGCCCCTGTCGACCACCGGCAGCCGCTTGACCTGGAGGGTGTACATCAGCCGGGCGGCGTGCTCGACAGAATCCTCCGGCCTTACCGTCACCGCCGGGTGGGTCATCAGGTCGCCCGCGGTGAGGCCTTCTGCCTTCTGGCGCTCCTTGTGGTGCAGGATGCCGGTGACGGCCGCCGGAATGGCGGCATGATCGCCGGAGAGCGCTTCGCGGGCCAGCAGGTCGGCCTCCGAGACCACGCCGATCACCCGGCGGTTGTCGTCGATGACGGGGAACGCGCTGACCCGGAACTCGCGGAGCCGGGCGGCCATCTCCTTGAACGACGCGTCGCGGCGCACCGCCACCACCTGATCGGTCATGACGTCCTTGACGGTGAGGTTCATCGTTGTCATCCCTTCTCGCCTGGTGCCGGGTCAGTCGATCGGGAAGTTGGCCAGGGGATCGAAGCGGCCAGGTTCGGGCGGATAGTTGAGGCGGTCGCGGACGGCGATGACGCCCTGGACGTGCCGGACCCGCTGCACGAGGTCGCGGCCGATCGAGCTGGTCTCGGGGGCGCCGGACAGGGTCACGACTCCGTCCTTGACCGTCACGTTCAGGGTCTTGGGGTCGATGAACTGGTCCACCATGACCTCGTCGGTGATCTCCTTGCCGATCTCCTGATCGGAGCGGTCGAAGACGGCGAGCAGGTCGGCCCGGCTGACGATGCCGACCAGGTGACCGGCCGCGTCGACCACGGGCAGGCGCTTGACCTTGCGGGTGTACATGAGCCGGGCGGCATGCTCGACCGTATCGTCAGGTGCGACGGTTATCGCGGGGCGCGTCATCAAGTCGCCCGCGGTTATCCCGCGTGCCTTCTCGTGCTCCTTGCGGCGCAGTATGCCGGTGATCATGCCCGGCATCCCTTCCGGCTCGGAGTTCAGCGCCTCCTTGGTCAGCATGTCGGCCTCCGAGACGACGCCGATGACCTTACCGGCCTCGTCCAGGACGGGGAACGCGCTGACCCGGTGCTCGCGCAGGGCGGAAACCATGTTCCGGAACGATGCGTCCTTCTTGACCCAGACGACGCGGGTGGTCATCACGTCCTTGATGGTGGAGATCATGGTGAGCATCCCCTCTCAGCGGCTTAGGACAACCTTCAGCGCGCCGGTCTCGGCGGACCGGCCGAAGACGTCGTATGCCTGGTCGAACTCATCCAGGCCGAAGTGGTGCGTGATGAACCGCTTGGCGTTGATCTGGCCGCTGGTGACCAGGCGCAGCAGGGTCGGGGTGGAGAAGGTGTCAACCAGGCCGGTGGTGATCGTGATGTCCCTGATCCACTCGTGTTCGAGATCCAGCCTGGCCGGCCCGCCGTGTACGCCGACGTTCGCGATCCGGCCGCCGGGCCGGACCAGCTTGACCGCCAGTTCGAAGGTGTCGGGCACCCCGACGGCCTCAATGGACACGTCCGCGCCGAGCCGTCCGGTCAGGTCCCTGATGACTCGCAGCGGGTTCTCGCGGTAGTTGTTCACGGTCACGTCGGCGCCGAACTGCTTGGCCGCCTCCAGCCTGGCGTCGGACAGGTCGATGGCCACGATGTGGCTCGGGCTGAGCAGCTGCGCGCCGGTGATCGCGGCCAGGCCGACCGGGCCCGCGCCTACGACGGCGACGACATCGCCCGGGCTGACCCGCCCGTTGAGCACGCCGACCTCGTAGCCGGTCGGCAGGACATCGGCCAGCATCAGGATCTCCTCATCGCTGACGCCGTCGGGAACCAGGCAGGTGGACGTGTCGGCGAACGGCACCCGGACGTACTCGGCCTGGGTGCCGTCGATCTTGTGGCCGAGGACCCACCCGCCGCTGCCCAGGCACTGTCCGTAGCGTCCCTCGCGGCAGTACCGGCAGGTGCCGCAGGCGCTGATGCAAGAGACCAGCACCCGGTCGCCCGGGGCCAGCGTGTGCACGCCCTCGCCCACCTCCTCGATCGTCCCGACCGCCTCGTGGCCGAGGATCCGGCCCTGGTGTACCTCGGGCACGTCGCCCTTGAGGATGTGCAGGTCGGTGCCGCATATGGTGGCCGCGTCGACCCGCACGATGGCGTCGCCATCGGCGATGATCTCCGGGTCCGGTACCTCTTCCCAGGCCTTCTGACCGGGACCGTGGTAAACGACGGCTCGCATGGCTTCCTCCTAAACTCATTAAGTTCCATTACCAGCCTCGTCGCCGGGGCCGGCCGTCGGCAGGGCCGAAGGTCCGTTCTGGCCGGGTTGAAGGTCACCGCCACCGCGCAAGCCGCTAAGGTCTTCTCTAGGGTCCGAACCCGGGAGGGATCAGGCATGGCTGACCGCGTCATGGAGGAGCTGGACGAGGCCGAGAGCCTGCGGCTGATATCCGCGGGCGGGATCGGCCGTATCGCCTACGCCAGCCGTTTCGGTCCGGCCGTGTTGCCGGTGAACTATAAGTGGCACGACGGGGCGATCGTGTTCCGGACCGCCCGGCACGGCGCGCTGGACGAGGACCTGCAGACCGGCATCGCGGGCGGGGATTACAAGGTCGCGTTCGAGATCGACGAGTTCGACGTGCCGGGACGCCAGGGCTGGAGCGTGCTGATCCAGGGGCCCGCGCACCACGTGGAGGCCGAACACGAGCGCCGGGCCGCGGAGCAGGCCGGCGTCGAGCCGTGGCCCTCCGGCGAGCGGGAAATGTTCCTGCGGATCGTTCCTCACAGCATCACCGGGCGAAGGATCAAGCCCGCCTAGCGGCCGTCCCCGTACCGCTGTCGCGACGCGGTTCACGGGCGGCAACGAACACGGCGCCAAGCCAGATGGCCAGGCATGCAATGGCAATGATGGCGATGGCGGCCAGCTGGCCCGCAGAAAGCGCCGAGTTCGGGTACATGTCGGTCTCCTAACGACGGCCTGACCGCATTCCACCCGCGGCACGCATCATGAGGCACCGGACAAACGGCCCGCAATGGCGGGCCGAAGGTCCCCGCCGCCATCTGTATCAGCGTGACCGGCGTCACCTCCGTACAGTCGAGCTTTCATCACGGTCAGTAAGGAGCGTCGGATGGCCAGCCTCACGCAGCGGATACGCACCTACAGCTTCCTCGACCGCCCGGCGGTTGATATCTCCGTGGTGGATACGACCGACACCGATGCCGCGCTCCTTGCCCAGATCGACTCGCTGCTCAACTCCGCGGCCGCGTCGTTCGCGGCCCGCGACTACAGCGACGCCCTGAACACCTACTTCGCCTGTGAGTCGCTGATCTACGCGCATCTGGATCCGCAGTGGGATCCGGACCTGGCCAACAAGTTCCGCCCGCTTCTGCCGCGCGACCCGTCCTTGTTCGATCCGCTGCTCTCGGCCACCTGCCAATGGCTCGACATCCTGCCCGTCGCGGTCTCGGTCAGCCCGGTCCGGCCGTCGACGCCGGTCACGGCGCAGCTGCTTTCCAGCGTTTCCGGTCTCTACGGCGCAGGGATCAGCCAGGTCAGCGCCAATCCGGCCGCCACCGCCGAGGCGCTGTCCGACATGCATCTGGCCACGATCTTCGCCGACGAAGGGAACACCGCCGCCAGCACGGCAACGATAGCCCGGGCGCAGAGCCTCGACTCGACGGTTGCCGCCGCGCTGGCGCCACCTGGTCCGGCCGGCACCGCGCCGGCACAAGCACCCGCGTCGGCGGCGCCAGCCGCGCCCGCGACGCCGGTCGTCCCGCCGACGCCGACGGGGGCGAAGCTCCAGGCGGTCGCCAGCGCCGCGGACACACCGGCGGCGGCGGTGACGACCGTGGCGTCGGACGGGAGCCAGACGACCAGCCCGCTACGGTTGTCGGGGCTTTCCTCCATCACGCTGACGGACCCGGTCCTGACGCTCCCCGTGCTTCCCGTGTCCCTGCTGGCCCAGCGGCAGGCCGGGCTGCTCACGGGGGCCGGGGCGTCGTTCACCGTCAAGACGCTGCAATGGGCGGCGACGGGGAGCCCCGACGTCGCGACGATCGAGAGCACCATGTACGCCCCGCACGTGACGGTCACGGACCTGCCCGACGCCCTGAGCAACCCGGCCGGCCTGTGGGAGCGGGCCCTCCTGCTGCCGCACGACTATTTCTACGTCATCCCGCTGGCCATCGCCCAGTGCTACCAGGCCATCGGCGATTACGCCCAGGCCGAGACGTACTACCTGCAGGCCGCGGCGTACACCTACCTGAACACCCAGACCGAGGGGCCCTACCTATGGGTCTGCCTGGCCACGCTGTACAGCCAGTGGGGGAACGACGTCTACCAGCAGGGTGACGCGACGACGGCGGCGACCATCTACGGGAAGGTCATCACGCCGGGCAGCACGACGGCGCCGAGCACCCCGCTTTACACCCTGGCCGGCCTGACCACGGCGGCCCAGGTCGCCAAGACCATGCTGTCGCAGCTGGCGTCGCTGGTGACCAACGGCGTCGCCAGCGTGGCGGCCGACGACGTGGCCATCGCCTCGGTGCTGCTGCAGATCTATGGCAAGCTCGGACAGATCAGCGCCGGCCTCGACTACTGGGGCAACTACACGGCGACCGTGCCGATCTGGACCTTCAGCTACCTCCAGCAGGTGGCGGCCAACTTCGCCCAGCTTGCCATGCAGGCCGAGAACGAAGTCATCAACTTCTGGACCCAGGCCGACCAGGCGACGCTGACCGAGACCGAGCTCAGCAACCAGGTGGCCCAGGCCAACGGCCAGGTCAACGCGGCCCAGCAGCAGCTCGCCGCCGCCCAGGCCCAGGCCGGCGCGTACCAGGCCGGGCTTACGCTGGCCCAGACCAGGGCGACCGACGCCGCCCAGGACGCCCAGCAGTACGCGGCCACCAACAGCCAGGTCATCGTCATTCAGGCCACGGGTCAGCAGGTGGCGGGGGGCGACGACGGTGACTACAACGGCGTGAGCGCCATGGCCGCGCAGTACCTGGCCGGGCAGACGATCTCGGGCGATTCGGCCACGGTCGCCGCGGCCACCGACCTGGCCGCCAACCAGCTGAGCCAGCAGTACCAGGTCGACAGCATGAACCGGACCACGACCGAGATGCAGCAGGCGGCGACCCTGGCGCAGGCCCAGCTGACAGCGGCGAACGCGCAGGTCACGGCGGCGCAGGCGAGTGTCGCTGTGGCCCAGCTTGAGGCCCAGGGGGCGGCCCAGACCCTGCAGGTTTTCGACGCCGACACGTTCACCCCGCAGGTGTGGACGGCGATGGGCAACTTCGTCGACGCCATCTACAACCGGTACATGGACATGGCCCTGCAGGCGGCAAAGCTCATGCAGCAGGCCTACAACTTCGAGAACGACACCACGCTGTCCTACATCAAGTCGTCGTACGCGGGCGTCGTCGACGGGCTGCTGGCCGCCGATGCGCTCATGGCCGACATCCAGGCCTTCACCGACGACCTCGTGACCGCCAACCGAGGCAAGAAGCAGTACGTGAAGCAGTCGATCTCGCTGGCCAGCCGGTACGGGTACCTGTTCGAGACCCAGCTGCGCAAGACCGGCAGCATGACGTTCGAGACCACCCTCGATGACTTCGATTCGGTCTATCCCGGGACCTACGAGGGCCGCATCCAGCGGGTGGACGTCAGCGTGCAGGGCATCGTCCCGCCGACGGGGGTCTCAGGCACGCTGAGCAACAACGGCATATCGGTCTACCGGCTACCGTCGGACCTGGCCACCGCGTCGACGCCGAGCAAGGTGCGCATCCAGAGCGCGGAGACGCTCGTGCTTTCCGACTACGACCCGACCCAGGACGGGGTGCTCGACTCGTCGACCGGCAACCAGACCGGCATCTTCGAAGGCGCGGGCGTCGCCAGCAGCTGGACGCTGAGCCTGCCCCCGGCGATCAACGACATCAACTACGGCACGCTGACCGACGTGGTGCTGACCTTCCTTTACGAAGCCCGTTTCGACCCGCAACTGGTCCAGTCGGTGCTGTCCGGCCTGGCCAGCAGGCCCGGATACTACGACAGGGAGCTGTCGATCCCGCTGGCCTGGATGTACCCCGACCTGTTCTACGGCTTCGTCAGCTCGGGCACGCTCACGCTGAGCCTGGCCGCCTCGGACTTCCCGCTCAACCAGACCAATCCGACCGTCTCGGCCGTCAGCCTGCTGATGAGCATGGCCCCAGGCACTTCGGCTACCGGCATCACGATGACGCTGACCGCCCCCGGCAAGTCCGCCGTCACCGGGGTGACCGACTCGACCGGCGCCGTCTCGTCCCAGGGCACCGGCAGCACCTGGGCCGGAGCGGCCGGAGGATCGGCGCTGGGGAACTGGGCGATCACCCTGCCCGCCGCGTCCAACACGGCGCTGGCGCCGGGCGGCACGCTCAACCTCTCGGCCCTGATCAACCTGGTGCTCGTCATCGACTACTCCTTCCAGCCCCGCAGCTGAGTCGCGGCCGAATGGGGAGACGGCGATGACCAAGGCGAACGGCACCGCGGCCGAACTGCTTGACCTTCCGTCCGGCGGCGGCTCGGTCTCAGGCCAGGGCGGCAGCTTCGGCGTCGACCTCAACACCGGCACCGCGACGGCCGGGTTCGACTTCACGCTGCCACCGGGGCCGAACGGCATCATGCCGCCGTTCACGCTGCGGTACTCGGCCGGGTCGGGGGACGGCCCGTTCGGCATCGGGTGGTCGCTCGGCCTGATGACGATCAGGACCAAGGTCACCCCGTCCTCGGCCCCGCCCGACCCCACCGCCACCGGAACGTACTCGCTGGTCGGCGTCGGGGACCTGGTCGCCATGGGCGCCAACAGGTACCGCCCGGTCGTGGACGCCACCGGGCTGCTCATCGAGTTCGCCAACGGCTCGTGGTCGGTCACCGACAAGACCGACCTGCAGTGCACCCTGGGCTCCACCAGCGCCTCGCAGATGCCGGGCAGCCCGCCCGCGGCATGGCTGATCGACAGCTGCCGGGACAGCGCGGGCAACGCCATCACCTACACCTGGACGGCCGACGGCGGGTGGCTCCTGCCGCAGAGCATCGCGTGGGGCACCTACCAGCTGCTGTTCCAGTACGAGAGCAGGCCCGACGTGGTCCTTGACGGCACCTACGGCGCGCCGGTAACGCTGGACAAGCGATGCAGCGGCATCGAGCTGCACGTCACCACCGAATCGCAGAGCCTGGTCCGCAGCTGGTCGTTCCTCTACGACGACGAGGGCGGGCGGGGGCGGTCGTTGCTGACCACCATCCGTGAGCAGGGCCATGCCGCCGACGGCTCCACGCTGGCCGCGCCCGACCAGACCTACGCCTACTCGGCGCTCGGCACGCCGGCCATGACGCCGGTCACGGGGTGGACGACGCCGCTGACCGACGTGGACACCGATCTGGCCGACCTGAACGGCGACGGCCTGCCCGACCTGGTACAGCTCGGCCGCGGCCTGCCCACCATGCATCCCAACCTGGGCGGCGGCGCGTTCGGCCCGCCGCACCCGATGGCCCAGGTGCCCGAGCCCTTCCGGCTGTCCGGCGCCAACGTCACCTTCGCCGACATGTCGGGCAACGGGAACGTCGACGTGCTCGTGCTCGGCCAGCCGTTCTCCGGGTACTACCCGCTCACCGCCCCGAATGGCGGCCTGCCGAGCTTCGGCCTGCCCGTGTTCTTCACCCAGGCGCCGTCGGTGTCCCCGGACGATCCCAACGTCCGCTTCCTCGACCTGAACGGCGACGGCATCACCGATGTCCTGGTCGACACCGGGCGGGCATGGCTGATGTACCTCCGCCAGGACGCCGACACGTGGTCCGGCTATCCGCTGGTCCTGCCGGCCGAGCGGACCCCGCCGGTATCGCTGGCCGACCCGCACGTCTACCTGGCCGACATGACCGGCGACGGCCTCACCGACATCGTGCTGGCCAGCGGCGGCGGGGTAACGTACTGGCCGGCCCGGGCGGACGGCGGCTGGGACACGGCGAGGGGGCTGTCACCGGCGCCCGCCTTCAGCCAGAACCACGACCCCAGCCGGCTTTCCTTCTTCGACGTGGACGGGGACGGCTGCGCCGACCTGGTCTACGTCGACGCCGTGTCGGTCACGTTGTGGCGCAACACGGGCGCGACGCAACTGTCCGACCCGGTGACCGTGGCGACCACGCCGCCGGCCACACCGGGCAGCTTCCGGATCGTCGACCTGCTCGGCGCCGGCACGGCCGGCGTCATGTTCCAGCTGCCGTCCCTGCAGCTCGGCGACTCGCAACAGGCCTTCCTCGACCTGTCAGGCGGCGTGAAACCGTACCTGATCACCGACCTGGCCTACGGCGCGGCGACCAGCACGCACATCACCTACCGCACGAGCACTGAGTTCGCCCAGGACGACGCCGCCGCGGGCACGCCGTGGCCGACGTACCACCCGTTCCCCGTTCAGTGCGTGGCCCGCACCGACCAGGTCGACCACGGCGCTGGCACCACCGCGACCACCACCTATGCCTACCATGACGGACGGTACGATCCCGGGACCCGCGCCTTCCTCGGGTTCGGGCAGGTCGACTCCGAACAGTCCGGTGACACGTCGTGCCCGACGCTGCGGGTGGAGACGGTCTTCCATCTCGGCCTTGACCCGAGCGACCCGACACGGCCCCTGTACGGTGATGAGGCACTCCAGCTCGGGGCGCTGCGGCGCAAACCGCTCAGCACGACGACCTACGGGCTTGACGGGTCCGCGCTCCAGTCGCAGCCGTACTCGGTGACCTCGCACACCTACGCCGCGCTGCTCGTGTCCTCCACCCTGCCCGGCGGCGATCAGGCGGCCGTCCCCTACTGCGTCACGTCGACCGAGCAGCGCTGGGAACGCCAGGCCACTCCCCTGTCCACCCGGACCGTCAGCTACCTGGCCGTCAGCGCCGAGGGCGACATCACCTCGCAGCGAACCCAGGCCCAGCGCGCCGGGGTGACCACGCCGGACCAGGACGTGACGACCACGTCGACGCTGGCGACCGGCGGGACCAACCTTCGCCTTCAGGCCCGGGTGACCCAGACGGCGCCGGACGGGACGGTCATCTCCGCCACCGTGACCTTCTACGACGGCGACCCGTTCACCGGGCTCCCCGAAGGCCAGGCCACCGCCGGGCTGGTCAGCAGGATCGAGGTCCTGGCCTTCGACGACACCTTCGCGACGTCGGTGTGGGGCGCGAGCCCGCCCGACCTGACCCAGTACGGCTACCACCGGCTGCCCGGCGACACGACCGGCTGGTGGAAGACCCGGCAGGCCCACCAGCGGACCAGCGCCACCGGTACCAGCGGTCCGACCCTGGCGACCAGGGGCCCGCTCGGCGGCGTGCAGACCCTCAAGTACGATCCGGCCGGACAGCGGGTCATCGCGGTGACCGACGCGGCCGGCAACACGCTGACCGCCACCACCGACCCCCGGGTCGTCCAGACCGCGTCGATCACCGACGCCAACGGGAACATCACGACCGACGTGTTCGACGCCCTCGGCCGGGTCACCGCGACGATCGGCCCGCTCGACAGCGCCGCGCTGCCCACGGCCACGTTCTCCTATACCGCCGGGGCCGTCTCGGTGGTGCAGGCCACCAACCGGGTCACCCACGGGGCTGCCGACGTCGTATCCGCCACGACGTGGATCGACGGCAGCGGGCAGGTGCTGGGCAAGGCGACGCCGGGGCCGGCCGCGGGCCAGTGGATCATCTCCGGCGCGACCGTGCGCGGCGACCGGGGGCCGACCAAGGCGGCGTACCTGCCCTACGCCGTGACCAGCGCGGACTGGCAGCCGCCTCCGGCCGGGACCGGGGCCTTCTCCTCCACCTACGACGCGCTCGGCCGCCTGATGTCGTGTACCAGGCCGGACGGCCTGGTCGTCACCACCAGGCGCGAGACAGACACGCTGGTGGTGAGCGAGACGTGGCCGGGCGGCACGGCGCAAGACGTCGAACAGCAGACCTACGACGCGGCCGGGCAGCTGATCGCGGTCAGCCGCAACGCCGGCGACCACTGGGTGGAGCAGCAGTACCAGTACGCCCCGTCAGGCAAGATCAGCGCGGTCACGCTGCCCGACGGCAGCCAGGTCACCTTCGGCGTGGACCTGCTCGGCCGGATCTTCAGCCACCAGAGCCCGGACACGGGCAAGACGGTGTTCCTGCTTGACGCGTGCGACAACCAGCGTGCCCGCACCAACGCCGCCGGGCAGGCCGTCCGCGCCGACGTCGACGCCATGAACCGCGTCACCGCGGTGTACCACGACGCCGAGACCACCCCGCGGATCCAGTACGACTACCTCGACGCCGGCGGGGCCACCCCGGCCGACGGGATCACGGCCAACAGGTACACCCGGCTGTGGCAGGTCACCGACGAGATCGGCACCGTGGTGTTCCAGTACGACCAGGAAGGGCGCACCACGTCGAACGCCCGCACGGTGGCGGCGGGCGGCCAGAGCTTCGTCAACCAGGTGACCTATGACGCCCTCGGCCGCAGCACCAGCGTGACCCTGCCCGCGGCGGCGCCGGGCGGGACCGGACGCACGGTCGAGTACGGCTACGGGCCAGACGGGAACCCGGTGAGCGCGTCTGGGGTGGTGAACAGCGCGCAGTACGACCTGTACGGGCGGGTGACGTGGATCAGCTACGCCACCGGAGCCTCGACGCTGATCGACTACCTGCCGGCGGCGGGCGGCGTGCAGCGCGTCCGGGTGCTCGACGCCTCGGGCACGGTACTGCGCGACACGACCGCGACCCAGACCGACGGGCTGCTCACCGCGCTGACCAGCGCGTCACCCGACGACGACAGCGTCACGTTCGGGTACGACGGCCTGCGCCGCCTCACCCAGGCGAGCTACGCCCAGCAGGCGGGCACACCCGAGGTCCACACCTGGAGCTTCAACGACTCCTTCACCATGACCACCTCGTCGGACGGCGGTGCCCTGAACTACAAGGCCGACACCCACCAGCTCACCTCGGCCGACGGCACGGCCACATCCTTCGACGCGGCCGGCCGGCGGACGGCGGGCCTGTTCGGCACCGCGACCTTCGACGCCGCCGACCGGCTCACCGCAGTCACCCTGCCCGGCGGCACCCAGCTGGCCCACACCTACGACTACCTGGGGCGGCGGTCGCGGTCGATGTCCGGCGGCGCCCAGACGTACTCGAGCCCGGTGGAGAACGTCGAGATCCAGGGCAGCACGACCGTGATCTGGATCCAATTCGGGCGTCAGCGGGTGGCCGCCGACGTGGGCGGCACCCTGTCGATCCTGCACCCGAACGCCCTCGGCGGAGCCGACCTGCTCACCGACGCCGACGGCCACTACATCACGCGAGTCCGCGTGACGCCCTTCGGCCTGACCCGGTCCGAAGGCAGTTCCCCGCCGGCCGGCGCGGCGGCGGCGCTCGTGCTGCTGATCCTCGGCTCGGACCCGACCGGCCTGATCTGCCAGGGACGGCGGTGGTACGACCCGCTGACCGGACAGTTCCTCAGCCCCGACCCGTTCATCACCGGCGTTTTTACGGTCGGCGCGTGGAGCCCCTACCTGCTGTGTCTCGGCAACCCGATCATGCTGACCGACCCCACCGGATGCGGCTCCTACAGCGTGCTTGACATCATCGGCATCGCCCTCCTGGCCGCCGCGATCGTCACGCTCGCGGTCTTCTCGGGCGGCGCGGCCCTGGTCGCTCTCACCGTGATCGGGCCTGCCACCGCGGGGGCCGCCATCTGGGGCGTCTCCGTCGGCCTCCTCGTTGGCGTGGCCATCGGCTCGTTCGGCGGCGCGATCGCGGGCGAGCTCGCGGCCCAGAAGGCGGGCGGATGCGTGTGGGCCGGTGCCTTCATGGGCGCGATCATAGGCGGGGCGACCTCGCTGATCGGCGGCGTGCTCCTCAGCCCACTGGGCTCAAGCGCCGGCAGCCTCATCAGCAACACCACCTGGAGCACGCTGGTGAAATATGCCGTGGCCGGCGCCCTCCAGGGCGCCGTCGCCGGGGCCGGAACCGGTCTGGCGGCCGGGTTCGCCGGCGGGAAGGGCAGCGCGGAGGGGATGTTGCTCGCCGCGGCGAAGGGCGCCGCGTGGGGCGCCGCCATCGGCGCCCTCGTGGGCGCGGGGGTCGGTTACGCGACGCTGCAGAAAATCCCGTCAGGGTGGTGGAGCTGGGACGCGTACTGCCAGAAATTCGGCACCTACACCTCCGTCGGCGCCGACTTCAACTCCGCCCTCAACGATGCGAGCGTGCCCCTGTCCGGTATCGAGCTGTTCGGCACGAGCGTGAGCGGCGGGATCACCGGGCTGGCGCCGAGCGTCCTGAGCGGATTTCAGCCGGTCGAGCTGACGGTCCTGAACTGGGCCGCCGGCGCGGCGTTCAGCTACGGCGGCTTCGCCGCGCTTGTCGACATCTCGATGGCGGCCGACCAGGCCGGCTACAGCTACGCCCAGCAGTTCTCGCTGCTCCTCGGGGTGGCGACGGCGTTCGTCCCGATCGCAGGACCCGCGATCGGCGATGCGCTGAAGCTGACGCAGATCCTCGACCCCTCCGGCTACAGCGCGGTGGAGCGCGGCTTCAACAACGCCTTCGGGTCGGCCAATCCGAACAACACCTGATGGCGCTCCCCGGTCTCGCCGCACCGACCGCTGATTCCCTATTTGCCGCGAGTATACGCTGAGTGTATTCTCTCGGGTATGAGTGTTCCCCTGACGCTGCTTGGCCTGCTGGAGCGGGAGCCGAGCCACGGCTACGACCTCAAGCGGGATTACGACAACTGGTTCGGCCGCGGCAAGCCGCTCCCCTACGGCCAGGTCTACGCGACGTTGTCCCGGCTGGCCCGCGACGGAAAGGCGATCGCCGGGCCGGCCGAGCACGGTGAGGGGCCGGACCGCAAGCGTTACGCGATCACCAAGGCGGGCATCGCCGATGTCGAGCGGTGGCTGGCCGAGCCGACCCCGCCCGAGCCGCACCTGCAGACGGTGCTGTTCGCCAGGGTGGTGCTGGCGCTGATGCTGGGCCGCCCGGCCGACCGGTACCTGGATACCCAGCGTGCGGCGCATCTGCAGCGCATGCGCGAGCTCACCAGCCTGAAGGAGCGCGGCGACCTGATGGACATCCTGCTGGCCGACTACGGCCTCTACCATCTGGAAGCGGACCTGCGATGGATCGACCACACCGCGGCCCGGCTCGACATGCTCGCCCGGGCGGTGCGCCGGTGACCGGGAGGACGGCGATCATCGAGGCGCGCGGCGTGGTGAAGTCGTTCGGCCAGACGCCTGCGCTGCGCGGCGCCACAGTGGCGGTGCGCCCGGGCGAGATCGTGGCGGTGATGGGCCCAAGCGGGTCGGGCAAGTCGACGCTGCTGCACTGCCTGGCCGGCATCCTCACCTCGGACGAGGGCGAGGTCTGGTTTGACGGGCGGCGGCTTGACACCCTGCGCGAGACCGAGCGCAGCGAGCTGCGCCGGGACCGGTTCGGGTTCGTGTTCCAGTCCGGCCAGCTCGTCCCCGAGCTGACGGCCGAGGAGAACGTCGCACTGCCGCTGCTTCTTGGCGGCGCCCGCCGGGCCGGCGCGCTACGGGAGGCCAGGGCCTGGTTCGAAAGGCTCGGCCTGGACGGGCTGGGGCGCCGCCGGTCCGGGGAGCTGTCCGGCGGGCAGGCGCAGCGGGTCGCGCTGGCCCGGGGCATGGTCAGCCGGCCCCAGGTGCTGTTCGCCGACGAGCCGACCGGCTCGCTTGACTCGGTGTCGGGCGAGATGGTGATGAGCCTGATGACCCGGGCGGCCCGCGAGCAGGGCACCACGGTGATCCTGGTCACTCACGACGCGCGGGTGGCCGCCTACGCCGACCGCGAGGTCATCGTCCGCGACGGCACGGTCAGCTCGCTCACCGCGGCGGTCCCGTCCTCCGGGGCAGCGCGGTGATCCGGCTCGGCCTGCGCCTGGCGGTCAGCGGCGGCCGCGAGGCCG
>Ga0187783_10001348_pt1 | contig 18053 bp, 17 predicted proteins | sample 1015_SJ02_MP02_2_FD_132471 | JGI IMG/M metagenome (GOLD analysis project Ga0187783, IMG submission 132471) | Tropical peat soil microbial communities from peatlands in Department of Meta, Colombia - 1015_SJ02_MP02_20_MG | ecosystem: Environmental > Terrestrial > Soil > Wetlands > Peat | place...
GCGCACAGCCTGGCAGACGTGCGCCTGACCACCGTGATCGCGATCAGCTGACGTCCGCTCGGTACACCTCGAGAACGCGCAGATGATGGGCACCGACCTGTCCGGGACGGCCGCCGCCGTCAAGGCGAGCCGGCGGGCCGGGTTCGGCCGGCTGCTGGCCAGCCTCGGCATTGCCAACGGCGCGCTGTCCGCGCTGTACGCGGGGGTCGGGACCGTGCTGCTGCCGCAGCAGGTCGAGGACATCGACAGGGCGCATAAGGTCGCCGCGCTCGGCGTGGTAGCGGGCGTCAGCGCGGCTTTCGCGCTGGTCTTCAACCCCGTTGGCGGCGCGCTGTCGGACCGCACCAGGTCCAGGTTCGGCCGCCGCGCGCCGTGGCTGGCGTGCGCCCCTGCCGGGATCATCATCATGCTCGCCGCTCTCGGGCAGGCCAGGTCGGTACTGCTGATCCTGGTGGCGTGGTGCCTCGGCCAGGCGGCCGCGAACCTCTACCAGGCGCCGCTGACCGCCGTCATCCCGGACCGGGTGCCCGCTGCGCGCCGCGGCACCGCCTCGGCCGTTACCGGCGTGGCCGCTGTGCTCGGCGGCGTCGCCGGCGTCGGGCTGGCGAGCCTGTTCACCACGCACCTGGCCGCCGGGTACCTGCTGCTCGGCGCGCTGCTGCTGGTCACGGCGCTGTACTTCGTGGCCGCGACCGCCGATCCGCCCGCCACCCGCGCGCCAGGGCAGGCCAGGCCGCGTGCGGATCCCCGCACCCTGCGCGGCCGGGTCGCGGACTTCGGGTCCGCGCTCCGGCACCGCGACTTCGCGCTGGTATTCGCCTCCCGGTTCGCCTCGATACTCGGCTACTTCCTGGTCGTCGGCTACGAGCTGTACGTCCTGACCGACTACATCCGGCTGCCCGCGGGCCTGCGGCCCGCGGGCGGCGTGACCGTGCTCGCCGCCATCAGCGCAGTCGGCGCCCTGCTCGCAGCCGCGATCGCCGGGCCGCTGTCGGACCGGCTGGACCGGCGCAAGCCTTTCGTGTTCGCTTCGTCGGCGGTGGCCGGCGCGGGCTGCATCCTGCCTGTCCTGTCGCCGCGGTTCGCCACCATGGAGATCTTCGCGGCGTTCGCGGGCGTCGCGTTCGGCACCTACCTGTCCGTGGACGCCGCGCTGGTCACCCTGGTGCTGCCGCGGACGCAGGACGCCGCGCGGGACCTCGGGGTGCTGAATATCGCCAACGCCGGGCCCCAGGTCCTGGCGCCGCTGTTCGCCGCGCTGATCATCGGCCACCTGGGCGGGTACCGGGTCCTGTTCATCGCGGGCGGCTGCTGCGGCCTCGCCGGGGCGCTAGCCGTCATGCCGGTCCGATCGGTCCGGTAGCCGCATGCCGGGCCGGCCCCGCACCCGGCCGCCGGAACCGCCCGCCCGGATGCCCTAGGCTGGCCAGGTCATGAACGCTCGCGATGCCTGGTTCGCCCGCCGTACCTCGCGCTGGCAGGACTGGGCAGCACCCGAGCTGCTGGCCGCAAAGCGCCGTCTCGGGGCCACGGTGAGCGTGGTCATTCCGGCGCGAAACGAGGAGCGCACGGTGGCGGGCGTCGTCGCCGCGATCGAGCGGTCGCTCGTGACCCGCATGCAGCTGGTCGACGAGCTAGTGGTCATTGACTCCGACTCCACCGACGCGACCGGGGCCGTCGCCGCCGAGGCCGGCGCCAAGGTGTACCGGGCCAGCGATGTGCTCCCGGCCGCTGGCAGCTTCCCCGGCAAGGGCGAGGCGCTGTGGAAGTCCCTGCACGTGACGACCGGCGACCTGCTGGTGTTCGTGGATGCCGACCTGACGAGCTGGGGGCCGCACTTCGTGACCGGGCTGCTCGGCCCGCTGCTTGCCGACGAGCAGATCCAGCTGGTCAAGGGCTTCTACACCAGGGTCTGGACGCAGTCTGACGGCTCGACCTCGACCGAGGGCGGCAGGGTCACCGAGCTGGTGGCCCGGCCGCTGATCAGCCTGTGGTGGCCGGAGCTGGCCGGCGTGGTGCAGCCGCTCGCGGGCGAATGGGCGGCGCGGCGCAGCCTGATGGAGTCGCTGCACATCCCCGTTGGCTACGGCGTCGAGCTCGCCACGCTGATGGATACCGCCTCCCGGCACGGCCTGGACGCCGTCGCCCAGGTCGACCTCGGCAGCCGGGCGCACCGGCACCAGGCCAACCATGACCTGGCCCTGATGGCCGCCGAGCTGCTGGTGGTAGCCGAGCGCCGGCGCCCGGCAGGCGAGCCGCCCGGCGCCGCCGAGCTGCGGCAGTTCATCAGGGAAGACGGCCGCGCGCATCCGGTTGCCAGGGCCGTCCCGGTCGCTGAGCGGCCGCCCGCGGCCAGCCTGCGGGACACGCCGGCCACCGGACGTCGGGCATGACCGGCGTCGAGGCGACCACCCGCGCCCAGGGCGTGCTGCGGCTCGGACGCCACTCGTTTCCGCCCGGACGGGCACTCATCATGGGCATCGTGAACCGGACGCCTGACTCGTTCTACCGTCCGGGCGTCACCTGGGACGAGTCCGCCGCGATGCAGCGCGTGCACCAGCTGGTCGCCGAGGGCGCCGACATCATCGACGTGGGCGGCGTGCCGGCCGCGCCCGGCGCCAGCGTGGACGCGGCGGAGGAGATCCGCCGGACCGCGGGATTCATCGCCGCTGTGCGGGCCGCGCACCCGGACGTGATCATCAGCGTGGACACCTGGCGGCATGAGGCGGGGCGCGCCGCATGCGCGGCGGGAGCCGATCTCATCAACGACAGCTGGGGCGGGGTCGACGACAAGCTCGCCGAGGTCGCAGCCGAGTTCGGGGCCGGCCTGGTATGCGCGCACGCCGGACGCCAGCAGCCGCGGACGCGGCCGTTCCGGGTTGCCTACGCCGACGTCGTGGCCGACGTGCTCGCCACCACGCTCCGGCTGGCGCAGGCCGCGGTGCGGGCGGGGGTCGACCCGGACCGGGTCGTGATCGATCCCGCCCACGACTTCGGCAAGAACACCTGGCACTCGCTGGAGGTGACCAGGCGGCTGGCCGAGATGACGGCGACCGGCTGGCCTGTCCTCGTCTCGCTGTCCAACAAGGACTTCGTCGGGGAGACGCTCGGCCTGCCGCCCGAGGAGCGGCTGGCGGGCACGCTCGCCGCGACGGCCGTGTGCGCCTGGCACGGGGCGCGTATCTTCCGGGTGCACCAGGTGCGCGAGTCGCGGCAGGTGACCGACATGGTCGCGTCGATCAGGGGCGACCGCTCGCCGGCCCGCGCAGTGCGGGGCCTGGCGTAGCCGATGCTCGTAGCCGCCGCCCTCTGCCCGGCCGCGCCGCTGCTCGCCCGCGAGCTCACCGGCGCGGACCCGGTAGTCCCCGAGCTTCGCCAGGCCTGCCTGGACGCGGCTGCGTTCCTGCTGGCCGCCGAGCCCGCCGTGGTCGCCATCGTCGGCGTGGCAGCGCAGGCGCGCGACTGGCCGGCCGACGGGGCGCTTGACCTGGCGGCGTTCGCGCCGGCCCTGCGCAGGCCGGCGCGGAGCGCGGAGCCCGTCGCCGCGGCGGCGGCCAGCAGGCTTCCTGTCCCGCTCGGGCTCGGCGGCATGCTGCTTGACCAGGTCGGGTACGCAGGCCGGCGGCTGCTGCGGTCGGTCACGCAGGACGATGAGGCGGCCGACTGCGCCGCGCTCGGCGCGCGCCTGGCTGGCGCCGATGAGCGGGCGGCGCTGCTGGTAATGGCCGACGGCAGCGCACGCCGGACCCTGCGCGCCCCCGGCTACCTGGACGAGCGCAGCGTCCCCTTCGACGCCGAGGTCGAGCGTGCCATCACCGGCGGTGACCTGCGTGCGCTGCTGGCGCTCGACGCGGTCCTGGCCCGCGACCTGATGGCCACCGGCCGCCCGGCCTGGCAGGTGCTGGCCGGCGCTGTGCTGGCCGGGGACGGGCTGGCCGGGGACGGGCTGGCCGGGGACGGCCTTGCCGGGGACGGGCACAGGCTGGCTGGGGAGCCGGACGGCCGCCGCGCTGCCGCGCTGGTACGGTACCGAGACGACCCGTTCGGCGTCTTCTACCTTGTCGCTTCGCTGACGTGCGGGCGCTCCGATGGTTCTGCCGCTGCCGGCAGCACTGCCATGGCAGGCTGTGACACGCAGGCCGATGTAGCGACTTGTCGCGACGGCCGTGCATCCTGGACGGTGTGAACGCTGTGCTCGCAGGCTCCCGGCAGTTGCTGCGTGGTGTACTGCCTTATCCGGACATGCGCCGCCGCTGGGCTACCCGGCGCAAGGCGTTCCGGCTTGTCACCTGCCAGCGCTGGCCCGGCGACGCGGCGACCGGCATGGACGCGGCGCAACTGGCCCTGCTCCGGCAGATCTGGCTGCAGGAACTCACTCGCAATGCGGTCAGCGAGCGGCGCGGCGATGACGCGGCGCTGCTGGCCCGTGCCGCGCTGGAGACGTGCATCGTCGGGCTGTACTGCGTGTACTCCGGGGACCCGATCGCGAACATGTCGGCGCCGAGCTACCGCTCATCTGGCCGGGGCATCTCCTACCTCAGCGACGGCTCCCTCGGCTCGATAGCCGCGATCGACGGCGCGGTGGAGGCTCTCGGCCAGGTCGGTCCTGACCTAGACATCAGGGATCTTGCCTTGTGGCTGGAGCGGGAGTACGGCCTGGCTGCCGCGGCCAGGCTGTACCACGCCTACTATGTGCCACTTTCGCACCTTTTCGCGCGTCCGTATGCCTTCGCCCTCATGCGGCATGTCGGGCCGGATGGCTCGCTGCAGCGCCGGCCCTATTTCCCCTGGGCCAGGCGGTCAGCCGTGCGGATGGCCGACGGCTGCGTGGGACTGCTCGCCGGGCATATCGCGGAGAAGTCCGATCACCACTCCGAGGTCTTCTTCCGCTACGCGACGGCCCATCTGGACCGGCTGCTGACCCCGGCACTGCTGTTCGCCGTCAAGGGCGCGATGAGGTCGGTCCCCTGGCACCAGCGCACAGCGGCGCTGGCGGCGGTCCTGCAGGCCCAGCACTACGCCGACGACGCGGCTTCCTCGCAGGCAGGTACGCAAGAGCAGTTGTTTGACTTCTTCGACCCGCTGGCGGACCAGGAGGACCAGGGCACTGTCGCCGGCTCGGTTGCGGAGTACTTCACCGAAATGCCGGAGGACGCCGACGAGGACGCTGAGGCCAGGCACCGGCGTCCCGGCCGGGGCTGACACCGCCGCGCGGAAGCAATGCCGCCACGCCGGCGTTGACCAAATTGCACTGCGGCCAGGCGCACCCGGCGCGGGGTGAGACCTGCGTCACACCCGGCGCGGGCTAGCGTGTCGTGACTGCAGTTAACTAGCCTTAGAGACGTAAACGGCCTGCCCGGACGGCCGGCGGGCGGAGACCTGGAGGGTCGCTCATGCGGGACGCAGTCATCGTCGAGGCAGTCAGGACGCCGGTCGGCAAGCGGAACGGAGGCCTCGCCGGGGTGCACCCTGGTGACCTGTCCTCGCACGTGCTGGCCGCGCTGGCCGAGCGCAGCGGCATCGACCCGGCAATCGTCGAGGACGTCATCTGGGGCTGCGTCAGCCAGGTCGGCGAGCAGACCTTCGATATCGCGCGCACCGCGGTAGTCGGGGCAGGCTGGCCGGAGACGGTGCCCGGTACCACAGTCGACCGCCAGTGCGGTTCCTCTCAGCAGGCGGTCAGCTTCGCCGCCGCGAGCGTGATCGCCGGCCACTACGACGTCTGCGTCGCCGGGGGAGTGGAGTCCATGAGCCGGGTGCCGATGGGCTCCTCCTTCGCCGCCGGCGCGCATGGCTCGCCGCTGAGCGACGGCTTCAACGCCCGCTACAACGGCGTGTTCCCCAACCAGGGGATCGGCGCCGAGATGATCGTCGACCGGTGGGGCTTCAGCCGCACTCAGGTCGACGAGTTCAGCCTGCAGTCCCACGCCAAGGCCGCCGCAGCGCAGGACGAGGGGCGTTTCGCCGGCCAGATTGCCGCGGTCACGACCCCTGACGGCACGAAGGTCGAGGCCGACGAGGGCGTCCGCCGGGGCAGCACGCTGGAAAAGCTTGCCGAGCTGAAGCCCGCGTTCCGCCCGGACGGCGTCATCACGGCGGGCAACAGCTCGCAGATCTCCGACGGTGCGGCCGCGCTGCTGATCATGACCAGCGAGAAGGCCGCCGAGCTGGGCCTGACGCCTGTCGCCAGGATCCACACCGCCGTCGTGACCGGCGATGACCCGATCATCATGCTGACCGGCCCGATCCCGGCGACCGCGATGGCGCTCAAGCGCAGCGGGCTGAAGATCGACGACATTGGCGCCTTCGAGGTCAACGAGGCGTTCGCCCCTGTGCCGCTCGCCTGGCTGGCCGAGACCGGCGCGGACCCGGCGCGGCTGAACCCGAACGGCGGCGCCATCGCCATCGGTCACCCGCTCGGCGGCAGCGGCGCCCGGATCATGACCACGCTCGTGCATCACATGCGCGAGACCGGCACCAGGTACGGCCTCCAGACCATGTGCGAGGGCGGCGGCCAGGCCAACGCGACGATCCTCGAGCTGCTCTAGGATCCCGGCCGGGCGGCCGCATGCACCTGTCGGAGCTCGCCGCGCAGGCGCCGGAGAAGGCCGCGGTCGTAACGGCCGACGGCCGCGTGCGGGTGACCTTCGCCGAGCTCGACGCCCGCAGCCGCCAGGTGTCGCGGCTGCTGGCCGGTCTCGGCGTCGGCCCTGGCGACCACGTCGCCGTGCTGATGGCCAACAGGCCCGAGTACTTCGAGATCGGCTGGGGCTGCCAGCGCCGCGGCACCTACTGGACGCCGGTGAACTGGCACCTGAACGCCGACGAGGCCGGGTACATCGTCAGGGACTGTGGTGCCACCGTGCTCTTCGCCTCGCCGGAGACCGCTCAGCTGGCAGCGCAGATCGCCGCGCAGGTGCCTGGCCTCACGACGTTCGCGGTCGGCGGCGATGGTGCCGGGCTGCTCAGCTACCACGATGCCATCGCGGGTGTGTCCGCCGGGCCGCTGCCGGACGAGGTCGAGGGCATGTACTTCTACTACTCCTCGGGCACGACCGGCAGGCCGAAGGGGATCCTGCGGAGCTGGACGTTCCCGCCATTCGGCGCCGGGGTCGGCCTGGAGCCGCTGCTGGCGGGTGTGTTCGGGTTCGGCAGTGACACCGTGTACCTGTGCCCGGCGCCGCTGTACCACGCGGCGCCGCTCGGCTTCTCGATGGGCACGCTGCGGCTCGGCGGCACCGTCGTGCTGATGGAGCGGTTCGACCCGGTCGAGTGCCTGCGTGCGATCGAGCGGCACAAGGTGACGGCGGTGCAGTTCGTGCCGACGCACTTCGTCCGGCTGCTGAAACTGCCGCAGGAGCAGCGCCGCGCATTCGACATCTCGAGTCTGCAGACCATCGTGCACGCGGCCGCCCCGTGCCCGGTCGACGTCAAGCGGCAGATGATCGAGTGGCTCGGCCCGATCCTGTGGGAGTACTACGCCGGCAGCGAGGGCAACGGGATGACGGTTATCGACTCGCCGGGCTGGCTGGCCCGTCCGGGCACCGTGGGCCGGGCGTTGGCCGCGAGCGTGCACATCGTGGCCGAGGACGGCAGCGAACTGCCGCCCGGCGAGGACGGGATCATCTACTTCGACGGCGCGCCGTTCGAGTACCACAACGATCCCGTCAAAACGGCAAGCTCCCGGCACGAGCGGGGCTGGTCAACTCTCGGCGACGTCGGCCACCTGGACGCCGACGGTTACCTGTACCTGTCGGACCGGCGCACGGACCTGATCATCTCCGGCGGGGTCAACATCTACCCAGCCGAGATCGAGCAGGCCCTCATCATGCACCCGGCCGTGGCCGACGTCGCGGTAATCGGCGTGCCGGACGCCGAGATGGGCCAGTCGGTGCTCGCCGTCGTGCAGCTTTCTCATGCCGTAACGGGATCGCCCCAGCTAGCCGCGGACCTGATCGAGCACTGCCGCTCGCAGCTGGCCTCCTTCAAGTGCCCGAGGTCGGTCGAGTTCGTCGCGCAGCTGCCGAGGACTCCCACCGGCAAGCTGCAGCGCCGCAAGCTCCGCGACCCCCGGGCCGGCTGACGTCAGCCTGAGTCAGCGCTGAACGGGGCGTCGAAGGCGAGCACGACCCAGGACTGGTGCATGGGGATAGCGGCCGCGTCGCCCGCCGCGGCCTCGGCGAGCCAGGTCAGCGTGAGCGTGCGGCACAGCCACTCCAGCTTGGCCCAGAAACTCTCGGCCAGCGCCAGGTCATAGCAGTCGGTGACCCGGCGGATGAAGTCATAGCCGCCGATCCCGATAAGCCCGGCGAAGTCGTGGACCGCCTCGCCCACCATGGCGTCGGTGAAGTCGATGACTCCGGTGAGCCTGCCGGTGAGCGGATCGACCAGCAGGTGCTCGGGGCCGAGATCGTTGTGCAGGAACCGCTGCGGTCCGGCCGCAGGCGGCTCGGGCACTTCTCCGGCCAGGTACGGCTCCGCCCTGGCCCGGACGTCCGGTCGCAGCAGCGGCCTGACGGCATCGGCCGCTGCCGCGAGATCGGCCCGCACTTGCGCCGACCAGGAGCCGCGGTCGGAGGCCGCGGGCGCCGGCGGCATCAGGCCAGGGTCGATGCGGTGCAGCGCGGTCAGCAGCCGCCCGACGTCGGCTGCCAGGGCAGCCAGGCCAGCCGGGCCGGATGCGGGAACCTGGTCGGCGCCGATGCCCGGCAGCCGCCGGTAGCCGACGAACGGGTAGCGGAACCGGCCGGATGGCGCGCCGATGAGCTCGAACCGGGGTACCAGCGAGCCCAGGCGGCTGCCGGCTACGGAGAGGATCTCGATCTCACGCAGCAGCCACGGCACCCGGTCGGCGCGCTTGGGGAACCGGAAGATCCACTCTGGCCCGACCGAGAACAGGTCGTGATCCCAGCCCGACCCGAAGCTGCGTACCGGGGTGCCGGCCAGCGCGCCGAACTGGGCGGCGACGAGCTCCGACACCAGCCCGGCGTCGAGGCTCACATCGCTGGACCAGCGCTCCACGCCTGCAGGGTAGCCGCCGGGCTCGCGCGGTAGCGTGTGGTCGTGCCGACTCTGGACGACGCGGCGGCTATCGCCGGCGAACTGCCCGAGGTAACCGAGCACGAGCGCCACGGCAACCGGACGTGGTTTGTGGCCGGCAAGGCTTTCGCCTGGGACCGGCCGTTCAGCAAGGCCGACATCAGGCGCTTCGGCGAGCAGGCACCGCCGGACGGGCCCATTCTCGCGGTCCGCGTCGAGGACCTGGTCGAGAAGGAGGCCGTGCTTGCCCGTGGCCTGCCCGGCTTCTTCACGATCCAGCACTTCGACGGCTACGCGGCGGTGCTGATCCAGCTGCGCGCAGCCTCCGGAGCAGACCTGAAAGACGCGATCACCGATGGCTGGCTAGCGTGCGCCCCGGCCGGGCTGGCTGAGGAGTATCTCGGGCGCTAGGCGGGACCGCTTGCCCTGCCGCTGCCCTTGGCCATGACCCACGCGCCGGCCAGGCACGCGACACCGACCACGAGCGACACGGCGGCGCGGATGTCGTGAGTTCCCTTGTGCACCCTTCCCGTCATGAAGTGCAGGGAGTTCGCCGCGCCGGCGAGGTAGAGGATGCCGGCGATCACCGCCAGCACTCCGATGATCACGAGCACTCCGACTAGCGTGCGCCTGCTAGCCGAACCGCCCGGCGTGCCCGCTGTGTGCATGGTTCACCCGCCTTTCCCGGCCGCGGCCGTGAGCTGCCCTTTCCCCGGTATTCCCCAGCCAGCAGATTGCACCCTCCATGCCTGGGCTTCTGGTGGCCGGCGGCGAGCTTCGCTAGCTGCCTGCCTTCTCCAGCGCCGCCAGGAGGGCTTTCATCCACGGGCCGAGGTCGGCGGGAGTCCTGGCGGATATGAGGTTACCGTCAACTACTGTGGCCTGGTCCACCCAGTCCGTCCCGGCGTTGACCATGTCGTCCCTGATGGCGCCGACGCTCGTCGCACGGCGGCCGGGCAGGATGCCCGCCGAGATCGGCACCCAGCCTGCATGGCAGATGAAGGCAACCGGCTTCCCGGCGGTGTCGAAGGCACGGACCAGATCGAGCACCGCCGCCGAGCGGCGCAGCTTGTCGGGCGCGTAGCCGCCAGGGATCACCAGGGCGTCGAAGTCACCGGCAGCGACCTGGTCGACCGTGGTGTCGACGGCGACCGGCCCATGGCCCTTCTTGCCCCTGACCGGCTGGGTGTCAAGCCCGGCGACGGTGACGGCGACGTCTTCCTCGGCCAGCCGGAACTGCGGGTAGAGCAGTTCCATGTCCTCGAAGTCGTCCGCGGCCAGCAACAGAACCTTCTTGCCTGCGAGCGCCATAACCCGACCCTACGCCGTGGCAGGCAGCCTGCCAGCCGGGCAGCAGCACCGCCGTGGCCGGGGACCGGCATGCTGGACAGATGGACGAAACGTCGGCTCAGGTTCTCCTAGCGCCGGAGCTACGCCTGTTCCTGCGGCCCGCCGAGCGGTCCGGCCGCGTCACGGTGCGCTGCGACGGAGTGTCCTCGCTCGGCCACGTGGTCGAGTCACTGGGCGTGCCGCTGACCGAGGTGGGCAGCCTGGTCACGGCTGGCGGTCCGGTGCCGGCCGGCTACCGGCCGCGTGCCGGGGACGTCCTGGAGGTGTACCCGGTCCGCCGGCCGCAGCGGCTGCCGTCGGCACGGTTCGTCCTGGACGTGCACCTGGGGACGCTCGCCAGGCGGCTTCGCCTGCTTGGCCTGGATACCGCGTACGCCAACGACTGCGATGACGATGCGCTCATCGACCAGGCGAACGCCGAGCACCGGGTCCTGCTGACCCAGGACCGCGGGCTGCTGCGCCGCCGCAGGCTGTGGCTCGGCGCCTACGTGCGCGGCGCCAGGCCCGACGGCCAGCTGGCCGACGTGCTCGACCGGTTCGGGCCGCCGCTGGACCCGTGGACCAGGTGCATGGCCTGCAACGGGCTGCTGTCCCCGGCGGGCAAGCCTGACGTCGCCCCGCTGCTGCTGCCCGGCACCCGGCGCACCTACCAGGACTTCTCCCGGTGCGGAGGCTGCGGCCGGGTGTACTGGCGCGGCGCGCACAGCCGCGCGCTGCAGACGATCGTCGAGTCGGCGACCCGGCCGGGCCACCGCTAAGCCGGCGTCCCGGCCCTGCGGCACTCCCGGTCCGCTAGCCGCCGGCGAAGCGGGCGGCGTGCACGGCAAGCTGCCGCCTGCCGTTCTGCCCGGTCTTGGCAGCGAGACTGGCCACGTGAGTCTCGACCGTCTTGGGAGATATATACAGCTTCGCGGCTATCTCCGCGTTCGACAGGCCGAGCGCGACCAGCAGGTAGACATCCATCTCGCGGCTGGTGATGCCGAGCTTGCGCATCTGCGCGGGAACGGCGGCGCTGCCGCGTCCCGACCTCGGCACGCGCTGGCCGGCCCCGCGCAAGATGCCGCGGCAGGCCGCGGCCAGCTGGTCGTGCGATGTTGCCTCGAACTCCACGGCCGCCTCGCGCATCCAGGTGATCGGCTCGCCCCAGCCGTCCTGCAGCGCGCACGGCGCGACCAGCCGCCGGACGAGGTGATTCCACCACGGGGCGAACGGGGCGAAGCGCCCCGCACCCTCCCTGGCTAGCGCTGCCGCTCGCTCGGCGTGCCCTGCCCTGCCCTCCATCACCGCCTCGGCGTAGGCCAGGCAGCCGGCGTTCCAGCTGGCCGCCACGCCCAGCCGCCTGGCGTACTCGATCGGGGCCCGGCTGCCGCACTCGGGGATGGCCTGCAGCAGCGCGTGCAGTGCCAGCGCCCGGCGCGGCGCCACCAGCGGTGCCTGGAGCGGGGAGTAGAAGCCGTGAGCTCGGTGCGGAGCGGCCATGGCCCGCCTGGCGTGGGCGGCGGCGATGGCGGTGGCCTTCTGGGCCTGGGCGAGATCGTCACGGAACAGCGCGGCCAGCACCCGCGTCTGGCCCCAGGTCGCGACCAGGATCTCCGGCTCTCCGGGGAAGGTGTCCTCGGCCTGCCTGGCCCCGGCCTCGGCATGCCTGCGGTCGGCCCGGATCGCGGCGACGTTGGCCTGCAGCGATATCGCCATGGCCGCAATCTTGGTTGAGCCGATCTGCGCGGCGGACCGCTGGCACTGGCGCGCGGCCTCCAGGGCCCGGTCCAGGTCGGTTCCGAGGCTCCACAGGTTTGCCAGCTGAAGTTCGGCTATCACGGCGGTCGAGATGGCGCCGGCCTGGTGCGCCAGCTCCCTGACCCCGGAGAGCCGCCCGGCCGACCCGTCCTCCAGCATGTCGATCGTGGCCAGCTCATGGAGCGCCCTGATGCTACGGACGCCGCGTTCCCCGCTCTCGATCGCCAGCTGGTAGGCGCGCTCAAACGCGGCGCGTGCCGCGGGCAGGTCGCGGGCGCGCTCCCTGCGGCCGATCACCTCCAGCGACTCCAGCGCCACCTCGGCCGCCCAGCCCGCCATCCCTGCCCGCTGCGCGGCTGCCAGCGACCGGTGCGCCAGCACGTCGGCGCGGTCCATCTCCCCGGCGGCCAGCGCGGTGCGGGCGGCCACGGCATCGATCCTGCTGGCCAGCTCGGCGTCGGACACCGCGGCAGCGATTGCGGCCGCCGCGGACAGGTGAGCAGCTGCCGCCTCCGGGTGATCCTCGGGCCGGGTAGCCGCCGTTCGCAGCCTGACCAGCGCCTGCCGCCGCGGATCGACCCCGGCGCCGGCCAGCCGGACCAGCAGGTCGGCGGCCAGCGGCGCCAGCGCCTCGTAGTCACCGGCCAGCGACAGCGCCTCCGCCATCGCCTCGTCGACCTCCAGGGCCAGCATCGGATCGGGCAGCGGCGATTCGGTCAGCAGGGTCCCGGCATCGCGGAGCGCGACGCGGGCGCTGCCGACGGCCCCCTGCGCCAGCGCCCGGCAGCCCACTGTCAGCAGCATGCGGGCGGCCTCGACCGGCCGGCCCGCGGTGACCAGCAGCTCAGCCGCCAGCTCGCACCAGCTGCCCGGCAGGCCAGGATGGGCCTGCGCGACAAAGGCTGCCGCCGCCGTGGCGCGGGCGGCCAGGTCGGGCGGCAGCAGGTCGGCCAGGATCGCGTCCCTGGTCAGGCTGTGCCGGAACCGGAACACGCCGGTCTCGCCGAGGGCAGGCTCGATCAGCTGCATCTCGTGCGCGCGCCGCAGGGCCGCCAGCGCGTCGCGCTCAGGCACGCCAGCCACGGCGGGCAGCATGGTCCAGTCAAACTGCCTGCCGAGCACCGCGGCGGACACGATGACGTTGCCGACGCTCGGCCCGAGCGCGGCGATGCGGCTGCGTACCGACCCGGCGATCGAGTCGGGTACGCCAGTCGAGACCTCACTGTCGACGCGCCAGCCTGCATGGTCGCGCACGAGCTCGCCGGAGGAGACGGCGGCGGCGAGTATCTCCTCCACGGCGAATGGCAGGCCGTCGCAGTCGGCCAGCAGCCGGCTGACCTCGGCTGGCAGGCTGTCGACCGCCAGGCAGGCGGCAGCCATGTCGCGGACCGCCCCTGCGCTCAGCCTCGGGACCTCGATCCTGGTCGCGACGCGCCTGGCCGCGGCCGACTGGAGCAGGTCCAGGCATGGTGACGGGCCGGTGTCCCTGAGCGTGACCACGACGAGCACGTTCGCCGCGGGAGCGTTGTCGGCCAGGTACTCGACGATGGCGAGCGTCTCCGGATCGGCCCAGTGCAGGTCTTCCAGGATCAGCAGGCCGCCTGGCCCGGCCGCCTGGCCCAGCATCCGCAGCATGGCCTCGCCGACGACGACGGGGGACAGCTCGGCCGAGCCGTCACCGGGCCGGCTCCATTCGGGGACCAGCGATCCGAGCACCGCCCGGTAGTCGGTCACCCCCGGCGAGTCCGCCGCGAGCCCGGTCCGCGCGGCACCCAGCAGCGCCTCGGAGATAGGCCGGTAGGGGACGGGCACGGCAGACTCGGTGCCACGCCCGGTCAGCACCAGGAAGCCCCGCCCGAGCGCCTGCGCGGCCACGTCCTTCGCGAGCCTGGACTTGCCGACCCCGGCGTCTCCCGTGACGAAGACCGCGCTGCCGTGACCGGCAGCGGCGGCATCGAGAGCGCCAGTCAGCGACTCCAGCTCGGCGCCCCGGTCGATCAGTACCGGGCAGAGCATGGAGTCCATGCGCGAGATACTACAAGAGCAACCACATGATCACTATAAGTGATTAGTACAGGTCAAGTGCGCCCGCGGGCGCCGTTTGGCCCGTGCATCTGGGGATAAATCTCGTTCTCGGCACAGCCTGCGCTTACTCGGCGTAACTAGTCGGCACCAGCCCGTCAGCACTTTTTTTCGGCCGGCCGGGCATCTGCGGCCCTCCCCTGGCATGGAAACGGTGCCCCGCCCCTGCAGTCAGGGACGAGGCACCGTGGTCACTGACCCGGTCAGAAGCCGGGGTTCGCGGTCGAGATGTCGTAGTTGCTGCCCCAGTACCACTGGGTCGCGTTCGCGCCGGGCACCATGTGCGGGACGCCCGTCGGGTCCGCGATCCACCAGCGGACGTGCGACTGCATCCACTGCGGCAGCGTGCTGACGGCCGACTGCACCTGCGACCAGTCCGACCTGAAGGTGTACAGGATCGCGGTGCCGGTCGGGTCAACGGCCAGCCTGGCCTCAACCCACGCGGGTGCCTGCGACGGCGTCACGTCGCCTGGCTCGATGTCCAGCGCGGCCGCGTGCGGGTCGGTGCCGTTCGTGTCGATCCACACCACGGCCTTGTCCCCGGAGACCTGGGATGCTGGCACGGCGAAGTTGCCGGTCGCGTAGGTGGCGACGACATGGTTGCCGGGGATCGCACTCGGCGTCGTGGAGTCGTAGATCTCGTAGGAGTACTGCGGACGCGGGGCCGGCTGAGCGGCAGTCGCCTGCGCGGGGCTGGCGGGCTGCTGGCTCGCTGCCTGAGGGGCCGGCGCGCTGCTGGCCGAGACCTGCGCGGCCGGGTGCTGCGCCTGGTCCGCGGCCGCCAGCGGCGTCACAGCGGCGCTGGCGCCAAGGTTGGGGGAACCGGCCTGGCTGCCAAGGCTGACCCCGCCTGCCATGTTGGCGGCGGCCAGTGACGGGGCAGCGACCGCCGCGTCGGTCATCACGGCCGGGTGGCCTGATGCGGCGACGGTGGCGGCGCTGGCGCTGCCAGCACCGGCCAGCGCTGCGGCAGCGCCCACGAACACGAGGGCGTTGCGGCGGTGGCGCAGGGCATGAGTCAGTCTCGCAATGCGAGGCATGGGGGATCCTTCCTGTTGATACTTGCCGCGCGACCCGGGCGGGGGCCCTGATCGGATCGCGGCCCGGCCGAGGCGGGGGGCCCTGGCCGGATCACCGACTCGGCACAGGCGGGGGGCCAGCCGATTACGGTGAGTAACGAGAACTTGGACGCTGCGTCAGTGCAATCGGTTTCGCGATGAGACGCAGCTCACTACTGGCCGGTAATTTTCTGGCTGCCTTATCGGGATATGCAGCTGGATAAGGCGCAGCTGCCCAGCCGCGCTGCACGGTGCCGGCCTAGCTGCCATCACCGCGAATGGCGCATGTCCGCCAGGTCCGGCGAGTCCAGAAAAGGCGGCGGCGGATCTGGTGTCGCAGGTATAACGCCGGTTCCGCATCCACGGATTGCCCTGCCGGGGAAACTGGCCAGATCCGGTGGGTGGCGGACTGGCCGTGCGGGCCCTGGTCTACGGCTGCTGGGTCTCGGCCAGCCCGCCGGCGTAGAACCTGCGAGCAGCGTCGAGGAGTTCGTCCAGGGGCGGCCACCACGGCCCGTGTTCCAGTGCCCTGAGCTGGTCGAGCAGGCTGTCCGCCTGAGCCGGGCCCGCCGCCAGGCCCGCCACCGCGACCCGGCGCGGGCGGGCCGCCCGCAGCGGGCCCAGGTACAGGTCGGGGCCTGCGCCGCTGCCCTGGGCCGGCGCCACGACCAGGTAGTAGTCGGGTAGCTCGAAGCGCTTGTCCCGCCAGGCCGCCAGCGCCGTAGCGGCCGGCTCCTCGAACGCGGCAGCTCCCGGCGACCCGCCGGACATGTCCCACATTGCCCGCCATCCCGCTGCCACGCCAGCCAGCGGGTCTTCGAGCACGACCACGTACGTGGAACGCCGCCGGGCGGCCTCCCGCATCGCGGCCGCACCGGGCTCCCAGCTAAGGCCAGGCGCCTGCTCCTGCTCAGGCGGCTGCGCCGGCCCGGTGCCGGCAGCGCGGACGACGGAGACATTCGATGACCTGTCCAGGCCAGCAAGCAGGTGGCTGCCTGCCCCGCCGACGAGGACGACCACCGTGGAAGACTCGCGCCGCATCGGCACGATCCTAGGCCAGATGGGCCCGGCGGCAGGCCTGCGGGAATCTCGCGTGCCCGTAGCTGCCACGCCGCGCACCAGGCCGTTAGTGTCGAGTGGTGGGCACAGCCTGGTCCGATGAAGGCCGGGGCCGGCGCGGCCGCCAGCCCCGCGCGCGCGGCTTAGCCCTTGCCCTCGCGCCCGGCGCGCTCGCAATCGCCCTGGCCGCAGCGACGCTCGCTGGCTGTGCCGGCCCCGGCGTCCAGACCAGGAGCAGGTCAAGCCTGCCGGCCGCCGGCGGCCCGGCGCGCACGGCAGGCGAGCACCCGGAATCCGCGTCCGGCGGTGCTGGCATCGCGGCGACCAGCACCTCGGTCCCAGCGCCCGGGCCGCAGACATCGTGCAGCGCTGTGGTCCATATCGGCGACTCGACCTCAGACGGCCTCGTGCTGCCCGCCTACCAGCCCGATGCCGGGCTGAGGATCGCCGCCCAGTATCGCCGGGTCGGGGTGAAGACGTTCATCCCCGAGGTGTCCGGAGCGCGGTCCATCGTGGAGACCTGGCACGGCTTCCCGAACGCCTACACGGTCGCCCAGCAGCTCATCCGCGGCGGATACCGCGGCTGCTGGGTGCTCGCCGTGGGCACCAATGACACTGCCGACGTCGCCGTGGGCTCCGCCGTGGGGCTGGCCGCCAGGATCCAGCGGATGATGTCGCTGATCGGTGCCGAGCCCGTGATGTGGGTGAACGTCAAGACCCTGCTGTCATCCGGCCCGTACTCCGAGAGCAGGATGCAGCAGTGGAACCTGGCCCTGCTGCAGGCGTGCACGCGCTATCCCAGCATGCGGGTCTACGACTGGGCGGCGGCAGCCAGGCCGAGCTGGTTCATCCCCGATGGCATCCACTACACGCCGCAGGGCTACGCCGAGCGCTCCCGCCTGATCGCGGACGCGCTGGCGGTGGCCTTCCCGGCGCTGCAGCCGCCCCCGCTGCGGCTGCCAGCCCTGCAGCCGACGGCGTGGCAGGCTGCCGCCAGCCAGGGCTGCCTTGTCCGCTGAGGCCCGCTGGCCGCTAACGGACAGCAGCTCCTATGAGGTGGCCGACTCCGTAGGTCACGGCCGCGGCCACAGCGCCCACTAGCAGCTGGCGCAGCGCCGAGCGCAGCACCGGACGGCCGTTGAGCGCCCCGATCCCGCCGCCCACGCAGACCAGCGCGGCAGCCGCCAGCACGATCGCCGCCACCAGGGCGGCAACTCCCGATCCGATCAGGTACGGCAGTACCACCACGAACGCGCCGACCCGAACGCGGCGAAACTGGAGATCGCCGCCGACCACGGCGAGCCGAGTGCCGTCGGGTCCAGCCCCAGCTCCTCCCTGGCCAGCGTGTCCAGGGCGACCTTCTTGTCGGCCATGATCTTGTCAGTGAGGTACTCGGCATCGGACCTGGAAAGGCCCTTGGCCCGGTAGAGCAGCACGAGTTCGGCCCGCTCCTCCTCGGGGTTCTCCTCCAGCTCCTGAGCCTCCAGCGAGATCTCCCGCTCGTACATCTCGCGCTGGCTGGTCATGGACACGTACTCGCCAGCCGCCATCGAGAACGAGCCCGCAAGCAGCCCCGCCACCCCGGCCAGCAGGATCGTCGTCCGTGCCGGCGGCGGCACCGGGGCGCCGGCCTGCCGCAGCTTGCCTTCCCAGTGCGCGGCGTGCGTGCGCTCCACGCCCGCGAGTTCCCGCAGGATCTCGCTCCGCTCGCCGGACTCGGCTGCCGCC
>Ga0187783_10001349_pt1 | contig 18046 bp, 17 predicted proteins | sample 1015_SJ02_MP02_2_FD_132471 | JGI IMG/M metagenome (GOLD analysis project Ga0187783, IMG submission 132471) | Tropical peat soil microbial communities from peatlands in Department of Meta, Colombia - 1015_SJ02_MP02_20_MG | ecosystem: Environmental > Terrestrial > Soil > Wetlands > Peat | place...
CTCGACCGCGCGGCGCAGCGACTGCTCGAGGCGAAAGCGCTGCGCGGCCGCGTCGTAGAGTGCGGGGCTGTAGAGCGTGAAGCGGTTGCGGCCGAGCTCCTTGGCGCGAAACAGCGCCACGTCTGCCGCCCGCAGCAAGCCCTCGGCGTCCGCGGCATGATCGGGATACAGGCTCGCGCCGACGCTTGCGCTGGTGGTGAGCACGCGGCCGTCGACCATCAGTGGCTGCTGCAGCGTCGCCACGATCTGCGCCGCGTGACTCTCGACCTGCGCGGTGGAGGCGACGTCCTCGAGCAGCACCGTGAACTCGTCACCACCGAGCCGCGCCAGCAGCCCCCCGGCACCGGTCGCGGCGTCGAGCCGCTGGGCGATGTGCTGCAGCACGCGATCGCCGAAGCTGTGGCCGAGCGTGTCGTTGATGGACTTGAAATTGTCCACGTCGACGAACAGCAGCGCGAGGCGCTGCTGCGGGCCGGCGCGCGCCAGTGCGTCCTCCAGGTGCGCCGAGAGCTTGCGGCGGTTGGGCAGCTGCGTCAGGGGATCGTGGTGCGCGAGGTGATGGAGCTGGCGGGTGCGATCGGCGACGTGCCGCTCGAGCTGCGCCTGGTGGGCGCGCAGCGCTGACTCGGCGGACGCGATGCGGTCCGCCATGGTGTTGAAGGATTCGGCGAGCTCGTCGATCTCGGCCGAACCGCCGCGCGGGGCGCGCGCCGCGCGATCGCCGGCGGCCAAGGCGCGTGTGGCCGCGGTGAGGCGGCGCACCGGCAGGCTGATGCTGGCCGCGAGCAACACCGAGACCACGAGCAACAGCAACAGCACGGCAGCACCGGTATTCTGCAGCACCCGCTCAGCCAGCTCCGCGACCGTCGCGACGTGCTCCACGGCCCGCAGCAGTCCTCGGTCCGCCGGTTTCTGCAGCTGCCTTTGCACGCCTCCCGTGAGTGCGACGCTGTCCTCGAAGAGGTTGTGCCACTCGGCGCCGCTCTGCGCGTCGTAGCGCTGCATCTGCAGCCGCAAGAGTGCCGCCTCCTGGAAGTCATGCCGCACGAGCGATAGCCATGCTTCGCCAGGGGAGCTCTCGAGTTCCGCGACGTGCGCGTTGAGTACGCTCATGAAATCGCGCTCGCGGTGCGCCATCAGCGCCGCGCTGGCGATGTTGCCGCGCACTGCGTTGATGGCCGATTCGAGCTCGGCGAGCGAGCGGCGCGCCACGACCTGGGTGCCGTTGATCGCGAGCCCCGAGCCGCCGGCGGCGGCGATGCGCTCGTAGACGCGATTGAGCGCCGCTTCGCGCTGGTCGGCCCATTGCGCGCGCTGCGCTGCGCGGGTGGCGAGCTCGCGTCCCTTGCCGATATGGCGTGTGATCTGATCACGCAGCCCGCTGGCGCCCGCCGTCAGCGGCGGCAACAGGGCGAAGTAGTCGGCGACTGAACGCTGCAGCGCGTCGCCCGCATTGCCGACGGTGGTGAAGTCGACGCGACCGCGGGCCTGGACGTATTCGACGACCGCACGGTCAAAAGCCACCAGCCTCTCGAGCACCGCGCTCGCGCCACCGGCAAGCGGCTCATGCTCGCGCTGCATGCTGCGTACGGCGCCGAGAGCCTCGCGGCTGGTGCGCGTGGCGAGCACTTCGCCGGCGACGAGCACCGTCGCCACCAGGGCGAGACCCAGGCCCAGCCGCGAGCCGATCCCTAAGCGTGGCATGCGCCAGGCTGGCGCGCGTCCGGAGGGCACCGGAGCCCTCGACGGCGGTGACGGGGCGGCGCTACTCATTGGCTGGCTGCATGCGACATAAGCCCCGACCGGCTCCCTAACCCATGATGCGCGCTCGCGCGGGTAGGCTTCCGTGGCCGGTATCGCATTACGGCCACGCAGGGCGTGACCGATCAGCCGGCTCGGTGCCGCCGGTGGAACTTGCTTGAACGCTGCAGCGAGCTGCACGGGGAGCGGAACGCCCGATGGAGCGCGCCGGCGCCGCTGTCCGGAGTTCGGGCGCTTTGCCCTATACTAGGGCGCACCGATGAAGGGCGGCGGAAAGCAATGACCGAGCTCGCTGACACATTCGATGCGGCTTTCTCCAAAGCCGTGGATCTGGGAAACCGCATCGCCGACAAGGACAAGGACGCGGACCTCTGGGATATCGCTGACGGGCTGCTCGCCGGTGCAATTCAGTACTGGCTGTACTCGCGTCAGCCCTGCGGTGATCCGCGCTGTCAGGACTGCATGCCGATCAGCACGGCACAGGGACGTATGGCCGAGCTCAACCGCCTGATCGGCCAGCTCGCCTCCGAGAGCGAGTACTTCCACACGCCGACCGACGCCAACGCCGGACGCGCCTGAGGTCGCGCGCTCCTCGCCCGCCGCTTTAGCCAGCCGCCTTCACTCGGGTGGTGCCGCCTGCCACCTCGGCGAGTGCCAGCTCGAAGAGCCGAAACCCTTCCTTCAGCAGCGCCTCCGGAATGGTGAGCGGGGCGAGGAAGCGGATCACGTTGGAGTAGATCCCGCACGAGAGGATGATCAATCCGTGTCGCCCCGCCGCCTGCACCAACGCCTTGGTGAGCTCGGCATCGGGCGCATCGGCGCGCCCATTCTTCACCATCTCGACGGCAACCATGGCGCCGAGCGCGCGCACCTCGCCGACGCACGGGAAGCTCATCTGCAGGCCCTTCAGACGCGAGCTCATGAAGCGACCGATCTCCTGCGCGCGTGTCAGCAGCTGCTCCTCGCGCATGACCTCGAGCACTGCCAGTCCCGCCGCACAGGCGAGCGGGGAGCCGGCGAAGGTACCGCCGAGCCCACCAGGACCCGGCGCATCCATGATCTCGGCCTTGCCGGTGACGGCCGATAGCGGCACGCCGCCGGCGACACTCTTGGCGATCGTGATGAGGTCGGGAACCACGCCCGAGTGCTCGATGGCAAACATCCGTCCGGTGCGGCCGAAGCCGGACTGGATCTCGTCGGCAATGAGCACGATGCCGTGACTGTCGCATACGCTGCGCAGCCGCCGCAGCAGCTCGGCGGGCGCCGCGTAGAAGCCGCCTTCGCCGAGCACCGGCTCGATGATGATGGCCGCCACGCGTGCCGGATCGACGTCGGCCTTGAACAGCTGCTCGAGCGCCTGCAGCGAATGCTCGAGCGTCACGCCGTGATACGGCATGGGGAAGGGCAGGTGATAGATCTCCGGCAACATCGGGCCGAACCCCGCCTTGTAAGGCTGCACCTTGCCGGTGAGGCTGATACACGCGAGCGTGCGGCCGTGAAAGCCGCCGGTGAAGGCGATGATCGCCGAACGGCGCGTGTGAAAGCGTGCGATCTTGATGGCGTTTTCCACCGCTTCGGCGCCGGTGGTGAGGAAGATGGTCTTCTTCGCACCCGTGCCCGGCGCCAGCGCGTTGAGACCCTCGGCGAGCGCGATGTAGCTCTCGTAGGGCGTCACCTGGAAGCAGCTGTGCGTGAACTTCTCCAGCTGCCGCGCGATCGCCTCCCGCACCTTGGGGTGCACGTGGCCGGTGTTCAGCACCGAAATGCCGCTGGCGAAGTCGATGTAGCGGCGCCCCTCGACGTCCCACAGCTCGGCATTGAGAGCGCGCTCGGCGTACACGGCGAGCGAGTTGGTCACACCGCGCGGCACGGCTTGCTCGCGACGGGCGTGCAGTTCGGCATTGGAGGTCAAGGTATGCTTCCTTATCGTGAGTGATTGAGTTCGGCGGTTGTCGGGCGGCGCCGGCGGGTCAGCCGCCGCTCTTGAGGGCCGCGGCACGATGGATCGCGGCGCGAATGCGCTGGTAGGTGCCGCAGCGGCAGATGTTACCGGACATCGCCGCGTCGATGTCGGCGTCCGAGGGCTGCGGCGTCTGCGCGAGCAGTGCCGCGGCCGACATGATCTGTCCCGATTGACAGTAGCCACACTGTGGCACGTCCAGCTCGATCCAGGCTTTTTGTACTGGATGGCTGTTGTCGCGCGAGAGGCCCTCGATGGTAGTCACCTTGCGGCCGCGCACGGCGCTCACGGGTGTGACGCACGAGCGCACCGCGGCACCCTCGAGGTGCACGGTGCAGGCGCCGCACAGCGCCACGCCGCAGCCGAACTTCGTGCCCGTGAGGCCGAGCGTATCGCGCAGCAGCCACAACAGCGGCATGTCCGCATCGACATCGACGCGGGTCTCGGTGCCGTTGAGATTGAAGCTGATCATTGCCCTCCTCGATCGGGCACGCCGCCTACTATACGGCCCCCCGCGAGCAGCGCGCATCTTCGGCACCCGCTTTCGTGCCATGCGAGGGCGCAGCGGACCCTCTACAATGCGCAGGCCATCAACCGAAGGATGCGAAAGTTACTGCCTTGAGTGCAATGCCCACTGCCAACGGCTCCGCAGCCCCCATTGTTGCCGAGACGGTCGTCATCGGCGCCGGCCCCTGCGGGCTGTTCCAGGTCTTCGAGCTCGGGCTGCTCGGCATCAGCGCCCACGTGGTCGACTCGCTCCGGCATCCCGGCGGGCAGTGCGCCGAGCTCTACCCTGACAAGCCGATCTATGACATCCCGGCGCTGCCGGTATGCGGTGCACAGGAGCTGGTCGACCGCCTGCTGCAGCAGATCAAGCCCTTCAAGCCGCAGTTGCATCTCGCGCAGGAGGTGGTCGAGTTCGCCCGCCGCGAGGACGGCCGCTTTCACCTTGCGACCTCGGGCGGCGTCAGTTTCGACGCCGGCACCGTGGTGATCGCCGCGGGTCTCGGTTCGTTCCAGCCGCGGCGCATCGGTATCGAGGGCGCGCAGCCCTTTGAGGGCAACGCCATCCAATACCGCGTGCGCAACGCCGCCGAGCTCGCCGGCAAGCATCTGGTGATATTCGGCGGCGGCGATTCGGCACTCGACTGGACGCTCGAGCTGCTGGCGAAGGCGGCGAGCCTCACGCTGGTCCACCGGCGCAGCGAGTTCCGCGCAGCGCCCGCCTCGGTCGCGCGCATGCGCGAGCAGGTGGCTGCGGGGCGCATGCAGTGCCACGAGGCACTGCCGCACTCGCTCCTGGTCGAGGAGGGCAGGCTGCGCGGCATCAACATCCGCCACCCCGACGGATCGATCCAGCCGCTGCCTGCCGAGCGGCTGCTGGTGTTCTTCGGGCTGCATCCCAAGCTCGGACCGATCGCCGAGTGGGGCCTGGCGCTGGAGAAGCGCGCACTCAGGGTGGATACCGAGAAATTCCAGACGAGCCTGCCCGGGGTCTTCGCCGTCGGCGATATCAACACCTACCCGGGCAAGAAGAAGCTGATCCTGTCCGGATTTCACGAGGCAGCGCTCGCCGCGTTCGTCATCCAGCATCATCTCTATCCACAGAAGAAGCAGTTCCTGCAATACACCACCACCAGTCCCGTGATGCACCAGCGTCTGGGAGTGCCGGACTGAGGGGCCATGGATCAGCGTCTCGCTGACCTGCTGCAACTGCTCGAGCTCGAACGGCTCGAAACCAATCTGTTCCGCGGCGAGAGCCGCGACATCGGCAGTCCTCAGGTCTTCGGCGGACAGGTGCTCGGGCAGGCGCTCTCGGCGGCGGCCGCCACGGTCGAGCGACGCGTGGTGCACTCGCTGCACGCGTATTTCCTGCGCCGCGGTGACTGCAATGCTCCCATCGTGTACGAGGTGGACCGCAGCCTTGACGGCCGTAGCTTCTCGAATCGACGCGTGGTCGCGATCCAGCACGGGCAGCAGATCTTCAACATGGCGGCTTCTTTCCAGGTGGCCGAGAGCGGCTTCGATCACCAGGTGGCGATGCCGCAGGTGCCGCCGCCGGAGGAGCTGGCGGAGTCCGGCGGTCCGCCGCCCGAGCTCGTGGCGCGGCTGCCGGAACGCGTACGCCGCTTCTTCGAGCAGCCGCGGCCGTTCGAATTTCGCACGGTGCAGCCCATCGAGTACCTGCATCCGCGTCGCGAGGCGCCGGTGCGCGAGATCTGGTTTCGTGCCGTCGGGCCGATCGAGGGCGACGAGATGCTGCACCGCCGGCTGCTCGCCTACGTGTCGGATTTCTTCCTGCTCGACACGGCGACGCTTCCGCACGGCACCTCGTTCCTGCGTCCCACGCTGGTCATGGCGAGCATCGATCACGCCATGTGGTTTCACCGGCCGTTGCGCGTCGATGACTGGCTGCTCTATGCCATCGACAGCCCGAGCGCCTCGGGGGCGCGTGGCTTCGCGCGTGCCAGCGTATTCGCGCGCGACGGCCGCCTGGTGGCGAGTGCGGCACAGGAGGGGTTGGTACGCATGCGAAAGGATTCCTGAGGGAGAGCCGCAGCGAGCCTGCCATGCTCACACCGGTGCTCGTGGTTGTTGCGGCTGTCACGGTGGACGCCGGCGATGTGGCAGCCCTCGAGCGGCTGTGGTCGGGGGTACGGGATTCGAGCGAGCAGGTGGTGATGAGTCTCGACCGCGGCGCCGCGCTCTGGCCGCAGACCGGCGAGTTGCGCGTGCGCACCATCGTCGCCCCCGTGAGCGTGCCCTTCCTCGGCGCGCACGTGCTGTATCTCGAGGAGTTCGTCGAGGACGACCCGCAGCAGCCGCGACGCCAGCTGCTGGTGCGGCTGCAGCCGGCCGCCGAGCCCCCACACGCGGTGCGCGCGAGCCTCTACACCTTCGCGAGCCCCGCGCGCTGGATGCATCTCAATTACCGGCCGTCGCTCGCCGCGACGCTCGGCCCGCAGGACATTCTGCCGTCGGCGGGCTGCGAGCTGCTCCTGATGCGTGCCGGTGACCAGTTCCGCGGCGGCACGCGCGGACATCGCTGCCTCGATGTGAGCTCGGGCGTCGCACGCTATCTCGACTACCAGCTGCTCATCAGCGAGGACCTCTACTGGTATCGACGGCGGGCGCTGCGCGAGAGCGATGGCGAGCTGCAGCAGGAGGTGATCGGCTACAACCGATTCGAGCCGAACGAGGCACGGCTGTACGCCTGCCGCATCGCCTGGTCCGCCAGCGGCGCGCACCGCGACCTGCATCCCCTGCTGACGCTCGATCTTTACGAGGAGGGCGGTCACGGCCGCTTCGTCACGCCCGACGGCCGTGCGTTCGAGCTCATCCTGCACGGGCGTGACTGGCCCTTCAGCGTCGAGCGCGATGCGCTGCTGCTGCTGATCCAGCAGCAGGGTACGGACAGTCCGCTCGCGACGGCCTGGGCGCAGATGGACGCGCAGCAGATTACGCTCGAGCTCGGCTGGCTCGAAGTGCGCTGCGGTGCGATCGCGCCCGATTCGGACGAGCTCGCTCAGTGAGGTGCGCGCTGCACGATGGCGGCGATGTCCTTCAGCAGCAGCGGATTGAAGCGCGCCGGCGTCTCCAGCATCAGGAACTCGCCGCTGTGATCGAGCACGTCGAGCGTGAAGTCGGGCAGCGACTTGCGGATGCGCACCGCATCGGTGGGCAGGATGTCGGAGTTGATGGCGTATACCGGCACGTGAATCGCCGGCAGCAGCGCGGCGAGATCCATGGAAAGCAGCGACCGCAGCGTGGGAATGGCGACCGCGGGCGGCTCGAGCGACATGTCGTAAGCCACCTTCTTCACCAGCAGCGGGTCGGCGCCCTTCTCGAAGAGTGAATCGCTCACCAGGCTGCGCGTCGTGCCGATGAAGTCGCTGCTGAAAGGGGCGACCTGCCGCTCGATCTCGCCTGCGGTCAGCGGCGGCTTACCCACCGAGCGCAGCGCCTCGACGGCGATGACACCGATCACGCGCTTGCCGAGCAGCGGGGTCGCCGCCAGTGCGACCGCCGCGCCCATGCCGTGGCCCACCAGCACCAGCTGCGGGTTCGGAATCTCCCGCGCGACCGCCACCACGTCCTGGGCGTAGTTGGTGATCGACCAGTCACTGCGATTGCTGCCCGAGGCGCCGTGGCCGGCGAGGTTCACGGCCACCACCGTGTAGTGCGCCTTGAGGGGCGCGATCTGCGCATTCCAGTAGTTGGCGTCGCAGGCCCAGCCGTGCACCAGGATTACCGCAGGCTCACCTTGCCCGTAGAGGTGGTACTCGACGTGCACGTAATCGGGCGACAGGGTGATGCGCGGCCCTTCGCCGGGGTCCGCGGGTGATGACGCCGCAGCGCCCCGAGCGCCGGTCGCGGCGTGGCCTGCGGGGGCTGCCGGAGGCGCGCCCGGGTGATGCTGACCGCAGGCGGCGAGCGCGAGCAGCAGGCTGCAAAGGCCCATACGCGTGCGGCGCCCGCGCATCCCTTGGGTTCGTGACATCCGGCGTTCCGTCATCGCTCGCGCAGCACCTTGCCGGGATTCATGATGCCGTGCGGATCCAAGGCGCGCTTCACCGCGCGCATGAGGTCGAGCTCGACCGCCGGGGCGTAGCGCTCGAGCTCCCCGACCTTCAGCCGTCCGATGCCGTGCTCGGCGCTGAAGCTGCCGCCGAACTCGCGCACTAGGTCGTGGATCGCGGTGCGCACCTGCGACTCACGCGCGAGGAACGCCACGCCGTCGGCGTCGGCGCACTGGGTGAGGTTGAAATGCAGGTTGCCGTCGCCGACATGTCCATAAGCGACCAGGCGTCCGTCGGCGACGTGCGCCTCGAGCCAGCGCGCGGCGCGTTGCACGAATTCCGCGAGCGCACTCACCGGCACGGAGATGTCGTGCTTGAGTCCGGCACCCGCGCGGCGCTGCGCCTCGGGGATGCTCTCGCGCAGCTTCCACAGCGCACTGCGCTCGCGCTCGCTGCGCGCGAGCACCGCGTCGAGCACCGTTCCCTGCGCCGCCGCGCCGCCGAGCGCTTCCCCGAGCAGCTCATCGAGTGCCTCGTCGGCGCGCACCGACGACAGCTCGCACAACACGTACCACGCGTAGGGCGTGCCGAGCGGATCGCTCACGCCGGGAATGTGGCGTGTGGTGAGCTCCACGGCGATGCGCGGAATCAGCTCGAACGAGCTGACGCAATCGCCGCTCGCTTCGCGCAGGAGTGCGAGCAGCGCGACCGACGCCTGTACGTCCGGCACGGCGGCGAGTGCAGTGGCCCGAACGCGGATCATCGGGAACAGCTTGAGCGTCGCCGCAGTGATCACCCCGAGGGTGCCTTCGGCGCCGAGGAACAGCCCCTTGATGTCGTAACCGGTGTTGTCCTTGCGCAGGGCCGAGAGTGTCTCGAGGACGCGTCCGTCCGGCAACACCACCTCGAGGCCGAGCACGAGGTCGCGCATCATCCCGTAACGCAGCACGTGGGTGCCGCCGGCGTTCGTCGAGAGATTGCCGCCGATCTGGCAACTGCCTTCCGAGCCGAGAGTCAGCGGAAAGAAGCGCCCGGCCTCCTCCGCGGCCTGCTGGACGCGGGCGAGGACGCAGCCGGCCTCCGCCGTGAGGGAGTAATTGGCCGCATCGACGCCGCGGATCCGGTTCATCCGCTGCAGCGACAGCACGAGCTGGCGGCCGGACTCATCCGGAGTGGCTCCGCCGCAGTAGCTGGTATTGCCGCCGTGCGGCACGACGCCGATGCGGTGAGCATCGCACAGCGCCAGCAGCCGCGAGACATCGGCCACCGTGCGCGGCAGTACCACGGCGGGCGTGCGGCCCGCAAAGAGCCGGCGGTGATCGGTAAGGAACGGCGCGCATTCAGCCGCGCCGGTCAACACCGCGTCGTCGCCGAGAACCTCCCGCAGCCGGCGCGGCAGATCCGGCAGTTCGGTCGTCAATGGGTGCCGAGCGCGCGCAGCGCGGCGATGCGCTCATCGAGCGGCGGGTGACTCATGAAGAGTCGCCGTAGTCCGCTCGCCACGGCGCCGTCGGCGATGCCGAAGGCGGCGAACTGCCGCGAGGGCAGCGGCTGGTGCACGCGCTTGAGGTCCTCGAGCGCCGCGATCATGTTCGGGGTGCCGGCGAGCTGCGCGCCGCCGCGATCGGCACGAAACTCGCGCTGCCGCGAGAACCACATGACGATCGGCGTTGCGAGCAGACCGAAGACGATCTGCAGAGCGTAGAACGTGAGGTACGAGGCAAAGCCGCGGCCGTCGTCGGAGCGGAACACGGCCCGGTCGATGATGTTGCCGACGACGCGCGCCAGGAACAGCACGAAGGTATTCACCACGCCCTGGATGAGGGTGAGCGTCACCATGTCGCCATTGGCCACGTGGGTCATTTCGTGGCCGAGCACCGCCTCGATCTCCTGGCGGTTCATACGCTGCAGGAGTCCGGTGCTCACGGCCACCAGTGCCGAGTTGCGGCTTGCGCCGGTCGCGAACGCGTTCGGCTCGGGAGAATCGAAGATGCCCACCTCCGGCATACCAACCCCGACGGTCCGGGCGTGGTGCTCGACAACCGAAACCAGCCACTGCTCGGTGGGATCCGGCGACTGGCCGATGACGCGCACGCCCATGAACATCTTGGCCTGCATTTTCGACATGGCGAGTGAGACGAAGGCGCCGCCGAAGCCGAACAGTGCAGCCCACACCAGCAGCCCCTCGAGGCTGCCACCACGCTCAGCGAGGTACGTGTCGAGTCCGAGCAGGTGCGCCACGATGGTAAGCACCAGCAGCACGGCCAGGTTGGTCACCAGGAACAACACGATGCGTTTCATGACAGCAGGCCTGCTTGAGGTATGAGTAGGGAAAGCGCGGGCTATACCGGCCCTCGGCACTCTACCGTTACCGCCCGACAGCTGCCACATGGGGCCGGCGGGAGTCGTTTCAAGGGCGCCGTGGGGCGGACCCCCGCGCACGGCGGCACGGCGTCAGCCGATCACGACTCCGAGCGCCCGCCCCACGAGGAAGCTCACCGCGCAGGCGCCACCCCCGATCAGCACCATGCGCAGCGCCCCACGTACCGCATGTCGTCCGGTAAAGAGCGATAGTCCAAGACCCACCGCAAACAGCGCAACGAGCGTGATCGCCGCGGCGCTTGCCGTGGCGTTGCTGCCGCTCGCTCCGAGAAGGAACGGTATCAGCGGGACGGCGGCCCCGAGACCGAAGGCGACGAAAGAGGTCGCCGCCGCCTGCCAGGGCGAGCCGAGGTCGTCGGGATTCAGGCCGAGCTCCTCGCGCGCGAGCACGTCGAGCGCCTTGGCGGGATTGGCGAGCAATGCCTGACTCACGGTGCGTGCCTGTGAGAGTTCCACGCCGCGTGCCTGATAGATCAGCGCGAGCTCCTCGGCCTCCTCCTGCGGATACTCGGCGAGCTCCTCACGCTCGAGCGCAATCTGGTACTCATACATCTCGCGCTGCGAGCGCACCGAGACGTACTCGCCCGCCGCCATGGAGAGCGCGCCAGCCAGCAATCCGGCGACACCCGCGGTGAGAACAGAGCCCGTGGCCGCACCGGCGCCGGCAACCCCGAGCGTCAGGCTCACATTCGACACCAGCCCGTCGTTCACGCCGAATACGCCGGCGCGCAAGCTCCCGCCGAGCGCGCTGCGGTGGCGTGCGCCGATCTGCGCCAGCGAAGTTGGCATCGCATGCCCGCCCACACCGGGTGGCGCGCTGTAGATCGACAGCCCGCGCAGCTTCATCGCCGCGAGCACCGGGCGCAGCGCACGCGGATCAAATCGCGACAGCAGCCGGGCCACGATGCGGGCGCGCAGCGACGGCCTGAAGGTGCGGGAAGCGCTGGCGTCTCCGGCGCGCGCCGCAACGGCCTGCCACTTGGCCGCCTGTTCCTCGGCGGCGACGGCGAGCTTCAGGAACAGATCGCTCTTTTGGCGATCGGACTCTGCGGCCGCCACGTGGCGGTAGAGCCAGGCCGATTCTTTTTCGTGGTACCAGCTATCGAGGCCGGATGCGGTCAATACTCATCCCGCTCTTCGTCGCCATCGTCGTCGTCTTCTTCCCAGTCGTCCTCGTCGTCCTCGTCCTCTTCCTCTTCCTCTTCCTCTTCCTCGTCCCAGTCCTCGTCATCCTCCGACTCGTCCTCGTCGTCCGACTCAGACCAGCCTTCCGGCTCCTCGATACGCTCCAGATCCATCTCGTGCCAGGTCTCAAGATCGATCTCTTCGATGTCGCCGTCGAGGTACTCGATCTCGAGGAGCTCGGAATCCTCATCCACCGACAGCACGCGGAACGATTCCTCTTCCTCCAGGTTCTGGTACCACTGCCCGGGCACTGGTTCGTAGTCTCTGCTCACCGGGAAAGCCACCCTGTCATTTCGCCGCGCACAAGTGTAGGGGCTGTGGTCGCCTTGGGCAACGCGGTCGCGTTTGCGTATGATTTTCTTCATGGCCGGCCGAAGCGAATCAGCGATGCCCCTCACGCAGGCGCGGCGGATCGTGGTGAAGGTGGGCTCGGCACTGCTGGTGGACGCCGACAGCGGCCGCGTCAACCGTAGCTGGCTGGAGGCCCTGGTAGAGGATCTGCTGCGCCTACGCCGGCGCGGCCAGCGGGTCGTACTGGTGTCATCCGGCGCCATCGCGCTCGGCCGCCGGCGGCTCGGACTCAAGCACGGAACGCTGCGGCTCGAGGAGAGCCAGGCGGCCGCGGCGGTGGGGCAGATCCGCCTCGCCCACGCGTACAAGGAGCTGCTGGAGGGGAACGACGTCACCGTGGCCCAGGTGCTGCTTACTCTCGAGGACAGCGAGCGCCGCCGCCGCTACCTCAACGCACGTGCGACCCTCGAGTCGCTTCTCGAGCTTGGCGCACTGCCGGTCATCAACGAGAACGACACGGTGGCGACGGCCGAGATCCGGTACGGCGACAACGATCGCCTCGCGGCACGGGTCGCGCAGATGATTGCCGCGGACTGCCTGGTGCTGCTCTCGGATGTCGAGGGGCTCTACAGCGCCGACCCGAACCGCGAGCGTACCGCGCGCTTCATTCATGAGGTTCGGCAGATCACCCCCGAGATCGAGGCGATGGCGGGCCGCTCCCTCTCGGCGGTCGGCGCGGGCGGAATGACCGCCAAAATCGTCGCGGCGCGGATCGCGGTGGCAGCCGGCTGCCACATGTGCATCGCCGCCGGCGCCTACCGCCATCCGCTGCGGCGCATCGAGGAGGGTGCCGACTGCACCTGGTTCATTCCGACCGCGACTCCGGCGGCGGCACGCAAGCAGTGGATCGCCGGTACACTGCGGCCGGCGGGCGCGATCACCATTGACGTGGGTGCTCTGCGGGCGCTGCTCGAGGGTCGCAGCCTCCTGCCCGCGGGCGTCACGGCTGCCCGCGGTCGCTTCGATCGTGGCGATACGGTAAGCGTGCTCGCGGCCGACGGCACGGAGGTCGCGCGCGGCATCATCGCGTACTCCGATGCCGACGCTGCGCGCATCATGGGGCGTAAGTCCTCGGAGATCGCGGACCTGCTGGGGTTTCGCGGGCGCGATGAGATGATCCACCGCGACGACCTGGTGCTGCTGCGCCAGGAGCTCACACCTGCCGCCGGGGCCGACGCGGCCCCGCAGCCCCCCTGAAGCGTGAGCACCGCACACATCGGTCAACTGATGGAGGAGCTCGGCCGTGCTGCGGTCGCGGCGGCGGCGGTGCTCGCCCACGCCCCGACGAAACAGAAAAACGCCGCCCTCGCTGCGGCGGCGGAGGCCGTTCGCGCGCGCTCTGCGGGCCTCCTTAGCGCCAATGAGCGGGATGTCTCGGCTGCGCGTGCGCGGCACCTGTCCGGGCCGCGGCTGGAGCGGCTGCGACTCGACGCCAGGCGCATCGAGGCGATCGCCGCCAGCATCGACGCCGTGGCGGCGCTGCCCGACCCAATCGGGCGCACGACCGCCGCATGGCAGCGGCCGAACGGATTGCGCATCCAGCGCGTGACCGTACCGCTTGGCGTCATCGGCATCATCTACGAGAGCCGCCCCAACGTCACGACGGACGCGGCGGCGCTGTGCCTGAAGTCCGGCAATGCTGCCATCCTGCGCGGCGGTTCGGAGTGCCGGCACTCCAACAGCGCGCTGCACGAGTGCGTGGCGCACGGACTCGACACTGCGCAGCTGCCAGGCGCATGCGTTCAGCTCGTCCCGACCGACGATCGCGCCGCGGTCGGCTACCTGCTGGCCGGCATGAGCGAGTATCTCGACGTGATCGTGCCCCGCGGCGGCCGGAGCCTGGTGGAGCGCGTGCAGAAAGAGGCGCGCGTACCGGTGATCGGGCACCTGGAAGGCAACTGTCACGTTTACGTCGACCGCGACGCCGACCTGGCGATGGCGCGCACCATCGCCGTGAACGCCAAGATGCGCCGCACAGGGATCTGCGGCGCGGCGGAGACGCTGCTCATCGACAGCGGTTGCGTCGCCACGCACCTCGCGCCGATCGTGAGGGATCTGCTCGAGGCGGGCTGCGAAGTTCGCGGCGATGCCGTTGTACAGCGCGCCGATCTGCGTGTGCGACCCGCGAGCGAGGACGACTGGTACACCGAGTACCTCGACGCGATCATCGCCGCGCGCGTTGTCGAAGGAGTCGACGGGGCGATCGCCCACATCGCCCGCTACGGTTCGGCGCACACCGAATCGATCGTCACTGAGAACGAGGCGGCTGCCGAGCGCTTCCTCGCGCACGTCGACAGTGCCATCGTGCTGCACAATGCTTCGACTCAGTTCGCCGATGGCGGCGAGTTCGGCATGGGTGCGGAGATCGGCATCTCCACGGACCGCTTTCACGCCCGCGGTCCCGTTGGCGTGGAGCAGCTCACCAGCTACAAGTACGTGGTGCGCGGGGCGGGGCAGGTGCGGCCGTAGCGCCCGGCGGTCGACGCCGGTGTCGCCGTCAGCGCCGGTGGTGGTGGACGTGCTCGCCGGTCGAGTCGTTCTGCGCTCCGGGTGCCTCGCTGTGCGCCCCAGGCGCGGCGCAGCGCTCGCAATTCACCCAGCCCGAGTCGCCGTTCAGGTAGTACTCCTTCTTCCAGATCGGCACGCGGTGCTTGACCTCGTCGATGACGTAGCGGCAGGCGCCAAAGGCCTCGTCCCGATGCGGCGCGCTTACCCCCACCCACACCGCCAGCTCGCCGACGGCGAGCTCGCCCAGGCGGTGGACACACGCCGCCCGGGTGACGCCGAAGCGTGCAATTGCCTCGCCGAGAATCCGCTCGCCCTCGCGAAGCGCCAGCGCCTCGAAGGCTTCGTACTCGAGGGCACGCACGCGGCGACCCTCGTTCGAGTCGCGCACCCAGCCTTCGAACGCGGCATAGCCGCCGCACGCGGGATCCGCAAGGTGCTTACGCAGGGTGAGCGTCTCGATCGGGGTACGGCTGAACTGAAATGCGCGCATGTCCGCACCGCCTAGCCGCCGGCGACCGGCGGGATGAACACGACCTGATCGCCGTCGGCAAGCGGCGCCGACCACTCGCGGAACTCGGCGTTTATGGCGACCCGCAGCGTCTGCGGCGCGAGCGTGAACGGATAGCGCTGCGACAGCTCGGAGTACAGTTCGCCGGGGGTCGCTGCGCCGCTCACCAACGCCTCCTCGCGACGCCCCGCCTGCTCGCGTAACAGGGCGTAATACTGCACCGTGAGATGCTTGAGGTTCACGGCGGCTTCCGGGGGCAACGCGGTCATGGCCAACCTATACTCATCGGGGGTGTTGATATTGTCGAGTGCCGCAGGGTTCGGCTCGTCGATGAGCTCCGTATCCGCACTCAACAGGAAGCGGCGCGGGCAATCCCGGCCTGCAGCTACAAACGCGCGCAGCGGCTCGCGGCTGTGCGGCTCGTAAATGGCACAGAGCGGTTCGGGCAGCCCGTCGTGACTCGAACGGAAGGCGGTCGCCGCGCGCTGCGGCGCGCGCGCACGCACCAGGTGGCGGAGCGTCGCCGCATCGAGCAGCGGCAGGTCGCACGCCAGCAGCAGCCAGGCGGCCTCTGGATGCTGCACCTGTGCCGCGAGCAGCCCGGCGATCGGCCCGAGGTTGGGGTGTGCATCGGTGATCTGTGGAAAGCGCGCGCGCAGCGGCTCGGAACGCTGGTCGGCGCGCACCGAAACATAGGCGCGGATCACGTGCGGTGCGAGCAGCGTCATGGCGCGCTCGAGCTGGGTGCGGCCAGCGTAGGTGAGTGTTGCCTTGTCTCGTCCCATGCGTGTGCTGCGACCGCCGGCGAGGACCAGCCCGTAGAGCGGGGCCGCACCGGGAGTGCCGGGCCTATCGGCAGCGCCAGTGCCGCTCATCGCCCCTCCCGACCCGCGGCTCGCACGAAGTGCCGCCGCCCGCCGGACTTCGACTCGAGGCGCAGGCTCGCGATCTCGATATCGTGGGACAGCGCCTTGCACATGTCGTAGATCGTCAGCGCCGCCACCGCCGCGCCCGTCAGGGCTTCCATCTCCACCCCCGTGCGGTGATGGACCGAAACCTCGCAGCGCACCCGGATTTCCGTGGCACCGCGCCGCTCGATCGTCAGCTGACAGTTCTCCAGCGCGAGCGGATGACAGAAGGGGATGAGCTCGTGGGTGCGCTTGGCCCCCATCACGCCGGCGAGGATGGCAGTGTCGAACACCGGCCCCTTCTTCGTCCGGTGACCGCTCGCGCGCAGCGCGCGTGCTACCGTGCGCGGCAGCCGGATTCGCGCTTCAGCAACCGCAACGCGATGCGTCACCTCCTTGGCACCGACATCGACCATGGCGGGCCGACGACGTGCGTCGAGGTGCGTGAGAGCGCGGCCTGCCATCAGCCACCGATGTAGAACATCTCGACCTTGCGCTCGTCTTGCGCCGCACCGCGCAGGTTCGCGCGCAGCTCGCTGTAGCGGTCGCTGCGCTTGAGCCATACGCCGCGTATGAGATCGAGCAGCTGGTCGTCGCTCGCGCCGCCGCGCAGCGCGTCGCGCAGACTCGTGCCGTGGGTGGCGAACAGGCACGTGTACAGCACGCCATCCGAGGACAGCCGTGCACGCGTGCAACCCCCGCAAAACGGCTGCGACACCGAGGAGATGAACCCCACCTCTCCCTGGCCATCGACAAACGCGTAGCGCCGTGCGACTTCCCCGCGGTACTGCGGGTCGAGGGGCGCGAGCGGCCAGCGCTCGGCGATGCGCTGCAGCAGCTCTTTCGACGGCACGACGAGCTCGGAGCGCCAGTGGTTGCGGTTGCCGACGTCCATGTATTCGATGAAGCGTACGATGACGCCGCTGCCGCGGAAGCGCTCGACCAGCTCGAGCACTGTGTGGTCGTTCACCCCCCGTTGCACCACGGCGTTGATCTTGACCGGAGTGAGCTCCGCGCGGCGCGCCTGCTCGATGCCCTCGAGCACCTCCTCGACCCCGCCGAAGCCGCCGCTCATGCGGGCGAACACCTGCGCGTCGAGGCTGTCGAGGCTGACCGTGACGCGCTGCAGTCCGGCGGCCTTGAGCTCGCTCGCGTAGCGCGCCAGCAGCACGCCGTTGGTGGTGAGCGCCACGTCCTCGACACCGCCGATGTCCGAGAGATCACCGATGAGGTCGGGCAGGTTGGCACGCAGCAGCGGCTCACCGCCCGTCAGACGCAGCTTCCGTACTCCGAGCTGAACAAAGAGCCGCACCAGGCGCACGATCTCATCGAACGACAGCCGTTCGTGGGACCCAAGAAAGCGGTAGCGATCGTGGTAGGTAGCACGCGGCATGCAGTATGGGCAGCGGAAGTTGCAGCGGTCCATGACCGAGATGCGCAGGTCGCGCATCGGCCGCGCGAGCGTGTCCCGGGGGCCGGGCGCTGCACGCAGCGGTACGATGACGTCGCGTATGGCCATGTCTAGGTCAGTATGAGGACCGGTCGGGGCAAAGGCCATCGGCCCGGACGGGAAGTGCTCATTTAATGTTGATGGGGGTCGGCTCGGACGGGTGCAAGCCTCAGGACCAGCGATACAGGCGGGTCACGAAGCCCTTGGCGTAGGTATTGGGCCCGGGCGGCAGCTCCACGAAGCCATCCGTGCCGGCGAGTGCGGTGAAGTCTCCGGATCCGTTGGTGGGTGCGGGCTGTGCCCACTCCCGCCCCCAGTCGTCCTGTTCCAGGCGCACCGGGATGAAATGCGTCAACGCTGGCGTCACCGTGAAGGGCGCGCCGAGCGCCATGCGCCGTGCCGGAACGGGGCTCTGACCCTGACTGGCAGCCAGCGCCGGCAGCACGTAGCGCGCGAGGCACACGAGGGTCGACACGGGATTGCCCGGCAGCCCGAACACGGCCGCACCGGAAG
>Ga0187783_10001350_pt1 | contig 18043 bp, 13 predicted proteins | sample 1015_SJ02_MP02_2_FD_132471 | JGI IMG/M metagenome (GOLD analysis project Ga0187783, IMG submission 132471) | Tropical peat soil microbial communities from peatlands in Department of Meta, Colombia - 1015_SJ02_MP02_20_MG | ecosystem: Environmental > Terrestrial > Soil > Wetlands > Peat | place...
AAGCTTGGGTTTGACTTCGTCGCGCATCCAGTCTGCCAGAGGGAGCTCGAAGCCCTGTTTCTTGCGGTGCAGCAGAGAAGCGGGAATCCCCAGGCGCTCCGCCAGTTTCTTCAGAATGTGTTTCCGAGTTCCGGCGCGGTATTTCCAATCCACCGGCAGAGACACCGCCCACTCCACAAATTGATGATCGAGCATCGGCGCGCGTACCTCCAGGGATGCGGCCATGCTCATCCGGTCCACTTTGGTGAGAATGTCGGCGTTCAAGTAGGTCTTGGTGTCGAGATAGAGCAAGCGGCTCAGCCGATCTGGCGCCGGCGCGCCATCGTAGAGCTGCTGCCATTCGAGCAGCGGATCCGGAAGGCGTCCCGCAGCTTCCAGAAATTCCGGCGTAAACACCTCCCGCTCGCGGTGCAACACCGGTAGATAGGAAAGTCCGTCCAGGTAGCGGTCGCGCTCGTTCAACGACACTCTCCATGCCAGGTTCTTCCCGTACATGCCTGCCGGAATCAGGTTATGAATGCGATTGCGGTAGATCGGTCCCAGCCATCGCTGGAAGGAATCAAGCTTGGGTTGCTTCATGATCTCCAGGTAGCGATCATACCCGGCAAACAGCTCATCCCCGCCATCGCCCGAGAGCGCCACTGTGACTCGGCGTCTGGCCATGCGGCACACGTAGTAGGTGGGCAGCATGGAGGAATCACCGAAGGGTTCCTCCATCATTCCCGTGAGGTAGAGCAAGGTTTCTTCCAGATCGGGATCGACCACCAGTTCGTGGTGATCGGTCGAAAAGCGCTCGGCCACGATGCGCGCGTACGCGGATTCGTTGAACGGCTCCTCCCGAAAAGCGATGGAAAAGGTCTCGACCGGCTTCGCGCTGACCCGTGCCATCAGGGCCACGATGATCGACGAATCCACGCCCCCGCTGAGCAATGCGCCTAAAGGCACGTCGCTGATCAGACGAATGCGGACTGCCTCCTCGAGGCGCCGCTCGAGCTCTTCGAGACATTCGTCCTCGCTCAGGGGCGGATGCGTACCGTAGGCCGGCAAATCCCAGTAGCGGCGAATCTTCAGGTCGCCCTGGCGGAACTCCGCCCAGTGCCCGGCCGGGAGCTTGCGTATAGGTTGGAAGGCGGTGCGGGCATCGGGTATGTAACCGAAGTAGAAGTATTGCAGCAGCCCTTCGGGATCGACCTCCGCCAGCTCCGGACGCAAGGCGAGAATCGCCTTGATCTCCGAGCCAAACAGCAGCCGCCCTTCATCGAGGGCATAGTGCAAGGGCTTTTTGCCGAGCCGGTCGCGCACCAGCAACAGCGACTGTCGCCGCTCGTCGTACAAGGCGATGGCGAACATGCCGCGCAGCTTGTGAACGCAATCGGCACCCATCTCCTCATAGAGATGAACGATGACTTCGCCATCGCTTTGCGTGTAGAACTGGTGGTTGCGATCCTCCAGTTCGCGACGCAGTTCGGGAAAGTTGTAGATCTCCCCGTTGAACACGATCCAGATGGTGCGATCCTCGTTGTGGATGGGCTGCTTTCCGCCGGCTACGTCAATAATGCTCAGCCGGCGCATGCCGAGGCCTACCCCGCCGTGGGTATAGACACCTTCGTCGTCGGGCCCGCGGTGCACGATCGTCTGGCACATGCGATGAACCGCGGCGGCCGTAACCGCATCCCCCGGCCTTCCCACCATGCCCGCTATCCCGCACACGGTCGAATCTCCCTTTCCTCCCTGCGTGCGGACAGTTCGGCAGTCAGGGGCCGGCGCCCCTGCACCGCCACCGGCTCTTCGATCACGGTCAGGTCTTTCAGCCCGCAACTCTCGAACCAGCGGAATACTTGCTCAAAGGTGTGTTTCGATTGGTACCAGGGAGAATACCAATCGAAGGTATCGAGAATTCGCCACCTGCGGTTGGCGTGGAACGGCATGGGGAGGAGATAGGCCAACGCGCCGCTGGCCGGGCGACCGAGCAGCGGAATCTTCCGCAGCACCCGGTGCATGCCGTAGAGCGGAACCACTCCATAGCACAGCGCATACAGAAGGCGCGGCGGCAGGCGCCGCGTCAGCTTGCGGTAATGGTCGCTCATCCTGTACCAGCGGTTGTATCCGCTGTAGAGCCAGATGGCGATCCGCCCACCCGGCTTCAGCAATGCAGGCAAGGTCTTGAAGGCGCGTTCGCAATCGGGGGTATGATGCAGCACGCCCAGGCTGTAGATGTAGTCGAAACTCCCCGGCGCAAACGGCAGGTTGAACACATCAGCCTGGAAGCAGACCGCCTGCCGGTCCTTGAGATTTTCCTCGGCAACTTCGGCGGCCAGGCTCAGGTCAACGCAGACGACGCGTGCTCCCCAGCGGGTCGCGACTTCGGCAAACCGTCCCATGCCGCAGCCCACATCCAAGACCAGTTTTCCCGCCAGGTCTTCCGGTTCGAAGCCGGTTCTTTGCCGGAAATTGACTTCCGACTGACGGCTGGTCTCGTTGTCCAACTGGGTCTGGCGGAAGATCTGCCACTGGAAGCCAAAACTGGTGGCGTAGTGTTCGGCGTCGACAAAGCGCACCACGCCCTTCACCTGGGGGAACCTGCGCGAACAGTGAGTGCAGACCAATCCGTCCCTCTGCTGGCGCAGTTCACCGCGGCAGGAAATACAACGCAGGATGCCGATCACTTCCTCAGCGAATCCAGACCGGTTCTCTAGCTCCCGTTCTCCCATATTTGCTCTGCAGGCCGATCGTGGGGGCAGGACTTGCGGCGGTTTCCTCTTGTGCCAAGGTAATTTGGTAGAGAGCCGTGGTATACGCCACCAGGAAATATGGGTACAAGTTGTATTCCGTCGAGGCAAAAAACGCGCTGACGAGGTACGCCGCCACACTCACCCACAGGCCCCCGGCGAGCATGCGTACTTCTGCATCCGTCGCATAGGCTCGCGATTTGCGCACCAGTCTCAGATTGACGACCGTGCGGTAGAGAATCATCAGGAACAGCACAGCCGCGGGGAACCCGGCTTCGGCGGCGATTTCCGTGTACGTGTTGTGGGCCACATGCCAGGAACCGGCGGTCGCCTGGAAGTTGCCCGCTCCCACCCCGAAAATCGGGTTGTGGAGGGCCTCGTTCACACTGGCGATCAGCAAGTTCTTGCGTTCCTGCATGGAACCACGATCCATCGAATCCACTTGGTTCCCGGTGACAATGCTGGCAATCCGCGCGGTAAAGTGGGAGGGCATGGCCACCACGACGATCATGCCCAGGAAAACCGCGACCAGAACCAGCTGAAATTTGCGTTCGCGAATGGCGAACTGCCACACCACCAGGACCGCCGCCAGAGCGACGGCCAGGAATCCGCTGCGCGAATACGTAAGCTCCACGCCGATCAGCATGATCACCACCGCAAACGCCCACAGCCCTTTTTTCAATCCGCGCCCCATGAAGAAGAAAGCGATACAAATCGGCCAGTTCAGCGCGATATTGATGGCCAGATCGTTGGGATTCTCAAACACCCCGCCCAAGGCCCCCACCAGACGGCCGTCGGAGGTACGATGCAAGGCCACGGAGGCTACCGTCATCATCGCGACGGCGGCTGCCTGGACCCAAACCAGCCGCTTCAGTTGCCAGAATTCCCGCACCAACAGCGCCACCAAAACCGCTACAATCACCGACTTCGACAGCATGTTCATCACCGTGTTGAAAGCGCCGCCGCGCCAGTAGGCAAACGGAATGGTGATGCAGTACCACCCGAACATGGCGATGACGTACTTGGTTTCGGGCGCGAACTTCCTCTTCACCTTGCCGCTCATCAGGCTGAGGATCAGCCCCACGAGCGCAATGCCGCCAGAGATCTTGGCCATGGGGATCAGAATGAGACCGGGGATCACGTCTTCCGGCCGCCCAAAATAGAGGGCGGAGAAGATCAACAGGGCCAAGTATGCGCCCTTCGCCCGTTGTCGCTTCCTCTGCTCTTTCTTCAGCGTAAATGCGGCCGTTGCCAAGGCTTCTCCTGTGAAGTTTCTTTCGTTGGGTTCAGCGAACCCATGCTTGCTTGCGGCCCGTGACGAAATTCGCAAACGCGATCAAGGCCGCCGTATTCAGCATGACAAAGGTGAACGCGGCGTCCGTCATGCGCGTCAAAGGGCCATGGTTCCTTTGCGTGATGCCGAGGGTGGCCAGTAGGTAAAACAGGATCTGACACACCAGGGCCGCGCGGTACACCGGCGCCGCCAGAAACACGCTGGAAATGAGAGCTGCAGCCAGGGCAAAGGGTGCGAGCAAGCGCAGCAACTTGTGGCTGACGAATTCGAAACGAACCGGGTTCTCCCGCCGCAACAGCCAGGGCGCAAGCTGCAGCAGCTGATAATTGCCGGTCAAGGTGCGTACCTTGCGGCCAAATTCCCTTTCCCTCCCCTGGTGCGGCAGGTCCCAAGCCCGGGCGCGTCCATCGAAGACCACACGGAATCCTTGTCGGGCGACCTGCATCGGGATGTAGACGTCGTCGAGAATCATTCCCGGCGGCAGCGGGGGCACCAACTCACGGCGCACCGCGTACAGGGCTCCTGTCGCTCCGACCACCGACCCCGACGCCGACTCCAGTTCGCGGATCTTCTTCTCGATCTTCCAGTACAGTCCCATGCCCTGGGCGGCTTCGCCGCTGTCGGGAGAGCCCAGCATCAATTCTCCGCTGGCGCACCCCACCGCGGGATCGGCGAAATTTTCCGCCAAAAGGCGGATCGCACCCGGTTCGATGGTTTGGCGCGCATCGGTGAAAACGATCAGTTCTCCCTGCGCCCAAGCCATGGCGTCATTCACCCCCGACGCCTTGCCCGCCGCCAGCGCATTCAGAATGGCACAAACCCTGGGATGGACGGCAAAATCCCGGAGAATGGCTTCCGTGCGGTCGGTCGAGCCGTCGGAGACAACCACCACCTGGCAGCGCTCGGCGCAATAATCGAGTTCGAGCAGCCGGCGCAGTTTTTCCTCGAGGTACCGCTCCTCGTTCCGTACCACCATCACCAGGGACAGCGAAGGCAGCGACGGGGCGCGATCGATGGGCCGCGGTCGGAGGAACGATCGCAGCCAAAGCCAGAGTCCGTACCCCGCGTACATGTAGCCCAGCACCCCCGCCGACAGCCAGAACATCCACCTCATTTCGCGCCCCGGCCCAACATCACGATCTTGATGGTTTGAAAGAGAATCAACACATCCAGCCCGATGGAACGGTTCTTGATGTAAAACAAGTCATACTGAAGTTTTTCCCGCGCGTCTTCGAGCGTGTTGCCATAGGTGTACTTTACCTGCGCCCAGCCCGTAATCCCTGGCCGCACCGTGTGCCGGATGCCGTAATAGGGAATCTCCTGGCTCAACCACGCCACGAATTCGGGCCGCTCCGGCCGAGGCCCGACAAAGTTCATGTCACCCTTCAGAACGCACCACAGCTGGGGTATCTCGTCCAGGCGTGTGGTTCTGAGGAATCTGCCCACCCGCGTAATGCGGGGATCGTCATCGAGCGCCCAGGTGGCCCCCGTATCCGCCTCCGCATCGCGCCGCATGGTACGGAACTTGTAACAGTGGAAGGTCGTCCCGGCGCGACCCACCCGTTTTTGCCGGTACAAGACCGGACCCGCCGAGTCCAGCCTCACGGCCAACATGATGAAGGGGCACAAGGGCAGGGACAGCAGCACCCCCACCAGGGCCACGGTGAAGTTCAGCATTCGGCCGAGCTTGCGGCGAAAACCGCTCAAGCGGAAACCGTCGGCGAAAATCAGCCAGCTCGGACTGAGATGATCCACTTCGATCCGCCCGGAAATTCTTTCCAGCCAAGACGTGACTTCTTCGACCCTCAGGCCCGCCAGCCGCAGCGCCAGCAACTCCTCGACCGGAAGCGTGCCCCGCCGGTCCGGCATGGCGACGATCACCCGATGCACCCGGTTGTCCCGCACCAGCTCCCGCAGGTGGGTGGCGACCGTGTCGGGGGTCAGTTCCCCGTTCACGTTCCCCGTCCATCCCACCACATCCACGCCCAGGTTGGGACGCTCCCTAAGCCCGGATACCAGCCGCTGCGCCCGCTCGCCGGTGCCGAGCACGTAGACCTTTTCCCGGAAGTAGGGCTGATGCACCAGCCAAGAGTAAGTCACTCGCCAGAGGAACAAGGTGCAGGATAAGATGGCGAACCCGGTTAGCAGTGAGCCGCTCCCGGGAAGAAAGCTGGGGAACAGAAACCCGATCGCCGACAAGCCAACGGCGACAAACCCGAGCACCAGCAAAATGCGAAACGCCAGATCCCAGCGGGCGCTGAATCCCGCGGAGTCGTACAAATCCAGCCAGTGGGAGAGCAGAAGGACGAATGCCGTCAGCCCCAGAATCTTTACATATCCGCCTTCCACATTCAGCAGCAGCCACCAGTCCTCGTTCTGCACTCTCGTACCCAGCACAAACGAAAACCATACGAGCAGGGCTTCGACCGTCAGCAGCACCAGCGTTCGGAGCGGGTAATAGACTTTAAAGAGCCGGATCACTTCTCCCCCAAGCCTTGGCCGCGTCTCCCTTCGTCACGGACGCCTCCTCGCAGCACCGCGGTGACCGCAGGGCGTCCTGGCCGAGTGCCCTCTCCCGGCCGAGGCGGGGCTCGAACCCGACCCAGGGAAGATCGCCAGCATTGTGGCCGGTCCCCGGGAATCGCGTCTTACGCCGAGCTCGCCACGCGTTCCCTCTCCAAACCGGCGGCCGGACCGCCCAGCCGTTCGACCCAATCATCGGCGCGATTCAGCACCACCCCGAGTAAGGTGCGATCGGCGAAGATGGCCCGCGTCTTCGCCGCCATTTCCTGGGGTGTAGCACCGGCGGCAACCACCAAAACAACGCCGTTCGATAGTCTCGCCAGCAAGGTGGCATCGGAAACCGGGACGGCAGGCGAAGAATCGACAATCATCCAGTCGAAGGCGGGGGACAGACGATCAAAGAATTGCGACATCTGCCGGCTGCCCAGCAGCTCCACCGGATTCTCCACCACCCGGCCGGCGGGAACGAACCACAGGCCTTCTACATCGCTCTGCTGCACCACCGCGGTTTCGGAGGCTTCGCCCCGCAGATATTCGGAAATACCCGGGGCCGACGGTGCACCCAAAAATTGGTGCAGCGAGGGTGAGCGCAGGTCGGCGTCAACGAGCAGCACCCGACTGCCTTGCTGCTGGGCCAGTGCCTGGGCCAGGTTGGCGGCGACAAAACTTCTGCCCTCCCGCGGCAAAGCGCTCGCGATCAAGATCTTTTTCAAAGGAACACTATGCCGCGCCTGGAACAAGCGGGAACGCAAGGTGCGAAACTGCTCCCGGCCATAGCCCGAGTAGTCGTCATCACCGGCAAACAGCATTTTGGCCGCGTCGAGCTTCCAAGCGACTTTGGTGCAGTTCGCCAGCCAAGCGTTCGCCTCTGCGGCGACGGCTTCCGGAGCGAGGGTGAGCTCGGAGTTGAGCTGGGACGGCCTACCCTCCTGCGGAATCAACTCCGGAATCAGCTCCGGAACCAGCGGAGCGTCGTTGCCGGTTCGCGCCTGTTGTGCCCGGGCTAATGCATCGTGAATCCTGCTCATAGTTTTCTTTCCCCCCAGAAGCCTTCGATTTCCTTCACTCCAGAACACCGTTCAAATGATCCGCTAATGCCGCCAGCCCCTTCAGCGCCTCGACGAGTTCGGTGGCGTCCTGTTTGGGAGCGCGTTTGCCGTTCTCTTTGGCGGAAGAGGCGTAGCTGTCGACCCCAAAATCGACCGCAATGCTTTCGATGATGTCCGCGGAAATGGTCTTTTGCTGATCGGCAAAGGCACTGACCAGAGCGTGCTCGCAGAGCACGTTGATCACGCGCGGGATTCCCTCCGAGTGGCGATAGACGGCCTCGACCGCCGTCGGGTCAAAAATGGTATTGCCATTGGCCCCGGCCACCTGAAGCCGCCGGGCAATGTACTGACCGGTCTCGTCGAGGGTGAAGGGATAAAGCTTGGCCCGGAGGGCGATCCTCTGCCGCAAAGCCCGCAGTTCGGGCTGCTTGATCTTCGCTTCCAGTTCGGGTTGTCCGACGAGCACCACTTGCAACAGCTTTTCGGTCGCGGTCTCAAAGTTTGTCAGCAGACGAATCTCCTCCAGCAATTCCTGGGAAAGGCTCTGGGCTTCGTCGATGATCAGCACCGTGGTGCGTCCCGCCCGGAATCGTTCGAGCAGGAAGTTGTAGAGCTCTAACAGGATGCGGGTCTTTGAGTCCCCCTGGGTGGGGGACAGACCTAAGTCGGCCAGGATGAACTGCAACAGCTGCGAACTATCCAGCAGGGAATTGAAGGAATACGCGGTTGGCACTCCCTGCGCCCTGAGCCAATCGAGAAGCTTGTGGATCAGGGTCGTCTTTCCCGTTCCAACTTCTCCCGTCAGCAGAATGAAGCCGCGGCGGGTCTGAATCCCGTAGGTAAGACAGGCCAGCGCCTCTTCCGCCGGAGGCGTGAGCAGCAAATAACGCGGATCAGGACTGACGTTGAACGGGTTCGCCTGCAGGCCGAAAAATTGTTTGTACATAGCTCCTTCACCGTACGGCTTCGGTCTTCTCCTTGTGCCTCGGGCGGAATCCGTTGCCTTGAGCGCCGGTCCCATTCCCCAGCAGCTCGAGTTGCTGAGCGTCGGCTAACCAGGGAAGCACGACCAGAGTAGGCAGCTCAAGACAGGCGGTGACGTCGTCTTCGCTGCGGATGGCGGTATCGCGAAATTCAAACCAGACCATCAGCCCAAACGCCATGGCAAAACCCGCCCCCAAACCTCCGCCGGTAATCATCAAGCGGTTCGGGAAACTGGGGTCACTCGGCAGGCTCGCCGGATCCGAGAGGCGGAATTGTTCGCCTTGCTGCTGGAGTTCGACATCGGCGCCCATGCGCGACTCCTTCTCTTTTTCGAGCAGGTCGTTGTAGAACTTTTGGGCGGCGTCAGAGTCGCGCGATAGGCGGTCGTATTCCTCTTGCACCGCCGGACTCACTTGCAGCCGCTGCTGGTAGGTCTGGATCTGGGACTCCAACTGTTTCTGCTCGGCGGTGGTCTGCTGGATCATCTGGTCGTACTGGCGCACTTGCGCGCGGAGTTTCTGTACCTCCGCAGGCTCGAGCGTGCTGGGAGTGTCCTGCACGCTGCCGGCCTGGGCCATCAGGGCGTTCGCTTCCTTCAGTTTCTGGCTCACCTCGTCAATGTCCGCCTTGACCCGTATCACTTCGGGATATTCGTCGGTGTAGCGCGACTGTAACGAGATCAGTTGCGCTTGCAGGATGGTCAGTTGTTGTTGCAACGCCACCGGGCTGGTCGGCGCCTGCGATGCTTTCCAGTTGGCAATCTGATCATGGAGCAGCGACTGGGCATAGGATTTTTCCTGCTGCGCCCGATTCAGGTTCTCGGTGAGGGCCTCCAGCCGGGTGTTGAGGGTCATCAAAACCTTGACGTTGTCTTCCTGCTGGCTGGGGAGTTGCCCGAAGTACTTGGCCTTGAAGGTGGCGAGCTCGACGCTCTTTTCCTCCTGACTGTGCCTGGCTTCGACCAACTGGCTGGCGAGAAACTGCGTCGCCGCCTGCGCCATCTGCCCCCGCATCTTAAGATCCTCGCTGATGAAGGCGGAAGTCAGTTCCGAACACATCTGCTGGGCAACGTGCGGATCCTGGTCCGTGTAGGTAATGTAGAACCCCGGCACCTCTTGGTTGCGCGCGCTCGTCGGAGTCGTGAACTCGGTCTCCACCGGGCTGAGCTCGATGTTTTGCCGGGCGTCGTTGAGCACGTCGTCGATCGCGCTGGTGCCGACACCGCGGCTTTGTAAATGGTTACGCTCGATCAGGGGCAGCAAGGTATCGCGGCTCTCGATGCGTCCTTGCAGGGTGGCGATGCGCTCGACCAATTCTTGGGAGACCACGGGCCGGACCAGCCCCTCCGGCACCTGCTGCTGTAAGACCAGCAAAAGCGCCTCCGAGGTATAGCGCGGAGGAAAGGCAAACGATACCAGGAAGGCAGCCAGAGGCGCGAGCAAGGTAGGCACAATGAGCAGCCATTTCCGGCGCTTGAGAATTTGCAGGTAATCATCCAGCTTTAGTTCCCGATTCGCGATCATGTTCTCACCCTTTTCTGCAGTGGCTCCGCAGTTCTAAGCTCCCAATCTAGGGAAGTCTCCGGGCCGCTGGAGTCCAGATCAGCCCGACACCGCCTTCTTGCAGCTTGGTGTTCACACCGCACGTAGGCGTGAAACACGACGTACTGGCAGCGTCAAATTTCTCATCCGTCAAGGTATAGGTGGCAAAGGCCAACAAATGCTCATTCAGCTGACGCGTAAGGTGCAGGTTCACGTAGCTGCTGTCGAAGCCTGACCGGACCGGCAACTTGAAGATCAGCACCGTCAACTGCTCCAAAGCTGTGCTGCGTGCGTAACCCGCGTTCATATCTCCGATCCAGTTCCGTGAAAACTCGTGTTCCACTCCCAGGGTGACGCGATTGGTATGGGCGCCGACCAGGTAGCCGGAACCGGCATTTTCGTATGAGAGGAAGTTTAACGCCAATCTCGAGCGCCGCAACTCGTAGGCTACGGTCGCGAGTCCCATCCCCGACAACTGCCGTCCCGGGGCCGAGAAGACCTTGCTGAAGGTAGTCCACAGCGGTCCCCCGCCGGCGACGAAAGAGAGGCGACGCGACACTTGTCGCTGGTAGATAACGTTGGCGAATTCATTGCTCAACGCACTCGAGACGCCCCCGATGCCGAACACCTGGTAGGCACCGGCCACGGCGATGGTCGAGCGATTGCTCAACTGGTAGTTGTAGCCGAGTTCGGCAAGGTTCTGCTGGTCGTCCAGGAGTCCGCTGCTAAAGAAATGCAGCCTGCCGTCGGAGACGAGCGCCGTAAGCGAGGAGCGGCTGCTCAGTTGCTGGTCGGCTTCGACGATGGCGACATTGCTGATACGCGGTGTGTTGGCAAAGCTGGCGAACTGGCTGGGATTGAGCAGGCCGAAGTGGGTCAGGCTGACCAGAGAGAGGAAGTTGCCGATACCTAAATCAAACAGGCCGAGGCCGCCAAAAGGAAGTCCCCCAAACCCTGACTGCTGCAGGTAGCTGAAGACGTCGGCTGCCTGGAGGCGCCCCTTATTCCAATTGACCTCCTGCTGCATGGCCGCGTGCTGGGCCTGTTGCAGTTTATCCGAGCCCGCGCTGTAGAGCGTGCCGCCGCCGAGATATCCGAGACTCAGACCGTAATGCCTCCACGTGCGACTGAGCTCGAGCGCGCCGTAGCCGCGAGTGATCGAGCCTATCGCCGTCCCGCCTCCACCCTCGATATTGCTACCCAGCTGCTCTAAGCCGTAGACGAGGGGCTTGTAGTACCAGCTGCCGACCGTCTGCGACTGCAACCCAGCGTCATCAATCCCCACGAGCGGAACAGAGGTCGTCGAGGCGGCGGGGGCCGTGGCTTGCGGCGGGCCGCTAGCGGCAGAGCTGTCCTGACCCGGCTCGGGGGTCGGGTTGGTTTGGCCCTGCGCGCACGCCAGGCCAAGGACCAACACAACGATGGGAAGTAGCTTCGCTCGTTTCAGAATCACTTCGCGTCCTACGGAACCATGATCGTGTCCCCGGGTTTCAGCACAACGTTTTGCTCGACGCGGACACCCTTCACCACATCCTTGTAGTTGAACGGCAGCTTCACTTGCTGGCCGTTTTCGTTTCGCAGCACGTAAATCTTCTTCAACTTGGCGTACTGGGTTAAGCCGCCGGCGGACGACAGCGCCTGCAGGACTGTCATGTTGTTGACCAGCGCGTATGCCCCGGTGCGCATCACCTCCCCGAGGATGTAATAGCGTCGACTATTGACCGCGCTTACGCTCACGTTGACACGCGGGTCGGACATGTACTTGCGCAGTTTCTCGGTGATGTTCGCCGCCAGTTGGCTGGGAGTGAAGCCTTGCGCTGGAACGTCGCCCAGCAAGGGCAGAGCAATCTTGCCGTCGGGGCGCACCGGAACCCCCTTGGCGCTCAAGTCGGGATCCTTCCAGACCGATATGTCCAAGTCATCGGCCACGCCGATCACATAGTCCCGGTCCGACTGTGAAGTCGTGGATGCAGCGGCGCTGGCCCCGCCGTTCGCGGCTGCCATCGCGCCGTCCGTCTGTCCGCCTTGAGCGAAGGCCGGCGGGCTCATGCCGACCTGCGCTGCCCACGCCGCCATCAGCGCGAGAACCCAGCCCTTCGTGCCAAGACTCATCAGCGTTCACCTCCCGGAAAGCGATTCGCTTCCCTGCTCCTGCACTCCGATTTCTTTCAGCTTGTACAGCAATGCCTTGTAACTGATCTGCAGCTCTTCCGCTGCTCGCTTGCGGTTCCAACGCGTGCGCGCGAGGACTTCGAGAATGAGTTCGCGCTCGGCCTGTCGGGAAGCTTGACGGGCGGCCTGTTTGAGCGAAAGCGGGGCGCCGCTCTTGGTTTCGCTATTGCCGCTCAGCAGCGAGTGCAACCCCACCAGTGCTTCCGCTTCATCACCCAGCGCCATGATCGCCTTCGTGACCAACTGCAGCTCCGTCACATTTCCGATCCAAGTGTGCTCGACCAAGAAGTGGCACAGTTCACGGCTCAGTCCCGGTTTGGCCAGCCCGCATTCGCTGGCATACTTGCCGAGAAAGAAATCCGCTAATGCCGGGATGTCCTCCTTGCGATGGCGCAGGGGTGGCACGCGGGAAGTGATCCCGCTTAAGCGGTAGAACAAATCCTCGCGAAAGTGGCCACAACGCACGGCGAATTCCGGATCCTGTACCGCTCCTGCAATCAGACGGGCAGTGCGAGCGCCATTTCCGTTCCCGTTGGCGCAGGCTTCGAGCAGCGTGCTTTGGCAGGGCGCGCTGAGCTCTTGAATCGCCTGAACGTAGAGGGTGCAGGGACTAGCCATTCCTTCGCCTAGGGCTGCGACCGTCGCTTGCCCTGCCTTCATCACCACGAAGGGTTGATCCCGCCGGGGGGAAGAATCGTGCACGAACTTCGCCAGCGCCCGCTTGCCGCAACCCTCTTCTCCAAGCAGGAGAAGGGGCAATTCGGGTTCGGCCAGGCGCACGAGCAGCTGCTCCACCCGCGCCATTGCCGGACTACGACTGGGTACGTAGCGGCTCGGTTCGACGCTAGCCGCCAAACGATGTTCTCGGACTGCTGGGGTCATGGGGAACCTGAGATGGCAGACCTAATTCCGGGTCTCTGCACGGCAGGGGCCAAGCAGCCATCGATTCGGTTGCCGTCACAGATTGCCAACCCGAATGTTCCCAGCAACTTGCGTGCGGGTACGCAGGTCCAGGCGAGTGGGGAAGAAAGATCGGGGTCGGGAAAAGGAGAAAACTTTTTCCCTCAGGAGAGGAACGAGCTTCGCCATCTCGGGTGCTAAGAACCGCTGCACAAAGTCGCGCCCGGCAAGGCGGCGAAGGGCAGCGGGATTCAAAGGAGGACGCTCGGGAGCCCTAAAACCTCGGTTGGGCACCGGCTTCACCGCTCCGTTTCACTGAAATCAGGTCGCCTCGATGACCTGATGGGTTAATATTTACCCAGCTATTTCGACGCAGATTTCATGGCCCAAGCTGCCCCGCCCCTCATGACGGTCCCGACCAGCGGCAAGCGAGAATGGTCGATTGCCGTACTGACTTTGGGGCCGTTGATCGTATACGTTTACGGCCCAACCCTCATAGCCCTGATAAGTCAATGGTGGCTGGATCCCGATTTCGGCCACGGCCTGCTTGTTCCTCTGTTTTCCGGTTTCCTGGTGTGGAACAATCGCGCCCGCTTGGCCCTTCTGCCCCTGAAACCATCCTGGGCAGGCTTGGGCGTGGTCCTGCTCTCGCTGGCGATGCTGGTGGTGGGAAACTTGGGAGCAGAACTGTTCCTGGCGCGTACGTCCTTGGTCTTTTTGCTGGCTGGCCTGGTGATTCTTTTCTGCGGTTGGAACTCGTTTCGCGCCTTGCTGTTCCCCTGGGCGTTCCTGTTCCTTATGGTGCCCATACCGAAACTCGTTCTGAATCACGTGACGCTTCCCCTACAATCGCTGGCCTCACAGCTGGCCACTTCCTTGCTCTCGCTCCTCGGCGTGCCAGTTTTGCGTGCTGGAAACATCATCCAGCTGCCGGACATGCGGCTCGAGGTGGCGGAAGCTTGCAGTGGCATCCGTTCCCTAATGTCCCTGGTGACTTTGGCGATTATTTACGGCTACTTCACGGAATCACGGCTGCTACCGCGAGTCCTGCTTGCGCTTGCCGCCATTCCTATCGCCGTGGTCGCCAACGGGCTTCGTATTGTCGGAACCGGTCTGCTTGCAAACTACGGGCATGCGGAACTGGCCCGGGGCTTTCTCCACAGCTTTTCAGGGTGGCTGATTTTTGTTGTGTCGCTTCTAATTCTCTGGGCCTTGCATACCGCAGTGCGAGCGGTGATGAAGCGTTAGCAATATGCTGGCACGTGTGTTCACAGTTGGTGCGCTCCTGGTCGCAACCGCGATCTTTCTCCACAGCCATGTGCGGCCGGAGACGAACCCTCCCCGCGAAGAGCTCGCTTCCTTCCCCCTCGAATTGGAACCCTGGTCAGGAGTCGATCTGTCGATTAGTAACGACGTGCGGGTGATCCTTGGTGACGGCGATTTTCTGAATCGCAGTTATTCGGCCCCCGACGGCTCGTCCGTCGCGTTGTTTATCGCTTACTTCCCCAGTCAGCGCAGCGGCGATACCATCCATTCCCCCAAGAACTGCTTGCCAGGAGCGGGATGGATACCGCTCGAAGCCAGCCGCGCCACCATCCCGGGCCTCGATCATCGCCCCCTGGAGATCAATCGTTACATCGTGGGTAACGACAAGCTGAGGCTGCTCGTTCTCTATTGGTATCAGGCACATAACCGCGTCACTGCCAGTGAATACCGGGCCAAGTGGTACATGCTCTTGGATTCGCTCAAACTGAATCGCAGCGACGGCGCGCTGGTTCGTATCATGACCCCGACTGACAACCGGGAAGATGTCGACGCGGCTCAGCAGCGCGCGGTGGACTTTGCCGAGCTGATCCTGCCCTTGCTCGACGACTACATCCCGCACTAGGTCCCCTAAGCGCCAAAACTAGGAACCGCGAACGCCAAAAACAAGTTGCAAGAGTTTGCATCTTCGCCTGAGGATTTTCTCGCCCCGGGTTCCTTACGGTGGCCGCCAACGGAGCTAAGTGGTCCGCGTGCAATAGCATTCGCCCCGCAGGCTGAACCCGCCCGGCAGGAGAATGGCTGCTCGATTGCAAACATGGCGAACAAAGACACCTGTTCGCTCGACGGAGGCCGCGTTGAAGGGCAAGCATCGGATTGGGATTCTTGCAGCGATGACAACGGTTTTGTTGCTAGGCGCCTACGGTTGTTCAGGCGACCCCAACGTCCGCAAGCAGAAGTATGTCGAGAGCGGCAAGCGCTATTTGGACAAGGGGAACTATCGAGCTGCGGTCATTCAATTCAATAACGCCACTCATCAGGATCCTAACTTCGGCGAGGCACACGATCTACTGGCCCAGAGCTATCTCAAGCTGCAGGATTGGAACGACGCTTATCAGGAGCTGGCGCGAACGATCGAACTCGAGCCGAGGAATTATCGTGCGCAGGTGGACTTAATCAGCCTTTTAGTCGCTGGCAATCAACTCAACGCGGCCCAGGAAAAGTCCGACCGCTTGCTCGAGCAAGATCCCAATGATCCGCAGGTCCATGCCATGGCTGCGAATCTCATGGCAGCAGAGGACAAGCTTCCTGCCGCCATTAGCGAAATGGAAACCGCGGTTTCGCTGGCCCCCGACGAGGAGGGATACCGCATCGCGCTCGGAGTGCTCGAGATCAAGGCCAACCAACTCGACAAGGCCGAGGCCACGGTGAAGGATGCGGCACAGCGCCACCCCAAATCCGTGGCTCCGCTCATTGCTTTAGGCGGGTTTTACTTACAGTTCAATCGATATGCCGAGGCGCAGCAGCAATTCCTCCTGGCCAAGGAGCTGCAACCGACCAATCCTCGAATCTGGTCCGATCTTGCCTACGTCCAACTTGCCCAGGGAAATCGGACCGAGGCCGAACAGATCATGCAGCAAGCCAAGCAAAACTTCTCCCACGATTCCGCCGGCTATCGCTTGCTCGGCGACTTTTACATCGCGACCAACCAGGTCGATAAAGCGGTGGCCGAATACGCCAACCTCTATCGCGATCATCCCGGTGACCTGGCGGTTCAGAAGAACTACGTCCAGGTGCTCATCATTAAAGGGCAACTCGATAAAGGGCAACTCGATGAAGCCACCAAGCTCGAGGACGGCTTGCTGAAAAAGCACCCCAGGGATGAAGACGCTCTGCTTTACAAGGGACAGATCCTGAACGCTCAAGGCCACTTTGCAGACGCCGTGCAAGTTCTGCAGACGATCTTGAATGATAACCCCGGGAATGCGATGGCCCACTACCATTTGGGGGTGGCCCTCAACGGGTTGGGCAACATGGAGCGCGCCGAAGGCGAGTGGCGTCAAGCCGTGACGACGCGCCCAGATCTGCTCGATGCCCAAACTGCTCTGGCTGCAGTTGCCCTGCGAAAAGGGGATATCGACGCTCTAGCGGTGATCGGGGACCAAGTCGTCAACTCACGGCCCAGCCTTCCGAATGGGTATCTGCTTCGCGCCATGGCCGAGATCAAGCGCCATCGTTTTGCCGAGGCCGACGCCGATCTGTTGAAAGCCAGACAGCTGGCACCCGACACTCCAGGCCCCTACATTCAAACCGGCAATTTGCGGGTGGCCCAAGGCCGACGGAAGGAGGCGGAGACGGCCTACGGGCAGGCGCTCAAGGCCGATCCAAGCTCGCTCGAGGCGCTGCGCGGCCTGACCGACTTCTATCTGCTGGAGAAGGAGCCCGATAAGGCGCTGGCCCGGCTGGACGCTCAGACCGCAGCTGCCAACACCAGCGGGTATCACTATCTACGGGCGGCCGTATTCTCGAGCCAGCAGGACTTAGCCGCCTGTCAAGAGGAATTGCAGAAGGCAATCGCTCTCGACAAGTCCAATTTCGAAGCGATCGAGGCTCTGGCACATGTCGAGGTGGAACACGGCTCGGCGGATCAGGCGATCGCGCTTTACCAAAGGGCAATCCAGGACAACCCGAGAAGCGACCGGCTTTACGTCTCCCTCGGCAGCCTGCTCGAATCGAGGGGCAATCTCGACGCTGCCCAGCAGTCGTACAAGCAAGCGCTCGAGCTCCGCCCCGATAATGCCGAGGCAGCCAACAATCTGGCGTATTTGCTCCTGAAGACAGGGGCGAACTTCGACCGAGCCTTGACCCTTGCCCAGCAGGCTCGCCGGGCGATGCCCAATTCTCCCAATGCCGCCGACACCTTGGGCTGGGCCTATTTCAAGCGGGGAATGTTTTCCCAGGCCGAACAGTTGTTCGAAGAAGCCGCCAGCAAAGCCCCCGACAATCCAACCTATCAGTACCACCTGGGCATGGCCTACCAAAGCGAAAAGCACGTCTCCGAAGCACGGCTTCACCTGGAGCGAGTTCTCAAGATCGACCCAAACTATGAGAACGCGAGCGATGTTCGCAAGGCATTGGCCGAGCTGCCGCGATAGCTTCGCAGCCCACCCTCGAAGAAAGCGGGGGCTCGTCTCACCCTGCCGAAATCACCCCTGGGGTTTCCTGGGTCCTGGGGGTTCATGCTCTCGACCGAGCCGATGCCGGCGGGCCGCCGGAGTGCGAAGGCGGTGCAGGGTGAGCGGGGTTCTTGCCCGCCAGCCAACAGATCGCGACACGATGTATCTCGGACTGCGCGAAAGGCGCAGGTGCTTGACCAGGTTGCGAATTGCCACGTACGCCCGTCTGCGGCGTATTATAATGATGGTCCCTGTTACGGGTCGCAATCGCGCTCCCGGGGGCAAGCGGAGTCGCTTGCGGCGGAGCCGGGACGATCTTTCGCACTAGCGAGTCCTTGTCAAAAGCCCTCCCCGGACTCTCTCGCCCATGCGAGACTGAATTCTGTCTACTCCAATGGAGCCCTTACCGTCG
>Ga0187783_10001351_pt1 | contig 18031 bp, 14 predicted proteins | sample 1015_SJ02_MP02_2_FD_132471 | JGI IMG/M metagenome (GOLD analysis project Ga0187783, IMG submission 132471) | Tropical peat soil microbial communities from peatlands in Department of Meta, Colombia - 1015_SJ02_MP02_20_MG | ecosystem: Environmental > Terrestrial > Soil > Wetlands > Peat | place...
ACCTCGCAATCTCAAATTGCTTTGTGCAAGTTCCGCTACAGCTATCACCGCGATGGCTTGTCGGTTCTCCACCGCTGCCAAGGTGTCGGCGTCCTGCGCCTCGTCGGCCCGCCGCACCCTCCCGAACAAGTCCAGCTCCCACGATGCATGGAGGCCTTCCTGGAAGAAGTTGTACTCCAGTGGTGCTCCCGGCGCGGGCGTGAACAGGGACGCCGTACCATTCGCGCTCGCCCGGTCGTGGTTATAGATCGATTGCCCCTCGATGTGCGGCAACCCCTGCGAGGCCGCAATCCACCGCTGCGCTGCGCCCTGGACAATGCGTTCTGCGGCAGTCTGGAGATCGAGATTCTGAGCCGCCAGGCGGTCGACAAGCGAAGAGAGTTCCCGGTCGCGAAAACTCTTCCACCATTGCAAGTCAACGTCGCCCTCAATCGCTCGACTCGGAACGTCCGTGGGTTCTGGTCCCCACGCCCTCGGTGCCTCGACCGCGGGCGTGTGATAAGTCGGTCCGATATCACAGGCGGTCGGCCCTCCGGTCGCTATAGCGGCCAGACACAGCGCGGCAAGGCGCATGCTCAGCGCTCCGTCGCGCGAGACTGGGAGCGGCGCTGTTGATCCACGACGTCCTCCAACCCGGTATGAATCGTGGTTTCAACCGAGAACCCGACGCGCAGTAACCTTGCGAGCGGTTGACCGGGATCCACTTCGATCTTGACCGGCAGTCGCTGCACGATTTTGGTGAAGTTGCCCGTGGCGTTGTTGGGCTGGATCGGCGCGAAGGAGATGCCGGATGCGGCCGCGACATTGTTCACCGTCCCGGAGAGATCAATGTTGTAGGCATCCACGTGAATCGTTGCGCGCTGTCCGCTGCGGACGTGGGTCAGATCCACCTCGCGGTAATTTGCGATGATGTACACTTCGTCGAGTGGGACCACGGTCATCAGCGTAGCCCCCGGAGCCACGGTATTACCGACCTGAACGGAGCGCTCGGCTACCATACCGTCGACCGGAGCGAGTATATGCGTATAAGAGAGGTTTAGTCTTGCCTGTTCAAGCTGCGCCTTGTCCGAGTCAACGCTGGCTCGAGCCGCATCCAGTTGCGCCTTGATCACATCCACTTGCCGGCGAGCCGCATCCAGCGACGCCTGCGCGCCATCCAGCTGTGCTTGGGATTGCTGCAGCGTTGCGTCGGCCTGCTGCCTTTGCTGAACCGTTCCTGCTCCATTCGCAGCCAAATTGCCGAACCGATGCGCATCAAACTTGGCGAAGGTTAGGCGCGCTTGAGCAGAGATGACGTTGGCCTCCTGCTCCCGAACGATCGGCGTTTGCCTGGCGAGGTTGGCGGAAACGTCGGCGAACAGGGCATTGTCCCGCGCGAGCGCCGCCTCCGCGGCAAGAACCGCCGTTTCATAGTCGCGTGGATCCAGCGTTACCAGCACCTGCCCGGCCTTGACGACTTGATTGTCATCGACGGCCACTGTTGAAACTTGGCCGGAGATGCGCGGCGCGATGCTCGCGTAATGCACCGAGACGTAAGCATCGTTGGTCCAAACGTCCGGACGCGGTCGGAAGATGATCCACAAAACAACGCCAACGAAGCCGATCGCAACGAGTCCCGCGACCACCAACGGCCAACTGAGAACGCGTTTGGACGGTTGAACCTTTTTTTTCTCCTCGTCCTTTACCTCAGATTTCTTTCCCTCCTGACGACGATCACCCCCCTGCCCGTATTCGTTCACGCTGGTGTTGCGGTCATCGAATTTGGAGTCATCCGGCAACGCCTGTCGAGCCGTCTCCTGCACCGCCTCAGTCATCGACATGCAAGCACCTACGGGTTTGCGAACTGGAGGCGCGGCGGCAGGGTGCGAACCGGCAACAGCACGACAATGACCATCAAAACGACGGTCAGGGCAGCCAAAATTACGAAGGTATCGGCCAGCGACAAAATCGTGACCTGCTGCTGCACGGCAGCACTCAACCCTTGCAGGCTACCCGGCATACGGGGTTGTCCGTTCGGCAGCAGTGGCGTGGGGAGGCTTGGCAACACGCCGTTGCTTTGAATGGTCTGGAACCGGTCGTAGCCGATTTGGTCGATGATCCGCTCGGAATGCAGCGCGCCTCGTTGACGAGCGATCAACTGAAGCAGCCAGGCACTCGTCGCCTCCGCCACGCCGCGCGGCGTGTTTATGAGCGCCGCCGCAAACGGCGCTTCCCCAGGGCGCACGGTATTGGTCGCCATCTGCAAAAGTGGAAGGATGACCATGGGCTGACCCACTGCTTGAAAAACCTGCCAGAAGTAAAACTGATCGCGGTTCCAGGTGACATCCACGAAGGCCGAACCGATGCAGGAGGTCAACATCAGCGCAAGTCCAACGAGGCTGACCACGCGCGGGTCGACTTGTGGAAAATCCAGCAAAAACGCCAGCGCTGGCAGGAGCACAATTTGCGGCAGCGCAATCTCCAAAGTAACCGGGTTCGATTGCAGCGGCCGGTAACCGTTGATCTCCTGCATGAACTGCAGAGGCACGGTGGAGCCAGCCAGGCCGATGATCAAGAACATGAAAAGGGCGGCAAAGGCGTAGGCGAGATTGCGCCGACCAAGCATCTGGAACTTGAGAAATGGAACGGGTTGAAACCACTCGTTCAAGACGAACAGCGGGATCGCGACGACACTGAGCAGCGCAAGGACGCAAATCAGAGGAGAGTTAAACCAATCGAGGCGATCGCCTTGATACAACATGGTGCTTAGAGACCCAAACCCTACGACAACAAGCAGAATGCCGCGCCAGTTGAGCATATGGAAACGCTCGTAATGGGGCTCGTCCTGGGGATCGCCATACCAGACAAGTAAACCCGCTACCGTGCAGAGCGGGACCGCTTGAAAGAAGGCGAAGCGCCAGTCCACGAGATCAGTCCACAACGCGGCAAGTGTCGCAGCGAGTCCGGTTGTGAAACTCGAGGTCAGAGCGTAAAGGGCCAATCCGTAAAGACGCTGTTTCGGATCGAGGGTACGCAGCGCCGTGGCCATCAGCAGCGGAATGATGAGTCCGGCCGCCAACCCCTGCAACAAGCGCAGGGCGTAGATTGCCTCAATGTTGGGACTGAAGGGTATGAGCGCGCTGGATAGGCCGCAGAGCGCAATAGAGAACAGCGTCCAGCGCCGCAACGTGAAAGTAACAAGCTGCCACGGCGATAAAGCTAAGCCGACAATTTGGGCCGAGGAGTAGAGGCTCTGAATCCACGACCCCGGATCATGGCTAATGCCGAGAGCCCCGCGCACATCGACCAGCGCGATTGACGTGACCTGGTCGTTGAGTTCGGCGGTGATTGCGGCAATCAAGATGCCTATGAGGCCGACAAAGGGCTTCATGTTCATTCAGGCCTCACGTGTATTGGCACGTGCTTGTGGCCACAAGAACGCCTGAGTGTGCAGACGAACACAATTGGAAAATGGTCCCAGGTAACCAAGATCGACGACGGGCCAACGCCATCGAATTGAACGCGAGAGACGCTTCCAGTTCCCTTCGCGCGGGAATCGCAATTAATTTGATTTTGAGTCGACGTAGGCCACAGCTTGGACCGCGTCAATGGTCAGAATAGCAATGGGTTGCAGATATACCGGATTTGCCCAGGTGTGCGGCCTGCACATAAGCAACAAGATACCAAAGCGAGGTTCAAAGCAGCTTCGGTGCGAAGAGGTCAGACAAAGTCATCATTCCATAGTGCGGCGCGGCAGCGAGTTGAGCGGCGCCGAGGCCGTCGCACATCACAAATGACGCATTGTCTGAAGCAAATATTTACCATGATTCCTGAACTCATCCTGGTCGCAGAAGCCATGAGGCCCGAAAATCTTTCGCATTTCGATCATGGATTTGATCCAGCAATATCGGCTCAAGTGTATCGAAGGTGCTGATGCTGGGTGACAGTCGAAGCCACGGCGACGGCAGCTCTGGCTTTGGGCCGTGTAATAACGCTGTCCGCCGGTACGTTCGCCCTGAGGGCCAGAGCGCTGTCTTAGGTCGCGATGAATGCAATGGGTGGCTTGATGCCGACGATGTTGATAACGCGCGTCAGATTGTAGGCGAGTACTGACAGCGCCATCTCTCCGGCGACCTTCGGACGCGTATTGGTCAGGAGGTGACTGGCATCCATGCGCGCCCTAATCGTGTCGAACGGACGCTCGACACTTTGTCGCGACGCTGCCTCATGGCATACGGATTCGCCTCAAGGCGCTGTCGCACGGCTCTAGCAAATGCCATGCGCCTACCGCGTGATCCGCCGCTCCAACCCCGTTATGCATTTGGATTTGAGCGAGCAATTCGGACATGACGTTGCCCGATAGCGCCGCAGTATCTTGCCCTACCTCCTCATTCGTATGCCGATATGGCAGCCACGCGCTCAGCAGGCAGCGATACTCATCCTTGTCGCCAATAAGCGAAATCCTCATCCCGAAGCGCCCTCCGACTTGGCCTCGGACGTCAGCGGCTTCGGCAACGTCACCGTGGTAGCGGCCTCATGGCACTCAAGGATCTTCTCGCCGATGAAGTAGCCGCGATCGGCGAGGGCCTTGAGCGTTTCGCTTCTTAGACCCTTAATCTAAGGGTCGTTGAGAACACGTGCGCAACAACTTACCGATGATATCGATGTTCAGGTCAAACGGCGAACAATGCTATGCCCAGCCCATACGGAGGCTGCGATGGTTGGCTGCGGTGAGGCTTTCGGGCCGGAAACAGCGTCAAGTTACGGGTCGTTGACCCATTCCCGAAAACATGACCGCTCCAGAAGTCCTATCCCCAGAAAATCGATCATCTGCCATGTGCTTGATTATCTTGGCCTAAAGGTCAATTTTGGGTACGCCTTCGGGCGTTGCTAAGCACGACACGATTTCATTTCCGCCATACGCGCTGCGAGGCCTTGCCTCACAATCCATGGTGCCGATGTCCGCTGATCGCCTCATCCCGTTGATCGTCGCAGTCGCGCTGTTTATGGAGAATATGGACTCGACCGTGATCGCGACCTCGTTGCCGGCAATCGCTAGCGCGATCGGCACCAATCCGCTGGCGCTCAAGCTCGCCGTAACCTCCTATCTGCTCTCGCTCGCGGTCTTCATTCCGGCGAGCGGCTGGATCGCCGACCGGTTTGGGGCCCGCACGGTGTTTCGCGCCGCGATCGGCGTATTCATGCTGGGGTCAATCGGTTGCGCCGTATCAAGCTCGCTGGTCCACTTCGTTGCCGCCCGGATCGTGCAGGGTGCAGGGGGTGCGATGATGACGCCGGTTGGCCGCCTCATCCTCATCCGCAGCGTGGACAAACGCGAACTGGTCGGCGCCATGGCGCTGGTGACGATGCCCGCGCTAGTCGGACCGATGGTCGGTCCGCCGGTCGGTGGCTTCATCACCACCTATTTCAGCTGGCACTGGATCTTTTTGATCAATTTGCCGATTGGGCTTGTCGGCATCGCCCTCATCACACGTTTTGTCGACAATGTCCGGGCCGAAACGTACCCTCCGTTCGATTTCATCGGAATGATGCTGTCGGGAGTAGGCCTCAGCGGACTGGCCTTCGGACTATCGGTCGCCGGCCTTGAGTACCTGCCTTGGTCGATCGTGGTTGCACTGATAGCGGTCGGGGCACTCTTTACGACCTGCTACGTTGTGTACGCGCGACGCAAGCCGGCGCCGGTGCTCGATCTCTCGCTGTTCGCACTGCCGACGTTTCGCGCGAGTGTCGTAGGCGGCTTCATGTTTCGAATGGGAATCGGCGCGCTGCCCTTCCTGCTCCCGTTGTTGCTGCAGATCGGCTTCAAGCTGACACCGTTCCAGTCCGGTTTGATTACATTCTCCTCTGCCGTCGGCGCCTTCGCCATGAAGGCTCTAGGACCCAAAATCCTGCGCCGCTTCGGATTCCGTTCCATTCTTATGGTCAACGCGCTCGTCAGCGCGGCCTTTCTTGCGGCCTGCGCAAGCTTTACCCCGACCAGTCCAACTGCCATCATCATTGGCGTGCTTCTGATCGGCGGATTTTTCCGTTCGCTGCAGTTCACCAGCATCAATACGATTGCCTATGCGGACGTCGAACCACAACGCATCAGCCGCGCAACCTCGCTCGTCAGCGTTGCTCAGCAGCTCTCGTTGTCGGCTGGCGTCGCGGTTGGAGGGCTAGCAGTCGAGATGACGACGCGGATCGCGGGGAATACCGCACTCACAGCAACCGACTTTCCGCCGGCTTTTCTATTCGTCGCGGCGATTTCGGCCGCCTCGATATTCATCTTCCTGCAGCTTCCCAGGGATGCGGGCGCCGAGCTCGCCGGCCGACTACCGGTCGCTGTCAAATCGAACGATCAACGCGGCGGGTGACGGAAACCAGTGGCAAGTACATAAAGCTCCGCCGAGTCCGAACGACTTGCCGCCGGTTTCATATGCTTGACCGTCGCGAAATCACGCTTGAGTTCGGCGAGCAGCGCACCTTCGGTCCCACCTTGAAGGACCTTTGCGAGGAACGCTCCACCCGGCCTCAACACCTCGCGGGCAAACAACGCGGCCGCCTCTGCCAAAGCCACAATCCGCAAATGGTCGGTCTTGCGGTGTCCGGTCGCATTCGCTGCCATGTCGGAGAGCACGACGTCGACCGGCCCGCCGGCCATGGCCTTAAGCTTTTCGGGTGCATTTGCATCGAGAAAATCAAACTGCAAAAAATCGACACCCACGAGCGGCGGCATCTCGAGAATGTCAATCGCGATTACGCGACCGCGGCCCTCGGACGCGCCGACCCGCGCAGCCGCGACCTGGCTCCAACCGCCAGGTGCTGCGCCAAGATCAACAACGCGGCTCCCCGACTTTAGCAAATGAAACTTATCGTCGATCTCGGCGAGCTTGTATGCGGCACGCGAGCGAAATCCTTCGCGTTTAGCTCGAGCGACGTAGGGATCGTTGAGCTGTCGCTCCAGCCAGCGCTTCGACGCAAGCGAGCGACCCTTGCCGGACCGTACGCGGACCTTGAGGTCGCGCCCGCGCGCGCCACCGGCGCCCCTCACGAGAACCCCTCCGGGGCGCCTCCCCAAACGGCGTCCTCGCGCATCAACTGCACGAGGATTCCTTCACGCAACCCGCGATCGGCGACGCGCAGCCGTGCACAGGGAAACGCTCGTCGAATCGCCTCAAGGATGGCGCAACCTGCTAGCACGAGATCCGCCCGTTCCGACCCGATGCACGGATTGGCGGCCCGGTCCCGGTAGCTCATGGCCAACAGCCGTTCAATGACATTCGTGACTTCATCATCGCTCATCCAACATCCGTCCACTTGCCGACGGTCATACCTCGGAAGATTGAGGTAGACGCCCGCGATGGTCGTGACAGTGCCGGACGTACCGAGCATATGCATGCGGTTCAGATCACCTCCGTGGGCCGAGGCAAAGCGCGCGACGAATTCCCCAACTTCCGCGATCATGAATTCGAACAGCTCGCGGCTGACACTCACGCCGCCATGCCGCTCGGCAAGTGTGACGACGCCGACCGGCAACGAAGTCCAACCGCGAATCACAGGCTGCGGAGGGCCGAAAAGGTCAACCTCCGATTGCGCCAATCGAACCAACTCCGAGGACCCGCCGCCGATATCAAACAGGATGACGCCTTCGGCGTCGGGTGCGATCAACGGTGTACATCCGGTTGCTGCGAGGGCGGCCTCGGTTTCGCGATCGACCACCTCCAGGGTCAGTCCGACTTGCTCGCGCACCCGCTCCAGGAATTCTGCTCCGTTGACCGCGGCCCGACAGGCCTCTGTCGCAATGAGCCGCGCGCGGGTCACACCTCGATTTTTCATCTTATCACGGCAGACACCGAGCGCGTTGACGGCCCGTTCAATTGCCGCCTCGCTGATGCGCCCCGAAGTCGAAAGGCCCTCCCCGAGCCGGATAATGCGCGAAAACGCGTCGATGACGCGGAAGCCGTCACGAGTCGGACGCGCCACCAGCAAGCGGCAATTGTTGGTCCCGAGATCGAGCGCGGCATAAGTCGCCCCGCCGCGATCCCCCCTACCCAACACAAAATCTCGACGCGCTTCGCGGTAGGGCGAGCGACGACCCCGACGAAGACTACTTCGCCGCCCCTGTCTACGCGCGGGGTCGAGGCCGCTGGTCGCCCGGGCCTCGTTATCCATCCAAAGCCTTCCTGCCGCCCCGAATCCCCCCGGCCTCGCTTGGCCGCGGCGTTTTGATCACCCAATCGGCATGAGTGTAACAGGGCTCGACGAGCACGCAACCGCACAGCATCGTGTTCTCATAGTGAAAAGTGTTGCGCTTGTAGAAGCGAGAGCACTCGATTATCTCAAGTCTGCGCAATCTCCACCTGCCCCCGGACATTTCATGGACATCCGCTCAAATTCGAATGCTTGGCAAGAAACCAATGCGTTGGCACTGACGCAGTATGGCATTGGCCAACCTGTCCCCAGGACCGAGGACCCAAAGCTCGTGCGCGGCGAAGGCCGCTACACGGACGACGTCAATCTTCCGGGCCAGGCCTACGCCGCAATCATACGCAGCACCCATGCTCACGGCGTGATCCGTTCCATCGACACCACGGCGGTGCGGACGATGCCTGGAGTGCTTGCCGCCTTTACGGGCGCTGATCTTGCGGCCGCAGGTTACGGCACGCTCAAATGCGTTGTTCCCCTGAATAACCGCGACGGTACACCCATGAAAAAGCCGGCCCGGCCGGCGCTTCCGACTGACAAGGTGAGGTACGTCGGTGACCCCATTGCCTACGTCGTTGCAAATACCGCTCAGGAAGCCAAGGACGCGGCCGAAGCCGTCGCCGTCGATATCGACCCACTGCCGACGGTGACAAAGGCAAGCGAGGCCGCGCAACCGGGCGCTCCACAGATCTACGATGACGTTCCAAACAACGTCGCTATCGACTTCCATTTCGGCGATGCCGCCAAGGTCGCGGCGGCCTTCGCTGGCGCGGCCCACGTCACGCGCCTTGACCTGTTGAACAATCGGCTTGTCGTGAACGCTATGGAGCCGCGCGCCGCCGTCGGCGCCTATGATGCCAATAGCGGTCGGTTCACTCTCCACGTGGGCTGTCAGGGCGCCTTCGGCATGAAGGGCCAATTGGTCGACATTCTCGGCGTTCCGCCGGACAAGGTTCACGTGTTGGTCGGCAATGTCGGCGGGTCCTTCGGAATGAAGGCGCCGGCCTATCCGGAATATATCTGTCTGCTGCATGCGGCGCGCGCGTTAGGTCGCCCCGTCAAATGGACCGACGAGCGCTCAACCAGCTTTCTCTCTGACAGCCATGGCCGCGATCACGAGCGCACGGCCGAGCTCGCACTGGATGCCAACGGGCGTTTTCTTGCTTTGCGCGTTACCGGGTACGGGAACATGGGCGCGTACTTGAGTACGGTCGCGCCACTGCCTTCGACGGTCAACGCGGTCAAGAACACCGTCAGCGTCTATCGGACGCCACTTATCGAAGTCTCGACCAAGGGCGTCTTCACCAACACATCGCCGGTCTCAGCGTATCGCGGCGCGGGGCGGCCGGAGGGCAATTATTTCATGGAGCGGTTGATCGACACGGCGGCGCGTGAAATGGGAATCGATCGGCTTGAGTTGCGGCAGCGCAACTATGTCAATCCAAATGAGATGCCGTACAGGGCCGCCTCGGACATGATCTACGACAGCGGAGACTTCCCGGCACTTCTCAAGAGCGCTCTTGACGTCGCGGATTGGAAAGGCTTCTCCGAGCGCAAACGCGCGAGCGCAAGGAGGGGCAAACTGCGCGGCATCGGCGCAGGCAGCTACCTCGAGGTGACCGCTCCGCCAAACAAGGAGATGGGAGGCATCCGGTTTGAAGCTGATGGCAGTGTAACCTTGATCACCGGCACCCTCGACTATGGGCAGGGCCACGCGACCGCGTTCGCTCAGGTGTTGTCTGATCGTCTCGGCGTTCCGTTCGATCGTATTCGATTGCTGCAAGGCGACAGCGACCAACTGATCGCAGGTGGGGGCACCGGCGGCTCACGCTCGATCACGGCCAGCGGGACCGCGATCGTCGAAGCGTCCGATAAAGTGATTGCGCACGGCAAACAGATTGCATCGTTTGTTCTGGAGGCATCTGCCGCCGACATCGAGTTTACCCGCGGCCGTTTCGTCATTGCGGGAACGGATCGCTCCATCGGCATTTTGGAAATTGCGGAGAGACTGAGAGACGGTGTGAAGATTCCCAAGGATTTGCCGCAGTCATTGGACGTCAAGCATACGACCGAGGCCATTCCCTCCGCCTTCCCTAACGGCTGCCATGTCGCCGAGGTGGAAATCGACCCAGAAACCGGCGTCACCGAGGTTGTGAAATATTCATCGGTCAACGATTTTGGCACGATCATCAATCCCATGCTGGTCGAGGGCCAGATCCATGGCGGACTCGTGCAAGGCATCGGCCAAGTACTGATGGAGCGCACCGTCTACGGCGACAACGGTCAACCTCTGACCGGCTCGTACATGGATTACGCCATGCCGCGCGCGATTGACGCTCCCGATTTTGTGGCAGCCAGTCATCCGGTGCCGGCAAAGAGCAATCCGTTGGGAACCAAAGGTTGCGGTGAGGCCGGTTGCGCGGGCGCGCTCGTTTCAGTGATGAACGCGATTATCGATGCCCTCTCTGAATACGGCATCAATCACATTGATATGCCAGCGACACCCGAGCGTGTCTGGTCGGCCATCCAGAAAGCGCAGGCGGAGCTTTCGCAATAAGCTAACGGGCCGTAAAGCGAACAGGCATGCGCTTTGGTTGCGTGTTGCCTGCAAATTAGGCACTACTCGCTCCAGGCGTGATCGTGCGAGCCTGCCGTCGCGCAATTTCTCCAATGAAAACGATGCAATGAGCAACGCCACCCCTTTGACGCTCCCGGCGGCGCGCCCCGCGGAATTCCGAACAATCTTTTCCGTCAGCGTGGCGCACTTCGTTAGTCATTATTATGGCCTGTTGCTGCCGCCGCTGTTTGCCTTCGTCCGCAGTGATTATGGCGTGGGCTACACGGAGCTCGGATTGGCGCTTGCGGCTTTCAACATCGTATCCGCCGCATTCCAGACCCCTGCTGGTTTTTTGGTCGACCGCCTCGGGGCTCGCACAATTCTGATCGGAGGACTTCTGCTTGGCGCGTGTGGCTTCGCGATCGTCGCCGCCGTGAATTCTTTTTGGGTCCTGGTGGCAATGTTCGCCGTCGCCGGTCTTGGCAACACGGTCTATCATCCTGCTGACTACGCGATCCTCTCCGATCACATCACCGCAGACCGGATCGGCCGTGCGTTTTCTGTTCACACCTTTGCGGGCATGCTCGGTTCTGCGGTCGCGCCTGCGAGTCTGCTATTTTTGCAGAGCTTCGTGGGCTGGCGAGGCGCCTTCCTCGTAGCCGCTGCACTTGGTTTGGCGGCGGCCGCGCTGATCGCAATGCAGCGCGATGACGCACGGCCACACAGATTCCCGCATGTAAGGCAATTGGGTCGCGCTTCGTGGCAGGTATTGCTCTCCCCGGCAATCCTGCGCAATTTTGCGTTTTTTACCTTGCTCGCGGTCATTGGCGGCGGCATCCAAAACTATTCGGTTGTTGCGCTCGCCGCACTTCATGGAACACCACTAACGCTCGCCAATGCCGCGCTCACGGCTTACCTTTTAGTCTGCGCTGGCGGAATCCTGGTCGGAGGCGTTCTGGTCGGTCGTGTGTCGAGCCTGGTCGTCGCCGCGCTCGGCACACTCGTTACGGGTCTTGCCGCGGTGTTGCTCGGATTTACAGACCTCGGACCGCCGTTGCTGCTCCTGACTATGAGCATCGGCGGCTTCGCGACCGGCGTCGCCATGCCATCGCGCGACATGATCGTGCGTGCGGTCACCCCGCCTGGCTCATTCGGAAAAGTCTTCGGTTTCGTGTCGACCGGCTTCAACGTCAGCGGCATCTTCGCGCCGCTGATCTTTGGGGCGCTGATGGATAGCGGCAATCCGCGCGCCGTGTTTCTGCTGGTCGCGGTGAGCTGTGTGGTGGCGATGTTCACCGTTATTGGCAGCTCTCGTCCCGCGCGTGCGGTCTAAGCAAGGTGCCGGCGGTCCAGCGTTTGACCTTGCCGTTGCTGCGATAACCGCGCTTTTTCTCGGCCGGACAATGCACAGCGCTCGCTTAAGGCCGCAGAGGCGGGTTATATTGATCGCATGCGCATGATCGTCGGACTGTTGGCTGCGTCGCTATTCGCCTTCGCCACGATGGCTGACGAGCACAATTATCCGTCCCGGCCAATTCGGATTCTCGTGCCCTACGCGGCCGGTGGCGTCTCCGACATCGCGGCGCGACTGGTCGGCCAAAAATTGTCTGATACCGTCGGCCAATCGGTCATTGTGGACAATCGACCGGGTGGCAACGGGTTCGTCGCGGTAACAGCTGCCGCGCGCGCACCAGCCGACGGCTACACGCTGATCGTCGGCACGGTTGGCGAATTCACGATCAATCCCGCGCTTTACAAGGACATCCCCTACGATGTCGAGCGCGATCTAACGCCAATAGCGATGCTAAGCGATACGCCGCTCGTGCTTGTGGCCAACGTTGAGTCTCCTTTCCACTCGGTCGAGGACGTTATCGCTGCCGCCAAGACGAAGCCGGAAACACTCGGCATTTCATCGCCGGGCGCAGGTACCTTCAATCATATCACCATAGCGCAATTGGAGCTGCGCGCCGGCATAAAGCTGCTGCACGTGCCCTACAGGGGTGGAGCACCGGCCGCGGCGGCGGTCGCCGCCGGTGACGTCCCGCTCGCGGTGCTCGCAATCTCCTCGGCGGTGCCATTTCTGCAATCCGGACGCATCCGCGTGCTCGCGGTCACGACCGCGAAGCGAACGAGTTTTAATTCGGATTGGAAGACCTTGCAGGAAGAGGGTGTGCCTGACATTGATGCGTCCAATTGGGTAGGAATGCTTGCGGTCAAGGGCGTTCCGAGACCGATCATTGAACGGCTCCACAACGAGATTCAGAAAATCCTGGTCATGCGCGACGTCAAAGAGCGTTTCGCGACCGGCGGGGCAGAGACGGTACCGATGAGCATCGCGGACTTCGACGCGCGCATAAAGACCGATATTGCACGTTTCAGGACGATCGTGACGCGGGCTGGCCTTCACGCTGACTGAATTTGCGGAGATCGGATGTCTTTGGAGAGTGTGGGAAAGAGAACTGCCCGACGCCACGCAACGCCGGGCAGTTTATTTCATCGTTAGCTGAACACGCCGTCAGTGTGCCAGCGGATCAGGACGTACCTGCATCTTGTAGACCTTCGGCTGGTTCTGCGTTCCGCCTTCATTGTGGAAGACGGCGCGTGTTCCCGAGGTTGTCCATAAGCCCCGGCCCTTCCAGCCGCCGTTCGAATCGTCGATTCGACCGTCGACATTCTTGGTAAAGAAGCCCAACGGATAGGGCACGCGGATATCCACGAACTTGCCATCCACGAGCGCAAGTAACGACTCGCCGCCGTTCGTCTCCGCAATCGGAACATTCGGTCCAAGCCCGAGCGTATTGTAGCGGTCAACCCAAAGATAATAGGCGTGATTGGCGCTGCCCGGGTCAGTGACGTCCCTAAATTGCGGTCCGGGCATGCGGTACACCGTCCACCCTTCCGGGCAGAGCTTTCCGGTTGCCGCTTCCGGACCATTGAGCGGCCCCTTGCACTTGCGCCGATCAAAGCTCGCCACGTGTCCGCTGGAGAACGCTGTCCAGACAACGCCATCGGTCGTGAGATCGATTCCGCGGGGTCCATAGACCCCGGAACCGTCCGGCGGCAGATAAATCTCCGTGAGCGCAGTATGCGTCGGATCCGGACCCGGCACCAATCGAATGACGTAGCCCGGCTGCTCGAAGCGCGAGAACCCGACATCCATCGACTGTCCCCAGACTGAGTCGTCAACCGGGCTCGGCTGCACCCCATAGAAACCCGCTAGGATCCGTTTGTCCTTGGTGGGATCGACCGGTTGATTGGCCTCGACGTAGTCGTCGCGTTTGCCGTTGCCATTGGTGTCAATGATCATCGGCGTCCAACCTTGCGACTTCTGCTCGTCGCCGGTTTCGTCATACATAACCGTGTTCAGCCACCCCACAACGCCGATTTGCGGCAACGCAACGCTCGTCCAAAGAGTATTGTTGGCGTCATGGCCGAAATAGAGGTGGTGGGTGTTGAAACACGTGTTGATGAGGGACCATTTGCCGGTCTTTGGATCATACATAGAGAGTTGCCGCCCCGACTCTTTGATCGGCAGCACCTTTGCGGAGGGCAGATCCGAGCCCTGCAGACAGAAGCTTGGGTTCGCGGGGGGTCTTATCCTCGCGGTGAACCACACGCGTCCCTTCTCGTCCATCATCGGATTATGAATGCTTGTGTGGCCGTCCCAGATAGGCTCATCCCCCCAATAAGCCGAGGTCCCCTTCGGCAGATCGAGCGATGACGGCGTGTTCGGATCAAGATAGGGGTGTTTGATTGTCCACGCCTTGTTGTGAACGGGATCAAGCACCGGTACCAAGTCGGTACTCTCCTCCGGCGATCCATAAATGTAGCCGTTGGCATTTACGGTTGGATTGCGCTTGTCCGTGGAAACGGCGTCATGGAGATAGATCTTGTTGGTCGCCCAGTCCCATTCCGTGATCACGACATTACGTTCGACACCTTGGGGTCGCGGCGGCTTGTCGAACGGCAGTTCACCTGCTGCAATGCGATCGGTCCAATCGGCAAATATATGATAGGCCTTTTCAGGCCCGAGCCGTCCGAGGGTGAGCGCCATATTGGACATGGCCTGACCGGCTTGGGTCCGCCGCGCCCAGGCTTCCGCGGAATCCTTCGACCCCGTCTTGAAGATGTCCGGAATAGTGCGCACGCCCCTGGATCCGAGCGCGTGACACGACTGACAGGAGTTCTTGATCGTGTCGATCCAGGCGTGCTGGGACTTCATCGTCTCCGGAATGCCATTGCCTTTGTCACCGGTACCCGGAAACTCGCTCTTGGGCGGAATTTTCATCATCGAGTACCAATACATTCCCGGATAGTACTCTGCTGCGGCCGCCGCGCTCGGAGCGGTCGTGGCGACGAGATTGAGCGTGTGCCCCGGCTCGCTTTCCACCTTCTGCGAGTCGACAAGCCCGTAGCCGCGAACCCACACGCTATAATGGGCCTTGGGAAGTTCAGGGATGACGAAGCGTCCCTGATCATCCGTGACCACGATCTTTGTATACTTGGTCGGCAGATCGGTCGTCTCAGCAATCACCCAGACACCGGCTTCGGGGCCGTTGCTGCTGGTGACAACACCACCGATGTCGGTATCGCTAATTTGAACCGACGCGGCCTGCTGTCCACGCGACGGCATGGGCGTCATGCCGAAAAATGCGGCGATCGCGATTGCTGCGACGCCGGAATACAAGCCCTTTCTACTCATGAAAGCCTCCCTTACGCGGCTTGCGAAGTGGCCGACCCAAGTCCATCTTATTGCGGAAAACTGCCGCATTCACCTGCCCACCGGCAAGTGAAAAATCGGCGATGGGCTGTCACATCGACGGTTACCTGGGCCGTGATAGCGCCAAAAGGCGGTCATCTGACGAACATCGGCGAATCCGCGGTCACGATCAACCGGAACCATTGTTGTGAGCGGGAATATCGCGACGCTATTCTATCATGTTAAAATTCGACGCGTCACCAAAAGCGCGGGAGAACTGCGATGAAGTTGCAGTCGCTCGGTTACATCGGCATCCGGACCAAAGGTCTCGACGATTGGGAGACCTACTGCACCCGATTCCTCGGCATGCAATGCGTTGAAAGGAGCAGATCTACGCTGGCCCTACGCATGGACGACCGCAAGCAACGGATGATTATCAGTCACGAAAACGGCGAGGGGCCTGCCTTCTATGGTTGGGAAGTTGAAGATGCGGAGGCGCTCGACGCCCTCGCCGCCCATCTCGAACGTGGTGGTGTCAAAATCGCCCACGGCTCGCGCGCGCTCGCAACCGAACGTCGGGTTCAGGATCTGATCGTCTTTTCGGATCCGGTTGGGAATCGCCTTGAAGTCTTTCATGGTGCGGAAATCGCCACCGATCCGTTCGCTCCGGGCCGTTCGATCTCCGGCTTCCGCACCGGGCCGCTCGGAATGGGTCACGCCGTCCTGAAGGTCGAGCGTGTCGACGACGTCATTCCGTTTTACACGGATCTGCTAGGCTTCCGGCTCAGCGATTATTTCGACAAGCCATTCAGGGCTTATTTCTTTCACGTTAATCCGCGACATCACAGCGTCGCCTTTATCGAGACCGGAGAGTGCGGCATCCACCACCTGATGATGGAGCTGTGCTATCTCGACGATGTCGGCCAAGCGTACGACGTTGCGCTCAGGACGCCGGGAATGATTGGCACCACCCTCGGGCGTCACGTCAACGATCAGATGACCTCCTTCTATTCGTGGTCACCGTCCAGGTTCCTGGTCGAGTATGGCTGGGGAGGCCGCACGATCGACCCCCAGACATGGACGCCACAGGAACGCACGGAAGGGCCAAGCTTGTGGGGCCACGACCGCTCGTGGCTCTCGCTCGAAGCTCTCGAACAATCACGCGACTTGCGTATGAAGGCTGCCGCGGCGGGCGCTCGCGCGCCGGTGAATGTGATGAATGGAAATTTTTTGCGCGCGCGGGACGTCTGCCCGTGGTGGGACGCAACGGTTGCAGCTGCGCGCAAGATGAGCTGAGTTCTTGAAGAATTCGCGGCCCGCCCGCTTCAAGTGCACCACCTGTGCGGGACGCTTTACCCGTTGACGAAAGGTTCAGGGTGCTGTGTTGCGCGGCGTCGGGGGCCGAAAGCCGAGACGCGTCCCTCGGGTCAAATGCGCACCCGCGCTGTCATTACTGCCCGAGAATGCCGGCGACCGCCTTGATCTCATTGCGGGCATAGCTCGGCAATCCCGCGCTGATTGACGTTCCGGTATTGAACGAACTCTTCCCGACCAGAACCTGCGCAGGCACCAAGTTCCTTAGCACCGGAACGTTCTCGTATTGCTTGCGATTTTCAAGCACCTTCGTCTTGATGGCGATTGCTATGAAAGCGGTTGCCACCGTTCGATTGGCGTCCGCCTTGTCCTGCTGGAACACGATCAACAACTTCCCAAACTGCATGACTTGATTGACATGAAAGATATTCTGCTCGATCACGCCGCTGATCGGGCCGTCGAATTCCGTGAGCTTCATCAGGCCCTGCTGATCGACGTCAGCCGACGAGAGCACCCGCAGTTCGCTCTGGAAATCCAGATATTCGGCAATCTTTTTCTTGCTATCGGTGAGCTGATTGACGAGCCGGATGCCGATCGGCAGCTTCCCTTCCAGCTGGTAGCGCGACTGAATGCACAGCACGTTGGGCTTTGCTTCGCACCAAGGCCGATTGGGATTACGGCTCGGCCCATCCTTGATATCGGCCGGCACCAGCGGCGCATGTGTTATGGCCGGATCAAGCTTCTGCATGAACCCCATAGTGGCATAGGACGCGAGATCGATCGACTGCGCCGGCTTGGGGATCGCGAAGCGCGCCTGTGCTACATACATATGCAGCTTTTCCTGGACCGACTTTGTCACCCCATCGACTGTGACGTTAACCGTCGGTTCCACGTATCCGGGATACAGCGCGAGAAATTGCTTTTGTATCGGATTGGCCCGGCTCCAATCGTCGAATGGGACAAGCTGGCTAGCCTCCGAGTTATTGTCCGCCTGGTCGGTAAAGGCAATCGTGTTCGACTTCAGCTGATCGCGCGCCGCGGCAAGCGAGGCGACGTCCGCAATACGGAATTCCGCGGCGTTGGCGCCAAAGGCCGGAGCGGCAGCCACTAGCACGAGAGCGAATACGCGCCACATCGATATCTCCGTCATTTACTCAGTAGAGCCCGTGGCTGGTTGGATAGTCGGGATCGACCCGACGCGGCCGAGGCGGCGCGTTCGGAGGTCCGCCGAAGGGTTGTCCGAAAAAGAATCCGAACAATCCGCCCGGCGGCCG
>Ga0187783_10001352_pt1 | contig 18026 bp, 13 predicted proteins | sample 1015_SJ02_MP02_2_FD_132471 | JGI IMG/M metagenome (GOLD analysis project Ga0187783, IMG submission 132471) | Tropical peat soil microbial communities from peatlands in Department of Meta, Colombia - 1015_SJ02_MP02_20_MG | ecosystem: Environmental > Terrestrial > Soil > Wetlands > Peat | place...
CGACCGCGGACATATACGAGCCCCGGGGCACCCGCCCCGGGGCTCTGCACTCACGACAGCTGTCAGCAGGCCGGGACGAAGTCCGGCGTCGTCGTCAGTGCTGCGCGCTGCATACTCGCAGGCTAGCAGAACCCGCCGCGGTGCGGCATCGCGCTCCGGCCGGCAGTCACTCGGTCTTGTCCTCGATCTCCCACAGGTGATCGAGGACGTGCCAGCCGATGCGCCGCGCGGCGTACCTCAGCGGCCACGCGTTCTGCGCAGGGGCGAAACTGGCCGGGTCGCGCAGCGCGGCCGCGATCCGGGCGCGCAGCGCGGCCACCGGATCATCGGCCACCGCCTTGTCCCTCGGCAGGCCCATCTTGCGGGCGTACATCTCCTCCGCCTCGCGCACGTGCGTCACGATCTGCGCTGTGTCCCGGCCACCGCCGCGCGGTCCCTTCTTGAGGTGGTCTGGCGCGGTGCCCGACACCTCGTCGAACGCGGCCCACGCCGCGTCAAGGAGGGCGGCGAACCGGCTGCCCGCCTCGGGCGGCAGCGTCAGGCGCTCGCTCGGGGCGATCTCGTGCAGGCTGCCGAAGTCGGCGTTAGAGCCAGGCTCCCGGTGCCGCTCGGTGACCGTGAGTACGCCGGCGACCGAATCGAGCCCGGCGCGCGCCACGATCGGTGCGTATCGGGGCAGGTAATCCGCCAGCGCCTGGACCGCGAGATCCTCGGAGCGGCCGCGCCGGGCCCAGCCGGGCCAGTCGAGAGCCGACGCGAACACCCACTTGTGGCCGGGTTCGATGAAGATCGCGACAGCGCTCTCAGTGGCCGCGGCCACGCGCATCCCGCCCGGTGCGACCGGCCTCGCTCCCGGCAGCCGCCGGTAAGCTGTCCCGCTCTGAAGAGCCTGCAGCGGCGCGCTGACCGTCGTCGGCTGCCTGCCCCGCGCCCGCGGTCGCGGTCGCCGTCGCGCCACCCGGCTCCGCCGCAGCTGACTCGGCAGTTCCGTCATCCGCGCCTGCGGTCGCGGTCGCCGCCCCGGCCGACCCGCCGCCCGGCGGCACAGCCACGCCCGCACGGGCCGGCCGCTCGGGCGCACGCTGCGCGAATACGAACCAGACGAGCCCGACCACGGTCATGGCGACCGCGACGAACAGATTCAGCCGCAAGCCCAGGAAGTACTGCGAGTAGTCGATCCGGATGGTCTCCTCGAAGATCCGGTAGCCGGAGTAGCCGGCCACATACAGCGCGAACAGGCCCCACGGCCGGATCCGGCGGTGGTGGCCGAGCCACACCAGGAACGCGGCGCAGGCCAGGTCAAAGATCAGCTCGTACAGGAAGGAGGGCTGGAACGTGCTGTACTTCAGGTCGGCCGCCGGGATCTGCTGGGTCAGCCGGGCCGCCATCGAGATCTTCAGCGCCCAGGGCAGCCCGCTCGGCTTGCCGAATAGCTCCTGGTTGAAGTAGTTGCCGATCCGGCCGATCGCCTGCGCCACCAGCAGTGCGGGCGCAATGGCGTTGGCGAACAAGCCGGCGCTCGCGCCGGCTCGGCGGACTCGCCACACGCCGACCAGCGCTCCCGCCGCGATGCCGCCCCAGATCCCGAGGCCACCATCCCAGATCGCCAGCACCCCGTACCACTCGTGCGGAATCTGCGCCGGGGTCGTCAGGTCGAAGTAGATCCGGCCACCGATGATCCCGGCCGGCACCACCCAGATGGCAATGTCGTAAACCAGGTCGGGATTGCCGCCTACGGCCTGCCACCGGCGCCTCGTGATGTAGATGGCCAGTGCGATGCCGACGACATACATCAGGCCGTAGAAGTGGACGTCGAGCGGCCCGAGGTGGAATCCGTTGATCGGCGGGCTCGGGATGAAGCTCAGCGGCAGGCTGCGCGGATGCGTCGGCATGCCACGAGATTATCCGCATGCCAGCAGCGGCGAGCCAGCACAGCACGGGGTCCCCGGCAGCGCCGGGGACCCCGCTGGCGATCTTCGTGCTGCTATCGGCGGCCGTTGCCCGCGTCGCCGGGCCGGTTGCTGGCGAACTGCTGGTCGGGCTCGACCTCGATCCGCTCGCGGCGTATCTGGTCGCGCACGGTGCTGTCCTGCTCGACCTGCCTGGTGCGCAGCCGCACGCGCTCCACCGGTACGAGCTCCTTGTGCAGGACGGCGCGCTCCTCGTGCAGGACGATCTCCTGGACGCCCTCGGCGATATTGCCGGATACTCGCTCGTCGCCGCTGATCGGGATGCGCTCGATCTCGAACTCCTCCCGGTACAGGTGCACCGGCTGCTCGATGGACTCGACGTCCACGTACTTATGCAGCCGCACCCGGCCGGTCTCCAGCATCTCCTTGCCGACCTGGATCTGCTCTTCCTGCCGGATCATCCAGTCCGATCCGGCCTGGTCACCGGCCGCCTGCTGGCCGGTACCGGGCTGCTGGCCGGTGCCTGCCTGCTGCTGACCGGCAGGCACCTGTCCCGACTCCTCGTCCATCTTGCCTCTGGACTGCTGGGTGGGGACGGTGAGCCCGTAGTAGCGGCTCAGCTCCTCGGCCTGAGCGGCAGACATGTGCTGGCCGGCGTCGATCTCTGGTCCGCTCATGATCTTCTGGCTGTCGAACGGAACGCTGAGGCCGTCCGCGGTGACCTGGCTGCTGCCCAGCGGCACAAAGCGGCCCGATTTGCCGGCCCGTACTCGAGCCCACGCGGGCGTTCCGTCGACGTCATCCCTGAATACCTGCTCGACGGTCCCTACCACCTTGCCGTCGGCGCCAGTTACTCGTGCGCCGAGGAGATCTTCGGCCTGTGTTGTCATGGTGACATCTCCCCCCGAGTCGCTATCACCGGACAGTGACGGCCGCGGCAGCCGCGGCTGCCCACCCCCGATACCCAATGTAACCTACCCACTACTCCTTGTTTCAACGGCCTGGAGCGGGATTGCAAACCGGACGTCATAGGGCTCAGGGCTGATAATCAGCGCTGCACACAATCGGCGCGCAGAGTCACGCTGCGTTGCCTGGATCGCTAGCATGTCGCACTATGGCGGCATTGTTCAGCCGGATAATCCCGATCTTGTTCGTGGGCGATCTGCAGGCCGAGCGGCAGTTCTACGAGGCGCTCGGGTTCCAGGTCACCTACGAGGGTCCGGAGTACCCGTATTTCGTCGCGCTCGGTCACGGCAAGATCGAGTTCGGCATCGAGTGGCGGCGGGACTTCTCGCACGCCGTGCTAGACCGGGTTCTCACCTGGCAGTTCGGCGTCAGCGACCTTGACCTGGCCAAGAAGCGGCTGGCCGAGGCCGGCGTCCGCTACCGCGAGGAATTGATGACGCCAAGCCCGGACTGGCAATACCGGGTCGTGCACGCGCGCACACCCAACGGCTACCACTTGCTTCTTGAGGAAGGCAGCGAGTGACGGGCTGGCGCCGCCCCGGTCCGCGCCCTGGCCAATCGGCGTGATCCGCCCGGCCCGCCCGGACGACGTCCCCGCCATCTACCGGCTAATCCGCGACCTCGCCGCCTACGAGCGGTCGCTGCCAGCGGTCACCGGCACGCAGCAGGATCTGGCGACCGCCCTGTTCGGCCCCGAGCCTGCCGTTTTCGCGCACGTCGTCGACAGCGGCGACCGGATAGCCGGGTTCGCCCTGTGGTATCTGAGCTACTCCACCTGGCAGGGGCGGCAGGGCATCTACCTGGAGGACGTCTATGTCGAGCCGGACCAGCGCGGGCGCGGCTACGGCCGGCGCCTGCTGACCGAGCTCGCGGCCCTGTGCGTCGAGCGCGGCTACGGCCGACTCGAGTGGTCCGTGCTGGACTGGAACGCACCGGCCCTCGGCTTCTATGCCTCCCTCGGTGCGACCGCGATGGACGAGTGGACCGTGCACCGGCTGACGGGGCAGGCGCTCGAGGCGCTGGCGAACGACCGCAGCCGCCACGCCGACCCGAATCTGGACTGAAACGTGCGAGCATGACGTCATGCTGATCAGCGGCGTCGAGTCCACTGACCTGTTCGTCGGACCAGCGGATCAGCCGCTGCAGATCGTCCGGGTCCGGCTGAGTAACACTGGCCCCGCCGCGGCGATCGGAGCGCCGACTGAGGTCACGCTGAGCATCCGCGGCCGCGACGTCGGCACGCCGCAGCCCGCCGTCATCAGCGCGCCGGCGCCAGGCGGCGACGCGACAGCCGAGGTCGCGATCGACGTCCCGGCGGGCGCCCAGCCGGGCAGCACGGTGGCCGTGCTCGTCGCCGCGGCCTGGCCTGGTGGCAGCACCGAGCTCGCGGCCGACATCACGGTCGCCGAACCGGGCTGGACCATGTGGATGGTCAGCCACTTCCACTACGACCCCGTCTGGTGGAGCACGCAGGGGCAGTTCACCGAGGCGCGCCTCGTGCTTCCCGATGCGGCCGGCGAGCTGCCCGAGGTACGGAGCGCGTTCGAGCTGGTGCGGCTGCACCTGGAGGCGGCCCGCCGGGATCCGGACTACAAGTTCGTGCTGGCCGAGCTCGACTACCTCAAGCCACATTTCGACGCGTATCCGCAGGACCGAGGGGACCTGCTTGACCTCATCAGGGCCGGCCGGATCGAGCTGGTGGGTGGCAGCTACAACGAGCCGAACACGAACCTGACCTGCGTAGAGTCCACCATTCGCAATGCCGTCTACGGCATCGCCTACCAGCGCGACGTGCTCGGTGGTAGTCCCCGCACGGCCTGGATGCTGGACGCGTTCGGCTTCGACCCCGGCTACCCGGGCATCATGGCCGCGGCCGGACTGACCGAGTCGGCCTGGGCACGCGGCCCGTTCCACCAGTGGGGCCCGCGCTCGTCGGTCGGCGACAACCAGCTCATGCAGTTCGCGTCGGAATTCGAGTGGCTGTCACCGGACGGAACCGGGCTGCTGACCAGCTACATGGCGAATCACTACTCGGCCGGCTGGCTGGCCGGCCACCACGCCGCCGACCTGGCGACCGCCGAGGCCCACGCCTACGAGCAGTTCCGGCTGCTGGCGCCCGTCGCCGCGACCCGGAACGTGCTGCTGCCGGTGGGCGGTGACCACACCATCCCGCCCCGCTGGGCCACCCCGATCCACCGGGACTGGAACGCGCGCTACACCTGGCCCCGATTCGTGACAGCGGTGCCGAGCGAGTTCTTCGCTGCCGTGCGCGCCGCGGCGAAGGAACGAGACATCTGGCTCACCCCGCAGACGAGGGACATGAACCCCGTCTACACCGGCAAGGACGTCACCTACATCGACACCAAGCAGGCCCAGCGGGCGGCCGAGACGGCCGTGCTCGACGGTGAGCGGCTCGCCACCCTGGCCTGGCTGGCGGGGGCGCCGTATCCGGGCGCCAGCCTCGACAAGGCCTGGCGCCTGCTGGTGTTCGGCGCACACCACGACGCGATCACCGGCACCGAGGGCGACCAGACCTATCTCGACCTACTGGCGGGCTGGCGGGAGGCATGGGAACGGGGCGAGGGGGCGCGCGCGGCCGCCACGCGCTTTCTCGCCGGGCTGGCCGACACCAGGAGCCTCGATCCGGCCGATCAGGCGGCGCTCGCGATCGTCGTGGTCAACTCGCTGTCAGCCAGCCGCACCGCCATGGCCACCGTCGAGCTGACTCTGCCGCCGGATTGGCCAGCGTGGCTGAGCCTGCACGACGATGCTGGCGCGGCGGTGCCATTTCTCGCCGATGGCGTGGTCCGGGCCGCTGATGGTGCGCTGCAGTCGGTTCGGCTGACCTTCCGCGCGACGGACGTGCCGGGCGTGGGCTACCGCTGCTATCTGGTCCGGCCGGGCCCGACCGGCGGCAGCGCGGAGGCGGGCTGGCAGCCGGCTGGGGAGCAACCACGTCTGGAAAACGAGATCTTCGTCGTCGAGGCCGACCCAGCTCGGGGCGGCACGCTGAGCCGGGTCCTGGACAAGCGCACGGATACCGAGCTCCTGCAGCCGGGCGGCGGCGGCAACGAGCTCGTGCTGCAGCCGGAGCACCCAGGCCACCCGCGCTGGGCCGAGGGGCCGTGGCTGTTGTGCCCGGCCGGTCCAGGCACGGGCACCACGGCTCGCCCGGCGGTCGTAAGGGCCGAGCGCAGCCCGGTCGGCAGCAGGCTGGTGGCGACGATGGAACTGGCTGGCCTGCACGTCACCCAGGAGATCGTGCTGTGGCACGGCGCCGACCGGGTTGAGTTCCGCACCCACATAGACGGCTCGATTGGCCAGGACCACCTGCTTCGGGTGGTGTTCCCGGTCGACGTGCCGGGCGGGCTGCCGGTCTATCAGACCGCCCTCGCGGTGGTCGGCCGGCCGCCCGGTCCGATCGACAGCGACGTGGCCGAGCACGCCTACACGCTGGACTGCCCCGCTACCGAGTGGCTGGCCGTCGGCTCTACCGCGGCCGTCCGGCTGACCGGCCCGGACGGCGGCGCCCAGCTGCAGGCGATCGGCGTTGCGGAGGTTATCGCACCGCCGGAGCTGCGCGGGCCCGTCCGCGACCTCTTGGTCGCGCTGGCCCGGCAGGGTGTGACGGCCACCTGCTCGCTGCCCAGCGGCCCGCGGTACGGCTACTCGGAGCTCGACTCCAACCTGCCGGACTTCCGGATCTGCCTCGGCGGGCCCGCCGACAACACGCTGACGGGCCAGGTGCTGGCCGCCGCAGGCCGGGGCGCGGCGGATGAGCTCGCCGCCCGGCTTGCGGCCGACGGCGCCGCGAGATTGTGGCTGCCTGCGCAGCGCAGCCGCGCGGACGCGTTCGGGGCCGGCGCCGACCTGCGCGGGCCACTCGACCTGCCGGTGCTCATCGTCGCCGGAGCCGACCTCGGAGCGGAGACAAGCAGGCTGACGGCCGACCTGGCCGACGCCGTCATCGAGGCGGCCACCCTGCGGGCGATGGCACCTAGCACCGGCGCCGGGAGTGCGGCGACCGCGCTCGCGAGTCATACGGTCGGCTTGCTCAACCGAGGCACCCCGAGCGGGCTGGTGACTCCGCAGGGCCAGCTCACCATGGCGCTCATGCGGGCTTGCAGCACCTGGCCATCCGGCGTCTGGATCGACGGCAAGAAGCGGACCACGCCGGACGGCACCAGCTTCTCCTGGCAGCACTGGAGTCATACGTTCGAGTACGCGCTTACCTCTGGTCCGGGCGACTGGCGCCGCGCGGGCTTCCCGGCGGCCGGTCACGACTACAACCACGACCTGCTCACGGTCGTGACCGGACTGCACGCCGGGCCGTTGCCTGCCCGCGCCCGGCTGGCCGGCGTGGAGCCAGCGGGGGCTGTATCGCTGTCGGCGCTCAAGCCCTACGGCAACCCGTTGTATCCCGGCGCTCAGCCCGATCCGGCTGACGGGGTGACCGCCCGGCTGCGGCACGTCGGGGCTATGGAGCCTGCAGCCGCCCGGCTGAGCCTGTTCACCGGCCTGGCTGGTGCGGCGCTCACTAGCCTCTGCGAGGACGGCCCCGGCGCAGCTGTGCCCGTCACTCCGGACGGCGCAACCGTGACCGTGCCAGCCGCGGGCCTCGCTACCGTTCTGCTCACCCCGGCCGACACTGTGCCGGCCACGACACTGCCAGCCGACACCGAGCTAGGCGGCACCGAGCCAGCTCAGCCGGTCTTCGCTCGGTACTGGCTGCACGGCAAGGGACCCGCGCCGGTCGGCAATGTGCCGGTGGCCGTGCACCTGTCCCCTGGCACGGCGCTGCTGGACGATGGACCGGCAGCGCTGACTCTTACTGTCGCGTGCGGACCGGAGCCGGCCGCCGGCGCCATCCGGCTCGAGATACCAGACGAGATGACCGTCGCGCCGCCGGGCCCGCTCCGCTACGACCTGCCGCCGATGGGCTACCAGACCTTCGAGCTAACCGTCACGGCGCCGCCTGGCACGCCGCCCGGCCGCCGATTCCTGACCGCCCAGATCGACGGTCCGGCCGGCCAGCTGGTCGAGGACTCTGCGCTGTTGGCCATCGGCCAGCCACCGCCGGCCGCCGGGGACCTGCCGGCGCCGCAACTGCTGGCCATGCACGAGGCCGCTGACACCGCGCTCGCCGGCGAGGCCAATCTGAGTGTCATCAGCCCGGCGGTAGCGCTGCAGCCCGGCGGCACCGGCGCGGTCGAGGCGGTGCTCCGCAACCGTACCGGCTCGGCCATCCGCGGCGAGGCGCAGCTGATCTCGCCGCACGGCAGCTGGCGGCGGGTCGGCCCGTGGGCGACCGGCTTCGCGCTGCCCGCCGGCGCGGAGCGAACGCTGCGGTTCGACGTCTCGGCGCCGGCTACGGCCCGGTCGGGCGAGCAGTGGTGGGCCATCGTCAAGGTCATGTACTTCGGCCGCCTGCTCTACAGCGAGCCGGTGGAGGTGACGATCCGGTAGCGCTGCATAAGCCCCTGTCCAGTGAGAGACTGGCGGTTATCAGCAGAACAAGTACAGAAGCAAGCAGCAGTGACGGCAAAGCAGCAATGACCGCAGATACCATCCAGCGCCTGGGCAATCTGCCCGCGGAGCCAAATAGCTTCGTGGGACGCGATCGCGACCTCGGCGACCTGCGGCTCCTCGTGAGCAGCGTGCGCGCGCTCACGTTGTGCGGTCCCGGTGGAATCGGTAAGACCAGGCTGGCAATGCGGCTCGGCTGGCAGCTGGCGGGCGACTTCCCCGACGGAGTCTGGCTGGCGGAGCTCGCCGCGACGAGCGATCCGGCACTCGTCGCACGCCAGGTCGCGGGCGTGCTGGGCATCAGCGAGGAACCGGGACAGCCGGCGGTCGCGACCCTCGGCGACGCGCTGCGCGGCCGGGAACTGCTGCTCATCCTGGACACCTGCGAGCACCTCGTGGATGCGGTCGCCGACTTGGTCCACGACCTCATCGCCAGCTGTCCGCAGCTGCGCGTGATCGCCACTAGCCGGGAGCCGCTGCGCGTCAGAGGCGAGACGGTGTGGCGCGTGCAACCCCTGTCCCTGCCGTCGCAGGAGTGGCCCTCGAGTGACCCGGCCCACCCCGATACCGGCGCGGCGGAGGCGGTGCAACTGTTCGCCGACCGTGCCGCCGCGGTTCGGTCTGGCTTCGCGCTCACCGAGGACAACTGGCCGCACGTGGTCCAGATCTGCCGCACGCTGGATGGCGTCCCGCTGGCCATCGAGCTCGCAGCGGCACGGATCAGGGCGCTGTCAGTCGAGCAGATCGCCGCTCGGCTCGATGACAGGTTCCGGCTGCTGGCGTCCGGCGACCGAACGGCGCCGCCGCGGCAGCAGACGCTGCAAGCCGCCGTCGACTGGAGCTTCGAGCTGCTGACGCCCGACGAGCAGACTCTGCTGCGACGGCTGTCGGTGTTCGCCGGCTGGAGCCTGGAGATGGCCGAGCAGGTCTGTGCCGACGAGCGCATCCCGGAGGCGCGAATCCTTGACCTGCTGGCCGCGCTCATCGACAAGTCGCTCGTCGCGCTCGAGGATGAGCTGGCCGGCGACGCCCGCTACCGGCTGCTGGACACGATTCGGCAGTACGCGGCAGGTCGGCTCGAGGCCTCCGGCGACGAAGCCGCGACACGCGACCGGCACCTGCGCTGCCTGCTTGCGTTTGCCGAGGAAGTGGACGCGCAGGCGTTCAGGCGCGGCGCCCTCACCCGGCTCGAGCAGGTCGAGCTCTACCATCGGGTAGCTGCTGAGCAGGGTAATTTCCGGGCTGCCCTGACCTTCTGCCTGGCCGACCGGGACGCCGAGCGAGGCCTCCAGCTCTGCGCCGCGCTCCGGTCGCTCTGGGTGCTCAACGGCGACGCGACCGAGGGTCTGGCGTGGTACGGCCGGTTCCTCTTGCTCGACGAGCCCGTGTCAGCCAGCGTGCGTGCCCGAGCGCTCATGGCGAGCGCGGAGCTTGCCTTCCAGCACCAGGACTACCCGGCCGCAGCCCGCTACGCGCCGGCTGCCGTCGCGATGTGCGGCGCCTATCGGGCCGCCAATCCCGCGTGCGGCCTGCGTATCCTCGCCGCCATCAGCCTCCGCGCCGGCCTGACGGAGCAGGCGCTCGCGCAGGCCGACGCCGCGGTGGCCGCCGCCAAGGCGCACGCCGACGACTGGGAGCAAGGCGTCGCTCACGTGGCGCGGGCGACGGTACTCGCGCGGATCGGCCAGCTGGCCGACGCACAGGCCGAGTACGAGACAGCACTCGGTCTGCTGACCGACCACAACCTCTGGGGCGTCGCCAACGCCTTCTACGGCTTCGGCAGCCTCGCCAGAGTCCGGCGCGACAACGCGAGCGCGCTGCGGCACTTCCGGGCGGCGCTGGACTTGTTCACCGAGCTGGACGCTCGAACCGAGATCGCGCGCTGCCAGGCCGGCATCGGCTGGGTGGCGCTGGACGAACTCGACGTGCCCACCGCGTCGGCGAGTCTCGCCGCGAGCCTCGAGCTCAGCGTGGCGACTGGTCAGCGGCTCGGCATCGTGCGCGGCATGGAAGCCTTTGCCGCGCTCGCCGTCGTTCGCGGCGACGACGCTACTGCCGTCCGACTAGAAGGAGCTGCGGCGGCGCTGCGCGAGGCAGCCGGGCTGGCGCACTCGGTCGCGCCCGCTCGGCTCGACGGGCTGCTCGGCACCGCGCATCAGCGCCTCGGGCCCGACCTCACCGCCCAGCTGCTGGCCGAGGGCGGCCGGCTGAGCGCGCACGAGGCGGCGAGATACGCGCTTGCCTCCGCGCTGCCCGTGCCCAGCCAGCCGGCCGCGTCGGCGGCGGCAGACGATGCCGAGGCGGACGACGCATCAGCGTCCGGTCTGACTGCCAGAGAGCAGGAGATCGCGCAGCTGATCGCCCGCGGCCTCTCCAACCGCGGCATCGGCGAGGAGCTGTTCATCAGTCCCGCGACCGCGGCCAGGCACGTCGCCAACATCATGGCCAAGCTAGGGCTGAACTCGCGCGCGCAGATCGCCGCGTGGGTTGTCAGCCAGGGTGACCGGTAACCGACCCTGCCGCCTACATAGCCAGCCTGCGCACCTGCGCCTCGCGTGCATAGCCAGGCCGCTCCCGCGGCAGATATGTAGTCGGCGAAATCCGCCTGCCTGCACGTTTCGGCCGGTCGATCACGGCCGAACTGCATAGCGGAATGGCCAATTCGGTCGATGCTGCCGTCGACCTGGCTGCCTAGCGTGGAGACAGTTCGAGAGTCAGTGCGTGGGCCGGCCATCAGAGGGGGATGGCCGGCCCAGATTCTCGAATACATACCTGGCTACATAATCCTGACGATGTGGCCGCGCGCTCGGCAGTCGTACGGTCGGGGTGATCGGGCTGCGAGCGGTAAGAGTTGAATGTGGGGTCGGTGGCGAAGGTGACGGACATGACGGTGACAGAGATGACGGACCTCACGGTGACCCAGCAGCTGGTCGAGGCAGCGGCAGGGCACGGCGACCATGCCGCGCTGATCGGACCGGTCGCGACCGAGCCCTACAGCTATGCCGACCTGGCGAGCATCATCCAGCACGCCGCCGCAGGACTCGCCTGGCGCGGGCTGCGGCCGCGCGACGTCGTGGGCGTGTACGTGGCCGACGTGGCGTCCTACGTGCTCGCCTGTCACGCCATCAGTGCCGCCGGAGGCATCCCATGCCCGGTCAGCGCGGACCTGTCGGTCGGCGAGGTAGCCGGTCAGCTTGCCGACTGCGGCGCGCGGATGGTGCTGACCGGGGCACCGCTGGCCGCCGCCGCCCTCGCCGCCGCAGACCGCTCCTGGGTGCGTCAGGTCATCTCGTTCACCGACGCGCCGGCCACTACGCCGTTCAGCTCACTGCTCGGCATGGGCTCGCTGCAGCCGCCTGCTGCCCGCCCGCACGACCTCGCGCTGCTGCCCTACCGGCGGGCCATCGGCGGTGCCCTGCACCCGGTCGGCCTGACGCACCTCGACCTGGCGGCCGAGCTCACCGACCTCCGCAACACGGCCGACGTCACCGACAGGGACGTCGTGCTGACTGCTCCGCCGGTCGGCGACGGCCGGTCCTACACCGCCCTGGTCGACCACGCGCTGCTGCACGGCGCCACGGTGGCGGCCGTGGCCAGCACGGACGAACTGGCCTCGGCGGCGACGCAGCACGGCGGCACCGCGGCCATCGTGCCGCTCGGCGTGCAGGTGCCGAGCGCCGAGTCGCTCCGGCTGTTCGCCGTCGCCTAGCTCAAAGACACCGCCTGATCAGGCCAGCTGGCTGCGCATGGCGGTCTGGCATAGCTCTGGCAGCTTCTGCTCGGCCGCGATCGCGGCCAGCCGCACGCCGACGTAGAGCAGCCCGAACCCGTAGATCACCGCGCAGCCCAGCAGCACCGGATACCAGAACACAGACGGGTGCGTCCCGAGGATGACCACGGCCACGATCATCGGTATGGCGGTCACCGCCACGGTACCGAGGTTCGCGAGCACGCCACCGAGCCCGTATGCCTGGTAGCCAGGCGCGGCTTGGCGAAGCGGGCTACCCGCCCGCCTGGCCATGGGAAACGCGGCCGTGGCGGTGAGTATGTTGCTGATGCCGAGGCCCGCGCCGGTCCCGGCGACGGCCACGGCCGCGACGAAGAACCCATACTCCCACCGGCCCGCCGCCGCCGACAGGCCGAGCGCGACCGCGACCACTAGCGGCAGAGCGATCACGCCGAGGGCGATGTCCTGGCCCCAGAAGTACCAGCGGAGCTGCCGTCGGCCGGTGAGCGCCAGCGCCTCGTAGATAAACGGCGGGCCGGTCTGACCCGCCGCGTTGGCGTGGAAGTACCCCACGAACGCTGCGCCGAAGACTGCACCGGTCAGTAGCACGGCGGGATGGTGCTGCTTGCCCAGGATCGCGCTAGCCGAGGCGACTGCCATGATCACGGCCGTGAGCATCCAGTAGACCAGCGAGGTCGGGTCGCGGCGCTGGTAGATCCAGAATCGCGCGGCAACCGCGCCCAGCGCACCCGCCCGGCCGAACGGTAGCGCACCGCCGTGCACCCGGGACGACCCGGTAGTCGTGTCGGCCGTGACGAGCGCGCGGCCGAGCGCGCGTATCCACAGCGCGCCGAGCACCACGATGATGACCGCAAGAATCACGAGGCGCAGCAGCGCCGTGTCAGCGTGTCCCGTCGACGCGTCCTGGATCGCGTGCGCGGCCAGGCCGGGCGGGAGCCAGCGCATCCACGCGTCAAAACCGCTGAAGCTGGACGCGTGCAGCTTGCCCTCCGATGCCAGCCTCGGCACCACCTGGGCGAAGAACTCATAGAGCGCGAAGATGGGAACGATCAGGAACGCCGCGAAGTCGCGGCCGCGACGCGAGCGCAGTAGTCCGGCCATCGTTGTCGTGACGAGCCTGGCCAGGGTGATGCAGAACAGCACCTGCAGCGCCACGGCGACGATCGCGATCAGCTCGCCGAGCCCGCCGCTCGCGAGCCCCACCGTGACGCCGAGCAGGCCGATGACATTGGCGATCGGCCAGGCGCCGACGCAGGACGCGGCCAGCAGTCCCACCGCGAGCGGGCGGGTCCGCAGCGGGTAGAGCTGGAGCGTGGCCGGGTCAAGGGTGCCATCCAGCCCGAACGCGAAGATCGGCAAGATGAGCCAGCCGAAGGCGAACCCGGTGAAGATGACCGTGGTCAGATCGACGGACATCGCGCTGTGCCTGAACACCGCCAGGATGACGAAGGTACCGATCGCCAGCAGCACGGCGAAGAAGCAGCTGATGACGAAAGAGGCCCGCACGGCAGCAGACGACTTCAGCGCGTTGAGCAGCAGCCGCAGCTTCAGCTGGACGAGGAGCCGAGCCATGACAGCACCTCCTCGTCGGTAGCGCGGGGACCCACCAGGTCGATGAACGCCTGCTGCAGGGTCTTGCCGCCGCGGACCTCGTCCGTGGTACCGGTCGCGACGATCTTGCCCTGATCGATGATCGTCACGTGATCGCAGACCTGTTCGACCAGTTCCATCACGTGGCTCGAGAACAGCACCGTCGAGCCCGAGCCCACGAACCGGGTCAGCAGCCGCCGGATCACGTCGGCCGAGATCGGATCGACCCCTTCCAGCGGCTCGTCCAGGAACAGCACGGACGGGTTGTGGATGAGCGCGCAGCCGAGCGCCGCCTTCTTTCTCATGCCGGTCGAGTAGTCGGCCACGAGTCGCTTCGCGTCCGCGGTCAGGTCGAGCACGTCCAGCAGCTGCTCTGCCCGCGACCGAGCTTCCGCGGCCGGGAGGCCATGCAGCCGGCCCGCGTACTCGATCACCTCCGCACCGCTCAGCCGGTCGAACAGCCGGGCCTCGGCCGGCACCACGCCAATGATGGCCTTCGCGGCTACCGGATCGGTCCACACGTCATGCCCGTTGAGCAGGATCTGGCCGGCGTCCGGCCGCAGCAGGCCAGTCATCATCGACAGCGACGTCGTCTTGCCGGCACCGTTGGGGCCGACCAGCCCGGCGAGCGACCCGGCGGCGATGTCGAGATCGATGCCGTCGACCGCAGTCTTCTTGTCAAAGCTCTTCCGGAGCCCGCGCACCGAGATCGCGGATCCCTCTTGGCGCGGGCGCTGGTTCCAGCCGGTGAGCTCGCTTTCCGGTGCGCTCATCAGTGCCTCCCCGCGCCGCTTACCGACCGGCCGGCCACGCCGGTCGCACCCGCCGCTAGCACGTGCATCGTTGTCCCTTCGGACTGTTCGCCGTAGCCATCCGATCCAACGCTCACCCGCGATACTGTTTCGCCCCGTGACATTCTGGCCTCCGTCCGCCCGCCTGGCGGCGCCTGAAAACTGATATCAGTATGATATGCACGCCGGCCTCGGCCCGGCAAGCCGGTTAAAGCCGGGCGGTGACATCCGCTACTAGGCCAGCGCGGCGGGCGAGATATATGGCGGGCGGTTCTCGAACGGCGTGCTCAGCACGATGGTGGTGTGCGTCGATACGTTGGCCGCTGCCCTGATTTCCTGCAGCAGTTCCTCGAGCGCGCCCGGCGACGCCACCCGTACCTTGAGGATGTAGCTCTCGTCACCTGCGACGCTGTGACACGCCTCAATGGCGGTCAGGTGCGCGAGGCGCTCCGGCGAGTCGTCGGGGGCCGCTGGGTCGAATGGCTTGATCGATATGAACGCCGTCAGCGGCAAGCCGATACCCTCGGCGCTGACGATGGCGCCGTAACCCTTGATAACGCCGCGCTGCTCGAGCCTGCGGACGCGCTGCTGCGCGGCGGACACGGACAGCCCGGTCCGGCGCGCAAGCTCGGTGAAGCTCATCCGGCCGTCGCTGGCGAGCAGCGAGACGATCGTCGCGTTGATCTCTTCCACGCGGCAACGTTACGTGGCCGCCGTGCCGCATGCCCTCGTGACCTGATAACGAAATAATAACGGGCTTTACACTCCCGTAACATGACGCTCCGGCCGATGGCTGAGGTAGCGGACGTACAGATACGCTCCGGGCAGTCGGCCCGCCCCTGGGCCGCTCGCACTGCGGAGTGAGGTCCCATGGCGCAGATCGGCCTTGAGCACGTCGACAAGGTCTACCCCGGCGGCGTGAAGGGCATCGATGACCTGACTCTGAACATCTCCGACGGCGAGTTCATGGTGCTCGTCGGCCCGTCAGGCTGCGGCAAGTCCACCGCGCTGCGGTCGATCGCCGGGCTGGAAGACATCTCGGCCGGCACCATCACGATCGGCGACCGGGTGGTGAACGACCTGCCGCCCAAGGACCGCGACATCGCCATGGTGTTCCAGAATTACGCGCTGTACCCGCACATGACGGTCGAGCAGAACCTTGCCTTCGGACTGCAGCAGCGCAAGACGCCCAAGGATGAGATCAGGCGGCGGGTTTCCGAGGTCGCCAAGATGCTCGGCCTTGAGGACTACCTGAAGCGCAAGCCGGCCGCGCTGTCGGGTGGCCAGCGCCAGCGCGTCGCGATGGGCCGCGCCATCGTGCGCGAGCCGCAGGCGTTTCTCATGGACGAGCCGCTGTCCAACCTGGACGCCAAGCTGCGAGTCTCGATGCGGGCGTCGCTGTCGCAGCTGCACGAGCGACTCGGCGTGACCACCGTCTACGTGACCCATGACCAGGTCGAGGCCATGACCCTGGGACAGCGGGTCTGCGTGCTCCGCGAGGGCAGGCTCCAGCAGGTGGACACCCCGCAGGCGCTGTTCAACGCCCCGGTCAACCTGTTCGTGGCCGGCTTCATCGGCTCGCCGGCGATGAACTTCGCCGCCGCCGAGCTGGTCCGCGACGGCGGACCCGTCGCGGTCTTCGCAGGGTACAAGCTCGCCGTGCCGGACCAGCTGTTCCAGGCGCGGCCAGGGCTGGCTGACTACGTGGGCCGCGACGTCATCCTCGGCGTCCGGCCGTCCGACTTCGAGGACGCCGAGCTGGCCGAGCCGGACTGGCCGCGCATGACGGTGCAGTCCAGCGTCACCGAGGAACTCGGCAGCGAGATCCACGTAATCTTCACCGTCGACGCGCCGCCGGTGGAGCACTCGAGCATCACCGACGCCAGGGCCGACGACGGCGAGGACGGGACGATCCCGCTGGCCGGCAACAAGACGCTCTGGACCGCCAGGGTCGCCGCCCGCAGCAACATCAAGCCGGGATCCACGGCAACGCTCGCAGTGAACACCGCCAACCTGCAGTTCTTCGACCCAACCACCGGCCTGGCGATCGGCCACCCAGCGAACTAGCCGCGCGGAGCCAACAGCACCGGGACCGTCGCGGATCTCACTGCGTGATGAGCTGGCGGCCGATGACCATGCGCTGGATCTGGTTGGTGCCCTCGACGATCTGCAGCACCTTGGCCTCGCGCATGAGCCGCTCGGCCGGGAAGTCCTCGACGTAGCCGTAGCCGCCGAGCACCTGCACGGCATCGGTGGCGATGCGCATCGCGGTGTCGGTCGCCAGCAGCTTGGCCATCGCTGCCTGCGGGCTGTACGGCAGCCCCGCGTCCTTGCGGCGCGCCACGCTCAGGTAGAGGGCGCGAGCCGCGGCAACCGCCGTCGCCATGTCCGCAAGCATGAACTGCAGCCCCTCGAACTCGATCACCGGCCGCCCGAACTGCCTGCGCTGCGCGGCGTAGGACACGGCGCAGTCCAGCGCGGCTTGCGCGACGCCGGTCGCGCACGCGGCGATCCCGAGACGACCGGCGTCGAGAGCGGCCAGCGCGATCTGGAAGCCGTGCTCCGGCTCGCCGACGAGCTGCGTGGCCGGTACCCTGGCGGACTCGAACCGCATCTGCGCGGTGGGCGAGCTGCGCATGCCCATCTTGTGCTCCGGTGGTGCCGCCGACACCCCGTCCGTGGCAGCCGGGACGTGGAAGCAGCTGATGCCGCGAGACCGACCTGGCCCGTCGGGGTCGCCCGACGTGCGGGCGAACAGCGTGTAGAAGTCCGCCTGTCCCCCGTGCGTGGTCCAGGCCTTCACGCCGTGGATGACGTACTCGCCTCCGTCCGCGACCGCCCTGGTCGCGAGCGCCGCCGCATCCGAGCCGCTGCCCGGTTCGGACAGGCAGTATGCGCCGAGCAGGTCGCCGCCGAGCATGTCGGGCAGCCAGTGCGCGCGCTGCTCTGGCGTGCCCGCGGTCGCGATGGGGAAGCAGGTGAGCGTGTGCACGCTGACCCCGAGGCCGATGGCCAGCCACGCCGTCGCCAGCTCCTCGACGACCTGGAGGTACGTCTCATAGGGCTGGCCGCCGCCACCGTGGTCCTCCGGGTACGGCAGACTCAGCAGGCCGGCCTTGCCGAGCGTGCGGAACACGTCCCTGGGAAAGGCTGCGTCGCGCTCGGCGTCAGCCACCCTGGGCCGTAGCTCTGCGTCGGCGATCATCTTCGCCAGCGCGAACAGCTCGGCGGCGGTGTCATCCCGCGCCTCGCGCGTCGCGCCCGGCATCACCCTGGTACCACGGCCAGCTCGCGGCTGACCTTATTCAGCCGGTCGATGCCGTCGGCCGTGCATACCACGATGTCCTCGATGCGAGCGCCGCTCGGTCCCGGATAGATGCCCGGCTCGACCGAGAACGCGTGACCCGGCTGGAGCGGCTCGCGGTTGCCCGCGACGATGTAGGGCTCCTCGTGCGTCTCGAGGCCAATGCCGTGCCCGGTCCGGTGCACGAAGAA
>Ga0187783_10001353_pt1 | contig 18024 bp, 19 predicted proteins | sample 1015_SJ02_MP02_2_FD_132471 | JGI IMG/M metagenome (GOLD analysis project Ga0187783, IMG submission 132471) | Tropical peat soil microbial communities from peatlands in Department of Meta, Colombia - 1015_SJ02_MP02_20_MG | ecosystem: Environmental > Terrestrial > Soil > Wetlands > Peat | place...
GACCCCCGTTTTACTTGAGACTGAGATTCCCGGACTGCCTAAGTTCGTGCGGCGTTACCGATTCGGCAGGTGGAAGTGGATTGCTCCGTCCGTGTATTTGCGGCCAATCGAACTGCCCCACACCAGCAGCACGCGGGTCTTTTTGCTCAAATCGGGCCCTGGGACGAAGATGCTCCAGCACACCCACACTGGAGTCGAAATGACTTGTGTCCTTTCTGGCGCGTTCAGACAAGATGACATCCAGTATGGCCCTGGCGATTTCGACCTCGGGGACGAGACAATTGATCACCGGCCCGTGGTTGCGGACGAACAAGACTGCATTTGTCTCGTGGCAATGCAGGGGAAACTGCGGCTCAAGGGTTTAATGGGCTGGATCGTGCAGCCATTAGTTCGTTTATGAGCTGAAAGTGAGCCTCATCCAACTCGCGACTACTGCGTTATTCGTCTGGGCTGTTTTGAGCATCATCATGGCACAGGCGTGGCTAGCGCAACAGAAAAGTGGTACCTCCGGCTGGGTTGATGTTTCATGGTCGCTAGGCGTTGGGTTGGTGGCCTTTTTCGCAGTCCTCGTGCCATTAAAACATGGTTGGCCACATTGGCGGCAGGTTGTGATTGCAGCAGCCGCTGGCTCCTGGTGCCTTCGACTTGGCCTACATATAGCGCGACGAACGCGAGCCTACGGTGATGATCCTCGATATCGAGATTTGATTGAGCAATGGGGGGCCGATGCTCCTCGGCGGATGTTCTGGTTTCTGCAAGCACAAGCGATTGTGGGTGCATTGCTCTCGCTATCGGTGACGCTCGCCGGTCACAACCCGAACCCGACCGTGCGCGTTCAGGATCTCGTCGGACTAATACTGCTACTTGGTGCCATCGTTGGGGAGGCAGTTGCCGACCACCAGCTGACGGTTTTTAGATCTGATCCATCCAATCGGAAGGCCGTATGTGATATCGGTCTCTGGGCTTGGTCCCGCCATCCGAACTACTTTTTCGAATGGCTGTTTTGGGTGGGTTTTTCGGTCATTGCCATCGACCTTTCCGGTCAAAATCCTTATGGCTGGCTCTCGCTGGCCGCTCCGATCGCCATGTATTGGGTCCTCGTGTGGGCATCGGGCATCCCTCCGCTCGAAGCGCACATGCTCCGTTCCCGCGGCGAGGCCTTCCGAGAATACCAGAGACAGACGTCTGCCTTCTTTCCGATTCCTCCAGCTCGGCCCACCGATTGCGGCTGACGATGCTCAACGCGACGCAAGGCGGCTCTTCGAGAATTACCTCAAGTCACAAAAGGTAAAAACGTCATAGCATCGCCACCAAAGTTGGATTTCAGGATCACCCGGAATGGCAACTATTTCTTCCGATATCGCCGGCGTCGCCCTATCACCTCGATCATCTGCGATGCAATCGATCGGCATTCGCGTCGAGATGGCGTCTGTTGTCATACGAATGGCTGGGACGAGAAAGTCAACACGCAAATATAAAAAATTCCAATTAGCTTCCGTTATCCGGGCTTACGCAAGATGATGCGAAAATCATGCCATCAGGTGGTCTGTATTAATCTGCTGATCACCCAAAATGTCACGGCAGAAGTAAGCGCTCCGAGAACCGTTCCCCAAACGACATCAACAGCCGTCAAGGACAACGTCCAATTGCGAAGCGTAGCCTGGTTGGATAGATCGTAGGTCGCGTAGGTGAAGAATCCGAACAGAGCTCCATAAATCGAAGCGTTCACCCATGAACTAGCGCGCAACGCCGGCTCAATCGCAAAAATCAGAAGGCCAATCGGATAGATCGCATAGAACATTATCGCCGGAGGAAGGTTGACGCCCGCGATCGCAATGTCTCCAAGCATTGGCTTGTAGAAACGCGATGCCATCGTGCCTAACCAAGCCATGTCAAGGGCGACAAAGGTCGCCAACGTGACAAGATAGCTCACGGCAGACGCCAACATGACGTCGCTCCTATTTCAGTGTTCGGCTTGGGAATGCGCCATCACTAAAAACTCTTGACGGGGGAGCAACCCGCGTGAGCGCGGCGGCGCTCGGCGTTTCGCCCACCCATTCCGATTTGGCTCCTCTCCAAACCAACCAAAGATGTTGCAAAAAGCCACTTTGATTAAACGACGACCGGACGCGGCTGGATCACATCGCTTCGATGGCAGGTCGTCCTCGATCGTCCAATTTATAAACCTCGGCCTTAGGTTTGCTCATTACGCGCCCAACTTGGGGCCTACGGCCTCAAACGCAAGCGTTGCTTATTACGTTAAATTCTCAACAACCGAGGCCTACGGTCAGATCGCAACAAGAACTTAAGCGCGGTACGGTCAGATCGATCCAAGCCGCGAGGATTTTTGCTCACAATATATTTTTCGCTGTCGGCCCAAGTTTGCACTATGCGCGCCTGATCGTGTGATCCAATAGGAGGAATTTTCCACAAAATAGCGACGAGCGACGGGAGAGACGTTGGTTGAGATTGCACGGAGTTACAACGTGAGCCATTCGACTATAGCGCGTCTCTAATACCCGCGAGCGGAGCGGATCAGGGAACTAATTGCATCGGCGAGCGATTCCGCCCTGAAGCCGTGACCGGCGACGGAAGCCCTACAGCGCTTCTTTCTACTGGTGGTTGTAACGGAGCCGACGGTCATTCACGTTTGAAGCGGAGCAGAATTGCAATCAGCATCAGGAAAAGGGCAATCCAACCAAGAATGTAAAGTGCCGTCGAGGCACCAAAGACGTTGGGTTTCAACGCACTGTCAGATGCTTTGATTGCTCGGGATCGTCGGATTTTGGTGGCCGCCTTACTGAAACGCTATATCCGCAATGCGCCGCATCTCGTAGACGGCTTCAGGGGACTGCTGCCAATATTCGCATAAGCCTGCACGATATGGTACGTATCCTTGTTGAGGCAGACGCGGGTTTGACTTGCTTGTAGTACGTTCGACAGTCACTTCCATCATCACCTTCATTCGATCACATAATTATTCACCCAGCGGCAAGTTGCATTGGGTACACAGCAGAGGTACACAAAATGAAAGCGCGCGGTGAAAAACATCAGGAAAATCAGTGATAAGACGAGCCAACAACAAATCCTGCTACTCCGACTAAATTTTTCGTCGTTCTATCCAAAAAAGACAGAGTGGAGGGAGAGCTAATGAAAGCCATGTGTCTTACGGTTGCCATGCTGAGCCTCGTGCTTGCATCTTGCTCTGGTCCACAAGGTCCGGAGGGCCAAGCTGGACCCAAAGGACAGCAAGGAGCCGCAGGACCACCTGGACCGCCAGGATCAGCAGGACCCGCAGGCCCGGCAGGACCAAAAGGCGACCCAGGACCCGAAGGTCCTCCCGGTCCAGCCGGTGCATCTGGTCCAGCGTTTCGTGTAGTAACTGGCGAACAAAAAACGGTCACCTGCGGTGACGATGAAGTGCTGGTCTCGCTTGTCTGTTCGGCTGGCGCGCCCGATGGTCCGTCTTGTCCTGCCGGGACGACAATGACCGGCATCTGCATGAAAAAGTAACGGCGGCACTTCCGCCCTGAGTTGTCATGTCCTGCGCTACACCCGGCCTTCGACCCTAGTCTGCAGCAACGGCTGCGATGGATGCCGTCGGGATAATCCAATCGCGTTTTCGTAACGTGGTTTGAAGGGGTCAGGCCATCGTCGTTGTCTATACGCCTCGCTTCGCGCTCGCAAAGTCTGCGTTTGGGGTAACAATAGGCGTCACGGGTGCGATGGTGTTCCTCCGGACTTATACTCTTTGTAACGTCGCATTGCTTCGGCTTCAGTCATTTCCTTCTTCTTAACTGAGAGTGCCAGCGCGTCAATATACTGCATGAACATAGTGCCTTCGGGCGAACAATTATTGTTGGGGCCACACTCCGCCATACGCTTCTGTCTCCCACATTCCGCCATTGCAAGGAATGATGGATTCTCCTGAGCGCATTGGTCGTAATATTCCCACACTACTGTCGAAGAATGCATGCAACTCGTCAGCACTAATGCAGCCGCACAGCCTAAGGCTGCTCGACCGTACCCGGGACTTGCCAGCAGTGGTATGAGAGAAAGCTGGGCGCGCAGGTTATTGCGCCGAGAGTTGCGGCGATTTGGGTGGTAGCGCATGCGCCGCCCTCGGTGCGGTCAAGGCTAAAATCTTCTGGTCGATGTCTTGCTTGGCTGCTTGGAGTGTCGCGAACGCCTGCGCCAACTGGTCTTCCTTATGGGCGACTTGTTCTTGGTTGGTAGCGAACTGCTCTACGCTGCGTTTCATTGTGGCGACGTCAAGCGCCATGGGTTTTAACTGCGCCTGCACTTCTGTAGAGATTGCAGCCGGGCTGGGGGCGTCGGTGGGTAACAAACGACCGAGCGTTGGAGCCAAAGCTTTCACCATCCCGGCACCGCAGGACTGCCAAACAATCGTCGTGCCGACACTGACGAGCGCCACAACGGAGAAGCGAGCAAGGGCGCGAGATATTCGCCTGATAGTCGATGGCCTTTTGCGCGGGCCATTTCCGAAAGCTGAAGGACGATGCGAAGTGCGTGGCGCAGGCCGGTATGGTCGATCAGACGAAACACGTCCGGTGAGAGGGGGACTTTCAGTGTACATTGGCCGCTCGACACAACTCGATTGATACTGCAAGAGGCCATCGCGATTTGACAAAACCAAGGCTGGCTAAGTGGCCCGCAAGAAAAACAACCTTTCGCTACGATTTATTTCTGTGCGTATCAAAAATGCCACACAGCTACCGAAGCTCCGGCAGTTGCCGCAATTTGCCTTGGGTACACAATCTAGGTACACAAATTGAAACCATCAGCTTAAAAACTTCAGTAAAATCAGTGAACAGACGAAGCGACAAAAAATTTGCCACTCCGACCATTAACAGGTCGGCTTGATGTGCGACAGATCAAGGCCTGGATACGCGACTTTGCCCACAGTTCGTGTGGCCCCGGATCAGTGGACGAGCAAAATTCAGAATTTCTGGGAGGGGCGGGCAGCAAGGCATCTCCCGACATTCTTGCTGCTGTGTCCCGATGGCCCTGGGGGACCGCCCGTTTTCCTTGGGCGCACGCCTGCCCTTGGCATCAGGGACGATAAAGCACGCTTTCGCCCCTCGACAGGCCACGGCGGCGGAAAGGACGGGTTAGCATGGTGGCGCAAAGGCTTATCCACAGGGTTAATTGCGTAGGTTTGAATTTGGATGCTGAAATATACAAGGCACGTTTCGGACGAAAGAGGGTGAGATGACTGGTCAGATTATAGATATCCCAGGAGCCGTTATTCCGTACGCTCCCAAAGCAAAAAATACGGATTCGGAAACCGACCGACTGGACCAAGCGGTGCCATTCTTGGTCTGGTTGATCAGGCGGCTGACATTTTTGCGGCAGACCTTCAAGAGGCACGAGAGGTTGCTGAGAAACTTGCAGATCAACTTCGAGCCGCCCGAAACCTGATAAATGAACTCGAGGCGAGTAACAGATACTATCAAGATCGTATGAACCGCGCTGAGAAATGGCTGCATCAAATTTCGTCGCGGATCGAGCAAGGATTCTTCGGCGCGGCGGACGACAGTCGCACAGGCCGTCAGCGCCAACCCTCACAAAACTGAGTAAGCATTGGCCAAGGCGGCGCACAGATCAGAGAATTAGATTTTCCGAATAATCAAGGCCAACGTTTAATTTTATCGCGTCCGTTTGCGCGAGTGTTTGGTGCGTTAGCGAGACCGGCCATTTTCCATGGAGCAATGGTTTCGATAATGATCCCTATTCCGGCCAATACACTCTCGATTTCGCGCTGGACGCGTCCGGTCTCGGACTTCAGGAATTCCTGCAGCTCCCCGAGTTCGGACGTTAACTTCTCGAGTTCGTCGATTGAATTTGAAGTTAACCGCGCGATGGAAGAGCGTATTCGCTCGGCATCAATGACTTCTGAGGCTGGAATTGACTTCACGGACAGCGATTCCTCAGCGTCTTCCTCGGATGTTGGAGAGTTCATGAGCTTCTCCTTAGCCTGCTTCATTCACGAGCGCACGACCATCGGCGTTTGCCATCAACTCGCGTTCGGTCGCTAGGTTTTTCTCGATTGCCTGAGCATGGTCTAGGCATTCCGAGGCTCTAACTGCAAGACACTCAGCAAAACATGTATCTCCATCACCAGTCGCCTTGAGTGCGAAGGCCATCAACCGAGAGGCGTACGCGCGCAGTTTTTTGGCATTAGGCAAACGAATTCTCTACAATCTCAAGACTGCGCATACTCTCCCCAGTCGACGCAGCATTGGTTTAAACGGTGGCTCAATCAGCATGCGTGCGGGACGTGGGGCATCGAGCCGTCAGAACCGCCTGTCGTTTAATGGCGAAGATCATCAGCGCTGACTTAATGAGGCGCTAAGAGTTTGGGGCAGCTTTTTGACTATTGCGCGTTCGTTTCTAGGCGATCCTCCTCTTCGGCGAGCAGCAAAAAGGTCCATCAAACTGGGACGCTTTAATCATTCGGTAAAAGACCTCACAAGACACCGCGCTGGTGTGACGCGCGAGCAGAATTCAGAATTTTGCTGAGGGCGGCAGGAGCGATGTGCGGCTCGACTTGCGTTCGGCTGCGTCCCGACTCACCAGCGCTGATAGGTGTAAGCTAATGTCCGCTTTTGGGGGTAAAGCGGACCTGACGCGGACGAACTCTCATGTCCGCTTATGACCCAAAGCGGACATTAGCTATGACGCGAGCACTAGGCGTCTGAGCAGCGCTGTGAGAGTATTTCCGACCTCTTTCTTTGAAGCGTTGATGCCATGCAGGTCCGCATCGGGGATTCGGTCCGTCGCAAGGAGGACTTGCGCCTCCTGACGGGACACGGCTGTTACAGTGACGATTTCAATTTTCCTGGACAGGCTCATGCAGCCGCGCTGCGGGCACCACATGCACATGCATTAATCCGCGGCATCGATGCGACGCTGGCGCGCGAAATGCCGGGCGTGATTGCAGTGCTGACCGGCGATGACGCCCGTGCTGACGGACTCAAGTGCATACCCCATCTCGCTACACCGGGGTCGCCGCCGGACATCGTCCTTCATAATCGTGACGGGTCGCCGATACCGGTGGCGCCACATTACGTCCTGCCCGTCGACCGTGTTCGTTATGTCGGCACCGCTGTCGCCTTCGTTGTCGCCGAGACGATTGCCGCGGCGAGGGACGCCGCCGAACGCGTCGTCGTCGACTACGAAGTGTTGCCGGCCGTGACCGACGCAAATGCTGCGGTTTCGTCCGATGCGCCACGGCTCTACGACGGAATCCCGAATATCGTGATCGATGCTGAAATCGGCGACGCCGCAGCCGTCGACCGAGCATTTGAAAAAGCCGCGTACGTTGCGCGGCTCGATACTTGGATCAATCGTGTCACTGGTGTGCCGATGGAGCCACGCGCTGCCGTCGGCATCTATGATCCGACGAGCAGGCGCTACACTCTTTATGCCGGTTCAGGCGGCATCGTACGCCAGAAGCGTGAACTCGCGCATATTCTTGGCGTGCATGAGGAAGCTGTGCGAGTCATCGCCCAAGAGATCGGTGGCAACTTTGGCACGCGCAACAGCTTCTTTCCCGAGTTCGCGCTGGTGGCCTGGGGCTCCCGGCGTGTCGGACGGCCAGTCAAATGGACAGCTGAGCGCCACGAAGCGTTCCTCAGCGATTATATGGGACGCGATCTCACGGTCTCCGCCGAACTTGCGCTCGACAAAGACGGCCGCTTTCTCGCCTTGCGCACTTCTAATCTCAGTAATATCGGCGCTCACTCGGGATCCTACGTTCCGCTGATCAAAGGTGTCGGACTTGTGACCGCCGGCTATCGCATTCCGTTATCGCATGTGCGGGCGCGTGCCGTGCTGTCGAACACGGCACCGACAATCCCCTATCGCAGCGCCGGCCGGCCAGAAGTGATTTACGTAATGGAGCGTCTGATCGACAAAGCCGCCCTTGAGCACGGGTTCGACCGCGTCGCGCTTAGACGGCACAACCTTATTCCGCCGTCTGCCTTTCCTTACAAGAATGCGCAGGGCATCACTTATGACAACGGCACATATCGCGCAGTGATGGAGCGCGCGATGGAACTCGGCCGTTGGAAGGACTTTAATCGGCGGCGGATTGAAGCACGCAAACGCAAGCGCCTGCGCGGCATTGGGCTCTGCTGTTATCTCGAAACTACACTGGGCTATCCGCGCGAACGCGCCGACGTCAAGGTGCAGCCACATGGCACGGTTGATGTCGTGATCGGTACGCTTTCTAGCGGACAAAGCCACGAGACGACGTTTGCGCAATGCGTGGCCGAGTGGCTCGGCGTGCCGTTCGACGACGTATACGTGTTTGAAAACGACACTGACGTCGTCAAGGAGGGTGGCGGCTCACACTCTGCCCGATCAATGCGGCTCGCGGGCATCGTCATGGGCAAAGCCACTGAAGCCATTATTGAGAAGGGTAAGAGGACCGCGTCCCATATGCTCGAAACCACCGAAGACGACATCGTATTCGCTGACGGTCGCTACACCGTTCAAGGCACAGATCGTTCGGTCGGCATTTTTGATGTGGCGGCAGCGATGGCAAACGACAAAAGCATGCCCGAAAATTTATCCGGAGCGCTGGAGGCAAGTTGCGACGAAGCCATCTTGCAGCTTGGTTTTCCTTACGGCGCGCATGTCTGCGAGGTCGAAATTGATCGCGAGACCGGCGCACTCGAATTGGTTCGCTATACAGCAGTCGACGATGTCGGCCGGGCCATCAATCCGCTCATCGTTGACGGCCAGACGCATGGCGGCGCCGCACAAGGAATCGGCCAAGCCCTGTGGGAGCTGTGTGCCTACGATGCGCGGGGACAGCTGTTGTCCGGTTCGTTTATGGATTACGTTATGCCCCGTGCGGATCTTTTGCCATCCTTTACCACCGAAATCAGCGAGGTGCCAACACCGACAAATCGGCTAGGCGTGCGCGGTGCTGGTGAAGGCGGCACGACCGGCGCGCTCGGTGCCGTCGTCAATGCTGTGGTCGACGCGCTCGCTGAATTCGGCGTCAGTCAGATCGACATGCCAGTGACCCCTGAAAAAATCTGGCGAGCAATCCATACAGCAAAGAACATCACAGCGCAGTCAAATAGAGTGGATGATGCTTCCAATATACCAATGAAATCTTCCAAGCGGCGTTGGTGATGGAAACCAATAGGGTGCGAGAGGCCCATGTGCGTGTTGTCGGTCGTTTTGTCGAATACCTAGTACCGGAGGAATTTCCGTGCTCGGGCGCAGCGCGTCTATGCAGAACCGCATCGCCATGTACAATGACAATGCGCTCAAAATCGGCCTCTTCGGCGCCAATTGCTCGTCGGGTCGCTCCGCTACCAAAGTCCCGGAGCGGTGGTCGGCTAGTTGGGCCGATTGTCTAGCGCTGGCGCGGCTCGCCGACGAAGCCGGTCTCGATTTTATGTTGCCGATCGCGCGCTGGAAGGGTTACGGGGGTGATACAGACTTTCACGGCCGCACGCTCGAGACGGTCACCTGGGCCGTCGGACTTCTCTGCGCCACCAAGAATATAACCGTTTTTGGTACGATCCACGCCCCACTGTTTCATCCTTTGATTGCGGCCAAAGAATTCGTCACTGCTGACCATATCAGCGAAGGCCGGGTTGGCGTGAACATCGTCGTCGGTTGGAATGAAGGCGAATTCGACATGTTCGGTGTCAAACAGCGCGAGCATGACGCGCGTTACGACTACGCTCAAGAATGGATTGACGTGCTAAAGCAAGCGTGGTCTCACGACGACACTTTCGATTTCAAGGGCCGATATCTGCAACTCAAAGCGGCGCGCGCCTATCCCAAGCCTTACGGCGATACGCGGCCGCTGTTGATGAATGCCGGCTCCTCGGACGTCGGCCAGGCATTCGCACTGCGAAACTGCGATGCATTTTTCGTGGCGACAGCCGGCTCGCGCACCTCGCTCGCATCCAATGCGACCAAAGTTGCCGAAGTGAAGACTGCGGCGCAAAAACTCGACCGCCAGATCGAGGTGTTCACCGTCGGGCAGGTGATCTGCCGCCCCACCCAGAAGGAGGCTGAGGACTATTATCGACACGTCAATATCGAAAATGCCGATTGGGGTGCTATCGACGGCATGCTGGCGAACAAGAACATCACACCGCAAACCATTCCGTCCGAGGAATATGAAAAGAAGCGCAGCTACTTCGCCGCCAATGCGGTGGGCGGCTACCCGTTCGTCGGCACGCCCGATCGCGTCGCCGAGGAATCTTGGTGTCATCAGCCACGCCGGCATACGTGGCATTGGCTTATCATTCGTCAACTATCTCGCCGAAGTGCCGTATTTTTGCGCCGAGGTCCTCCCGCGGCTGCAGCGCGCGCGCGTGCGGGCGCAGCCGATATAGGTCGACGTCGCAGGATCGATTGCGGGCAACTCGCAGCCCTGTTAAGCCAGATGTGAACCTGAACCGGGAACCCTGTTCGCTCAGATCGTTCTGCCAACGCGGCCGGGATAATGAAACAAAACGATTAGCACGGACGGGAAACGATGATGCGACCGAAATGCATCGCTCTATTCGGCAGTGCCGCCGTCGCACAGTCGCGGGCGCCTTAAAATGATCGACAAGACAACTCTTATCTCTCGGTACTTTCCTCGAACACCAAAATCTCGGGCGCGTTGCCGGGTAGATCAAGCTCTTTCCAGCGTGAAACCACCTTGTCGTATGTCACCTTGTCCAGTTTTGTACGTGGCGAGAACGTCTTTATGTATTTGATGTATTTGTAATCCATGCAGGCGTTGATAAGTGCTTTCGATCCCCAGGGTCGAATTTCGGGCGGGTTAAGGCTCGGATCGAGGAACGTGCTCCAAGTCTCACGCAGAATGTCGATCGATTGTGCTGGTCGTGAACGCGTGGCCATCGCCCACAACACCTGACCGATATTGGTCGGGTCAATGTCGTCGTCCACCACGATAACGTACTTGCCAAAATAAGCGCCGGCAGTGCACTGCGCGGCGAGCGCCATGACTTGGGATGCGTGACCGGGATACATCTGTTTGATCGAGGCAACGGTCATTCCCCAGCCGGCAGCGTCTGGAACGGACCAAACGCCCTGAATGCCCGGTATGCCGAGCTTTTGTAGGTCCGCCCAAATACCGGCCGAGCGCACTGCAGCCCAGAAGAGCCCACACTCGTTCGATGGCCCGTCGGCCATCAGTGCGCAGGTTAGGGTTGGGTTATTGCGATAGCGCAGGCGTTCGACGCGCATGTAGGGCGTAGCGCCACTTGGCCTCCCGTAATACCCGGTGAAATCACCGAATGGGCCTTCGGCGAAGGTTTCGTTCGGATAAAGGTGACCTTCGAGAATGATCTCGGCGTGCGCCGGTAATGGCAGACCAGTGAGATCGGAGGTGAAAAGCTCGATTGGTGCACCCTTGATACCGGAGTAATACTCGTACTCGCTTTCTGTTTTCGGCAGACTTGTCGCGCCGACAAGAAACAGCAGTGGGTCAATGCCGTACGCCGCTGCGACTGGAGCCGGCTCGCCCAGCTTCCACCACTTGTCGCGATCGGCGCCAGCATCCTTGCCCGGCGAAGTGTAGACGCCGATCTCTCGCGGTCCTTTGATCATCATGCGATAGGTGCCGATACGGCCGGTCTCTGGATCCTTTGTGATCACAGCGTCGTTGGTTCCTAGGTACAAGCCGCCGTCAAGTGGCCACATCCGCTGCGCCGGAAATTGCCGAATGTCGATCTTGTCTCCTTCCACGATGTTTTGACTGGAAACGGCACGATCGGCCGGCACTTCAATGGGTGCCATCTTGCGTCCAAATTTTTTTTGCAAAAGCTGCACGGCCTTGAGCGGATGATCGACCGGTTCTTCTCCGATCATCAGGCAGAACCGCGACAAATTACAACCGATCATGTTGTAGAGCACTTTATGGCCCGGATGGCCCTTGATGTTTTCAAACAAGAGAGCCGGGCTTCTTGCTAAGCCCACTAGATAAGTGATGTGGGCGGCTTCCAGATCAGGGCTGACCTCGGCCGTGATGCGCTTGAGCTCACCCATCGCCTCAGCCCTTTCGAGCCAAGCGTCAAGTTCACTGGCATTGCGCCGGTCGCTCCCGCGCTCTTTCGGTTGTTCGATAGTGGTGGCGTCGCCGCTTGTTTTCACAGACATTTCCATGACGCTACTCCCTTGATTCATTGTCGCGGGCCGCCATGCTATTTTCGCCCGTATTATACATGTGATCTACGGGACGGGCTACGCTCGCCTCGATGGCAAGCTTACCGCATGCCCTATGCAGCATGAGATCGAACAATCAATGATGCAAGAGCACCATCGAAATCGTCGGCACGTAAGTAATGATCATAAGCGCCACGAAATTCAGCAGTAAAAACGGTAACACTCCGAGATAGATACGGCTCAGTGGTGTATTGAAGATCGCCTGCGACGAAAACAAGTTCAAGCCGAACGGCGGAGTGTACATACCGAGGCTGAGATTGACAGCGACAATGATGCCGAAATGAATGGGGTTCACCCCGACACCGCGAACGATAGGTAAGAGCAATGGTGTCAAGATCAGGATTGCTGCCGGTGGCTCAAGGAAGCTTCCCGTCAGTAAAAGGCCGACATTAAGGCTGAGCAGTAGCTGCCACTTCGACATGTGCAGCGCGTTGATCGCTTCGACGACCTGTTGCGGTATCCCACTGGTCGTTAGCAACCACGAATAAATCCCCGCAGAGGTCACGATGAGGAGGATTTGCGAGATGAGATATGCCGACGCAAGCAGAATGCGCCAGAATCCTGCCAGATCGACTTCGCGGTAGACGACCATGGTCACGAATAGCGAATAAATCACCGCGACGCCGGCGGCTTCGGTAGGCGTGAAAACACCGCCGTAGATGCCACCAAAGATTACGGCCAGCGAACCGATCGACCAACTGGCTTCCTTGCTGGTTTTCCATATGGTTTCCCAGCGAGCCCTGGCGCCAAGAGGAACGCGCTTGAGTTTGGCGTAGCTCATGACATAGGCAGCATCGATGATTCCGATCAGGATGCTGGGCAGGATTCCGGCAGTGAATAGCAGAACTGCGGATTGTTCAGCCGATACCGCGTAGAGGATCATTGCTATTGACGGTGGAATGACGACTGCGATGGCGCCCGACGAGGCAATCAGACCGACAGCAAAGCGATCATTGTACCCGCCTTCTTTGAGCGCGGGATAGATCATTCGGCCCATGGCGACAACGGTGCCCACAGCGGTATGCGACATCGCGCCGAACAACTCGGAAGCCGCAACCGTGGTCACAGCGAGCGAACCGCGTATGCCACCGACGATAGCCATAACCATCGCAATAATTCGCCGCGCAATACCGCCCTGCGCCATGATTTCTCCGGCGAGGATGAAGAACGGTACGGCGAGCAAAGGAAAGTTATCGAGGCTGCCAAACATATAAGTCTGGATGGCTTCGGTCGGCACATCGGCCACGGTCAGAACCGCGACAATCGAGGTCACGAGCAGTATGAGAAAGATCGGAAAACCGAGAACAAGAAGCAGGACCGGAAGGCCGAAAAAAATTAGATAGGCCATCTCCCGCACCTCTTAATGCGACGCACCGGCGCGGCTCGCAGACCTCCCGCGCAATCGCACAAGAAGCCTTACTGCGACCACGAGCGCCATCAGCGTGTAGCCGATCGGCACCATCGCCTGCGGAATAACAAGTGGGAAATTTGCCGCTTGACTTCGTTCGTCGAACGCAGCGAGCTGACTGATGACAGGCCAGGCGAAGACTGTCACGGCCGTGGCCGCCGCGATCATTGTGAGTTCTGATAACACTTCGATTAGTTCGCGCAGCTTGTGCGGCAAGATCGCCAGTACAACATCCATTCGGATTTGACGTCCCTCCCAGGCTACGGCGCAGCAGCCCATAAACACGCAACCAACCATCAGGAATAACATCATCTCTTCGGCCCACGGGATCGATATACTGAAGAAATAACGGCCGATAATGTTGACGAAGTTGATTCCAACACTGGCGATTAAAAACACTGCGGCCACCGCGCGAGTAATCGCTAGGAGCCAGCGAACGACTGTAACCACGCGATCGAGCACTGCGAGACCTCTGTTGGCTTTCGCAAAGCGCTTTGGCCCGAAAACTGCTCTATTATCTTAGTCGGATCACTGGGTCGGCCCCTGCTGAGTTCGTTTGGCCGCTTCTGCCACGATCTCATAGGCATCGTGAACCGCAGGTTTGGATCGCGAGACATCCTCGCCAACGCTTGCGATTGTTTGTATCAGCCTTACCTGATCGTCCGCCGACAAACTTATCAGCTCACCACGGTTCGCCATCCAGGCCTCCCGCGCCTTATTGAAAAGACCAACCGCAGCCGGATTAATAGCCACCGTCTCGACCGCGGCGTCCTTATCGATGATCGCTTGCAAATCCAGTGGAAGTGATTGGTACCACGTCTTGCTGATCTCGAGCATAAGGAAGATCGAGGGTTGATTCACTTCCGTCACAAATTTCGCCACATCCTGATAGTGAAACGCGGAGAACACCGTGATGCCGGCAATGGCACCGTCGATGGCGCCCTGTTGGAGCGCTGGCAGCAGGTCGCCGAGGGTCATCGCGACCGGCGTTACACCAAGCCGCTTGAGCGCCTCGGATTGGAATTCGGAAGCGAATATCCGAATCTTTTTACCCTTGAAGTCCGTCAGATTGCGGATGGGATCTTTTGACGCCAAAGAATCTGGCTGCGCGATGAACATTCCCGCGCCGTGCAGTCCCTTATTGGCGCCAAAGCCGAGCATGAGCTTGAGCACGGCTGGATCCGCGGCTAGGCGCTGACCGTGCTGAAGCGATTTGACCATCCCCGGCGCGGCCATGACCTCAAAGCGCTCATCAATGCCGACGAAAAACTCCGGTGGAATGACCGCGGCCTGAATGGCGCCGAATTGCACACCCTCGATTTGCCGCGGGATCGAGCCTAATTGGCTCGCGGGATAAACCTCGCCTTTAATCCTGCCTCCAGAATCTCGCTCGACCGCGGCGGCAAAATTATTCGCAAGGAGATGCGGCGCATCGTTGATTGTGGGCGTGGTCACCTTCATCACGTACGTCTTGTCCTGCGCTTGCGCCGCCGCGAGCCAGGACAGCAGAATGGACGAGACGACGACAAGCATTCGTGTCAAGAGTCTGGATCCTCTGTAGCGCATGTCTTCCTCCCTGCGATATTTCCCGAAACCGGCTTAGCCAGGAAGCCATAGCATCGCGGAGACTCCCCATTGATTCTGCAGCCTAGCGGTTTCGTTGCGCCGCCTCGGTCACAATTTGATAGCCGGCATGAAGTTCAAGCTTAGAATTGGACAAGTCCTCGCCGATGCTCCCAAGCGCGGTCAGCATGGCTGACTGTTCGTTCGCCGGCAACTCTATTAATTCGCCGCCGCCGTCGACCCAAGCTTGCCGTGCCTTGGCATTGAATTCAATGACCCAGGGATTGATCGCTACTGATTCCGAATTGGCCGCGCGGTCGACGACATCTTGCAAATCAGTCGGCAGCGAATCGTACCATTTCTTGCTGAGCTCAGCGATTCCGAAGATCGCCGGTTGACCGGTTTCGGTGACGTATTTTGCTGCGTCTTGATAGTGCATGGTGACAAAAACTGTCGTGGCGGCCACGGCCCCGTCGAGCACATTATCCTGCAGCGCTGGCAGAACTTCGCCTAGCGTCATCGGCTTAGGTATTGCGCCAAGGCGGCGCAGCGCTTCTGCCTGAAATTGCGATGCAAAAATTCGAATCTTCTTGTTTTTGAAATCGTCGAGATGGCGAATTGGCTTAATAGCAATAACAGAAGAAGGTGTTGCCATGAAAAGAGCAACGCCGTGCAATCCTTTATTGGCCGCAAGGCCGAGCATCAACCGCTTTACCGCCGCGTCAGCTGCAACGCGTTGGCCATTTGTCGTAGAAGTGACGAGACCTGGGGCGGCAAGAAGCTCGAAACGTTGATCGATTCCAGTCAGAAATTCAGGCGGGGCGATCAAACATTGGATCGCGCCAAACTGCACGCCCTCCGCTTGCCGTTGGGTTGAGCCTAACAGACTCTCCGGATAAATCTCGGCCTTGATGCGACCACCCGAGTCTCTCTCTATAACAGCGGCATAGCCCTTCGCGAATTGATGCAACGCATCGTTCACGGTAGCTAGCGCAATTTTCATGACGTAGGGCTTGTCGGCTGCCCCCAGAACGCTGGACGGCATCATAAGCGACATTAGGAAACCGGCGAGGCAGATACGTGTCACAACTTCACGTCCTGTAGCAAGTAAGGGCACCGCACTTAGGAATGATCAGCTCCAGGTCGATACGCGACGTTCGATTACCTGTTTTTTGCGGTCTGTCGCGCCGCCGCGTCGGTCACGATTTTATAGGCTGCCGCAAGCTGCGGGTTTGATTTGGAAACATCCGCGCCGACACTTGCGATGGTCTGTAGGAACAAAGACTGCTCTTCTGCCGGAAGCGCAATTTCCTCGCCGCCGTTTGCGGTATAAGCGGTCTCTGATTTTCTACGCAAATCGGACGCAATTGGCACGATGGCCTCAGATTCCTGCAAGGCGTCTTTGTCGATAATCTGCTGCAAGTCACTCGGTAGACTCTCGTACCATTTTCGATTGACCACAGCGATAATAAAAATGGCAGGCTGATCGATCATGGTTACGTGTTTTGCTGCATCGACGAAATGCATATGCGCAATCGGTCCCATTCCGGTTATCGCACCGTCGATGGCACCCTGCTGGATCGCCGGCAAGACGTCACCGAGAGACATGGCGACCGGCGTCACGCCCAGGCGCTCGAACGCCTCACTTTGGAATTTTGAAGCGAAAATTCTGATCTTCTTGCCTTTGAAATCACCAATATCGCGGATCGGACTCTTGCTGACGACGTCCGCACGGTCGGCCATGAATAAACCTGCGCCGTGCAGGCCCTTGTCGGCGCCGAGACCAAGCATCAGCTTTCGCACCTCGGGATCGGCCGCGACCTTTTGGCCTTGCTCGAAGGAAGTGACCAACCCCGGCGCGGCCAACACCTCAAAGCGCTGGTCGAGACCGACCATGAATTCGGGCGGAACGACTTCGCACTGAATCGCTCCAAACTGAGTGCCCTCGATCTGCCGGGGGATCGAGCCCAGCTGGCTTGCCGGATAAACTTCGACTTTGATGCGGCCGCCCGAGTCTCGTTCGAGCGCCGCCCCTAAATTGCGGGCATAGGTATCTGGAACGTCATTGATAGTCGGCGTCGAAATTTTCATGACATAAGTGGCGGTACCCGAGGTTTTGTCCTGTGCTTGTGCTCCACACAGCATCAAAGCCAACGACCCCGCCGCCGCACCAGTGGCGACAACCAAACGTGCAAAATTCCAATTTTTCAAAGCATGCATGTCGTCCTTTCTATCCAGCCGCGCGAAAGCCGCAACGATGTGGGGCCCCTCCTTCGGCAACCGCTCCAGGATATCGCAATCCAGTAGGGCGGATGGACGGAATCACAGTCTGTGACGCACCGCCGCGCCTTGTCTGCGGACGGTCAAATAAAATCCACCGTGGTGTGGCAGCCCGTGGCAGCAACGGCCATTCCCTGCGGATCAAGGAGATGATCCAAGTAGATGATACTGGTCCACCTACATGGACACGTGGCCTGTCGCCCAATCTAGCGAATGTTGCTAGGGCATGTACCCATAAACGCTTGATGTCCGCTTTCGAGGGTAAAGCAGACTCGGCGGAATGGGTCAAAGGCGTTGGCTCTGAAGCAGAAGTCGGCATACTCGCGCAACAGGTGTTGGGACGGTTATTTCGAAACGATTTCGCCGCAACGCGGAGAGTTGGGCTGCAGCATTGGTTCTTGTAGCAGCTCTCGTTTTTCGAATCTGGCGAAGATGTGCTGGTGGTTTATTACGGGAAGGGTCCACCGCGCCAAGAGCGTTCTTGCGAAGATGGTTGGCGACGATCTTTCTGCAGTGAACGCGATCGGAATCGCTGTTCA
>Ga0187783_10001354_pt1 | contig 18016 bp, 19 predicted proteins | sample 1015_SJ02_MP02_2_FD_132471 | JGI IMG/M metagenome (GOLD analysis project Ga0187783, IMG submission 132471) | Tropical peat soil microbial communities from peatlands in Department of Meta, Colombia - 1015_SJ02_MP02_20_MG | ecosystem: Environmental > Terrestrial > Soil > Wetlands > Peat | place...
CAGCATCTGCGTGACACGCTGCGGGGTCACGCTGTCGCGGTAGAGGCGGCGGAACATCTCGAACGCCGACATGGCGCGCAGCAGCACCGCCCACTCGGAGGCCTCCTCGATCAGCCGCTCGCCTCGCCCGCCGGGATCGCGCCAGCGCGCCTCGAGCATGCGCGTGGTGTTGTCGGCGCGCTCGAGGAAGGTGCCGATGTGGGTGAAATGCGCAGCCTCATCGCGCAACAGCGTGCCGGAGGTGATGCCCCGGCTGAGGTGGGTGCGGTATTTCACCCATTCGAGGAACTCACCCCGGGCGCTCTCCGGCATGCCGGCATTGAAGGTGAGGGACTCGAGGTAGGTGGCGTTGAGAGTCTCCCACATGTCGGAGGTGATCGTGCCGCGCACCGCCCGGGCGTTCTCGCGGGCGGCGCGCAGGCACTGCAGGATGCTCGCCGGATGCTCGCGGTCGAAGGCGACGAAGTCGAAGGCCTTGCGCGGTGTGACGCTGCCGTGACGGTCGCAGTAGGCTGCGTCGAGCCCGAGCGACACCAGCGTCGCCTGCCAGCCCTGGCGTACCGCCTCGGGAGTGCGCGGCAGCAGTGCCAGGCGCTGGTGCGCATCGATCATGCGCGCGAGATTCACCGCGCGCTCGAGGTAACGCGACATCCAGTACAGGTGGTCGGCGGTGCGACTGAGCATGTCAGTCGACGCCGTCGCGGTCGGCAGCCGCCGCGTCCGGCGCCGCACCGAGCACCCAGGTGTCCTTGGTGCCGCCGCCCTGAGAGGAGTTGACCACCAGCGACCCTTCGCGCAGCGCCACGCGGGTCAGTCCTCCGGGAACCACGGTCACCTCGCGTCCCGAGAGCACGAAGGGCCGCAGGTCGATGTGGCGCGGCGCGAGCCCTGCGGCCACCAGCGTCGGCGAAGTCGACAGCGCGAGCGTCGGTTGCGCGATGTACCGCTCCGGCTGCGCCTTGATGCGCACGCGGAATTCCGCCAGTTGCCCGCTGCTGGCAGCCGGCCCGATCAGCATGCCGTAGCCGCCGGCGCCGTGCACCTCCTTCACCACGAGATCCTCGAGGTGCGCGAGCACGTAAGCGCGGTCGCTGGCACGGCGCAGCACCCAGGTCGGCACGTTGGCGAGCAGCGGCTCCTCATCGAGATAGAAGCGCACCATGTCGGGGACGTATGGATAGACCGATTTGTCGTCGGCGACCCCCGTGCCGATGGCGTTGGCGATGCTCACGTGACCGGCACGGTAGGCGGTGAGCAGCCCCGGTACGCCGAGCGTCGAGTCGGGCCGGAAGGAGAGCGGATCGAGGAAGTCGTCGTCGAGGCGGCGATACACTACGTCAACCCGCTCGGGTCCACGAGTGGTGCGCATGTAGAGCACCGCGTCGCGTACGAACAGGTCCTGGCCCTCGACCAGCTCGATCCCCATCTGCTGCGCGAGGAAGGCGTGCTCGAAGTAGGCGCTGTTGTACGCTCCGGGCGTGAGCAGCACCACGGTCGGCTCGGTCACGCCGACCGGGGCGACGCTCTTCAGGTTCTCGTGCAGCACGTCCGGGTAGTGCTCGACCGGCTCGATGGCATCGCGCGCGAACAGCTCCGGGAACAACCGCATCATCATCTTGCGGTTCTCGAGCATGTAGGAGACTCCCGAGGGGACCCGCAGGTTGTCCTCGAGCACGCAGAACGCCCCCTCGTGATCGCGCACGATGTCGATGCCGCTGATGTGCGCGTAGATGCCGCCCGGCAGGTTGAGGCCCTGCATCTCCGGACGGTATTGCGGGTTGCACAGCACCTGTTCGGCAGGAATCCGTCCCGCACGCAGAATGCGCTGCTCGTGATAGATATCGGCGATGAATGCATTCAGCGCGCGCACGCGCTGCTTGAGGCCCTGCTCGAGGTGCGCCCATTCATCGGCCGGCCGGCTGCGCGGCACGATGTCGAACGGGATCAGCCGCTCGGTGCCCTCGTTCTCGCCATACACGGCGAAGGTGATGCCGACGCGGTGGAACAGCGCGTCCGCTTCGGCGCGCTTGCGCGAGAGAGTCTCCCCGCTCTGCTCGCGCAGCCACCCATAGTACTGGCGGCAGTGCGACCGCGGGGTGCCCGCCGCATCGAGCATCTCATCGTATGGGCGGATCGCCCGGTGCATGCAGGATATTAGACCAAGCGCGCGCGCCGCCGGCAGCGCCGCCAGGTGTTTGCACCGATATTGTGCGATCGCGGGGTACCTGTGCGCCCGGACGCGCGTTCTCGGTGCAGGCCGCCGTGGAGGCCCGCCGAGGGCGGGCGCGGCCGCAGGTTGCCGGCGCCGAGGCCCGGGGAGGTCAGTGGTTCACATCGATGAAGGGGACGGCTGCGGAGCCGTACATGTTGACCGGCAGCTTGCCGTCCCACTTCTGTACCGCTTCCCAGGAGACCAGCTTCGGGTTCTGCGCCAGTGCGTCGGCGCGGATCTTCATCGACTGCGCCTCGGCGGTCGCCGCGATCACTCGCTGCTGCGCTTCCTGCTTGATCTGCTCGGTGCGGTTCTGCGCTTCCTGAGCTCGCTGCTGCGCAATGACCTTGGCTTCGACGGCCTGGTTGAACGCCGCGCTGAACTGGAAGTCGGTGATCGAGAATGCCGTAACGTCCACGTTGCTCGCCCCCAGCGCCCGCACGATGGCCGCCTGCGCGGTATCGTTGGCTTTCTGCCGGTTGGAGATCAGGTCGACGGCATCCCACTGTCCGATGACGTTCTTCAGGTGCTGGTAGACCTGTTGGCCGATCAACTTGTTGGCCCAGTCCTCACCGACGCTGCGATAGACGTCCGCGGCCGCCTCGGGGCGCAGCTTGTAGTTGAGGGTGAATTCAACGGTCGCCTCCTGCACGTCGCGCGTGTATGCCTGGGTCTTGCCGTCCCAGCGCTGCACGCGCACGTCCATCGGATGGATCGAAGTAGTGAAGGGGTTGACGAAATACAGTCCCTCCACGAGCGGCGGGCCCTCGACCTGGCCAAAGCTCGTCTTGATGCCACGATGTCCGGTATCGACCGTGTGCACGCCGCAGCCGCTCAACGTCGCGAGGAGCAGCAGCCACAGCCAGACGCCTCTCTTCATGCCACCCCCCTGAACTTTCCGAGCAACATCCGTCGGCCCTCGGAGCTTGCGATGGCAAGCGGCCAGATCAGCCCCATGGCGAGCCGCTTGAGGAGCAGCTCGAAGCCATGCGGGCGACGAAACACGAAGTCCGAAAGCGAAACGATCGACGCGACCAGCAGCCCGAACAGCCACAGCCGCAGCGCGATCGTCGTTAACTCCCACGCCGTGGTCATTGTCGTTGGCGAATATGATGCCGTTGCGGCCCTGGCTGTGCCACTGCGAGTGCGCCGCGACGGCGTGCCGGCGCCACACCTGCCCTCAATGCACGCTGGTGAGTTCGGTGTAGCCGTTCCACATGATCTCGATACCGATGCACATGAGAATGAAGGCCGACAGGCGCACCAGCACCTCGATACCGGTGGCGCCGAGCACTCGCCCGATGGGCTCCGCGAAACGGTAAGCGACATAGATGCTGAGCCCGATCGCGACCACCCCGAGCAGAGCACCCGTGGCGTGCTCCACCAGCAGCAGCGTCGCCACTCCCGACTGCTTGCGACTGCCGATCGTGATGGCGACCGACATCGAGCCCGGACCCACCGTCATCGGCATGGTGAGCGGGTAGAAGCTGCCCACCTGCTTTCCGGAGCCGGTCGATCCGACGCCGTCGGCGTGGTCGGACCACTGCTCCTGGGTGAGCAGCTTCCAGCCGAGCGCCGCGACCACGAAGCCGCCGGCGATCCGCACCATCGGCAGCTGAATGCCGAAGAACTCGAGCAGGTAGGGACCGAGCACCATCGAGCCGATGAGCAGCGCAAAGCCGTTGATCGCGACCTTGCGCGCGAGCACCTGGCGCTCGGCGCTTGAAAGATGCGCGGTCAGGCCGAGGAAGAACGGTGCCCCCTCGATGGGGTTGACGATGGGAAACAGGCCCGCAAACGTAAGGAAAAAAGCACTCGCGACGCCGCTCACGGCGCCGGGGATTTGAGCAGCAGCTCGATGGCCGACTTCACCTTGCTCGCGCGCTCATCGCCCACGTCCATCTCTCCGGGCACGCTGGCGTACAGCATGCCGTCACGGCCGATGAGACAGAACGTGGGCCAGTACTGGACGTGCAGCGCGTTCCAGTAAGAGTGGTCGCCGTCGATCATTACCGGGTAGCGGATACCGAGGCGCGTGACCGCCTTACGCACCGCGTCGGGACTCTTCTCCGACGGCAACTCGGGGCTGTGGACGCCGACGATCACGAGGCCTGCGGCCCCGTCTGCCTCGAGCGACTGCACCCAGGGCCGGGACTTGAGGCAGTTGTCGCACTCGAAGGCCCAGAACTCCACCAGCACCACCTTGCCCTTGAGCGATGCGAGCGTCAGCGGGTCTGAATTGATCCAATCGCTCGCCTGGCGGTGGGTGAATTCCGGGGGCGCGCTCGGGGCGGCGATGGCGAGCGCCGCAAGCGCAAGCAACGGCAGCGCTGCGATGGAACGGCGGCCTTTCATATACCATCCACTTGGAAGGTATCCCGTGGGGAGTATGAACGGCAGAGTCTGCCTTGTCACCGGGGCCACGCACGGCGTAGGGCTCGCGACCGCGCGTGCGCTGGCGGCGCTCGGGGCGAGCGTGGTCATGCACGGGCGCGATCTCGACCGCGCCCGCGAGCTGGCGCAGGCCATCAGCCGGGATACCGGCAACTCCGCAGTGCGCGCGGTGCAGGCAGACTTCGCGCACCTTGCACAGGTGCGCCGCCTGGCGCAGGAGCTCGATGCCACCCTGCCGCGTCTCGACGTGCTCATCAACAACGCCGGCATGCTCAGCGGGGCGCGCGCGGTGAGCGCCGACGGTTACGACCTGACGTTCGCGGTCAATCACCTCGCGCCATTCCTGTTGACCAACTTGTTGCTTGCGAAGCTGAAGTCCTCGGCGCCCGCGCGGGTAATCGTGGTCGCCTCCGAGGCGCATCGCGGCGCGCGCCTCGATTTTGCCGACCTGATGAACCGGTCGGTTTCGGGTCTCATGCCAGCGTACGCACGCTCGAAGCTTGCCAACGTGCTGTTCGCCCGGGCGCTCGCGGCGCGTCTCGCTGGCAGCGGCGTCACGGTGAACGCGCTGCACCCGGGAGTGGTCTACAGCAACCTGTTTCACCGCAACCGCGCACTGCGGATGCTGCTCGGCACGCTCGGGCGCCCGTTCATGCGCTCGCCCGAGGAGGGCGCTCGGACCAGCGTCTACCTGGCGACCGCGCCCGAGCTCAGCGGACAGTCCGGGGGCTACTACCGCGACTGCCGCGCCATCGCGCCAAGTGCCAGGGCGCAGAGCGATGTGGACGCCTCGCGGCTGTGGCAGGAGAGCGCGCAGCTCACCGGGCTGGCGGCATGAGCCGCGCGTTCGTGCGCGATTCGGATGACGCGCCGCAGCCGCTTCCCGAGCGGCCCGTGAGCCCACATCCGAACTTTGTCACCTCGCGGGGACTCGCCGCCATCGAGGCGCGGGTGCGCGAGCTCGAGACGCAGCGACAGGCCGCCCGAGCCGCCGCGGAGCCGACGCGGCGCAGGGCCTCCTGAGCTGGGTGTCGCCGCTCGCGCAGGCACTGCTCGGCCGCGAAGTCGGCGAAACCGTCGCCTTTCAGGGCGGCGGAGCGGAGATCGCCAGCATCGAGCCGTGAGGGAGCTGCGCCAGGGCGCGGCTCACGATGCGCTCGGTGGCCTCGCGCGAGGGCTCAAGCAGCGGTGGCGCGCTGCGCACGCGTGGGGCGATGTCGGGGGCGAGGCGGCGATGAGCGCGGTACAGCCGGGTGCGCACGGTCGTCTCGTGCACCCCGAGTGACGCGGCGGTCTCGATGCCGCTGATGCCCTCGATCACGCGCAGCACATAGACGGTGCGAAACACGGCCGGGAGCGAGGCGATTGCCTGCTCGAGCTCGTGGCGCTCGCGCAGTTCATCGGCCACCCCCGCCTCTGCCGGCGCGGCGGGTCCGCCCTCGCCCGGCGCGGCCTTCTCGCCAGCGCGCGCGCTCACCCGCAGGGCGCGCGCCTGGTTGAAAGCGAGCCGCGTGAGCCATGCGGCGAACTTGCCGGTGGGCTCGTAGCGGCTCAGGTCGCCGAAGGCGGCGAGAAAGGCTTCGAGCACTGCAGTCTCGGCCCGCTCCTCGTCCATGAGCACGCTGCTCGCGACGCGGAAGAGGCGGCGGCCATAGCGGCGGATCAGCGCCTCGATGGCGCGCTCATCGCCCGCGCGGGCACGCTCGATCAGCAGCAGATCGGGCAGCGCCTCAGGCGCGGCGTTCGGGGCGCTGCCCCGGCGCAGATGGGCACCGCTCGTGTCGAGGCTGTGAGACGGAATTGGTTCCAGCATTTTGCATCACCCTTTGCTGTTCATCCTTGGCTATCCTTGGCTCCCCATGAGCAGGAGACCGGCCCCGCGGACGGCCTATTGCGTGGCCGGCGCTCTTGTGGCGTTCTCGGGCACAATGCCGGCGGCGGCATCCGTCGCTGCCTCCACAATACACCCGCAGCGCTGGCCACGGCTCATCGCCCCCCTCGGGCGCGATCCGGCGCTCGAAGCACGCATCGATCAGCTGCTCGCCCGGATGACGCCGGCGCAGAAAGTCGGTCAGCTCATCCAGGCTGATATCGGCAGTATCACTCCCGATGACTTGCGCCACTATCCCCTCGGCTCGATTTTGAACGGTGGCAACTCGGCGCCGCGCGGCGACAAGCTCGCGGCACCAAGTGAGTGGCTGATGCTCGCCGACCGGTTCTATGACGCTGCCGTCGGCGATTCCGCCACACCCGGCGTGCCCGTGCTTTGGGGCACGGACGCCGTTCACGGCCACAGCAACATCCCCGCGGCCACGATTTTCCCTCACAACATCGGGTTGGGAGCGGCGCACGACCCGGCGCTGATCCGTCGCATCGGCGAGATCACCGCGCTCGAGGTGCGGGTGACCGGCCTCGATTGGGCGTTCTGTCCGACGGTGGCCGTGGTGCGCGATGCCCGCTGGGGGCGTACCTACGAGAGTTACTCGGAGAATCCGCGGCTCGTGCGCGAGGCGGCGGCTGCGATGGTGGCCGGTCTGCAGGGTGAGCCGGGCACGGCGCAGTTTCTCGACGCCGCGCACGTGCTCGCGACGCCGAAGCACTTTCTCGGTGACGGCGGCACGAGCGGCGGCAGGGATCAGGGCGACAACCCCGCGACGGAAAGCGCGCTGCGGGATATCGACGCCGCGGGCTTCGTCGCCGCCATCGCCGCCGGCGCGCAGACCATCATGGTGTCCTATTCGAGCTGGCGCGGCGTGAAGATGCACGGCAACCGGTCGTTGCTCACCGAGGTGCTCGAGGGCCGCATGGGCTTCGACGGCCTGTTGCTCGGCGACTGGAACGGCCACGCGCAGCTGCCAGGTTGCAGCGCCGGCAGCTGCCCCGGCGCGCTCAACGCCGGTCTCGATGTGCTGATGGCTCCGCTCGACTGGCAGGCGCTGCACGAGAACACGCTGGCGCAGCTGCATGCCGGAGTCATCCCGCAAGCGCGCCTCGATGATGGCGTGCGGCGCGTGCTGCGGGTGAAGCTCCGCGCCCACCTCGATCGCGAGGGGCGACCCTCGTCGCGGCCCTTCAGCGGACACTACGAGCTCCTCGGCTCGGCGGCACACCGCGCGGTGGCGCGCCAGGCGGTGCGCGAGTCGCTCGTGCTGCTGAAGAACCACGCTCACCTGCTGCCGCTCTCGCCGCGGGTCCACGTACTGGTGGCCGGCGATGCTGCCGACAGCTTCGCCCGCCAGAGCGGCGGCTGGACCATCGACTGGCAGGGAACCGAGCCCAATACGGCGTTTCGCCATGGCGACACGATCTACGCTGCAATCCGGCACTGCGTAACCGCCGCTGGGGGCACCGCCACCCTGAGTGCCGCCGGCGAGTTCACGGCCCGTCCCGATGTTGCGATCGTAGTGTTCGGCGAGCGCCCCTACGCCGAATCCGCGGGCGACCTCGCGACACTCGAATACAGCCCCGGCAACAAGCACGATCTCGCGCTGCTGCGGCGCCTCAAGGCGCAGGGGGTGCCGGTAGTGGCGGTGTTCCTCTCGGGACGGCCGCTGTGGGTGAACGCCGAGCTCAACGCCGCCGACAGCTTCGTGGCCGCCTGGCTGCCCGGCCCCGAAGGCGATGGCGTCGCGGACGTGCTGTTCCGCGCTGCCGACGGCGCAGTGCGCTATGACTTCCACGGCCGGCTGTCCTTTTCCTGGCCGCGCTCGCCGCGCCCGCCGGCGGTCGATGACCGCGGCGGCGAGCCGCCATTGTTTCCGTTCGGTTACGGACTCACGTATCGCCTCGACGGCGAGCTGCCGCCGCTGCCCGAGGACGCTCGGGCGCTCTCGGCTGCGCGGCGCTGACTACTCGGTCGAGCCCGCCCCCACCGCCACCCAGGCGAGATCGGCGTTCGATACCGAGCCGAGGTTGAAGCTGCGCGCGGCCGCCGCCATGCGCGTCAGCGCCTGCGCGAGCGGCATGGGCGGGCTCGTGTCGCCTTTCTTGGCCTTGTGGAAGCGCACCGGGTTGATACGCGCCACCACGTAGTTGCGCAGGTAGGGGGACCTGAATCCCCGCGCCTGCAGTGCCGCGATCAGCGTCTTCACGCGGGCATCGATCGCGATGAGCCGCGCCGCATAGTCCTCGCGCTGGCCGAGGCTGGCACTGAGCGGTCGCTCGCTGAAGCGGTCCACTTTCTTGAGGAATGCGCTGTAGGCGCCGCCGGCGAACCGCGCCGACTGCTCGTAGACGACGCCGAGCGTGAGCAGCTCCGGTGACTCGAATTCCGCCGCGAAGCTGCTTTCGCGCTCTGCGCCGCGGCGTCTCACGAGATTGCGAGCCATGCGGATGACCTCGAGGCTGCGGTCCCTGAGGTTGTGAGCCTTCTCGGTGTTGAGTGCGAGGATGCGGTAGGCGAGGGCTTCATCGGGCGAGATGAGCGCGGTGATCTGCCTGAGCCCGAGCACCTTGGCGGCGGCGAGCCGGTGTCGGCCGTTGGGTGTCCACAGCTTGCCGTCCTCGCCGCGCACCACGATGAGTGGATCGAGGAAGGCAGCCGTTTCCTCGATCTTGGCCGCGAGCCGCTTGGCGTGCGTCGGTGACAGGTCGCGTTGAAACGGTGTCGGCTGCAGTGCCGCGAGCGGCAGGCTGGCGATGAGCAGCGCACGCCCGCCGAAGGGCTCGTGATAGGCGCCAATCGGCGCGCCGCCGACGCTGCGCACGAGCGCCGTGAGCTCCGCGACCGCCGGGTCATCGATCGCGAGGGCGACGTCCGCCGCCTCGAGCCCTCGACTCGTCTTCCCCGGCGCGAGCTTACCGCGGCGTCGCGCCGCAGAGGCGGTGCGGCGCGCGCCACCGCTCTTGCTGCTGTTACTTGCCATGGTGCTGCCGGCGGTCTGCGCAAACGGTATGCGAGAATGATGGATTGTCCGGGATGTTGCCATGGATTTCCGTACGCGGTCAGTGCGCGGTGCCGCGCCGCTGCCGGCGCAGCGCATTGACGCCGCCGGACACACGCACGTCGATCAGCGTGCGGTGCTGGCGCTCGCCCTGCCGCTCATGGCGAACAGCGCGGTGCAGATTGTGCTCAATCTCACCGACATGTGGTTCATGGGCCGCATCTCGACCAAAGCGCTGGCCGCGGTCGGCGCGGTGCAGTGGCTCATCATCGCTGCGGTACTGGTGCTTGGCGGGGCCGGCATGGCGGTGCAGACGCTCGTCGCCCAGTACTTCGGCGCGCGCCGTTACCGGCGCGCCTCGCAGGCCGTGTGGACGGCGCTGTGGGCGATGCTGTGCGCGGCGCCGCTGTTCGTGCTGGTGGGCGCCGCGCGGCATCTGCTGCTCGCGCCTTTCGGCTTCGATGCCGAGATCGAGCGACTCGCCGCGGCTTTCTGGTTCCCGCGCATGGGCGGCGCATTCATCGCCGCCGCAGTGTGGGCCATGTTCGGCTTCTTCAACGGTGTCGGCCGGCCGCGTGTGACGCTGCTGATCACCGTGCTGACGACGCTCGCGAACGCGGTGCTGAACCAGGTGTTCATCTTCGGTCTCGGCTGGGGCATCGCCGGCTCCGCGTGGGCGACCAACGCGGCGCAGGTCGCCGGCCTCGCGTTCGCGCTGGTATTGTTCCTGCGCTCCGACTATCGCCGCCGCTTCCATTCGGATCTCACCTGGCGCCCGCACGCGCGGCGGCTGCTGCAGCAGCTGCGTCTCGGCGTGCCGATGGGCGTGGCGCCGGCAGCGGACCTGCTCGGTTTCGCGATCTTTCAGATGATGCAGACCCGGCTCGGCACTGCCGGCGGCGCGGCTACGCAGATGGTGGTGATTCTCACCTCGATCGCCTACATGCCGGGATTTGGCATCGCCTCGGCGGGCACGACGCTCGTCGGGCAATCGATCGGCGCCGGCGCGCGCGAGTGGGCGCAGCGCGTCGGCAACCGCGTGATCCTGCTCGCGGCACTCTACATGGGCGCCATCGGCGTGCTGATCGCACTCAGCGGCCGCTGGCTGCTGCCGTTCTTTACCGGTGCGCACGACGCCGATTCCGCCGTGGCGGTGGCGCTCGGCATGCGGCTGCTGTGGCTCGCAGCGGGCTACCAGTTCTTCGACGGGCTCAATCTCGGCAGCAGCCTGTGTCTGCGCGGCGCCGGCGACGTGCGGGTGCCCGCCGCGCTGGTGCTGCTCGTTTCACTGCTGCTGTTCGTGCCGCTCGCGCACGCGCTGACGTTCTCCCCAGGCGGCGGCTGGGTGAATTTCCTGCCGCAGTACGGTTTCGGCGCGGTTGGCGGGTGGGTGGCGGTACTCATCTATGTCATGGTACTCGGCAGCACCCTGTTTCTGCGCTGGCGCTCACGTGCCTGGCAGGCCATCCGTATCTGAACGAGGTCCCGCCGCATGTTCTGGCTGCTCAAGTTAATTCTCCAGGCACTGGCGCTGCCGCCTGCCGGGCCACTGCTGCTCACGATCCTCGGGGTCTGCCTCACCCGCGTCCACAGCCGCCGCGGCGTGCGTCGCGCGGGCTGGATGCTGCTCATCGCCGGGATCACTTCGCAGTGGCTGCTCGCGACGCCCGCGGTGGCAGACCTGCTGAGCGCGGCGGCGCAGCGCTCCGCAGCGCTCGATCTCACCTCGCCCATCGAGGCACAGGCCATCGTCATCCTCGGCGGCGGCCGCGCGCGCCGCGCGGCCGCCGAGTACGGTGGCACGCCGGCAGCCGCAGAGGAGCTCCTCGGCAGGGTGACCTTCGGCGCCTACCTCGCGCATCGCACCGGGCTTCCGGTGCTCGTCACCGGCTACCCGAACGAGGTGCAGGCGATGCGCGCCTCGCTCTCGCGCGACTTCGGCGTCGAGCCGCGCTGGATCGAGAACCACTCGCGCGACACCTTCGAGAGCGCGCATCTCTCGGCGCCGATTCTGCGGGCCGCGGGAGTACGTCGCATCCTCCTCGTGACGAGTGCGGTTCATGAGTGGCGGGCGGCGCACGAGTTCGAGAGCGCCGGGCTCGCCGTCGTGCAGGCGCCGGAAGGATTCTGGTCGTGGCCGGGCCCGGGCCCGCGCCGCTACTGGCCGAACTCGGCCGCGGTGAAGGCCTCGGGTGATGCGCTGCATGAGATCCTCGGCGACCGCGCGCGGCGGGTGATGGCGGCGCTCGGCCTGCGCCGGCAGACCCCCTGAAGACGCCCGGTGCGCACGGACGGTGTGGACGCAGATCAACCGACGGTCGTATTCGGCTCGCGCCGCCGGCGCGACTGCGAGGAGCGGCTGCTGGTGCTCACCGCGGTGGGTGTCGAGGGCGCCATCGTGCGCGGAGAGGGCGGCTATCTGCTCGAGGTGGCCGCCGCCGACGCCAGCGATGCGGCGCGCCATCTCGCGCAGTACGAGGTGGAAAACCGCACGCCGCCACCGGCACCGGCGCCGCCTGCTGCCTATCCGCACGCCTGGGCCGGATGTGTCGCGTACGTGCTGGTGCTGCTCGGGGTGGAGTGGGCGCTCTCCAACGGCGTAGTAAGGCTCGATGCGTTCGAGCTCGGCGAGCTCGATGCCGCGCGCGTGCAGGCGGGGCAGTGGTGGCGCGCATGGACCGCACTCACGCTGCACCTCGATGGCCCGCACCTCGCGGCGAATCTCGCCGCCGGCGTGTGGTTCGGTTACCTGGCCGCACGGCAGATGGGGAGCGGCCTGGCGTGGTTCATCACCGTGACCGGAGCCGGCATCGCCAATCTGCTCGAGGGACTGCTGGCCGCGCCCGAGCACGTTGCCGTCGGCGCCTCGACGGCCGTCTTCAGTTGCCTCGGGGCGATGTCGGCGTACGCCTGGCGCGAGCGCTTCGGTCTGCCGCAGCGCTGGGCGCGGCGTTGGGGCCCGCTCGTCGCCGGAGTGATCCTGCTCGGCTGGACCGGCTCGGCCGGCGAGGGGACCGACGTGATTGCACACCTCACGGGATTTGCCGTCGGCGCGCTGCTTGGCACCGCGGCCGCGCTGCCGCGCGTCAAGGCCGGACTCGCGCGCCTGCCGCAGGGGGTCGCCGGCGCTGCGGCGCTCGCCTCGATCGCGCTCGCCTGGGGGTGCGCACTCTCGAGCTGAGGCCTTCGGCGCACGCCCGGCAAGCTCTCAGGGGCCTTCGACCTGGTACCCCTTCGCCCGCAGCACTGCCAGTGTGCCATTCGCGCCGAGCAGCCGGTCCATCGACTGCACGGCGAGCGTGCCACGGTTGCGTGCCAGACTCTGCTCCACGGCGATCAGCCAGTCGTCCTGCGCGCGGGCGATGAGCACGCGTACGCGCTCGGAGGTGGAAACCGCCGCGAGGCAGGCGGTGCGGTCCTCGGCGTGCGGCAGCTGGCGCAGGCGCTCGACGTCACCGAGCGCCCAGGCGCGCGCTCGTGCCTGCAGGAGCGAGACGTCTGTCTCGAGAAGCGTCACGACCGAGTTGAGACAGGCGACCTCGCCGGCGAGCGGCGTGGCACCGACGTCCTTCAGCACGCCTACCGGGTCCTCGATCCGCAACTTATCCTGGTGAACGTGCACCCCTTGTCGGCGCGCGAGCTTGAGCACTTCCTGCTGCACCTCGTTCTGCGCGGCGAGTCCCGAGGCGTCGAGCCCGCGCATGAGGAGCTGCCGGGCCGCCAGCATGGGCCGCATCTGCTCGAGTTTGTCGTCGTGCGGGTCGTAGCGCGCCTTGAGAGCGACGACGCGCGCGTACAGGTCGGGGGGCAACGCCTCCCGCAGCGGCATGTGGTCCGGGGGCTTCTGCAGACGCCGCCATTCGATGTAGACCCGCAGCGCAGTGATGGGATTGGCACCGATCCCGTAAGTCGGCCACGCGGGCACCACCTCCTGCGCCTGTTTCAGCACCTCTTCGACGGCGTCGGGTTGCCACACCATCTTCTTCGGCAGCGGCGAGATCGTCCCGAGGATCCATAGCGTGTGATCGCCGCGGCGCACGATCCACATGCGCGGCCCCTCATGCCGACCCTCGATGACGACTTCCGCCACGGGCGCCGCTGACTCACCGCTCTCCGGCGAGACCGGCGGTGGCTGCGCGGCGGGTGAGCGCGCGGCCGCTCCCGCAAGCAGCGCGTACAGCGCGAGCGCCCCTGCCCTCAGCTGCATTGCCGCTCTCTGCACGGCGGGCTCAGTCGCTGTTCGGCAGTTGGTGGGGCGCGGTTTCCTGGGTCGGGCTGTACACGCGTGTCAGCGTGACCGCCGGCAATTCCCCTCCCGCGATGTGCAGTTTCGCGAGCAACTGCTTGCCGTCCGGGGAGAGACTGTATTCCTCGGTCACATCCGGCCCGAGCTGCGCCTTGACGCGGATGACGTACGCGCGCCCCTCCCACCCCGAAGTCTGATCGCCCACCCCACCTTCGGCCGACACCACACTGTGAGCCCCCGGCGTGAAGCGGCGCTGCGAGGTGCCGTAGTCGAGAACGAACTCGCCCGGGCCCTGGCGGATGGTGAGGAAATCCCCACGTGCCACCGAGTCCGTGATGATGTGTGCCATCGGCGAGCGCCGCAGCGGGTCGGGGCGATGCCCCCCGGGTGCGGTGGGAGGCGCGAAGTCCTCCACGCCGCTCTGATCCGGCGTGGTGGCGCCGGGCTCACCGCGCGTGCCGGGGCGTGGCGGTGGCGGCGACTGCTGCTGCTGCTGCTGGCGCGCGAGGATTTTGAAGGCCTCGGCGCGCATCTGATCGAGAATCTTCTGCGGGTCATCGCCCGCGTAGTGATCGAGTTTCCACGCCCCGGCGAGGCTCGCGCCCGGGGCCGGCTCGGCCGCCATCCGGGTCGCGCAGGCGCTGACAGCCAGGGCGGCGCCGACGAGCACCCCCACGCCACGAACGATCGGCATATTGGCGTATCCTCGCTCCCGGTAAGGAACTGAGTGCAGCATCGCAGCTCGCAACACTCCGGCGCAATGAGGAAACGAAGCAGAACCGGCAACGAGCTCGAGCGACTCCGGCGGCGCATTACGCGACTCGATGGCGCGAGCATCGACGAGCTGTACGGTCTCGAGCCGCTGTGGGAACCGGCGACCGGACCGCGCGTGACTCCGGAGGAGTTTGTTGCCGTACGCTGCCCGTACTGCGGTGAACGGCTGGATAAGCGCGTCGACCTGACGAGCGAGGAGTCCTCGTTCATGGAAGACTGCGAAGTGTGCTGCCGTCCGATCGAGTTTCACCTCGAGCGTGATGCCCGCGGTGCACTGCGCGCACTTCAGGTCCGGCGCCTCGACTGAAGCGCCGGGAATGTTGCATCAGTAGGGGGAGCGACGTGCAACGACGTTTGACGTTGGTCGCGCTGACATTTTTCATCGCCGCCTGCAGCGGGCCGGCCACGCCACCGCAGGCAGCCGCGTCGCCGGCGGCGCGCGCGGGCTGGGCAGAGTTCGCCGCGGCCTTCATCGAGGGCTACTTCAAGGGCAACCCGTTCTTTGCCGTGCAGGCCGGCCGCCACGAGTTCGATGGGCAGATGCCGGACCTGAGTGCCGCCGGGACCGCCGCGAAAGTGGCCTGGCTGCAGAAGGAGCGGGCGGCGGCCGCGGCGTTCGATCCGCACGCCCTGAGTGGGACCGAGCGCTTCGAGCGCAACTACCTGCTGTGCGTCATCGACACCGATCTCTTCTGGCTCGACCGCGCGCGCTCTCCCTTCACCAATCCCGCCTGGTACATCGACGCACTGGATCCCGATGTGTACCTCAACCGCGACTATGCCCCATTGCCGAAGCGCCTGACCGGCTACATCGGCTATCTGCGCTCGATCCCGAAGATCGCTGCAGACATCCGTGCCAACCTGCACGACCCGCTGCCGCCGACCTTCCTGCAGCGCGGCATCGAGGGTTTCGGCGGCTTCGCCGAGTTCTACCGCGACGACGCCCCCAAGGTGTTCGCCACGGTGCAGGACGCTGCCGCGCAGCGACAGCTCGCCGATGCGAGCGCGCAGGCAGCCGCCGCAATGGAGGCGCTGAAGGCGTGGCTGCAGGCGGGCGCGGCGCAGAGTGGCGGCAATTTCGCCCTGGGTCAGGCGCTCTTCCTCGAGATGCTGAGCGCGACCGAGCGGGTCGAGGTCCCGCTCGAGCAGCTGCTCGCCGCAGGTCGCGCCGACCTCGAGCGCAACAGCCGCGCGCTCCGCGAGGTGTGCGCACAATACCTGCCCGGTGGCACCTTGCAGGCATGCGCTGCCAAGATGCGGGCCGACAAGCCGCAGGGCGGCGCGGTCGAGGGCGCCCGGGCGCAGCTCGAGGCCCTGCGCGCCTTCATCGTCGCGAACAATATCGTCAGCATTCCGAGTGACGAGCGTCCGCGGGTAGCCGAGGCACCGCCTTACAACCGCGCGAACGCCGCCTACATCAACATCCCGGGACCCTACGACAAGGGCGTGGTCTCGACCTACGACATCGCGCCTCCCGATCCCTCCTGGAGCGCGCAGGAGCGCGCCGACTACATCCCCGGCAAGGCGAGCCTGCTGTACACCAGCGTGCACGAGGTGTGGCCCGGTCACTTCCTGCAGTTCCTGCACTCCAACCGCAATCCCTCGAAGATTGCGGCTCTCTGGGTGGGATACGCGTACGCCGAGGGCTGGGCCCACTACAGCGAGGAGATGATGTGGGAGGAGCGGCTCGGTGACGGCAACCCCGAGCAGCACATCGGGCAGCTCACCGACGCACTGCTGCGCGATGTGCGCTTTCTGTCGGCGATCGGGCTGCACACCCAGGGGATGACGGTCGCGGAGTCCGACCGCATGTTCCGCGAGCAGGCTTACACCGACCCGGGCGATGCGCGCCAGCAGGCGGCGCGCGGCACGTACGATCCGGAGTATCTGAAGTACACCCTGGGCAAGCTCATGATCCGCAAGCTGCGCGCCGACTGGGTGGCGCAGCAGCCCGGGGGCGCCGGCAGCGAGGATACGCGCCGCTACTGGCACGACTTCCATGACCGCTTCCTCTCCTATGGCGGTCCGCCGATCCCGCTCGTTCGGGAGGCGATGCTCGGGCAGCTCGGGGCGCTCTTCTGACGGGTCTCTGAGCCGCCCTCAGGTCGATCGGGCGCCGACCGCGGCTTCGAGGAAGGTGAGCGCCGGCTGGTCGGCGTCGAGCCGCACCTGGGCGCCGAGCGGCACCGGGTCGTTGGCATCGCCATGACCGATGGGAAAGCCGGCCGCGCACGGCAGGTGGGTGTCCTGCGCGAGCTCGCGCAATACCTCGGCGCTCGTGTAAGGCGCGCCCGGCTCCTCGCAGCCGGTGAATGAGCCGAGCGCAATGCCGCGAACTCGGGCGAAAACGCCCGCCAGCGCGAGGTGCGTCCACATGCGATCGAGCCGATACGGTCGCTCGCCCTGGTCCTCGAGGAGCAGGACCGCGCCATCGAGGGGCGGCATGAACGGTGTACCGAGCAGGCGCGTGAACACCGACAGGTTGCCGCCGATGAGCGGTCCCTGAGCGACGCCGCCGACGTAGCTCGCGGTGCCCGCGAGCGGCGCTGCCGGCAGTGTTGACTCGAGCAGCGCGAACAGCCGCTCGGCGGTGTCCTCACTGAGGCGGCCGAGCTGCGTGAGCACCGGTCCGTGAATGCTGATTTGGCCGTGCGCCTGCAGCCAAAGATGCAACGCGGTGATGTCCGAGAAGCCGATGAGTGGCTTCGGCGGCGAGCCGGGTGAGCACGCGCCGAGGCAGGTGAGCAGTCGCGTCGCGCCGTAACCCCCGCGCGCGCAGAACACCGCGCGGATACCCGGATCGGCGAGTGCCGCGTTCAGCTCATCGAGCCGCCGCGCGTCGCTGCCGGCGAGGTAGCGCCGCCGCTCGAAGACCCCGCCGCCATGCTCGGCGCGGTAGCGCCTGCCGATGCGCGCGAGTCCCGCCTCGAAGGCGTCCCGCTCGAAGCCGCTCGCCGGGGCGATCACGGCCACGCGATCGCCCGGGCGCAGCGCGGGCGGCGGTTGGAAAATCGTGGTCAAACTAGGCTGTCTCCGCGGCACGAGAGCTCGTGCGATCATGCGCCGCCCGACTCTAGGCGGCACGTGAAAGGCACGTCAATGATTGAGTGTTTACGCCGCTGCGGGCGCTGATCCTGCTGCTCCCAGGGTGCTCGGCAGACACCGCCGCTGTCGCGGCGTGTCAGTCGGAGAGCGCCTTGAGATCGCGGCGCAGCGCGGCGCGCCCGCGGTCGAGCCGGGCGAGACGCTGCGCGGCCGCGCGCAGCGCACTCAGGTTCTGCACCGGACCCTCTTGCAGGCGCCGGTAGGTATTGCGCGCCGTGACCCACAGTCGGTGGGCCCGGGCATAACGCGCCGCGAACTCGCGGCGCAGCGTGATGAGATCAAGCGCACGTCGGTGCATCGGCTCAATCACGCTTGAAAGCGACTTCGCGCAACAGTGCAGCCGTCACAGTTCGTGCGCTCGCGAGCGGCGCTGCGCAGGACGCGCGTCGCGGCGGCAGTCCG
>Ga0187783_10001355_pt1 | contig 18003 bp, 20 predicted proteins | sample 1015_SJ02_MP02_2_FD_132471 | JGI IMG/M metagenome (GOLD analysis project Ga0187783, IMG submission 132471) | Tropical peat soil microbial communities from peatlands in Department of Meta, Colombia - 1015_SJ02_MP02_20_MG | ecosystem: Environmental > Terrestrial > Soil > Wetlands > Peat | place...
GTACCTGCCGTTCGTCCAGCATCCGGAACTGGCGAAGCTGCTTCCGATCCTGTATCCGAAAAAGCTCCCCAATCTGGGAAAACTGACCGCCGCGCGCGAAGACCTCGTGGCGATCCTGCTCACCGGGATTCCCGCCGGGGTCATTTCCGGCTTTCAGAACGCGAGCAACAAAGGCGTGTTCGCCGACATGCTGCGGCTGAACGTCGCTGTCCCTCCGACGAGCAAACCGAACTCGCTCGGCATCGTGGGCGAAGACCTCGCCGGCTACCCGAACGGACGCCGCGTCACCGACGACGTGACGAACATCTCGTTGAAAGCGGTCGCCGGAGCCACCTACCCGCTGGTGAACAAAAGCTACGAAGTCGACGGTGCGGTCGCCGCGATCGAACAGGGCATCACGCCGCTTGCCAGTCGCACGCAGGCGTCATTCCCCTACGCCGCGACGCCGCACGCCGGCTTCGAGTTCCCCAGCGACACCGAATAGGGGAAGGCGCTGAGCGATGCACAGCCATGGCCACAGCCACGATCACGAGCACGGCCACGATCACAGCCATGACCCTGGGGCGGGCGGCGGAGAGAACTACGCCGCCCGCCGCCACCCCGAGCAGGTCATACTCGACATCGGGCAGGACCTTGGGGCGCTGATCGTTCACACCGATGCCTCCATGGTCGGTGTCGAGGTAGAGATCAGCGCGACCGGCGACGACGGTCAGCGCAGCCACAAGGACGTGCTCGAGCGCGAGATCGCAGAACGCCCGGCCTACACCGCGGTGTTCGACAAAATCCGCCAGGGCTCCTACACCCTCTGGGTCAACGACGTGGCGCAGGAGCGCGACGTCGCGATCGCCGGAGGGCAGATTGCAGAGCTCGACTGGTCGCGGCACCACGAGCGTCCCGCGTCCTGCCCTGAACGCGGCTGACTGGAGCAGCTCGCCAGCCGTGCCGACCGGCGACGCGGTGGGCACGGCTGGCGGGCCCGAGCATGGCACGGGCCGGGCCACGCAAAAGCGTGTGGGCTCGCGGCGGGCTAGGAGCGTCTAACGAAGAGAGGATTATGTAGGGCGCCTGTTTTTAGACGCTTCGTCCTGCCGCCGAGTAGGCGATACCGTCGCGGCATGGACGTCCCTCGCGTTGTCTGGATGCCCGGCCGTGTCCGGACCGAGATCCACCTGACCGCCCACGACACCGCCGGGGCGTTCTGCTTGCTGGTCGATTACCCACCGGCAGGCTGGTCGCTGCCCACCCACCTCCATCGCGGCAGTGCGGAGACGATCCACATCGTCGAAGGTGAGTTCGAGATGACGATCAACGGGCAGCGGGAACCCCTGCGCGCTGGTGAAACCTGTCACATACCGTCCGACGTAGTCCACGCCGGCGGGAACGTCGGCGCCGCGACCGGGCAGCGAATCGTGATCTTCAGCCCGGCTGGGATGGAGAGCTTCTTCCTCGAGGCCGGCACCCCCGCCGAGGACCTCGAGGTCGACATCAGGCAAGCACTCGCCGCAGCTACCCGACACGGTTGGGAGTTCATCGCCTGACCCAACCGAGCAAGCCTCGTTTCGTTAGACGCTCTAAGGCGTCGGCGGGCTCAGGCGTCGGCGCCCTCGGGCACGATGCCGCCTTTCGCCACGCGGGCGTTCCACTTCTCTTCCACGCGCGCCAGGCGCCAGTAGATCATCGCGCCAGCCCAGCACACGATGAACATCCCCACGATCACGAAGCCGGCCTTGTTGATGTCGAAGACTTCCATGTAGTGCCAGAAGCCGCCGTGCAATCCAGCCAGCTCCATCGGCAGCAGGCCGAGCACCTCGATCGTGCCGATGACAAGGCAGATCGACACCGACAGCCCTGTGATCGCGAGGTTGTAATAGACCTTGCGCACGGGGTTGAAGAACGCCCACGAGTAGGCGAAGTTCATGAAGACGCCGTCGATCGTGTCCATCAAACTCATGCCGGCGGTGAACAGGATGGGCAGGCACATGATCGCGTAGAACGGCAGGTGCTGGGAGGCCAGCAGGGCGGTCGTCGCCAGCAGTGCCACCTCTGTCGCGGTGTCGAAGCCCATGCCGAACACGACGCCGACGGGGTACATCTTCCACTCGCGATCGATCGTCTTCATCCAGCGCCCGAAGTAGCGATACATAAACCCGCGCTGGTTGAGCTGACGCTCGAGCTCGGCCTCGTCGTAGGTGCCACTGCGCATCGAGCGAAACACGCGAAAGATGCCCGCGAGGATGACGATGTTCAGCAACGCGATCAGGTACAAGAACGTCGCCGATACGACGGTGCCGAAGATTCCGCCGAACTGCTCGAGGTTCGAGTTGTTGTGGGAGACTGCGCCGTAGACGGCCTTCTCGGCGACAACGATGCCGACGCCGATCGCCACAACGATCGTCGAGTGTCCCAGCGAGAACCAGTAGCCGATGCTCAGCGGGCGCTTGCCCTCGTTCATCAGCTTTCGCGTCGTGTTATCGATCGCCGAGATGTGGTCGGCGTCGAACGCGTGGCGCAGACCCAACGAGTAGGCCAGTCCGGCCACGCCGATTCCGAGGCCCTTGAAGTGCGAGGGCACGACAAACGCGATAAAGACGCCGAAGCCGATGACGTGCAGCGCCGCGATCGTCACGAACATCAGCCCCGCCCGGCGGCGCTCACGCGGCGTGAGGGCTCTCACGACCTGGACGAGGTACCCGAGGATCCCGAAGCGCGCCCCCCGTCCTCCTTCGTTACTCCCATCATTTCCCAGAACGGTGGTTGCTCGTTTCATGGTAATCCTCCTGCGCGTGCGCCGGTTGTGAAATCGTCCGCCGGGCACGCGAGCCGGCGAATCGTGGGGGTATGAGGACTCATCGCGCCGGTGGGCGACTGGTTTGCTGCTCGCCGACGGCCTGCGCACAGCTCGGGCACAGACCGACGATGGGAAAGTGGATAAAGCTCGCGCGGTAGCCGAACTGGCGCTCGATCAGCTCGCGAACCGCGTCGAGCTCCTCGGGCACTACCGCGCGGTAGTCAGCGCAGCGCTCGCATGTCAGGTACTCCCGCTCACCGGCGACCGCCAGCGCGTGCAGGCCGGGCCCGTGGCCGAGATGCACGTGGCGCACCAGGCCGATCTCCTCGAAGGCCTGCAGGTTGCGATAGACCGAGGCGATATCCGAGGAGGGCACGCGACCGCCGATGCCTTCGGAGATCTGCTCGGCGGACATCGGCCCGTCCGCCGCCAGCAGCGCCTCGACGACCAGCCGCCGCGCCGCCGAGACGCGCAGGCCGCGCTCGCGGATGAACCCGACGGCCGAGTCGAGATCCTCCACGACCGCGGGTTCTCTCTCGCCATCGCGGTACTCCAGGGCGCTCGTCACGCGACGCCTGCTCGATAGGTCCAACTCGCGCTCGCTCACCGTCCATTCCTCCTGCCGGTCGTCGAAACACCTCTTGCAGGCGCCGTCGATCTGCCTATACGCAGGTCCCGGGGAGGCGGATCACTCGCCTGAAGGTCACCTGTGTGATCGGCGCGTCATGGACTTGCGCGCGCGCGCCGCGCGCGTCGTTTCGGCAACCGCTGCAACGCGCCAGGCCGCCGAGTGATCCACACGGCACGCGCGCTGCGAATAGATAGGGACACCCACGGTGTAACCCAACCAATCGGAGATTCCAACAATGCAAAGTCCACTGGAGGACACCTCTCCGCAGACGACGGGGATCGTCGAGCGTCTCGTGCGCGACGATGTCAGTCGCAAGCGGTTCTTGAAGATGGCAGGAGGCGCCGGCGCTGCGAGCTTTGGCGCGTTCGTGCTCGCGGCCTGTGGCTCGTCGAGCAACAAGGCGACGACCAGCGCGGCGGCGGCGACAGCCGCCACCGCGGCGAGCACGAGCTCGAGCGGCGACATCGCGATCCTCAACTACGCGCTGACGCTCGAGTACCTGGAGACCGAGTTCTATGGGAAGGTCGTCGCCTCGGGCCTGTTCAACGGCAAGACTGCAAGCCTGATCAAGGACTTCGGCGAACAGGAGAAGACACACGTCGAAGCCATCAAGGGAACGGTGGAAAAGCTCGGCGGCACGCCGGTGGCCAAGCCCGAGGGCAAGTTCCCGATCACCAGTGCCAGCCAGGTCGCCCAGCTGGCCTACACCGTTGAGAACCTGGGTGCAGCCGCGTACCTAGGCCAGGCGGCGAACATCCAGGCCCCCGAAGTGCTGGCCGCGGCGCTTGCGATCCACACCGTCGAGGCCCGCCACGCGGCCACCCTCGGCACGCTCGTCAAGAAGCCCGTCACCCCTCAAGGCGCCTTCGCCGTGCCGGCTGACATGTCCACTGTCCTGGCGGCGATCAAGCCGTTTCTGGCGTGAGCACAGGCGCGAGAAAGGAAGGAAGCGAAATGCATCAGAACACGTTCAACCTCAACGAGACCGACCACGCTGGCCTCGCCAATCCCGAGCTGGCGGGCGTGGAGGTGCGCGGGATGAGCCGCGCGAGCTTCATGCTGCGCGGCGCGCTGGCCGCAGGCGCGGTCTACGGCATGGGCGCAGTGGCGCCCTTTGTCTCCCAGGCGCTCGCCGCGGGTCCGAGCAGCGACGTCGAAGTCCTCAACTTCGCGCTCACGCTCGAGTACCTCGAGTCGGCCTTCTACAACCGGAAGGCCAGGGAGGTCGGCCTCGGCGGCCAGGCCAACGCCCACGCCAAGCTGTTCGGCGAACAGGAGGCCGCTCACGTGCAGGCGCTGAAGGCGGCGATCACCAAGCTCGGCGGCACGCCGGTTAAGGAGCCGGAATTCGTCTTTCCAGTGAACGATGAAAAATCGTTTCTGGCCCTGGCCTCGGTGCTGGAGAACACGGGCGTCGGCGCTTACAACGGCGCGGCTCCCTCGCTGCAGAGCAAGGCCGTGCTCGCGTCTGCCGGAAGCATCGTGCAAATCGAGGCACGCCACGCGGCGGCGATCAACCTGCTGATCGGCAGCAGCCCGACGCCCGATCAGGGCTTTGACAGGCCGCTCACCAAGGAACAGGTGCTGGCCAAGGCGGGACCGCTGATCAAGGCCTGACGGCAGGGACGCAGCACGCGGCGGCCGCCAGCGGTGATCCGCCGGAAGCCGCCATGCGTAGTTTCGTTTGAGCCATCCCGCGGAGGGATGGGAACCCTAGTCCGGGAGCTATCTGAAAAATGCTGGGTCTTGACAATCCCATTCACATCCTCTTCCTCCTCATCCTGCTGCTGCTCGTGTTCGGCGCCAAGCGCCTTCCCGAGATGGGGCGCTCGCTGGGCTCTGGCATGCGGGGTTTCAAGGAGTCGTTGAGCGGCGAGGACGTTCGCTCGACGCTGACGGCCGGAACGCCCGCCACAACTCCGGTCACAGCGTCCCCCGCGGCGGTGGCGGCCCCCGCGCCCGTCCAGCCCGCGGCGTCCGCGCAGGAGGCGGCCCCGCTGGCGCCAGCAGCGGTCGCCGAACCGGCTGCCGTTGCCGCCGCGCCGGTGCTAGCGCCGGTCGCGCCCGTCGCACCAGTCACCGACACTCCCGTGGACCCCTCCACCACGCCGAATGCCGCCTGACATGGCGATCGCCGCTGGGCGTATCGGCCACGAGGACCGGCTCAGCGTCGTCGGCCACCTCGAGGAGCTGCGCACGCGGCTGATCGTGTGCCTTGCGGTGGTCGGTGTCGCCTTCGGTTTCTGCCTGTGGCAGAACCACCGGCTCTTGGACATCATCAACGCCCCCCTCGCCCGCGAGACCCAGAAACAGGTCAGGGCGGGGAACGGGCCGCTCGGCTCGACCTACACCGTCCAGCAGAGCGCGCGCGCCGTCGCGACGCAACTGCAGAACGTCGTGGGCGCGCTCGAGCGGCCCGGGAGCGGAGCCTCACAGGCGACGAGGGCAGCCCTCGTCCCGGTCGGGCCGGCGCTGCGCTCCACGATCGCCAAGCTATCGGCTGCCCCGCAAGGGAACAAGCCCGTCACCCTCGGGATCGGCGAGCCGTTCACGACCACGCTTGGTGTCGCGCTCATCTTCGCGCTCGTGCTCTCGCTTCCCGTGCTCCTCTACGAGGCATACGCGTTCGTGCTCCCAGCGTTCAGCCCCGAGCAGCAGCGGGTTGCCACCCCGCTCATGCTTTCGATCCCGGTCCTGTTCGCCGCCGGGGTGGTGTTCGGCTACTTCGTGGTGCTCCCGGCTGCGGTGCGCTTCTTTCAGAACTTCAACAGCGATCAGTTCAACGTGCTCGTCCAGGCAAGTCAGTACTACCACTTCGCGGCCATCGTGCTGCTCGCGATGGGGCTCGTCTTCCAGGTGCCCGTCGGCGTGCTGGCCGGCACCCGCGCGGGGATAGTCACCCCCACTCAGCTGCGACGCAACCGGCGATATGCGCTCCTCGCGTGCGGCGCTGTCGCGGCGTTTCTCCCCGGCGACGCCGTCACCTTGATACTCGAGACGGTGCCGCTTTACCTCCTGTTCGAGTTGAGCGTCCTGCTCGCCGAGATCCTCGACCGGCGCGCTCGGCGGATGGACGCACGGGCGGCGTGAGGAGGCGGGAGCGTAGAGAATGAGACCCGTGTTCAGACCGCTGCGATCGGCGGGGCGCGGCTCGGCCGCGGGATCGGCCGCGGGCCTGGGCGCGCTTGCGGACGAGGACCTGATGCAGCTCGTCTACAGGGGCCAGGCGGCCGCCTTCGAGGTGATCTACGATCGCCACGCGGACGCCGCCTTCTCGCTCGCCTACCGGATGTGCGGCCAGCGGGCCCTAGCGGAGGACGTCGTCCAGGAGGGCTTTGTATCGCTGTGGCGCAGCGGTGCCCGCTACGACCGCACCCGCGGGAGCGTTCGCACGTGGCTGCTGGGGATCGTCCACAACCGCGCGATCGACGCCCTGCGCCGGCGTGCTGTCCATGACCGCGGCCGCGTCAGCGATGAGGGCATCGAGGAGCGCATCGCGGCACGCGAGCGCACCGACGTCGAGTTCGCGCGCCGCGACGAGGCCCGCGAAGTGCGCGACGCGCTCGAACAGCTGCCCGACGAGCAGAGCCAGGTGATCGAGCTCGCCTACTTCGGCGGCTTGACCCATGTCCAGATAGCTTCGATGCTGGAGGCGCCCGTGGGCACGATCAAGGGGCGCATGCGCCTGGGCATGGCCAAGATGCGCATGGCCCTCGGAGACCCCTCGGAGATCTGCAATGAGTGCTGACGAGCCCCGTATCGATTCCGGCCAGTGCGGCGGGAACGCCGCTCCCTACGTCCTCGGCGCGCTCACCGACGCCGAGCACGAGGCCTTCCGGCGCCACCTCGACTCCTGCGCCGTCTGTCGCGAGGAGGTCGCCGCGCTGCAGGTCGTCGCCGCGGCCCTGCCGTCGGCGGCCCCCCAGGTAAGCGTCCCCCCTGAGCTCAGGCATCGCGTGATGGCCACGGTCGAGGAGGAGGCGCGCCTCCGCGAATCCCGGCAAGCGCCGGCGGTCGGACCCCCAGCGGGCGCCCAGGCCCGCGTCCGACCTCCACTCGGCCGGTGGCTGCGCTGGCGCCCCAACCTCGCCGTCGCCGTGCTCGCCGCCGCGGTCATAGTGTTGGCTGTCGCGCTCGTGGGCAGCGGTGGCGGCACGCGCGTGATTCGCGCGCAGTCGCTCGTCCCGAGGGCAAGCGCCTCGCTCACCATCAACGGCGGCCACGCCCAGCTAGACGTCGCTGATATGCCTCAGGCGGGCCCAGGGCGTGTCTATGAGGTGTGGCGCAAGGGGACGGGCGCGCCGCAGCCGACCGATGCGCTGTTCACTGTCTCTTCCAACGGCTCCGCCACCGTGGGAATCCCAGGCGGAGTCGGCGGCGTGCGGGAGGTGCTCGTGACATCCGAGCCGCTCGGCGGTAGCCCTGCTCCCACTCGTGCGCCGGTGATCCTCGCGCGCGTGAGTTGACTGGCTCAAAGGAGCGCGCACCGCGCGCGGCTCCCGCAGCCCTCGATCGTGCCCAGGGACCCAAACGCGTAGGCCACGACACCCTCGAATAGCACCCAGCGGAAGACCTGCATGAGTTCGCCGAAGCCAGCGTCGCGCAACATCGTCTCGTTCTCGGCCGGTGACAGCGGCTGCAGCACGCCTCGGATGCCGCGTGCCTTGGCGGCGATCTCATCGTCGCTGAATCCCTGGGAGCGCTTCCAGTCGTGGTACACCCCCACGGCCATCTCCTGCGTGCGCGCTGACGGCGCGAGCACCTTCTCGAAGAGGATCAGAGCGCCGGCCGGCTCGAGCGCACGACGGATCGATTCGAGCACAACCGGCCGACTGCGACGCGGCACGAACTGGAGCGTGTAGTAGGAAACGACCACATCGGCAGGCTCGAGCTCGAGCTCCTCGAGGCCCGTCGTGAGGAACCGCACCCTGGACAGGTGTGAGCACCGCTGCTCCGCCCTGCGGATCATGTCGGGCTCGCGGTCAACTCCTATGATCTCTGCGCGGCGAGGCGCAAGCCGCTCGGCCAGCAGCGCAGTTAGCGTCCCCGTGGAGCAGCCCAGGTCATAGCAGCGCCCGTCGGCTGGCATCAGCTGATCCGTCAGGTCGGCGACCAGCTGATGGCATTCGTGATAGGCGGGTACGGAGCGGGCGACGTGGCTGTCGAACGCTGCTGGGACCTCGCCGCCGAACGTCCAGCTCCCGGCGAGCGTCCGTATGCCATCGCCCACCCGCGGTAAACGCGGTGTTGCACTCACCTTGCGCAATCGATCGCGATCCGTCGCCAAGCTCCAGAGGGTACTCGGCCACGTGGTGATCGACAAGTCGCCGCAACGCCGCCTGCCCGCAGCGCGCGCATACGATTGGCCGGTGAGCGTCGACGCCGAGCAGCGTAATCGACGGGTCTGGGCGAGTTCGCGTGTGCGCGAGATCTTCGTCCGCCGCACAGGTTTCAGTGACGCAGGCGAGGAATCGATCGTGCGGCGCATCACCAGCGAGGTTCGCGACAGGCCAATCCTCGACATCGGCGTGGGCGCCGGGCGTACAGTGCCGTTTCTACGCGCCCTGAGTAACGACTATGTGGCTGTCGACTTTCTTCCCGAGATGGTCGCGCTCACTCGGTCGCGCTTCCCGGACGCCCGCGTCGAGCAGGCCGACGCGCGTGACCTGGATGGCTTCCCCGACGAAAGGTTCGGGTTTGTCTATTTCAGCTTCAACGGCATCGACGGCATCGCTCATGTGGATCGGGCCAGGGTGTACGCGGCCGTCCTTCGAGTGTTGCGCCCCGGCGGTCTGTTCGTATTTTCGACTCACAACCTCGACCATCGTTGCGCCGGACGTCCGCCCTGGAGCCGCTGCAGATTCGAGCTTCGGGCTGGCGCACGCCGATTTGCGGCGAACATCGTGCGCCTCCCCCAATCGGCGATCTCCTATAAGCGCTTGCAGTGGCTTGCGACGCCGGGACGGGACTGGGCTGAGCTCGTCGACCCGGCCTACCATTATGGCCTGGTGTTGCACTACGTCACGCTCGCCGAGGCGCAACGCGAACTGATCGCGGCGGGCTTTGCGCCCGAGGTCGAGATCTACACCCCCGCGGGGGTTCGGGCCTGGCGCGCAGGCGAGACCCACGGGTCGCATTGGCTTCACCTGCTCGCACACAAGCCGGCTCGGGTGGCCGAGAGCCCGTAGCGAGAGCAAACGGAGCCCTGGCTTTGGCGGGCATCGGCGCGAGGCGCGCCTGGAGATAAAACTTGGTGGGGCGCTGCCGAGTGGTCCGGGCATGGCTTTCCTCCCGGGAGCGATCGCAGCGTTGGGCACGCGAGTCTCGGTACCCGGCTGCGACGTCATAACGCACTCGTGCAGACGCGGGCGCGCGCGTTTGGGTCTCGCCACTGAGGGTAACGAGGCAGAAAGATGCTCGAGCTGTGCGCGGGCGCACGGGCTGTGCGGTAAGGAGGTTCCGGTGAAGAGGCGACTGCTGAGGCTGCTCGAGGGGGTGTGCGTGCTGCTCGTCGGCGCGTTACCAGGGTTCATCTGCACGGGCGGCGCATCAGCCTGGGCACCGGAGGGCAGCGCCACGATCCATCCTGGCGTGATGACGTTCACCGGAGCGTCCTCGTTTTTGTCGGGCGCGAGCCAGTGCACCGCCAACTTCGTCTTCGAAGATGCAGCCGGGGACGTCTACCTGGGCCAGGCCGCCCATTGTTCGTCCACAGGGGCCGACACGGAAACCAACGGTTGTGAAACGCAGTCGCTACCCCTCGGTACGCCGATCTACTCCGGCGACCTCGCGGAAGGCGGCGTGCAGAACGGCACGCAGATAGGCACCCTCGCCTACAACTCGTGGATCGCGATGCGAGAAGCGCACGAGACCGATCCGAGCACGTGCGCCTACAACGACCTCGCCCTGATCAAGATCCTGCCCTCGCAGACTGCGAACGTCAACCCCACGGTTCCGTTCTGGGGCGGGCCCGACGGGCTGGCGCCGGCAGCCGCTAGCGCCGGTGAACACGTCTACGGCTACGGCAACTCGATCCTGCGCCTCGGCGTTAGCGAGCTGAGCCCGAAAACCGGCCTCAGCATCGGCGAAGCCGAAGGCAGTGAAGGCTGGAGCGAGCAGGTGCTTACTGCGACACCAGGCGTTCCGGGGGACTCGGGCAGCGCCTTCCTGGGCGCCGGTGGTCAGGCGCTCGGCGTGCTCACCACGGTCGAGCTCGCGCCGGTGCCGGCGAGCAACGGCGTCGGAACGCTCGCCAAGGAGCTCGCGTACGCCAACTCGGTCGCCGGGCTTGACCTCCACGTCGTCGACGGGACCGCGCCATTCAGCTCGCTCCCGCTCACGGCGGCGGCCGGCTGAGCCTGGAAGGCGTCGCGCGCCGGCAAGGAAGGTTTGGCTAGTGGCCCGCCCGCGGGTTGGGACGCGCCGCGAGGATCGCGATGTCGTCGCGCGCCTGCTCCTCCGGTCCCGCCAGCTGCAGCAGCGAATCGACAACCCCGCGCGCGCTCTCGGGCGCCGACCGCGTCAGCTGATCGCGCAGGCGCTCCGACGTCAAGATGAGCTGCGGCGCGTGGGCCTCGAGCAGGCCGTCGGTGTAGAGCGCGAGCGTGTCGCGCGCGTGCAGGGCGGTCGTGACGTCCTCGATCACCGGGTCGGGGAAGACACCCAGTAGCGCTCCCCGGGCTCCGTGCTCCTCGATCGCTCCGCCGGCGCGCGCGATCAGGGCGGCGGGGTGGCCGGCCGTTGCGATCGTGGCAGCCGCCTGCTGCCCGTCGAAGCGCAGTCGCACGAGGATGGCGGTCGCAAAGCGCCCCTCGAAATCCTGCTCGAGCATCGCCCGGTTGACCGCGAGCAGCACGCTCGCCGGACCCATCCCCTCGCGCGCATAGGCGATCGTCGTGTGCCGCAGGAAACCCGTCAGCGCCGCCGCCTCCGCCCCCTTGCCACACACGTCTCCCACGACCAGCCAGCAGCAGTCGCCATCGTCGAGCACGTCGTAAAAGTCCCCACCCACCTCGTTGCCGGCACCCGCCGGGCGAAAGCAGCTGGCCAGCTCCAGGCCCGCGACGACCGGCAGCGCCGCGGGGATCAGGCTGCGCTGCAGGGTGCGGGCGACGTGGGCACGTTCGGCATACAGGCGAGCGTTGTCGAACGCCATCGCAGCGCGCCCGGCGAGGTCTGCGAGCACAGCCAAGTCCTCGCGCGCGTAGTGGGCGTTCACACCGAGGTGCAGGAACGACACGACGCCGTGCGTGCGTCCGCGGGCGACCATCGGGAACACCGCGGCCGATCTGTACCCGGCGTGACGTATGAAGCTGCGGTGCTCCTCGCTCTGGGCCATGTCGTCGAGCAGCGACGGATCGGTGAGGTCCGGGAACACCATCGGACCACCCCGGCGCAGCACCTGGGCGACCGGATGGTTTCCCGCGAGGTCCAGCGGACGCTCCCGGCGCAGGCGCTCGACGCTCTCCGCGATCGCGGGGTCGCTCGCCGCGGCGACGCTTTCGCCGATCGATCCGCGGCCTGTGAGCAGGTCGATCACGCACAGCTCGGCCAGCTCGGGCACGGCGGTGGCGGCGATTTTGCGAAGCGTTTCCTGGGGATCGAGCGACGTGTCGAGCCTGGCGCTGGCGTCGATCAGAAACTGCAGGCTGCGCCGCTGCGCACGCATGCGCTCGAAGCCCACATGGATCACCATGCCGGCGAGCAGCGCGAGCACGACACCGACGCACGCGATGGCCCCGAACGTCTCCGGCGCCCCCTTGTACGCCAGCGGCGCGAGGAACGCCACGAGCACGGCCACCGAGACGATCAAGAGCCGGCGCCGGGGCTGAAACGCCGCTGCGTGACCGAGCGCGAAGAAGTAGATCAGCGCGAACGGGCTGCTGGCGCCGCCGGTCGCGCCGCACAGCACGGCGATCAGCACGACGCCCCAAAGGTCGGCGAAGAAAGCCAGGGTCAGGCCAGCCCGCCTGCGCAGCACCGCCAGCCACAGCGCCGCGGCCGTGAGCACCGCCGTCGTGGCGACGGCGAACACGGCTCCGGGAGCTTCGACGCTCGGCAGCAGCAGCGACGTCGCAGTAAGCGCGGCGCCCGTCAGGTATAGCGCCGCTGCGATGGCGACCGCCACGCGGGCTTCGCGCCTAGCCGCGGCCTCGCCGCGGCCGAGTGAGCGCACGTGGGTGAGCGGCCGCGCCGTCTCGCGCCTGTGCCCCTCCGCGGGGCGCCATCGATCTCTGATCCCGACAAGCATTCCGGCCCCTTGCGACATCGTAGGTGCACGGGGCGCCCGCGTCCGAGCAACCGCGCGCGCGCCGTCCCGCAGTCCGCTGGCCCGCTCAGGTCTCCGCCGCCGAGGCGGGCTGGATCGTGGGGATCCGCATGCTCAGCAGCGCCGCGAGCACGGCGATCACGGCCAGTGCCGCCAGTGCCGAGCGCAGAGCGGCGATTCGCGCCGTCGCATTCTCTTCCACGATCGCGTCAGCGGTCTCGGGCGCGACACCGGCGGCGTCCAGGCCGGACTTCAGGTCGGCGTCGGACACGAACGGTACGCCCGCGGCCATCTGCACCGTGGCCTCGGACTTGACGTGGCTGGGGATCGCGGTGTTGTCCTCTATCCCGGCCGCGAGCGAGGCCGTGAGGCTCGCAATCAGAACCGCGCCGGCGAGCGCCGTGCCGATCGACGCGCCGAGGTTCGTTAGCGCGTTCTGGAGGCCGCCCACCTCGGCGCTGTGCGTGTCGGGTACCGAGGAGACGGTGACGCTCCCGAGCTGGGAGGACAGCGCGCCGACGCCCAGGCCCGCGAGCAGCATCGGCCATGTCACGATCTCGGCGCCTGCGCCCGCCTCCAGGGCGCCGATCATCACGAGGATCCCCGCGAGCAGCGCGAGGAATCCGAGCCGCACCACCAGCCGTGGCGACGCACGCGGAAAGGCCTTTGGTATGCCGGCCGCCGCCAGCAGGAGCGTCACCGACAGCGGCAGCAGCCGGACCCCCGTCTGGACCGCCGACAGTCCCAGTGCGACCGATAGGAACAGCGGGATCGAGAAGAACAACCCGGCCTGGAGCAGGTACTGGAAGAAGAACGAGGTCAGGCCCGCACGCAGCGTCGCGTTGCGCAGCAGCGAGAGGTCCACGAGCGGCTCGCGTCCGCGGGCGAGCACCCTGCTCTCCCAGGCTGCGAACCCGACCAGGACGACCCCGCCACCGAGCATCAAAAATATCGACGGCGACAGTCCCAGCCAGCTCGGTGCGCCCGGCTTTGGCTGCACGAACCCCCATGCCCCGGCGCGCAGAATCCCGAACACGATCAGCCCGAGGCCGAGCGCCGACAGGCCCGTACCCGGGAGATCGAGCGCAGTGCGCCGCGGCGGCGCCGTATCAGCTATGCGCCGGGTCAGCGCGAGGATCCCGAGCACGATCAGCACCTCCCCCGCGAACACCAGCCGCCAGGATAGGTAGGTGGTGAACAGCCCGCCGATCAGCGGACCCGCCGCGACGGCGATCGCGCCCGCCGAGGCTACGAGGCCATATGCGCGCGGGCGCTGCGCGGGCGAGAAGTTCGAGGCGACGAGCGCCACGATCGCGGGCAGGATCAGCGCCGCGCCGACGCCCTCGAGCAGCGACCAGCCGACCAGCAGCACCGGCAGGCTCGACGAGATGGCGGTCACGAACGAGCCGCAGCCGTAGATGACGCAGCCCACAGCGAAGGCGCGCTTGCGCCCGTAGATCTCGCCGAGCTTCCCCCCCGTGATCATCAGCGACGCCATCACGAGCGTGTAGAGGGTGATCGCCGTCTGGATCCCCGTGACGGTCGTTCCCACGTCCTTGGCCACCGTCGCGATCGACACGTTCATGACCGAGCTGTCGAGGATCATCAAGAACTGCCCGGCGGCGAGCGTCGGTAGAACCACCCCAGCGGCAGCTCTGGTAGCACCCGGCGAGCTGCCCTCCATGGCGGCCAACGTACCAGTACGCGCGGGCGCCCCCCGCGCGCTACACCACGCACACTGACCGGCGGAGGCATCTCGTCCTCCGCCGGCTCATCGAGCGGAACGTCGCGTGACCGGCTCGCTGCACCCCGCTACCTTTCGCCGGTGCGCGTGGCGACGTGGAACGTGAACTCGATCAAGCAGCGCGTGGTGCGCCTGCTGCCCTGGCTCGACGAGCGCCAGCCGGACGTCGTCTGCCTGCAGGAGACCAAGCTCTCCGACGAAGCCTTCGAGCAGCTGCTGGGCGATGCGCTCACCGCGCGCGGGTATGAGCTCGCGCTGCACGGAGAAGCGCAGTGGAACGGGGTGGCCATCCTCTCGCGCGGCGGGCTTCGGGACGTCGCCGCGGGGCTTGCCGGCGTGCCCGGCTTCCCGCACCGCGAGGCACGCGCCCTGTCGGCGACGTGCGGCGACATCCGCGTGCACTGCGTCTACGTCCCCAACGGCCGTGTGCCCGGCTCCGAGCACTACGCCTATAAGCTCGCCTGGCTGGCCGCGCTGCGCGAGCTCCTCCTCGCCGACCGCGAGCCGAGGCTCGTGTGCGGAGACATGAACATCGCGCCGGCCGACGACGACGTATTCGATCCGGCCGCATACCTGGGTCACACCCACGTCACGCCGCCCGAGCGCGCCGCGCTCGCCGCGCTGCTCGACACCGGGCTGCGCGACGTCGTGCGCGACCGCTGGCCGGGTGAGCGGGTGTTCACCTACTGGGACTACCGCGCGGGCATGTTCCACCAGGACCTCGGCATGCGCATCGACCTCGTGCTCGCCAGCGACTCGGTCGCCGGGCGGGTGCGCGCCGCATGGGTCGATCGGCAGGCGCGCAAGGGCAGCAAACCGAGCGATCACGCCCCCGTGATCGTCGACCTCGACGAGGCGCCCGACGGCGACATCGGGCCGGTAGTGCCGCCGCCATCCGCGCCGGCCGCGCGCCGTCGCTCGCCGACGTTGCCCCAGTCGCGCTGACTGGCAAGTGGCGCGCAGCGATCCGCGGCGTCGCCGGCGTGGCGCGCCGGGTGCGCGGGTAGGCGAGCGATGCCTCCGCCGGCTGCAGTAGCGTCTGGGTGATCGAGCGCTAGGAGATCATCATGGAGCACGTCGAGGGGAAGTTCGCGGGGGCCGGGGGGCTCGAGATCTTCTGGCAGGGGTGGCGCGAGCAGGAGCAGCCACGCGCGACGATCGTCATCTCCCACGGCGCAGGCGAGCACAGCGGGCGCTACGAGCGCGTCGCGGAGCACCTCGTCGCGCAAGGCTATGCGGTGTATGCCGTCGACCACCGCGGCCACGGCCGCTCCGCCGGGCGACGCGCGCTCGTCGATCGCATCGACAACGCCGCGTCCGACCTTGACCAGCTCGTCGAGCTCGCGCGGCGCGAGCACCCGGGCGCGCCCGTGTTCATGCTCGGCCACAGCCTCGGCGCCACGATCGCGCTGTGCTACGCGCTGCGCCACCAGGACAAGCTCGCCGGCCTGATCCTGTCGGGTCCGGTCGCCGTCGTCGAGCTTCCGCCCGCACCGCAGCGCGCCATCGCGCGAGCGCTCTCGGCGATCGCGCCCTGGCTGCCCGTGCTCGCGCTCGACCCCGCGACCGTCAGCCGCGACCAGCGCGAGGTGGAGGCCTACCGCAGCGACCCGCTCGTGCACCACGCAAAGCTGCCCGTGCGCACGGTCACCGAGATCGCCGCCGCGACCGAAGGCTTCCCCGCGCAGGTGCCCGCGCTCACGCTGCCGCTGCTGCTCGTGCACGGCTCAGACGACCGCCTGGCTCCGGTGCAGGGCAGCAGGATGGTGCACGAGCGCGCGGGCTCGCAGGACAAGACGCTCCACGTCTACGACGGCCTCTACCACGAGGTGCTCAATGAGCTTCCCGACGACCGTGCGCGTGTGCTCGCCGACATCGACGCGTGGCTGAGCGCTCACGTCAAAGCGCAGGCCACTCGCCGGTGACGCGTCGACTCGCCTCGCCGAAGGCTCGCGGACGCGTTGCCGCGCGCCCGCGTGCGCGCTTGCCCGCGGCGTGGCTGGTCGCCCTCGCGCTCCTGTCGATGTGTGCGCCGGCGGGCGCGCTCGCGGCGACCGGGCAACGCGGGAATCGGCGCGTGGACGCGCAGCACGCCGCCCCGTGCGAAGGCAGCGCCCGGCGCGTGCGCGCACGCCACGTGCGGATCTCGTTCACCTGCGACGAAGATGTGACCTGGTTTGAGATTTCGGCCAACCGCACGCTGCACGGCTTCGAAGAACCCGAGTCGGCGTTCGGCTGCGAACGCGCGAGCGCGCGCTCGTTTCGCTGTCAGGACATCCACTCGGGCGCCGCTCCTGAAGGCGGCGGCATCGCCACGGTCGACGAGCCGCTATGCGCACACGGCGCGCGACTGACGCTGCGCGTCACGCCGGCGTTCGACTTCGAACAGCCGACTGGCTTCGCCTTCAGGCTGAGAGGGCCATGCTGAGCGGGTGCGCCGCTGGGTCGCCCTGAGCGTCCGCGTTCGGCGCTCAGACGGCTTGCGGCGAGGGCGCGAAGCCCGCGAGCAGCCGCCGCGCGGTGGCCTGAAAGCGCCGCAGGTCTCCGTAGGGGCGTGCGACCAGCATCGCACCCTCCAGTCCGTCGATGAGCATGCGCGCGTTTTCGCGCGCGCTCCCGGAGAAGCGCAGGCTCCCGTCCGCGCGACCCCGCTCGAGCACACGCGTGAGCCAGGCCTCGTTCATGTCGAAGAAGGCGACAACCGCTTCGCCGATCTGCGCCGGCAAGGTCTCGTGCTCGGCCGCGAGCATCCCGCACAGGCACATCCGCCGGCCGCGCAGCACGTCGGCGTACAGGCTCGCATAGGCTCTGAGCCTGGCGGCGGCTCCGTCCGTCGCATCGCCGATACCGCCGAGCAGCTGCGCGAAGCGATACGCGTAGCGGTCGATCAGCGCCTGCCCGAGCTCGGCCTTGCTGGCGAAGTGGTAGTGCAGGCTGGCCTTGGTCACGTCCAGCTCAGCGGCTATGTCGGCGTAGCTGAAGGCGTTGAACCCGCGCACCTGGATCAGCGCTTCGGCAACGTCGAGGATCCGTGCTGCGGTGTCGCCGTCGCCCGCGGCGGCTCTCCGGCCCTGGTCGGGCGCCGCGGGGGCGCGTCGAGGCGTCGCTGTGGCCATCGGGCCATTTTGGCAGATCGTCCTTGACAATCTACCTACTAGTAGATAGGTTGGCGGGCGATGGGAGAGGTGGCCGGTCAGCGCGAGAGCTACGCCATCGTGCGCGACGAGGACCTGGAGCGCACGGGCAGCTGGCGCCTTGTGCGGCGCTCACTCGATTGCCGCGCGCTGGGCGCGAACCTCGTCGAGCTGGCACCCGGCGAGTCGATCCCCGAGCACGACGAGACCGAGCGCGATCAGGAGGAGCTCTTCTTCGTCGTGTCGGGAGCGCCCGCGCTCGTGATCGACGGCGACGAGCACCCAGTGCCGTCGGGCACGTTCGCCCGGCTGGACCCCGCCCACCGGCGCACGCTGCGAAACCATGGCTCCGAGCCGGCGTCGGTGCTGATCGTGTCGGCGCCGACGACGAGCGGCTTCGAGCCGATGGAGTGGGCGTGAGCACCGCGCCGCCGCGCA
>Ga0187783_10001356_pt1 | contig 17994 bp, 20 predicted proteins | sample 1015_SJ02_MP02_2_FD_132471 | JGI IMG/M metagenome (GOLD analysis project Ga0187783, IMG submission 132471) | Tropical peat soil microbial communities from peatlands in Department of Meta, Colombia - 1015_SJ02_MP02_20_MG | ecosystem: Environmental > Terrestrial > Soil > Wetlands > Peat | place...
CAGTATCTGTACCTGGACAAGACGATCCCGTTCGCGATCGACGGCACGGCCGGACGCGCCTCGCCGGTGGAGATGCTCGACGTGCTGTACAGCCAGCAGGGCCTGATGAACGTCGACGGCAAGACGGCCACCACGTCGGCGGCGGTGTCCTCGGCGCTGTCGCAGGTCCTGACCGTCCCGATCAACTCCCCCGACTACGCGAGCGCCCTGCAGAACGCCGTGCTCACGATCGTGCAGGACGATCCCATCCACATCTGGCTGTACACCAACCCGCGCATCTTCGCCTACAGCCCCTCGGTCACCGGCATCCCCTACGACCTGGTGCAGCAGCGCTGGGAAGGCGTCCGGGTGGCGGGCTGACCTGATCCGATGACCGTCATCAGCCTGACCCGCGGAGGCACCGCGGGCGCAGCCGGGGCCTCTCCGCCCCGGCTGCGCCGTGGCAGGGCCGCCCTGGCCCGGATCGGCGGCGGGCTCGCCGTCCTGGTGCCGATCGTGTTCCTCGCCTCGTTCATCACCTACAGCATGGGGGCGCTGTCGAACAGCAATCCCGCGGCCACGATCCTGGGCCAGGACGCGGCCACCCCGGCCACCGTGGCCCGCCTCGACAAGTACCTGGGCCTGGACCACCCGCTGATCGTGCAGTACTGGAACTGGCTGGTCCAGGCGGTCCACGGCAACCTCGGCCGGTCGTACTTCACCCAGATCCCGGTCTCACAGAGCATCAGCCAGCGCCTGCCCGTCGACCTGTCGATCGCGATTCTTGCGGTCATCCTCGCGGTCATCATCGGCGGGACGGCCGGGACGGTGGCCGCCATCCGCCGGGGCGGCTGGTTCGACCGCGGGGTCACCGTGGTGTGCTCGGCGGTGTCGACGCTGCCTGCCTTCGTCGTCGGCATCATCCTGGTGGTCCTGTTCGCCGTGTCCGTGCACGCGTTCCCGGCCAACGGCTACGTCGGGCCCACCACCGGCGTCGGCCCGTGGCTCAGCCACATCTTCCTGCCGAGCCTGGCCCTGGCCCTGCAGGTATCGGCGGACATCGCCCGGCAGCTACGCACCTCCCTTGTGCGCGTGCTCGAGCAGAACTACATCGTCGGCGCCAGGGTCCGGGGGCTGTCCTACCGGCGCGTCCTGGTCCGCCACGCGCTGCGCAACGCGACCGGGCCGGCGCTGGTCATCCTGGCCTACGACTTCCCCCAGATGCTGGCCGGCGCGGTTGCGGCCGAGGCCGTGTTCTCCCTGCCCGGGCTCGGGCAGCTGCTGCTGGAGAGCGCCGAGACCAGGGACATCCCGGTGGTGCAGGGGGTAGTTCTTGTGATCAGCACCTTCGTCATCGTCGTCAACCTGGTGGTCAACACCATCCTGAACTGGCTGTACCGGACCGATGATGGAGTGAGCACATGAGCGGCCGACGTCGGCTGATCGGACCGGGGTCGGTGCTGCGGCTGCCGTCGGCCAGGATCGCGATCGGCATCCTGGCCGTGATCGCGTTCCTGGCCGCGTTCGGCTCGACGCTGGCGCCGCAGAACCCGCTGGCCATCAACGCCAACGCGCTGTTCCAGGGCCCGAGCGCGCATCACCTGCTCGGCACCGACTACCTCGGCCGGGACGTGCTCAGCCGGCTAATGGCCGGTACCCGCCTGTCGGTGCTCACCGCCGTCGAGGCGGTCGGGATCGGCCTGGTCCTCGGCGCGATTCCCGGCATCGCCACCGTGTTCATGGGCCGGCTGTTCGACTTCACCGCCAACCGGGTCAGCGACGCGCTGATGACCTTTCCCTCCATCTTCTTCGTCGTCGCGGTCGTCGCCGCGCTCGGCAACGGGCTGCAGCAGGCGATGATCCCGGTGGGGATCCTGATCGCCCCGGTCTTCTTCCGGGTGACGCGGGCGGCCACGCTGGAGCATGCCCGCGCCCAGTACGTGGAGGCCGCCGAGCTACTCGGCGCCTCGAAGCTGCACGTCATCCGCGTGCACGTGCTGCGGAAGGTGCTGCCGAACATCGCGGTGACGACGGCGACGGCGACCGCGGGGGCGCTGCTGTCGGTGACGTTCCTGACCTTCCTCGGCCTCGGCGTGCAGCCGCCCACGCCCACCTGGGGCGGCGTCCTTTCCTCCGATCTCGACTACCTTTCCCAGGCGCCGTGGGCGCCGTTCATCCCGGGGCTGCTGATCGCTGTCACCGTCGGCGCGCTGAATGCCCTGGCCGACGCATTCCGCGACCGCAGCAGCGCGGGGACGCTGGTCCTTCCGCCGCTCATCCACATCGACCCGAGCCTGGAGCGTGCCGATGGCGATCGACAATCGCAACCCGCTGCCTGACCTCGTCGGCGCCGCGCGTTATGAGGGGGGCGCCGACGACGTACTTTGCCTGGATGACCTGCACGTCAGCGTGCACAACGGGGCAGCCACCGCGGTGCGCGGCGTGTCGCTGCGGGTCCGGCCGGGGGAGATCGTCGGGCTGGTCGGCGAGTCCGGCAGCGGCAAGACACTGACCTGCCGGGCCGTGCTTGGCGTGCTGCCGCCCGGATGCGCGGTCGAGCGCGGCACGGTGTCCTTCGGCGGGGTCGACGTGACCTCGCTCTCGCGGCGCAACTGGGAGCGCCTGCACGGTAGCCATATGGGCGCGGTGTTCCAGGACCCGGCGTCCTACCTGAACCCGGTGCTGACCGTCGGATCCCAGCTCACCGAGGTGCTGCGGGTCAAGCTTGGCCTCGGCCGGCGCGCCGCGCACCGCCACGCGCTCGAGCTGTTCGAGGCGGTCGGCCTGCACCAGCCGGAACGGGTCTTCCACCAGATCCCGCCCGAGCTGTCGGGCGGCATGCTGCAGCGGGTGATGATCGCCATCGCCATCTCGTGCGACCCGCAGCTGCTCGTGGCCGACGAGCCGACGACCGCGCTCGACGTCACCATCCAGGCCGAGGTCCTCGAGCTGCTGCGGGACCTGCGCGACCAGCGGGGTCTTGCCGTGCTGTTCGTGTCCCACGACCTGGCCGTGATCACGCAGCTGTGCGACCGCATCGTGGTGTTCTACGCCGGGGAGATCGTGGAGTCCGGGCCGGCCGGGGAAATCACGGAGCGGCCGCGGCATCCTTACACCCAGGCGCTGCTGCGGGTCGCCTCGGTCGGCGACTTTCGGCGGCGCGAGCTCGAGGTCATCGCCGGGCAGCCGCCGCGGGTGGGCGAGGACATCACGGGCTGCCGGTTCGCGGCGCGCTGCCCGGTCGCCATCCCGGAATGCGGGGCAGGCCCGGTCCGTTCCGTGCAGGTCGGTGACCAGCATCAGGTGCGGTGCGTGCACGCAGCCAAAACGGTCGTGACATGATGACCGGCGCCGCGGTAGACGCGGCCGACGCGCCGCCGCTGCTCGCGGTCGAGTCGGTCGACGTGACGCTCGGCCGAGGTTGGCGGGCCAACCAGGTCCTGTCCGACGTCGACCTGGACGTCTGGTCCGGCGAGATCGTCGGGCTGGTCGGCGAGACCGGCTCGGGGAAGACGACGCTCGCACGCACCGTGGTCGGGCTGGTGAACCCCAGGCGGGGCAGGGTCGTCTTCGAAGGCCAGCCCATCTCGACCCTGCGGCGGAGGGCCCGGCGGGCGCAGCGGCGCCGGGGTGACCTTCAGCTCGTGTTCCAGGACCCGCTCCGCTCGCTCGACCCGGACATGACCGTCGCCGAGATCGTCGCCGAGGGGCTGCGGGTCCGCGGCGAGACCAACCGCGGCGAGATACGGCGGCGGGTGACCGGCGCCCTGGACAAGGTCGGCCTGGACGCCACCGTGCTTGAGCGCACGCCCGGCCAGATCTCCGGCGGCCAGCGCCAGCGGGCGTCGATCGCCCGGGCGCTGGCCGTCGAGCCCCGGCTGCTGATCTGCGACGAGCCGGTGAGCGCCCTGGACGCCAGCACCCGTAACTACGTCCTGCGCCTGCTGGACGAGCTGCGGACATCGCTTGGGCTTGCGATCGTGATCATCTCCCACGACCTCAGCTCGCTGGCGGGCATCGCCGACCGGATCGTGGTGCTGTACCGGGGCAGGATCATCGAGGACGGGCCCGTCGACCGGGTGTTCGCGACACCGCGGCACCCGTACACGGCGCTGCTCATGGCATCGGCGCCGAGCGTCCGGCACGACCGGCCGTTTTCCCCGCACGAGCTACGGCGCACCGGCTGGGACCCGGTGCCGCCGACCGGACCTGGCGCCTGCGTGTTCGCGGCCCGCTGCCCGTTCGCCGCGGAGGCCTGCGCGGCCCAGCCGCCGCTGACCGCGGTCGGCGAGCGGTGGAGCGTCGCCTGCCACCGCCACGACGAGTGGGCCGCCCTGGCCCAGTCGCGTAACCGTCAGAAAGGATGATCCATGCCCGTCGAGTTCATCGGCATGATCAGCACCCGGGACCAGTCCGAGACCCGCGGCTCCCGCGGGCCGGTCGTCGATCGCGACTACGTGCGGCGCTTCGCCCGGGCTCACGAGGACGCCGGATTCGACCGGGTGCTCATCGGCTACAGCTCATCCCAGCCCGAGGGGACCCAGGTCGCCGCCTACGCCGCGGCCCAGACCGACCGGCTGAGCTTCCTGGTGGCCCACCGCCCCGGGTTTGTCGCGCCGACGCTCGCGGCCCGCACGTTCGCGACCCTCGACCAGTTCGCCGGCGGGCGGATCGCGGTCCACATCATCACCGGCGGTAGCGACGGCGAGCAGCGCCGGGACGGCGATCACCTGTCCAAAGACGAGCGCTACGACCGCACCGACGAGTACCTCGACATCCTCAAGCTGGCGTGGACGTCGGACGGGCCGTTCGGCTACCAGGGCCGGTACTACCAGGTCGAGGACTCCTACGCCGACGTCCGCTCGCCGCAGCGGCCGCGGATCCCGCTGTACTTCGGCGGCTCGTCGGACGCGGCGTACCGGGTCGGCGGCAAGCAGGCCGACGTCTACGCGCTGTGGGGCGAGCCGCTGGCCGAGACCGCCGAGCAGATCGCCTCGGTGCGTGCCGCCGCCGCAGCGGCCGGCCGTGCCTCGGCCCCGGGGATCAGCGTTTCGTTCCGTCCGATTCTGGGCCCGACCGAAGAACTGGCCTGGGACAGGGCACAGCGGATCCTGGCCACGACGCAGGCCAACATCGAGGAATTCCGCGGCCAGTGGCGGCGGCCGGCCGGCGGGCTCGGCGGCGCGCATCCGCAGAACCGGGGCTCGCAGCGGCTGCTGGCCGTGGCGGCCAGGGGCGAGCTTCACGACCGCGCGCTCTGGACACCGCTGGCCGCTGCCACCGGCGCCGCCGGGAACTCCACCGCGCTGGTCGGGACGCCGGAGACCGTAGCCCAGGCCCTGCTCGACTACGTGGACATCGGGGTGACCACCGTGCTCATCCGGGGCTATGACCCCTACGACGACGCCATCGACTACGGCCGGCACCTGCTGCCGCTTGTCCGCGATGAGGTCAGCCGGCGTGACCGGCAGCGGCCGCTCGCGGCGGCTCCCCCGGCTCCCCCGGCTCCTGCCGCCGCCGCGGCCGAATGAGGGAGGACAAACATGACGAACCGACGGCAGCTCAAGCTCGGCGCCGTGACCATGGGGGCCGGCGGGCCCGGCCACCACTACCTGTGGCTGGACCCGGAGATCCCCGGCGACGCCAGCGTGAACATCAAGTGGTACATCGAGCAGGCCCGGCTGGCCGAGGCGGCCAAGTTCGACCTGATCTTCATCGTCGACAGCCAGTTCATCACCGCCGATTCCCCGCCGCACTACCTGAACCGGCTCGAGCCGATGACGCTGCTGGCCGCCCTGGCCGTGAGCACCACGCACCTCGGCCTGGTGGCCACGATGACGACCTCATACAACGACCCGTTCAACCTCGCGCGGCGGCTGGCGTCGCTGGAGCTCATCAGCGGCGGGCGGTCCGGATGGAACGTCGTGACCAGCGGCGACGCGGGCGCGGCGGCCAACTTCAGCCGCGAGGAGCACTACGACTACGACACCCGCTACGCCCGGGGCCTCGAGTTCGTGCGGGTGGCGCAGGGCCTGTGGGACTCCTACGAGCAGGACGCGTTCCCTCGCGACCGGCAGGCCCGCAGGTTCCTTGACCCCACCCGTCAGCACGCGCTGCACCACAAGGGCGAGCATTTCACGGTCGCGGGCCCGCTCAACATCTCGCGCTCCCCGCAGGGACAGCCGGTCATCTTCCAGGCCGGCGACTCCGAGCAGGGCCGTGACCTGGGCGCCACCATCGGCGAGGGGATCTTCACCCACGCCCCGTCGATCGAGGCGGGACAGGCCTTCTACCGCGAGATCAAGTCCCGGGCCGCGGCCAAGGGCCGCGACCGCGACCACATCATCGTGATGCCGGGCATCACCGTGTTCGTCGGCGACACCGACGAGCAGGCCCGTGAGATCGAACGCGAGCTGCAGCTGGCCGACCAGGACTTCGACCGCTCGCTGGCCGAGCTGGGCCGCCCGTTCGCCTGGCACGACTTCCGGCAGTACGACCTGGACGCGCCGTTCCCCGACGTCCTGCACGCCGCCGAGCGGGGCTTCCGCACCCAGGCGGAGAAGATCGTCAAGCTGGCCCGGGACAGGAACTTCACGCTGCGCCAGACCGTGGAGTTCCTTTCCGCGCCGAAACCGACCCCGTTCGTCGGCTCGCCCCAGACGGTGGCGGACATCCTGCAGCGGTGGCTCGACGAGCGGGCCCTGGACGGCGCCAACATCCACATCGGGCACCCGGCGCAGTTCCGGCGGTTCCTCGACGAGGTGGTGCCGATCCTGCGTGAGCGCGGCGTCTTCCGCGCCGAGTACGAGTCAGGCACGCTGCGCGGGAACCTGGGCATCCCGGTCCCGGAGAACCGCTATACGGCGACCCGCCTGGCCGCCGAACGCGAGCCGGCCGGGGTGAGCTGACGCCGGGGTGAACTGACGCCGGGGTGAACTGACGCCAGGGTGAACTGACGCCTGGGTCAGCTGATGCCGGGGCCGAGGCGCGGCGGGATCATCGACGTCAGCGTGTCCATCGTGGCGGGATTGGCGACGCTGCGCCAGTCTGGGGTCAGCAGGCCCCAGGTTTCGGGGTCGCCCCAGTTGGAGCGGTGCCGGCCGGCCACCGGAATGGTGCCCTTGGGCTGTGTCGGGTTCAGCGCCCACCAGCACCAGTCCACGTCCTCCTCGGTGAGCCAGGCGTGGAAGTTGTACCACCAGGGTGACGGGGAGCTGGCCAGCGACCTGGTGTCGTGACCGAACTCGCCGATCCACAGCGGGGCGATCTGCTCGGCCAGCACGTATCCGCCGGCGCGGCGCATCTGGTCGAAGTACGCCTGCCGGGACTGGCCGTCGGGGTGGAACCACGCGTAGTCGTGCATGCTGTAGACGACCTTGCCCGGGCGTTCCAGCTGCACCGGATGGCTGGCCACGCCGGTCAGGTCGGCCGCGTAGCCCAGGCCCTCGCAGATGATCAGCACGTCCGGGTCGATCTCGTGGATGAGGTTGCCCACCGTCGTGTACATGGCAGCGAAGTCGGTCTTGTGCCTGCTCCCCCAGGTCGGCGTGCGCACGAACCAGCCCACCGTGGTCCGCCTCGGCTCGTTCATGATGTCCATGGCGGCCACGAGGGGGTTCGGCCGGTACCTGGCCGCGATGTCCTGCCAGGCGGCGAAGAACGTGTCGGCGGGCCAGCGGTGGTTGTACCACAGGCCGTTGCCGTCGTCCTCGGAGCAGCACCAGCCGGCATCGAGGATGTGGCAGTTCGGTACGACGATGAGGCCCTCGGCGGTCAGCGCCTCGACGCAGGCGTCGTAGACCTGGATCGGCGTCGCCCCGGCCAGGTCGGGATTGGCGGCCAGGCACTCATCGGGGACCGGCTTGGTCTGCTGTGTCATCCACAAGCTGAACGGGAGTCGCACACTGTTGAACCCCTGCCCGGCGATCAGCCGGGCCAGCGCGCGGCGGTCCGTCCGCTCAAGCCCCGGCGCCACGCCGAGGTCCTCATGGGCGCCGTACCAGTTCACCCCGGCCAGGCGGACGCGATTCCCGTGTGCGTCCACGACGAACCGGCCGCTGACCGACAGCGGCGTGGCGATCTGGGGACCGGTCACATCCTGGCCCGCGCGGGCGCTCCGGGCATAGCTCGGAGTGTACGGTGGCCCTCGGAGGTGGTCCGCGTGCGGGACTCCTTGGGCGAAGCGTGCGAGGCGGTCCAGGCGGCTGCGGCGGGGAAGAGCAAGGCGGAAATCCGCCGGATGCTGATAGCAGAAATCCGGGCCCGGGAGGCTCCTAGCCTCCCGCCGGCGCTTCTCGATGTCGCCGTGGAGAAGATCGCCGCCGGGACCTACGTTCGCGGCGAGCCGCTGGTCTCAGTGCGCTGCTCCGGGCTGCTACAAATGCCGTTCATAGGGAAGGCCATCGGTCGCTTTCTCGAGCCGGCGCTGGAGGCACTGAAGCAGCACGTCTCGGAGGAGGGGATAGCGCATAGCGTGATGTGGGTGACGGAGGGCCTCGCCGACTCGTGGCCGATGGGGGCATGGAGTTGCCCGCACCCGCCGGGCCGTGGCTTCTATGCCACGGCGGCCGAGGAGGCGCCGCCTCCGGCCCGGCTGATTCCCGACCCGGATCTCCGGGAACGCACGCCGGAACTGTTCACGCCGCTACCGCCCCCGCCCAAGCTGCCTGACTCGGCGCCTCTCGGGCCCGAGATGGTCTTCGTCTGGCTGGAGGAGAGCGGCGGCACGGTCGCCGTCTGCCACCGGCCCGGTCGCCTCGGCGTCGTGAATGCCGAGGACGCGGAGGCGTACCTGCCGCTCGTGCGCGCTGCGCACGAGCAGGACAAGGTGGTGGCCGCGATGGCCGACATCAGCCTCACCGCGCGCGACTTCCTGCCCGCGACCGTCCGCGTCATCCCGGACCGTTATCCGGCGCCGGACACCCACTGATTCAGGGTTCCGAGCGGGGTGCGTGGGCCACAAGCCCCGTCTATCGGGGCCGAGGGGCCACGAGCCCCGAACGCCGGTCGCGCGCCCGCGCCTTACCCACGGGCGGGCGCCTCACGGGACGCTCACGCACCAGAGGGACGCTCACGCACCAGAGGATTCAGCGCGGGCGGCGCCCAGGGCGTGACGGGGGCACGCGCCACGGGCCGTTCGGCCAAGAAGGCGCGAAGGGGATACGGCGGCCAGCTGGCCTTGCCTACCAGACCTGACGGGCTACCTCCGCGACCAGTTCGAGCTTGCGCTCCTGGGTTTCCTCGGTGATGAGGTTGGCGCCGATGGAGACCGGCGAGAAGCCGCACTGGGTGGACAGCGCGAGGCGCTCGCGGTCGACGTAGCGGGCAGCCTCGTCGATGCGGGCGATGAGCTTGTCGACCGGCTCGATGTCGGGGAGTTTGCTCGACACCAGGCCGAGCACGACCACCTTGTCGTCGGGAACACTGGCCAGCGGCTCGAAGGAGCCCGACCGCTCGTCGTCGTACTCGAGCAGGAACACGTCGAAGTTGGACCCGCGGGCGAACACCTTCTCTGCCGTGTACTCGTAGCCCCCGGTCGCGATCCACTTGCTCTGGTAGTTGCCCTTGCAGATGTGCAGGCCGAACGTTACTCCGGGCACGTCGGCGACCGAGTTGATGATGTCCATGCCGTCGGTGAGCGTGCGCTCGGTGGGCATGCCCAGGCTCTCGCGCAGTTCGCGGTTCTCCGGGTCGACGAGCGTGCCCAGGTCGGGTGAGTCGATCTGGATGTAGGTGCAGCCGAGCCTGGCCAGTTCCTTGGCCTCGGCGCGGATGATCTCGGCGGCGTCGGCGAACATGTCGAACGCGTCGGAGTAGGCCGGGCGGGAAAGCTCCGGTGACCACGCGCTGTACATGACAAGCGGGCTTGGCATCGTGATCTTCACCGGGACGCGGGCACGGCCGCGCGCGTAACTGAACTCCTCGATGGACATCATCTGTCCCTTGGGCCGGATCCGGCCGGTGACGGTGAACGGCGGGTGCCAGTCCCAGTCGTCCGCCGGGTCCACGGCATGGAAGTGGACCGGCGCTCCGGGGATGTCGGCGACCCCCTCCATGTCCCCGAGCAGGTGGTCGAGGAACGAGAAGCGGCGCAACTCGCCGTCGTTGACGACATCGAGCCCGACCGCCTCCTGCAGCGCGATCGCCTGGTCGACCGCGCGGTCCTCGATCCGCTTGAATTCCTCGTTGCTGATCCGGCCGTCAGCCAGCGCGGCCCGCGCCTCCGAGAGGTAACGCGGGCGCAGCAGCGAGCCGATCACGTCTGCGTGGTACGGCATCGTCATCCTCCTGTGGTGCTGGGAAACCCTAGGTACCGGAGTACACGCGGCGAGGGCCGGCGGGAAAGAGCGCGGCGGCACCGGCTCGGCGCATTGGCGGCGGCCACAACCGTCCCGGTCCGGTATCTCGTCCAGAACACAACCGCGAGCCGCCCGCCGAGGTGCCTGCCCCTTCCGCGAGGGGGGCTCAGCCGCTGCTCTCACGTTTCGATTACGAGGATGATTTCCTGCTGAGGTTCATCTTTGGGGCGGGTATTACCGCATTTATCCTGCGCGACGCGGTAGGCGTAAAGGAAGAAACACAAAATCGCATTCAACAGTATCGCCCGCGGGTGAACATGGAGCGTCACTGCGAACAAGATCCCGAGGATGATAGAGAAGCCGCCAGTGACGGCCGCGCCATGCCAGGCCGGCTTGAACCACGGACCTCCCCTGGCCAGGTACATATCCAGCAGATCCCAGAACAGGTACAAGCCGAATATGAGGAGCAGAAGCCCGGTCAGCCAGCTCTCGGACGGAGCTCGGACGGCGGGATCCTGTTCGGTCGGCAGCTTGAGAAACAGTCCCATCGTAAAATAGACGCCGATGATGACTACTTCGGTCAGGAACTGAACGAACTGTACCCCGAGAAACGGCAGTTCACCGATGGGACCGCGCTGATGACTTTGGTCGGCCAGCGCCGCACGATCCTTATGAAGGCCGATCCAGCTCAACACGATGGTGACCAGGATCACGGCCAGCATTGACCAGTCCGCCGCAGAAACCTTCGCCAGTATTGCGCCGCTGACCCGCATGGCCAGGTCGCCAACGGGCACCGCGTAGAGCAGGTCGAGGAAGCTCAGCTGGTCGACTGAGGGCCCGTCACCATTTTGCTGTTGCCGATCCGACTCCTGGGGCGATGACACCTCGGACACGATGCGCAGCCTAGCATTACAACTAAGGGTAAGAGTGCATTCACGCGGGCCGGCTGAATGGCTTTCCGCATTACCGGGCGGTCGGGCTTTCTGCGGGCGATGACGGCGAAGCCGTGCCGGGCGAAGGTCGATGCGACACCGGGGAACAGGTTGCCGGTGTGGCCGGGCACGGCCACATCGACCGGGTAGGCCTCGAGGGCCGGCGCGCCGGCCACGGCCGCGACGGGGACGGCGGCCGCGATCAGCGCGTCCATGACGCCCCGGCTGCGGTGTGTGCGCCGCACGTAGAAGCAGGGCAGGGACCATACCGGCAGGTCGTCCACGGGCCCGAGGTACCGGGTACGCGCCAGCCAGGCCAGTTCGGTGCGCGGGGCGAGTTCGCACCAGCCGACGGCCAGGTCGCGGTCGAAGGCGAGCAGGCCAGGCGGCGGTCCGGACGCCGTGAGCTGTCGCAGGTCGTCCCGGTTGTCCGCGCGTGGCCGGTCGCGGTAGCGGGGACCGATGCGCCAGTACATGCACCAGCAGCCGTTCGAGGCTCCGGCCCGGCCGAACAGGCTCTCCAGGGCAGGCCAGAACTCAGCCGTCAGGGGCCTGATCTCCAGGCTCATCCGCTGCCTGCCGCCGCGGCGTTCCCCCCGGCCAGGCTGTCCGGGTAGAACGTGCGGGCGGTGTCGATCAGCCGATCCAGGCCCGGCCACCACGGCCCGTGCCGCAGCGAGCCGAGGGCCGTCAGCACGCCCGCGGCCTGCTGGGCGGGTTCCGTGGCGGCGACGACTGCCACCCGGTGCGGGCGGGCCGACCGCAACGGGCCCAGGTAGAAATCCGGCCCGCCGCCGGCCTCGGCCGACCCGTCGGCCGCACCGCCGGCACCGGCGGCACCGGCCGTCCCAGGGGCCAGGACCAGGTAGTAGTCGGGCAGCTCGAACACCCCGGCCCGCCACGCGGCCAGCGCCCTGGCCGCCTCCCGCTCGAACTCGGCCGGTCCCTGCGGCCGGGACACGTCCCACATCGCCCGCCAGCTCGCGGCGACCGCCGCCAGGGGATCGGCGGCCACCAGCGCGTAGGGAGAGGTGGCCTGCCCGGCACGCTTGAGCGCAGCGGCGGCCGCGTCGAGCCCGCCGCCGCCGTTGCCGGCCGGATCGCGCGGGTTCCCCGGGCCCGCGGAGTCGGCCGGGTCGGCGGGACGGATCAGGACCACGTTCATGGACCGGCCGACGGCGGCCAGCACCTCGCCGGGCGCCGGGCTGGCCAGGACCACCACGGTCGAGGCGCTGCGCCGCATGCTCAGGACCTGAACGCGTGGTAGATGGCGGCCATGTCCTCCCCGCCGTGCCCGGCGTCGGAGGCAGTCCGGTACTGCCGGCAGACCGCCTCCATCAGGGCGGCGTCGACGCCGGACTCCCGCATCGCGGCGGCGATCAGGCCGGTGTCCTTCACCGCGCCGTCCACCGCGAACGAGGTCGCGAACTGGCCCGCGATGATCGCCTCGCCCTTGACGTGGAGATAGGCGGCGTCGACCGGGCCGCCCTTCATCATGTCAAGGAACATCCGCGGATCAAGGCCGAGGCCCTCGGTCAGCGCGATCGACTGGGCGGTCGCGGCCACGAGCATGGCCACCCACGAGTTGGCGGCCAGCTTGAGGCGGGTGCCGTCGCCCGGCTGTTCGCTGACCCACACCGTGCGGGCGGCGATGGCGCCGAACACCGGGGTGACCGCGTCGCGCAGCGGCTCGGGGGCGGCGGCCAGGACGGTGAGCCTTCCCTCCTCGGCGGGCTGGCGGGTCCCGAGTACCGGGGCGTCGATGTACCGGGCGTCGCACCCGTCGGCCAGGGCGGGCAGCAAGTCGCCGGCGTCGTGCAGGGCGACCGTGCTCGACTGGACCCAGATGATCCCCTCCGGCGCGGCGGGCAGCGCGTCGGCCATCACGTCGGCCACCGAGTTGCCGTCCCACAGCGTGGTGACCACGACGTCCGCGCCGGCCACCGCCTCGGCCGCGGTGGCGGCCACGTGCGCGCCGTCGGCGGCCAGCGGCGCGGCCCGGCCGGAGGACCGGTTCCACACGGTGACGTCCAGGCCCGATCGCAGCATGCTGCGCGTCATGCCCGAACCCATGATGCCGGTACCCAGCACTGCGACGTGCATGACCTTCTCCTTCTCCGCGTCTTCCATGGGCATCGTATTGCGCGGCGACCGCGCCGCCGACGCCAGCGGAGGGCCGACACAAAATCACCCGGACCGGGGGAAGACGGCTCATCCAACCAGGCGTAAGGCTGGAAGCACGAACTGACGGCAATGCGAACAGGGAAGTGCCGACATGTCCGGATCCCATATCGTCCCCATCATCGTCCCGATCGTCTCGGTGATCTGCCTGGCGACATGGCTGATCATCATCTACTGGGCCGATGCCCATCCGGAATGGCGCAACCAGAGGACCAGGGACGAGGGGACAGCCATCACCGGCGTGCCACAGCAAGGCCGCCTGGCGGCCGCCGACGTCCCCTCCGGTGCCGAACCAGCCGCTCCGCCGCCTGGAGTTCGTCCCGACGTGCCGCGCGCACGTGAGGGTGAGGACGCTCCAGGTCACGTCAGGCCGAATTGAGCGTGGTGAGGAGAACGTCGGCCACCGGCGAGCCGGGCCCGGCGTCGCGCGTCCGGGCCACCCTGCGCCAGCCCCAGCTCCGGAAGGCGCTCTGCGCCGCGGTCGCCGCCGGCGTGACCGCCACCGTGGCCCGCTCCTCGGGCCGGCCGGCCAGGATCAGGTCGTGCAGCCCGCGGCCGGTGCCCTGGCGCCGCCAGGACGCGCGGACTACCAGCTCGGCCAGCGCGAACGTGCGGCCGGGATGCTCGGCGGTGACCTCCTCCGGCAGCGGGGTGGTCAGCTGCCGCCACCACGAGGTGGACGGCCGGAGCGGCATCCCGAACGCGTAGCCGACCAGGTAGGCGCCGTGGCGGGCCTCGGCAAGGACGAATCCGGGCTGCCGCCGCGCCGTGCGGTAGCGGCCGGCGAACCCCTCGGCGTCATCGGGGCACACCTCGGCGTGCAAGTCCTGCACCTCGTCCGCGCGCGCCGCGGCCGCGGTCCCGTCGAGGAGCTGGAACGTGATGCCGGGCTCGCGCCACGTACCGTTCGGCATGAAGAAGGAATTTTATCGAACGGGCGGTGGTGTCAGCGGCCGGCCGACCGGCGCGCGGTGCCGGCGGTGAGGTGCCCCATAATGCCTTAGTGGCCGACGACACAACCGCCGAGACCGTGCGCCGGATCGGAGTCAAGCTCTCCGCGCTGGCCCAGGACGGGCTGACCTTCGGCGACACCGACTATGACCTGGACAGGTACCGGCAGGTCGGCCAGCTGGCGGCCGAGCTGCTCGCCGTGATCAGCGGGCGGCCCGCGGCCGAGCTTGCGGTCGAGCTCGGCCGCGATTCCGGGTACGCCACGCCGAAGATCGACGTGCGCGGGGCGATCTTCGACGAGCGCGAGCGCGTGCTGCTCATGCGCGAGAAGATCGATGGCCGGTGGTCGCTGCCGGGCGGCTGGGCCGATCCCGGGGACGCCCCCTCGGCCGCGGTCACCAGGGAGATCCTCGAGGAGACGGGGTATCAGAGCTCGGCGGTGAAGCTGATCGCCTGCTGGGACCGTGACCTGCAGGGCAACCCGCCGCCGCTGCCGGTGCACGTGTACAAGCTGTTTTTCCTCTGCCGCAGCGACGGCGCCGTGGCGCCGCCGGCCGCGCTTGAGACGCTCGACGTCGGGTGGTTCGGTCTGGGCGAGCTGCCGCCGCTGTCGCTGGGCCGGGTCAACCACCGCCAGCTCGAGCGGGCGCTGGCCCACCACCGGGATCCTTCCCTGCCCACCGAGTTCGACTAAGCGGCCTGTCCGGCCCGTCCGGCGACGCTGCGTGGCTTGGCCAGTCCCGAGCGCCGCTTACCCTGAAGACTTACGTGACGTGTGCGCTTATTCCGGTCATGCGTGGACGACTCGGTACAGAATGGGGGCACCGATGGCTTCCGGCGAAACTCCGCTCAGTGAGGTCAGGTTCCTCACGGTTACCGAGGTGGCCAGGATCATGCGCGTGTCCAAGATGACCGTGTACCGGCTGATTCACACCGGCGAGCTCGAGGCGATCCGGGTCGGCCGCTCGTTCCGGGTGCAGGAGCAGGCGGTCAGCAAGTACCTCAAGCTGCTTCAGTGGTCATCACCCGACCAGTGACCTCTGGCTGACCTCCGGCGTCGGCCGTGCCGTGTCGCAGCGCCGCGGGCGGGTCCCGGGCGACTAGGATGACCAGGTCAAGCTCGGTCCGGAAGCAGACAGGAGCCGGGGCCATGGCCACGACACTGCCAGGTCGAACTCAGGCCGTCTTCGACTTGTTCGCCCGGCCGGACGTGCCCGTCCTGCGGGAGGCGGCCACCTGGGCCAGAGATTTCGCTGACTGGCAGGGGTCAGGCCGGCCGAGCCTTCTCATCGCGGGCGACGCCCTTGACGTGCTGAACGCGATGCCGGCGGGGGCGGTCGACTGCGTCATGACGTCGCCGCCGTACTGGAATCAGCGTCAGTATGTCGCTGAGGGAATCGGGCTGGAGTCTACCCCGGGGGAATTCGTCGACAACTTGCTCAAGGTGACCGGCGCGCTGCGCAGGGTGCTATCCGACGCGGGGAGCTTCTGGCTGAACCTCGGCGACAGTTACCACAGGAAGTCGCTGGTCGGGCTGCCCTGGCGGGTGGCCCTGGCGATGATCGACGAACAGGGCTGGATACTGCGCAACGACGTCGTCTGGAGCAAGCTGAAAGGCGGGATGGACACCTCAAGCGACAGGCTGGCGAACACGCACGAGATGGTGTTCCATTTCGTGAAATCGCCCAGGTATTACTACGATGCCGACGCGATACGGTCGAAGCCGCGCAGCGCCAAGCTGGTGAATGGTGCGGTTGTCTCGGCTACCGGGGTGTCGGGCGTTCGGTACCGTCGCAGGATCGAGCTCTCCACTGCCCTGTCGCCCGGGGAGAAGGCCGCCGCGTTCGCGGCCCTGGAGGAAATGCTTGAGAGCATCCGCCGGGGTGAGTACTCCGACTTCCGGATGGTAATCCGCGGCGGCGGCCAGCGCACCACGCATTCTGACCAGACCCGTGTTTCCGGGCGGGCGAAGGAGCTGCAGGAGCGGGGCTTCTATTTCCTGCGGTACCACCCCAACGGCCAGAAGCCCTCCGACGTCTGGGAGATCATTCCCGAGGACACCCAGCGGCGCGACGAGATGCACTACGCCGCTTATCCGGTTGATCTGTGCCGCATCCCCATACTCGCGACCTGCCCGCCCGGCGGCGTGGTCCTCGACCCCTTCGCGGGCACGGGGACGACGCTGGCGGCCGCGGTCCAGCTGGAGCGGCGCGGCGTAGGCATCGACATATCCGAGGCTTACGTGGATTTCATCAGGGAACGCCTCACCCGTGACTAAAGTATCCGAGCTGTTCGGGACGTGGACCGGGGCGCGCGATGTCGACTGGGCCGATAAGGTCGGGGCCCAGGAATGCCCGTTCGACGGCACCGCGTGTTTCAAGGTCAGGAAGAGCGACCCTGGGGTCTCGATCGGGACGTGTGCGGTCGAGTACGGGAAACCTCCGGGCCCGGTCATGATATGCCCGAAGCGCCTGCTGGCCGGGGGCAGGATATTCGCCGACTGCCTGGGCCTGCTGACGGGGCATCAGCCGGGCAACGAATACCACCTCCTGGGTGTGGCCCGAGCGGCAACGGTTCCTGATTGCAGCGGGAGTGCTCCCGGCTGACACGAGCGTCGAGCGCAAGCGCTTCGGCATGAACTGGAAAATGACGGCGAAGACAATCCTGGTCCAGATGAGCCACAAGGTTGCCGCATTCGCCCACGTGAACCGGCATCTCGTCCTCGTCAGCCAGTCCCAGCTGCTCGGTTACATGCGGTCGAACTTCTCCTTCGACCATTACGCGGATCCGGCGGACACCGCTGACACCTTTCACATTCACGCGTACTCGCTGCGGCTGGATCGCGACCGGCTCTCGCTCAGGCTGGCCGAGAGGATATCGACGGACGCGGCGGGCGTCGAGCTGAGCCTCCGCCGCCGGTCAGAGTGCGGCATCGGGGAGAGAAGCCTGCTGGATGCGCTTTCTGCCAAGGTGAGTCCGCGCACGCTGTTCAATCCGGTCTCCGGCCTGCTGCCCGCGTCCGTCCCCGATGCGTTCGGACGGCCAGGGGCAGGTGGGCGATGATCAGCTCGTAGGAGTGGCTGATCATCCACCGGAGTTGGCTGTCGTCGCGGGAGCCGTCGACGACACCCGCGTCGGCTAGGCGCGCCTGGTGCGGGCGGCCAGGACGGCGATCAGCCCGATGAGCAGTACGGCGAATACCGCTGGGGTTATCGTGCCCGCCCAGTCGAAGCCCTGGGCCGGGGGAAGCGGGACCGAGATCGTGATGCCCTGGTGGGCCAGGACCTGCTGGGCCAGTGCGCGCCGGGCCTCGCGCACGGCCAGGCTCGGGCCGGTGCTCAGCGCGTTCGACACGGCGGCGGCGGCCAGCGGGATGGCCGCGGCGGCCGATGCGGCCATGACAATCCAGGTGCCGGCGACGCGGGCCGGCCTCAGGGCGCCGGTGGGTACCGCGGGGACGCGGTCTGGCGGCAGGTCGGCGAGCAGGGCGGTCAGTTCCTTGCCGGTGCGGGCGCTGAGGGCCTGCCCGGATCGCTGCCCGAACTCCTCGGCGGTGAGCCGGCCGGCCTGGAAGGCCTCGCTCAGCTCGGCCACCGCCCGGTCGCGGTCGGCGTCGGATACCCGCAGGTCGCCGGCGGGAAAGTTCCTAGTCG
>Ga0187783_10001357_pt1 | contig 17992 bp, 20 predicted proteins | sample 1015_SJ02_MP02_2_FD_132471 | JGI IMG/M metagenome (GOLD analysis project Ga0187783, IMG submission 132471) | Tropical peat soil microbial communities from peatlands in Department of Meta, Colombia - 1015_SJ02_MP02_20_MG | ecosystem: Environmental > Terrestrial > Soil > Wetlands > Peat | place...
ATGCTGTAATTATACGCCGCATTGGCGACTATCCCTACCGGGTCATTGTAGGCGATGGTGAGAGGCGTCTGAATCAGCAGGTTCAATATCTGGAAGTCGTACAACGATGTTGCCACGTAGAGATTCAGTGTGTCGGGGTTCTGAGGCGTCCCGAATCTGTAGAGGCTTCCGAACGTTGAGCCGGTTGGGTGAACCTCACCAGGGAAAAGCACTCCGTAGGGTGCTTCTAGCGTGTAGCCCTTCCACGATTGAACGTTCACGGGGGTTAGGCTCGTCCCCCAGTCCAGAATGATGTAGGGAAGCTGATTTTGGAGCTCGTCAGCAGAGGTGGTCGCATATTGTTGGGCGAGTGCCTGCGTTGATGAGCCCTCTAGGAGGTCGTTGAACTCGTTCCACATCGTCGTGTTTTGGAAGTTCTGATAGTACGTGTTGAGAGGGTAATCGCCGAAAATGTAATAGAACCAGGTCGGACTTACTGGAGTGCCAAGACTCCACCCAAGGAAGTACATCTGGAACGAGCCGCTTGGAAGCAGGCTGTCGATTATAGTGTAGAAGTTGACCGGCTCTATGTTGATGGTGAGGTTGATTGCAGCCGCGTTGTCGGTCATAGCTTCGATTGACGCTTCCTCTAGCTCCAACCCTGGTCCAGTGCTGGTTAGGACGTTGAGTGCTGGTACGGCCGTGCCGTTTGCAAATGTCCAATCACTACCTTTGGAATTGTCTACGAGTCCTGCCGCTTCCAACTCCTGCTCGGCTGCCGTCAAACTGAACGCTCCATGCTGTTGATACGCGGCTGCCTCTTGAGAGCCGAAGTAAGAACCGTATATCGCAGGGTAAAGATAGTACGGAGACGCTATGCCAAGAATCCCGTTATCCAGCGCTTGAGTCTCAGTCGCATAGTTGGTTAGATGCTGAAGTGCCCGTCTAAAGTGAACGTTCGATGTCAAACCAACGTTCGTGTTAAAGCCGATGTATCCGAAGCTATTAGCCGCGCTTATGTTGATTGCCAGCAGTCCCGAAGTGGTGTAGGGCTGAAGCTGGTTGTACTGTTGAACGTTTCCAACCCCGCCGCTGTCGAACTGTACATAGCCGTTTACGGTCGCCTCCACCAGCGCTTCAGACGTTGTGAACCAGGTTACATAGATGGTATTCATGTAAGGTCCCCAATACTCTGCGGAATCATTCAAGACGCTTACGTTGCTCGGGGCGGAAGGGGCGCCATAGATCGAATACGATGGTAAGTATGCAGCTCCTGGATTGGGGGCGGAAGCGTATACCGCCGCACCGTTGAGAGTAAGTAGGAAAATCGTCGCAAAGCTGGCTAAAATCAGTTCGTGTTTCCTTAGAGCCAAACTTCCTCTCGTATCATCCTTTGGAGTATATTTATGCGTTTCCCGGACGCAAGTGTCGTTTACCTATGCTTAGGTCTACGCGGTGATTTCCTAAAATGCAGAAAGACGAGAATGATAACCAGAGCGGTGAAGAGGGCAAGAACTGTGATGGGGATCAACTCGCTTTGCTGCGGTGGGGGAACAGGTGTGAGGAAGTTCGATGCGGCTAACTGGAGGAATCCTCCTGGCAGTTCGACGTAGACCGCGACGCCTGTATTGTCATCTAGGTACGCTTCGAACCCGATGGTTTGATTCGCGTATGAACGAGTGTTGAAGTATCCATAGGGCGTGTCAACTGAAGTCTGACCCTTCAGAGTCAAGACTCCTCTTTCCAAGGACCCGACTGCGACAGGAAAGTCGATTGTGTTCGAGAACTCGGTGGACGCAGGATAGAAGTCAGGGTTGGTATACTTGTCCAAAAAGAACTGGACGCCCAGACTGGTACCGTTGCCCCTGACAGTGCGCTCGTAAGTGAATAGACCGTCAGACTCGGCGAAGAGACTCGTGTATCTTATTGTCTGGTTGCCCACTCCCGTATTCCTGTACTCGATGTAGTCCCCGGGTGCAGCGAAACTAGGGATCGAGAATTGGAGAGGGGTGCTGAGATTTGCGCCCGGACGTCTCAGATCAACTAGGGTCATGTTAAGCGTCGAATCTGTCTCGGTGTTCGTGAGTTCTTCCTCGATGACCAGCCCGTTTGACGGAAGCACGCGATAGTACTTCACGATTTGTGACTGCTCTTGGCCGGAGCCCATCGCGCTGACGGAATAGGCATATGCGATGACGGTTTCTCCAGCGAACTCGGTAGTTATGTTACCCAGGAATTTGAAGGTCAAGCCGTACGTTGGGGCTAGCACGGTGAACGTTCTTGGGATCACGAAGGCGAGAGGAAGAACCTGAGCGTACGACGGGAAGAATGGGTCGTCGTAGAGTGTGCCGTTCGGAAAGAAAGCATTCGCGGTCGTAGAAGACGCGCTCAGTTCCAGAGACTCGTTAGAAGCGATTCCGAGGACGCTGACTGATGCGCTGCCGAGATAGGTCTGTTGCCCTCTCAGACCAGGGAAACTGCCTTGCAGATCGTAGCTGAAATTCACCCCCTTCTGGTCGAACCATGGTAGCGGCTCGCTGATTTGGACGAGTTTGGAGGGGTAGGTCGTTGTCTGCGCAAGAGCCCCAGGGGCTAAGAGAAGTAGAATCAGAGATAGTACTGCGACTACGCGAAGTGGCATGCAGCGAACCTGCCCTTCCTCACCTCGCGAAGAAGCGGCTCCTCCTCTTGACAAATTTTCTGGGCCATTGGACAACGGGGATGAAAGTGGCAACCGGACGGAGGGGAGGCGGCGTTGGGGATTTCGCCCTTGGCCAAGTTCTTGACAAGGTAGGTCGGGTCGGGCACGGGTACTGCTGCAATCAGAGCCTTCGTGTAGGGATGAAGGGGCTCTGTGATCACGTCCTGGGTGTCCCCAGTTTCAACCAGTTTGCCCAGATACATCACGGCAATCTTGTCCGTAAAGAACCGCACAGTCGCTATGTCATGCGTAATCATCACGAAGGTCCAACCCAACTTCTTCATGTCCTCCATCAACTGGATGACCTCGCCTCTCACTGACGCATCGAGCATCGATACTGGCTCGTCGAGGACCAAGATTGTAGGACTCATCGCCAAGGACCTGGCTAAGGCAACGCGTTGACGCTGGCCGCCCGAAAGGCTTGTGATCCTCCTGTTCACGAAGTCCTGTGGGGGTGTTAACTGGACGCGGTCGAGCGCGTCAAAGACCACTTTCTCTTCCTCTGCTCTAGTCTTGCATATCTTCAAGATGCGGATTCCCTCGGAGACCACGTCGTAAACTGAGAAGATGGGGTCAATCGCGTCAAACGGGTCTTGGAACACCATCTGGACTTTCCTCCTGAACTCCTGGAGTTCAATACCCTTCAGCTTTGAGATGTCTTTGCCCTCGAACTCGATTGTACCCGATGTAGGCCTTTGGATTCTTAACAGCGCTTTGCCGAGCGTCGTCTTGCCGCTGCCTGATTCTCCCACGACCCCCAAGGAATGGGATCTCTCAATCGTTAGGCTTACACCGTCGATGGCTCGAAGAGAGACGTTTCCTCTCAGCTTGAAGTAGACTTTCAGGTCGTGCACAGAGAAGACGGCCTCCTCCTGCGAGTCAGGTGCGCTCATGCTTGCTTCACCCACTTGTCGGCAAAGTGACATGCTGCATAATGGCTTTCAGCGTACTTCTCGAGCGGCGGGTCGACCTTGCTGCAGATTTCAGCGGCATAGGGGCATCTGGGATGAAATCGGCAACCGGATGGAGGGTTCACCAGGTCAGGAGGCGAACCCCGGATGAAATTGAATGGCCTGCTCTCTCTCACGTCCGGCACGGATTCACGAAGGCCCTGGGTGTAAGGATGGATTGGGTTTTCGAATATTTGGCTTACAGTGGCCAGCTCAACCAGACTCCCTGCGTACATGACACCGACTTTGTCGGCAACGTTCGCGATGACTGAGATGTCGTGAGAGATGAAAATGCTTGAGAGCTTTTCGTATGTGCGCAGTTGCTTGAACAATTCCAATATCTGAGCTTGTATTATCGTGTCGAGCGCGGTCGTCGGCTCGTCGAGGATGATGACCTTGGGATCCAAGATCAGCGCGAGCGCTATCATCACTCTCTGTTTCTGCCCACCCGAAAGCTCCCAGGGGTAGTTGTGCAGGCGCGAAGACTCCACTCCGATGTACTCGAGCAGGGTCGACGCCTTCTTGAGAATCTCCTCCCTGCTCATCTTGACGTGTGCCTGCACCGTCTCTATGAACTGGTCTCCGACCCTGTACAACGGATCGAGGGCGTTCATTGCGGCTTGGGGAACATATGCGATCTTGACCCACCTCACTGACCGGCTCAATTCCGGTTCGGGCATGGATGCTATGTCTTGTCCGAGTATCGAGATCTTGTCCGCGGTCCATGAGCCGTTCAGAGGCAAGAGACGAAGAATGCCAAGCGCGAGCGTCGACTTCCCTGAACCGGACTCTCCAACGAGCCCCAGTGTTTCTCCTTCTCGAAGGTCGAGGTCAACGCCCTGCACGGCCCGCAATGACCCCCTTGGGGTCGCGAACTGTATACTGAGATTCTTCACGCTGATCGCAGAATTTGCGGTCGACAAGGCTATGCCACGCGAGAGTATTCTTGTTGTATTGAACGTCCAAGAAGGAAGAACGACGCCGAGAGCACTATTATTGAGGCGGTGAGAGGCACGGCTATCCACCACAGATAACCGTTTGCGGGGGACACGTCGTTGATTAGGTATGCGGTGATGTTCCCCCAAGTAGGGGCCTGCGTTATCCCCAGCCCAAGATAATCGACGCCCACGTCCACTATGAGTAGGCCTGGAATTAGAAACACGGTGAGCGCGATGATGGTTCCTGACGTGTGATTCAGGATGTGCTTCCAAAGTATGTACGCCCTGCTCGCGCCCATCGCGTTCGCAGCCACAACGTAAGTTCTCGACCGTAGACTTAGGACCTGCGACCTTATCGTACGCGATAGGGCTGGCCACCCCAGAGCGCCAAAGATCACTATGAGCAGCAGCACCTTGTTGGGGACAGCGTGTGCTAGAGTGAACACCGTGTCGAGGTCGACTATCAGGACAAGCCCCGGAAGCAATAGAAGGAAGTCGATCACAAGTATCAACGCACCGTCGACTATGCCTCCGAAGAACCCGGAGACCAATCCGACCAATACCCCGATTGCCAAGGTGATCGCTGCAGAACCGAACGCTATCTCAAGAGCGACCCCTGCACCCCTCGCGAATTCTGACCAGACGTCGGCCCCATTCACGTCGGTACCCATCAAACCATAGACTCTTCCGAACAATTGGTACTTGAGGTCGGACTGGTAGAGCTGGACCGAGAATTGTCCCTTTGGGAATATCTGTATTATCTCACCGAGAGTGTAGCTCTTGACGCCTTGAAACATCGTTGAGGACAGGCTTGTAACGTTCAGGCCTGAAACGATGCTCGAATTGAGGTAGTACAGAGGCATCAGTTGGGTGGCGGTAGTCACTCCGCTGACGTAGTTCCAGGTGTCGTTCTGCAGTGATGGGATTATGGGGTTTGTAAAGTAGTTCAGATAGCTTGACCCCGAACGACCGTCTTCAAGTGCTGTCTGACCTGCGAAGTTCGCTTCCAAGGCCGTAGGATACAGCCCCCGAGACGTGCGCACGTAGAGGAGGACTTCAACCCCTGCCCCGTTGACGACCTTGGGGTCAAAGGCCAGCTGTGATGCGAACAGACCTGGAGGAAGGTAGTTGTAGCTGAAACTATGCTCGAAGTTCAGCTCGATGGTGCTGTTGGAGTCACCGCTCATGTTGATGAGTTCGCTGCCAGGCCCCGTGTTGACCAATTGGAATGCCCTTGCGGCTGGAGACATTCCAGTGGGTCCGATGTTTGAGCTGTACTGGACGAGATTAGGTTGCGAGCCTGATGGCTGCCACGCGGCCGCGTCCGATGTCGATTGAAACGATTGCCCACCTGGAGTTGTCGGAAAGACGATGTTTGGTGGAAGGTTCTGGTACCCAGGCACAAACGACATCCAGCCGGGCAGCGCCGTCGGAGAGGCGACGTCGAATTGCGTCGGGGAGTATCCGTTGGAATAAGGCGAGAACGCAGCCCCGACGGTGGCTATCAACATGAACAGGACTATGATTGCGAACCCCAGCAGGGCGGACCGCCTTCGGACCGCTCGCAGGAGCGTGTTAGCTTGCCGGCTAGCCAAGTCGTATCCTCGGATCGAGAAAAGCGTAGACGAAATCCAAGACGAACAACACCACCAGCGTATACACTCCGAAGATGAAGGTGGATGCTATGAGAAACGGGATGTCGAACGCAACGGCCGAGAGGACCGACGCATAGCCTATTCCGGGGAACTGGAAGAGAGTCTCCGTGAAGAAAAGCCCGCCAACGATGAAGGCTACACCGATGCCCACCCCGGTTATGAACGGAAGTATCGCGTTCCTTAGCGCGTGTCTGTAGAAGATCCGATTCTCTGGCAGTCCGCGGGCTCTAGCGTGCGTGATGTAGCCTGCAGAATTGTACTCCTCGATTATATTGTTCCTTACCAGGACTGTTCCTCCCCCGAACCCCACCAAGGTCAGAGCCAGTATCGGTAGAAATGCCGCCCAGAGGTATCTGAGATAATAATCGACACCAGTGTATGTCGCTGCTCCCAATCCCGTCGTCGCGTCTGCCAGATTGATCGGGAACCAGTGAAGCTGGTCAGCGAAGATGACGTAGAGCACGAGTGCTAGCACTATGAGCGGAACGTTGAACGTTATGATCGAAATGCCCGACAAGACCGAGTCTCCAACCTTATGCTTGGAGCTGATGAAAGATCTCGCTGAAATGATTCCGAAGACTATTGCGAGAACCGATGTTGTGACGATTGAGACCGTGCCAAGAAGAAGGCTGTTGGGGAGGTATTGCTCGATGACCGTAATCACTGGTTCTTTGAACACTGCACTATTGCCGAAGTTCAGTGTGAAGAGGTCGTACAGGTAGACAGCGATCCTCTCGGGCAGCGGGTCCTTCAGCCCGTACTTCCTGATGGCGGCGTTGATGAGGTCGAGTTGGCCCTGGGCTGCGTGCGGCTGCAGCTGGGTGATGCCCGTGAAGAAGAAGCCTAGATTGAACCCCAGTGACTGTGGGATGATTTCGAATACGAAGAACGAAAAGACCATCAATAGAAGCAAGGTTGCGAACCGGTTTATCACTCGGTTCACGATGAACCCCCAGTTCACCAATGTGAAAGTGATTGCTCGCGGATGGTAATTTAAAGGCTCGCGCGCGAGTATGTTAGCCTTATAGTACGCGCTGGGGTGGTTGAATTAGCCCTTTCTCATCGCGCCGTATGCCGCAACCAGCACGGCGAGTAGAGCGACGATTAGCGCTCCCAAGGCATAGGTTTCTGCGTTGGAAGCAGAGGTTGACGTCGAATCCAGCTTGGAACTAATGCCGGAAAGGCTGTTCTGAATGTTGGTGTTCCCCGTAGAAACCTGTGAACTCAGTGCTGAGATCGAGTTTTGGATGGAGCTACCGCTCGAACTGATTGCGCTCCCGACCGAGTTTCCTAACGACTGGAGGGAACCTTCCACTGCGTTTGTTCCTGACGTGACCTGAGAACCAAGCGACGACAGGGAGCTCTGGGTGGCCTTGTTGTCGGCGGTCAGGTTTCCTTGAAGGTCTGAAATGGCCTGCGAGTTCGATGAGCTGATGGATGTGAGACCCTGGAGAGATGCGGTGTCGCTGCTGACGGCGCTGAAGGATCCCCACGTCTCCACCATGGTCGTGCCGTTGTATGCATAGATTGTGATCTGGTATGTGCCCAGGAGGTTGGGCACCGGGTAAACGGCCTGCATCAGGCCGACTATCGTCACACCTGAACTAGTAGAAACAGAGGTAAAGTCGAGCGTCTGGCTGGTTCCGTCTGGGGTGATAATCGTCGAGTTCACGGTGGTTGGACTCGTCAGAGTACCATTGAATGACGTGACCGCCGTAAAGAGCTGTGTGTCTCCAGGTTGGAGGGTCGGTGCAAAGGTAGCGCTCAGTGTCCATCCTGTCGATTGAGCTGCAACAGAAGGAGCTACGGAGACGAATAGAATCAATGAAACCGATGCGACAAGCCCTGCTAATATCGCCCTACTCGGAAGAGTTTGGCTCCCCCTCAACCTTTTATCAGTCGCTAAGGAGTGAAGGAATGCCAATATAAGTTAGACGGTGAAATCAAGCCTTCAGCTGAGGCCGCCTTCAATCTGGGACGTGCGGCTCCGAGAATACTCAGTTAACGGGAGCTACTTGTTTTACCGGTTGGGTCGTCGGCATTGTAGGCTTGACCGTCACTCTCGCCATGAAGTTCCTACCAAGCTCCGTCAACCTGTATTTCCCAGGGCCGCCAAACAGGTCTGGGTTGTAGTCTGCGAACCCCAATGATACGAGTTGTCTGGTTACCCACAAAGTCATCCATTCCGAATTGTCGGAAAGCGCATCATCGATCTCGGCGTTGCTCAGACCATCCTTGGCCCTGACCAAAGCGTTGAGTGCCGTGGTCAAATGATTGGACGCCATGATGCGCCTTGCCATGCTTCTCTGGCTTCCGGCGTCTTCCGGCCATACCCACAGGCCTTGGTTCATGGTGGGAATCCGTTCTTGTGACTTGATAAACTCTCAGATTTTCTGAAGATTGAATGTGTTTAACACTTGTGTCAAGAGCTTTTCTTCCATCCGGACAAAAGAACTGGGCAACCTCTCCTTTCACGGTTGTCATGGAAGCAGTAGCAGAATACAGAGACAGGAAGGCGGAACTGGAAGAGAGGATCAAGTCGCTCGAGAATGAAAGAGGTGTCCTCCAGACTGACATTTCGTCGCTCAAGGAGAAGATAGCGACGATGGAACTCGAAAGGGCAGCGATGACACTAGAGAGCGAAGTCGCTTCTCTTAGGAACGAGAAAGCAGCTCTCGAAGTGAAGGCCGCCGGGTACACTCCTGAGCCATACGAAAATCAACAGTGAAGCCTGCCTGGTCCACAGACCTAGGTAAGCTTGGATATCCTTTGCTCAAGCTCCTCCTTGTCCTTTCTGAGGTGCGTTACGTAGGATTCGAGCTGGTCCACCTTCGACTCCAGCTCCCTTATTTCGTGGGCTCGGCCGTCATGTTCCATCGACTTCTGCGTCTTTAGATATTCGTCTTCAATGGACCTGATGCGCTTCTGGAGTTCCTCGTTGCTCCTCTTTACGGCGTTCAACTCTTCGTGCATCTTCCTGAGCTCGTCCTCCACAACGATTAGGTAGTGCTGCCTCCCCACCACGGTTGGAAATTTCGTTCCGCAACTGGAGCAAGAGTACATCCCGACCTTTCTCTCGGTCAGTCCACGTTCTTCCCTAGATGGCTCTACCAGGACGGAGAATGTTCTCGTGGGAATTTGCTCTTTGTTACCGCACTTCGGGCAGGCGGGCAACGCTAGTTTGGAATTATGCCGACTCGTTATAGCTTTACTGCTCTCGTATTGATTCCAATTCCGAGACTGCCGACCAGAGTGTCACCCTTGCGAACGAAGGCATGTTAGGATCCTGTGCCACCTCGTCCAGCAGGCTGATGGCGTTCGCCGCCCGGACAGCCATGCTCTGTTTCACGTCCTGTAACATGTCTATGGAGTCCTTCACGATCTTGCGTATGTTCCTTGGTGTTATGTTCGAATCTGCGATCTGCTGCAAGCTCGTGGTCGCTTTCAGAAGCTTGGCGTCGTTCTCCTGTTGTTTCTTTGCCTTTGAACTCATATCAATGGTACCTTTGAAGATTGGAAGGGGTGCTGACTCCATGGTGTGGATAAGTGTTTTCGTCTCAGAACGAATTTAATACGCGCGGACCACCAAGATACGGCGTTGCCTAAGGACAAAATGAAACTCACAGTCGAACTTGTCAGACGAGGCGCGACGATAATGGGCGAGCCGTGCAAGACTTGTGGTGGGGTCCAAGTCAGATATCATGGGAAGGTATTCTGCACCAGCCATGACGATTTGAGTTCCGTGCTCTCCGCTGATGAATTGACGCTCGATTCTGTCACGGCTGACGTCAGACAGCTGATGTTATCCAAGCTGGCTGACCTTTCCAAACAACTAGAGAGTGAGACTGAAGTGGAGAAGCAGGACCTCTTGGTGACGTTGATGACGAGGTGCCTTGACCTCCTTCAGAAGCTTCCGCAGAAGTAACCTCTAAATCAGCTGGATGGGCTTCGCGAAGCATGGTGCCGAGGGTTGGGCAAAGGGTCGCTGAGTTCTCCCTCCCTGACACAGACGGTCACGAACGTTCGCTTACCGATTTTACTGAGCAGGGGACGACGGTCTTGGTGTTCTTTCCGTTCGCGTTCTCTGGGGTCTGCGACAAGGAGTGGTGCGCCCTCAGAGACGATTCCGTAGAATTTTCCAACAGGGCCCGCATAGTCGGAATCAGCGTAGACAGCGTATTCGCACTCAGGGTCTTCGCCCAGACGTACAACATAGCTTACCCCCTTCTCAGCGATTTCAACAAGAAGGTCTCCAGACTCTACGGAGTCCTTCAGAATCCGTGGGTTGACTACCACTATGGAGGGGTGGCAAAGCGGTCTGTGTTCGTGGTCGATTCTCGGGGCATATTGAGGTACAGGTGGGTGACGGATGACCCGTCCTTGGAGCCTCCATACAACGAGGTTCTCAAGGCGGTTAAGTAAGACCCACCCAGAGTTTTTATACACGGAAATGGCTGGAATTTCAGACATGACGCAGGAGTCAGAGATCAAGCCCATAGTCACTCTCACTGAAAAAGCCGGTCAGGAGCTGAAATTGTACCTGGAGAAGCAGGGTAAGCCGGGTGCTGCGCTGAGGGTGTTTGTTACTGCCGGAGGGTGTTCTGGTCTTTCCTACGGAATGGTGGTCGACGAAAAGGTGAGCGACGATGACTTTGTCCTGAATTTTGATGGTGCCAAAGTCGTTATCGACAGGTCTAGCGCTCCGTTCATCGCAGGGTCAGTGATTGATTACAAAACAGAGAAGCTGATGGGAGGCGGTTTTGTCGTCAACAATCCAAACGCGGTCTCAACCTGCGGCTGTGGCGAATCTTTCAGAACGTCATAGTCGGCGAACTAAAAGATAGATAATACCTGTATGTTCAGCCGGACTGAGCCGGGGTGGCAGAGTGGTTAACGCGCGGGCAACCCGCTCGTTTTGACGGGTCCGCAACTCGAGATCGCCGACCAGTCAGCCCGTGACCCTTAGGGGTCTCGTGGGTTCGAATCCTACCCCCGGCGCCTAAGGACACGAGAAAACCCAAGTTTACTCAGGGCGTTTTCTGACGCAAACTGTTTTTGCGCTTGTCTATCAGCCCGAACGTCGAAGACTCATATAACTTCGGTGTACCTGGAGTTCGCGGCGAACTTTGAGGGCCTCAATCGTATGGCACACTCCAAACCCTGAACGGACGATAGCCATGGCGATGCGTCGCTGCTACAGTACAAAGACCATCGAGGAGATTCAAGCTGAGTTGGAGCAGAAGGGTCCCGAGTACTGGAAGTATCTTCTTACTCGGGCGCTTCAGGACAAATCACTTGACGTGATAGAGCATTTTTGCTTAACTGTGATTATCGACGGTCTTAGCGATGCCCGCGCTGGCGAGCTGTCTAGGAGATTTCAACATGTGCGTCTCCTCTCCTTGCAGGACGAAAGCTGGTTGCTCTCGTTGAACGCTCGCACGCTGATTGAAGTCTGGCGAGGAGGAGCTGAAACTGATCTGGCTGACGCGATAGTGTCTGAGCTCCAGAGGAAGGGAGTAAGTCCGATCTTGAGCGAGCTAGCGTTTGGAGGAAAGACGGTTGCGAGTTGAGCTCCTCTCCAACACTGACCTTGGCTCAATCAAGGAAGCTCTGGACCGCAGAGGTGTCAAGCTTGACGCGATCAGTCTGCTAGACCATGTCGTATACATGTTCGAGATAGAAGACTGCAGCCGAGTGACCACCCATCAATTGGTTCGTCACAGGATGGCGTCGTACGACCAAGAATCGCAGCGGTTCTCTGCTGCAACAAAGGAGGGGTGCGTTATCCCTCCAACGATTCAATCGAACGGCGAGGCGTTGAAGGTATACGACACAGCCCTGAAAGGTGTGTACGAGGCGTTTGAGAAGATGATCTCGCTCGGGGTGCCAAAGGAAGATGCGCGTTATGTTCTACCCAACGCCACCAAGACGAAGCTGGTGATGACCGTTAGTGCCCGGAGTTTGATGCACATCGCATGGCAGAGAACTGCGCTACAAGCGCAGTGGGAAATCAGAGCAGTTGTGAGCGAGATGATGAAACTGGCCAAGCAAGCGACCCCAGAACTCTGGGTATCCTTAGTCGAGGGCTGACGTTGGCTAGGGTTTTCGGCACAGCAGGTGTAAGGGGTGTATTCAATGAGTCCCAAACTCCGTCGCAGGTATACGCCTTTGCGCAATCCATACCATTCGTGTTTGGACGTGGGAGCTATGGTGTCGCTTGGGATGGAAGGAAAACTTCAGCCCTTCTTGCCAGGACCGTTGCGTCGGCCGTCAACTCGGTGGGTAGCGACGTTCAATCGTTTGGGATGGCCCCGACACCCGTCCTCGCCTTTGGCACGAGGAATCGGCACTGTGAAGCGGGCTTTTCTGTGACGGCATCGCACAACCCGCCTGAGTTCTCAGGGGTCAAACTGTTCAATCGGAACGGGATGGAAATTCCGAAGTCTGACGAAGCGAGAGTCGAGCGCGCTCTATCAGTCAGCGTCATGAGGTCAGGGGGGAAATTTGGTTCGGTTGTTCCAGATTTCGACGTGGTCGAAGAGTACATCGATAGCATTGTGTCGAGGTATGATCACTCCTCGGCCCCGCTGAGAATTGCGATAGACTGCGCCAATGGTCCTGGTGGATTTGTTACTCCCAGAATCCTGAAGGGTCTGGGTCACGATGTTATTCCTGTAAACTCTCAAATCTCGTGGAGGTTCACTGCTAGGCGGCCTGAGCCCACCAGTGAGACACTAGAGGATTTCAGTCGTGTCGTAGCCAACCTTGGCGTGGACTTTGGGTTCGCCCATGACGGTGATGCGGATAGGCTCGTTATGCTCGATCGAGAGGGGAGAGTGCTTCCTGATTCGGTCGTCGCGTGCCTAGCGTTACATGGATTGGTTGCGGCTTCTGGTACGGTCGTTATCTCTGAGAATACGTCCATGATGGTGGCTGAAGAAGCTCAGAGAATGGGGTTTACGGTTCTTCGGAGCAGAGTGGGCAAGACCTTCGCGCTTCTTCAGGAGAAGGGAGGCGTATTCGCAACTGAGCCGTCGAAGATTATCGACCCCACGTGGGGGCTTTGGGAAGATGGCATCAACGCTGCAGCGATGATTTCCTGTCTCCTCGCCCGCGATCCGGGTCTGCTAGACAAAGTCCTCCAGACAGGTTGGAATTATCGACAGACGAACATTGCTGTTCCCGTTGACATGCGGGAATTGCAGGAGAGGGCGAGGGATTTCTTCAGGAAATTCGGGATAGCTGAGGAGCGCACTCTTGACGGGTACAAGATCGTGTTTGAAGACGGTTCTTGGATCATGTTCAGAGCGTCTGGGACCGAGCCCAAGACACGGATATACTGCGAGTCCAAGAAAATTGAAACCCTAGATACACTGATTCAAGAAGGGGTTAGGTGCGTTGAACTGTCGCGTCGGTTGGGGTGAACGTGATTGACCGAGCTAGAGTCAGCCGTCGTCTCCAAGATGCTCGCGCTCGGACTCATCTTGGAGGCGGAAGCGTTCGACATGATTGCGAATCTCCCCCCTGAATTGAACGTGGATTCTGTCATAGAGAAACTGGTCGTGGTAAAGACACTAGACTCCCAGAACGGGAGGGTCGTCACAAAGGCCGACCTGGAGTCCATAATCCCCCCGGCATCGCAGCCTGCTGCAGGTGAGAAACTCGTAGTGCCGGATCAGGCTCCCGACGTCGAGGTGAATTCTGATCCCACCATGGGGGTCTCACCGATTGAAGCGAATGAAGGGTTCAAGGCGCTGTTCGAGGACAGGTATTTGCGGCTCCTCTCTGTGATGAAGAAACGCCCCGACACCAGGGCTTTGGGGTCGACCTCAACAGCCAGAGGATTGGCGTGGGGTCAGAAGGCCAAGGTCGCCGGTCTCCTGCTGAACAGGATTAACCGTCGCGGAAGCCTTGATTTGATCATAGACGACCGTGTCGGTACCATGAAGCTAGGGTGTCAGGACCCGGAGGTGATGAAGGCAGCACTAGAGGCGCCCTTGGATAGCATGGTCGTTGTGGAAGTTTCGAAAGCAAAGTCAGGGCAATTGTACGCCTCGTCGTTGACGCTTCCTGACATACCTGAACGAAGGGCTACAACCTCGTCTCATCGAGCATACGCTGTGCTGCTGTCCGACCTACACATCGGCAGCAGGATGTTTCTGCAGGAGGATTTCAGCAGGTTCGTGCTGTGGCTCAACGGGCAGCTGGGGGACCTGGATGTGGTCAGCAGAATCAGGTACGTTGTGATAGCGGGAGACCTCATCGACGGGGTCGGGGTGTATCCTGGGCAGGAGTTCCAGCTCAGCGAGAGAGACCCGAAGAATCAGTATGCGTTGGCCGCCAAGCTCCTTTCTGGAATTCCGTCGCACGTTCAGATTGTCGTCTCACCCGGTAACCACGATCCGGTCAGGCAGGCGCTGCCACAGCCCGCAGTTTCGGTCGAAATGGCCGAGCCGTTGTACAAGATGGAAAATCTCCGATGGGTCGGCGACCCCTCGTACGTCAAGCTGTATGGGGTCACGTTCCTCGTGTTCCATGGAAAGAGCCTGGATGACGTGATAGCGACCACCCCAGGCTTGACATACAGTCGCCCCGCGGACGCAATGAAGTTGCTGTTGAGGGCCCGACATCTTGCTCCAACCTATGGAAAGCGCACGGCGCTCTCTCCGGAGCAGCGTGACTTCCTGGTCATTGACAGCGTGCCCGAGGTCTTCCACGCGGGCCATGTGCACACGTTCGAAGAGCAGACGTACCGCGGCACCCTGATTGTAAATTCGGGGACTTGGCAAGCCCAGACGAGCTTCCAAGCCAACATGGGTCTTGAGCCCACACCCAGCGTCGTTCCTGTCGTGGACCTTTCTACCTTGAATGTGGTAAGGAGGAACTTCGGCGCTACGGGATTCGAAGCGAACTAGGTTCGGTTAATTGCTTCGAAGGTGGGATCTTCCGCGAGGATCTTCTCGAGTTTGTCAAGCCCGATCAGAAGCCTGATTCTCTTCGTTCTCCCTCTTCTGCCTTGACTTACGACCGAAGCTTCCACCAAGCCGAGAAGGTCGAGCTCGGCGAGGATGCCGCTGACCCGTCTCTGAGTTAGAACTTCGAGCCCACTCCTCTTGCAGATGTTGTTGTAAGCTATGTACAGCTCTCCGGTGTTGGTCCCCGATGGAAACCTAGATGAGGCGAGGAGTATTGCCTTGTTCTGAATCGGAAGAGAACGGAGTGCTTCGTCAATGCGGTCCTGCTCCATCTTCGCAGAGGCCTTTCTGACGGACTCGTCGTCGACCTGCTCTAGGCCTTCCCTTTCCGCCACTTCTCCGGATATCCTCAGCAGGTCCACCGCTCGTCTTGCATCTCCGTGTTCGGAGCCTGCAATCGCCGCGCACAGGTTGATTGCCGAGCTCGACATGGCGCCCTTCCTAAAGGCTAAGCCTGCCCTCTCTGCGAGTATTTCCTGCAGCTCGGTGACCGTGTATGGCGGAAACACCAGTTCCTCTTCACTTAGGCTACTTAGTACTCTGGGGTCTAGGCTCTCTTTGAACTGTAGGTCGTTCGATATGCCGACCAGTGAGAGAAATCCCGGAGACAGTTGCTCGTTCGATCTTGTCAGGCCGTAGAGGATTTCGTCCGTCGAATTTTTGACGAGGTAGTCGATTTCGTCCAGAACCAAGATTACTCTCGTGTGCCGAGCCTGTATCTCTTGCTCCACCCTGCTCAGCAGCTCTCCCATAGAAAGGCCCGTGAACGGCAACTTGAGACCAAGTGTCCCCCCTAGTTCCGCTAGTGTGCGGTATTCCGTGTTAGCCAGTCTTGTGTTGACATAGACTGTGGTTAGGTCCTGTGTATCGGTCTGTTCTTTCAGTTTCGAGAGCACGTACCTCGCGACCGCCGTCTTTCCTGTTCCGGTCTTCCCGTAAAGCAGGAGGTTGGAAGGCTTGGATCCATGAAGAACGGGCGCGAGTACCTCCGCTATCGCTGAAGACTGGGCATCTCTGAAGGGTAAACGGGCTGGAATGTAATCAGGGGTGAGGACTTCTCTGTCTTTGAATAGCGCTTTTCCTTGCTTCGCCCGCTGAAATATTCTCTCCAAGTCGTCAGTTGACATATAACTCCACTGGAAACACTGGTTAGATAAGGCCTCCGCCCCTTGATTTCTTGTGTTTCTAGTGTGAGGCTTGGATAAGGAACGATATCACACAGAAGTATAACCAGGCCGTTCTTGGAACGCGGTCATCTGAAGATAAGACTTGGTGTCTACTGACTAATACATTGGGTAAGAATCGCACGTCATGATCACCCACCTTGTTCAACACAGAGCTCCAGTGGAAAGGGAGGGGCCCGGGTTAGACTTGTGAAACCCCGTGAACCAAACCGAATCAAGCTCGTTCTAGCAACCCCAGTGTTTCCAGTGGAGCTCTTGCAAGCCTATTTCCGTCTGCGGCACCCGATTTCACCCCGAACACGTGTTCAGAGCCGGATTTTAGGTTGGACAATTCCCTCGCATGTGAACTCTTGTGAAGGACCGGCAACGTCTCTACACCCGGTCAACCTTTGTTCCTCGCTTGTTCACAAGTTCACACCAAGACCACCTTTTAATCTCGACTTCAGAGACACGCGGTCGCGCTTGCGAAGGAAGGTCAAGATTGAGCTGGAGGATGGGGACGGCACCAAATTCACTCTCTCTCTCGAGGGAAGACTGTCACGCGAGAAGCTGATGAAGGCCGCCGACATGCTTGAGATCATGGACGTCCCTCTCGAAAGAGACTCTCCGAAGTACAACGATAAGACAACTTTCTTCGGAAGGGTTGCGACACTGATTGAGACCATGTTCTCTGCGGGCGACTTCTCCTCTTCAGACATCACACGGGCGTACGAGGAGAAGTATAACGAACCTATACATCTGAGCACGATCTCAACGTATCTCTCTAGGTTGGCAGAGAAAGACTACCTAAAACGAGAAAAATTTGGGAATTCATGGGTGTACAGACGCGCATACCTGAAGACCGCCTCAACAACCCATTAGCAGACATCAAGAGGTCCCAGAGACCAGTTTCTTGCCTTCTTCAGACAGTTCATAGACAAAAGGCTTCTCAGAAGAATCTCGGATCAGAAACCCCCTCGCATGAAGGTCCTTTAGGACCCTGGAGACGTGCTCTCTCGTCACACCCAAGCCCTTCGCCAGTTCAGGAGACGTCCGAGGACCAGTAGAGAGGGCGCGAAGAAGACTCAGCTCTGTCCTGTCCAAACTCTCTCCACCCTGAAGCAACCCCACACCCGGCTCCGTCTTCTCGACTCGAGCCACTGGGACGAACCGAGCACCGACGACGCGCTGCGACCCGACTGAGATCTCCCTACGAGCTGAGGGAACCGAGCTCTGAAGGACCCTGGATTGTATCACGTCTAATCGCGTCATGATATCCACAATACGCTCGTCCTGACTTCTCAGCCTAGACTCCAGAGTCATCCAAAGATCCTTTCCCAAGTCGGACGATTCTGAAATTCTTTGAGAAACATCACGATATCTCGCAAGCAGCGCTATAGCCAGCACTGAAAAGAAGACAAGGACCCCGGCCGATGCCAAGGTCACATAATCTGTCACGCCCCAAGCCATCACATCAAGTGATATAAGAGTGCATCACAGGACCATCCGGTCGATCAATTGGTTTACGACAGGCGAGACCAGATGAAACTGGTCCACATTCCCCCGTTCCAACTTGGAAATCATGTCAGACAGCCGTCGTAGATCTTCAAGTTCGATGTAACCTAGCCAGA
>Ga0187783_10001358_pt1 | contig 17991 bp, 13 predicted proteins | sample 1015_SJ02_MP02_2_FD_132471 | JGI IMG/M metagenome (GOLD analysis project Ga0187783, IMG submission 132471) | Tropical peat soil microbial communities from peatlands in Department of Meta, Colombia - 1015_SJ02_MP02_20_MG | ecosystem: Environmental > Terrestrial > Soil > Wetlands > Peat | place...
AGATATTCGCAGGCTTGATGTCGCGGTGGATGATGCCGTCAGCATGAGCGGCATCCAAAGCGTCGGCAATTTCAATCGCCAACGAAAGAATCAATTCTGTTTCCATCGGACGCCCAGCGATCCGGTGCTTCAGGGTCAGTCCGTCCAGAAACTCCATGACGATGAACACTTGTCCATGCTGGTCGTCGATTTCGTGGATGGTGCAAATGTTGGGGTGATTGAGGGCAGAGGCAGCTTTGGCTTCGCGCTCGAATCGGCTGAGCGCCGCTGGGTCTTTGGCAACGTCGTCCGGCAAGAACTTGAGGGCGACAAAGCGACCGAGCTTGACATCTTCGGCCTTGTACACCACACCCATCCCACCACCGCCCAGCTTCTCGACGATGCGGTAGTGTGAGATGGTTCGCCCATCAAGTTGGGACGGTGTGCCCATTGGCGAAAATGGTAGGTCGGATAGGAATAAAGGTCAATGCAACGAAGTTATTGCAACCTGACGTACTCGGCTTTGGCTTGCTTGAAGATGGGATTTCGGGGGTAGCGTCTTTCCAGAGAGCGAGGAAGTCTCGATGTTGAGGATACGAGCCGGACTACGGTAGTTCCAATTCGAGAGCGTAGATTTCATCAGTGCTCAGATCCCGGGCGAAGAGAGCCGATCCGCCAGGTGCAAGGCCACTCCACCCATAAACAGGAGGACCCCGATATCCGAGTAATCCTTTTAGATCTGCGACCTGTTCCGAATGCGTTTCCCCGACCTTCACCCGTCGAAATGTTGGATGTTGAGTGGCCCCACCACTGTCATAGTACAGATATTCACTATCAGTTGACCAGATCGGGAAACCGAGCGCTCCGGGTTCTGTCACCCAGTCGGACCACCTTTGAGTCTTCCAGTTGAAGAGGGTGAGCTTTGTCGAATCCGTGTTGAGTGCCGCGATGTACCGACCGTCAGGAGACCAGCGCGGACTGAACAGTTTCTCAGAACCAGCGATGACTGAGACCTGCCGGGTGGAAAGGTCGATGACATTGATGCCCCCCGTCCCGAGTCGCCCATAGACAAGTTTCTTCCCGTCCGGCGACCAGCTGGGATCTGATTGATCTAAGACTTCAGAGAGCAGCTCCTGCGGTGCACCCCCATCGCGAGGAATCAGGAAGATCTTCCAGGCCTGTCCTGCCTGCCTGGCGATGTATGCGATCTGCGTGCCGTCTGGCGACCACCGGGGCAAAGCAGCGGAGGTTGGCGGGTAGGTTAGCTGGAACCTATCACTGCCGTCGGCCCGGCTGCGCCAGAGTGTCACGTCCGGGTAGGAAGCATACGTGACCCACTGTCCGTCCCTCGAATAATCCAGTTCCCCTGCCGAAATGCCAGAGAGAAAGGGCACAAATTGCGCAGACTTCGGATCGTAGCGAACGAGTTCCGCACGCCCCTGCGCCGCATCCACAAAAAGCTTCTTGCCATCGGGGCTGACTGTCCACGCGCCGATGGCTAACGGGCCAGTCGTCAACTGAACCGGTGCGAACGAGCGCCAGGGAAGAAATCCGGCTGCTTCGCGGATGACCCAGACATTACTGCCCCCATCATTCTGGCCGAGGAAAAAAAAGTAACGGCCATCCATAGACCAGCCGCCACAACAAGCTCGCGCAGGACCTTGGCCTGGCCGCAGCACGGCGTGAAGATTGCCCCCGTCGCTGCGAATCTCCCACAGAGAGTCCGTACCAGACTGCCCGACACTGAAGCGAATCCGACCACCATCCGGCGAAAAGGCGGGAGCAAAAGCACTCCCCGAAACGTTCACCAGCTTGCGCGGGCTGCTGCCGTCGGCATTTGCTTCGTAGAGCTCAGAACCATTCACGAATACGAGACGTTGCCCGTCTGGAGACCAGGTTGCGCCACTCGGTGAAACATCAACCTCCGCAAGATGGCGTGGAGTTCCCGAAGGAAGAGGCAAACTCCACAGAGGTAGCTTCCTTTCTGTGGCCACCCCGTAGCTAGCGACGAGGAGCTTTGTGTGATCGGGCGAGATGCCGAAGAGTAATGCGTTAAATGGAGTAGGAATCGGCGACGTCTCACCCCCGCTCACGGAGACCTGAGCGATTCGATCCCGTGCTCCCTCGTAGATGAAAAGGCGGGAGCCATCAGTGACCAACGTCCCTCCCTTTGACATGCCATCTCGCGTTAGTTGGGTGGTGGCCAACACTCGGGGCGGACGCACTGGAGAATTGAGCCAGGTAAGCATCCATCCACACACCAGGACTGCCGTGATGATCGCGGCCACCCAGCTCCGGGTTGATACTCCCCGCTTCTCTGCCAGAGTTCTTTTTTCGGAAAAAGCAGATTGCTCAAGCGGACCACTCGCCAAATCCGAGCTGCGTCCGGATTCTGAGTCCCGCTTCAACCGTTGCAGGTCGGTGCGGATTTCGGAGGCGTGCTGATATCGGAGGTTGCGGTCTTTCTCCAAACTCTTCGTGATGATTCGTTCCAAGTCGGTCGGGACCTCGAGATTGACTCGGATCGGAGGAACCACAGTCCGATTGAGAATAGAGTCGAAGACCACTCCCGTGCTTTCCCCTCGGAACGGCAATTGCCCTGTCGCCATTTCATACAGCACGGCTCCAAACGAGAACAAGTCTGTTCGAGCGTCCAGCTCCTTGCACCTGATTTGTTCAGGCGACATGTAAGCAATGGTTCCGACCGCTGTGCCCGGACTGGTCAGATGCTCTTCTAGCGTTACTGTCGATTGCGCCGCTTCCCCAGCCGCTTCCGGGGTGTTGAAGACAGGGGTCACCTTGGCCAAGCCAAAGTCCAGAACCTTAGCGTGACCCCGCTTGGTGACGAATGTGTTCGCAGGCTTGATGTCTCGGTGGACGATGCCAGCAGAGTGGGCGGCATCCAGTGCGTCCGCGATCTCAATCCCCAGCGACAGCACCGTTTCGATCTCCAATGGCTTTCCGGCAATCTTGTGCTTCAGCGTCACGCCTTCCAGATATTCCATGGCGATGAACGCCTGTCCGGGCTGGTCGTCGATCTCATAGATCGTGCAAATATTCGGATGGTTCAAGGCGGATGCGGCTTGCGCTTCACGCTGGAAACGAGCCAGAGCCTGTGGGTCCTTGGCTACGTCATCCGGCAAGAACTTGAGGGCGACGAAGCGGTGCAGCTTGACATCCTCGGCCTTGTAAACCACGCCCATCCCCCCGCCGCCAAGCTTCTCGACGATGCGGTAATGGGATACAACCTGCCCGATGATTTGGGAGGACGTGACCATTGACGAGAATGGTAGGTGGGACTGCAAAGAAGGTCAATGAAGAAGAGAACTACTGCAGTTTCCCGTACTCGACTTTGGCTTCTTTCAGGATGGGGATGTCGGGGTCGGCGTCTTTCCAGAGAGCGAGGAAGTCCTTGTAGGCGGCGAGTGCCCTTACGCGGGCTGCGTCGGAATCCGCACCCTGCGAAGTCCTCGCTTGCAGCGCGTTTGCACGCGCCACGCCGAGTCGCGCCAAGGCTCCAGTCCAGCAGTTCCAGACGATCCCGCTATGATCGAGAATTTTCTGGAACTCGGCAGCGGCATCGCTGCTCTGACCGGCGGCGAGATACGCTTGGCCACGAACGAAGGCGGTATAAAGGCAGGAAACATTGACCAGAGCCTGCACCTGCCCGAACTCGATCGGAGAAGAGGCTTTCAGAGTATTCAGAGCACCCGACGAATCATTCTTATCCAAGGCCAATTTGGCAAATATCGCCGGCAACCATAATGATTGAATTTGCGTGTCGAGCGGAAAACGTTTTGCCAAGTCTTGGGCTAGGGACTCTGAGTGCCTTGTGTCGCCGGCTATTGCAAGGGCCAGGGCGGCTGCACCCGTGACGGGCTGACTCTCGGGTGCGAGCTTTAAAGCCTGTGTCGTTAAACGTCCGGCTTCCGTAGGGTAACCAAACGCAGCCTCTCGTTGAGCCGCGATTGCCTCGTATATTGCTCCACTCTCCTTACTGTCCGAACGGACAGCCGAGCTTAGCGTCCGCTGGGTTGTTTCCCGCGCCCGGCGCATATGACCGGCGAAAGCCTCGCTGTCGGCCGCCAGCCAAAGCCCCATGCACTCTTCGGGCCTACCTGCGAACCACTGCTGCTGCGCATCCATGGCTCTGGCATCGGACGCAAGAAAGGCCAGGGCATAGATGGCGGCATGCAAGACGTAGGAATCTGTTTTTTTTCTCATCTCCGCCTCATCGATAATTTGCCGGGTTTCGTCGAAGCGCTGCAGCGCCAGCGTGTAGTTGGCGAGATTCCCATACCAATACCCTCTATCGGGCGCCAGGAGCTGGCCTTCTCTCACGACTTCTAGAGCTTTCTCATACTGTCCCTCGGTGGCAAGCACAGTTCCAAACATGTTGTACGTCCCTGGAACCCGTGGGTAACTCTCGATCTCCTCTTGATAGGTCTGGGAAGCCTTCTGCAACTCACCCGTTACGCGAGAGTAATAGTTGGCAGCAATGGCGAGCTTTTCCCGTTCACTGGCGCGGTCCCGCAACTGGAACGCCTTCGTGTAGAACCAGGTAGCGCGGGACGGCTGATTGAGGGTTTCGTAGTCGTTGCCTACTGCGTTGTAGGCCAATGCAAAGTTGGGGTCAATTTCGACTGCCCGCTGATCGTAGAGCAGGCCTTTGGCGGAGTTATCGTTGCCGACTTTCACTCCGAGGCTGTATGCTTTCAGCGCTTCCAACGACGAAGTGGTCGCTGTTGCCAGAGGGAGGTCAAGTTTGCGCAACGTAGTCAGAGATTCGCCAAGCTTGCCGCGGATTTCACTTGCGGCCTCGCCCAGCGCATCGAGCAATTTCTCTTTCGATGCCACGGTTCTTTGTTCCTCGGCGACGGTATCTCCACTCGTGCACTCGACCGCCTTGAGCCCGAGCACATATTCGCTACCCAGGCGGCTGATGGACCCAGCCAGATAAGCTTTGCTGCCAACCCGTTGGCAAACCTCACGGGCCACGTCGCCCGTAACCGGCATGGTCGCGGGACGGGCCATCATCCGCATTGTTGCCACAACGGTATTTTCGGAGAGCACATTCAGGAAGGGCGATTGCCGGAGAGCAAGCGTCAGCGCTGTCTTCAGGGTGTCATCGAAAACAGCGTCGCCGGTAGAATTCTTGAAATCCGCAATAAGGACAGTGTCTTTCTCGGTGAGTTTGGCAGGATGCCGGAGAAGCAACCAGGAACCGAGCACGGCTCCAACAATGACGGCAGTCGCTGCGGCTTTCCAAAGCATTTTCCAGTTCCGCGGAACAGGTGCTGTCTTCACCACGCCCGCCGATCTGTGCGACCCTGAGTCTTGCCTGAGCCGTTGTAGGTCTGCGCGGATGTCTGAGGCGTGCTGGTAACGCAAGTCGCGGTTTTTCTCCAGGCACCTGTTGATGATCCGATTGAGTTCAGTCGGCAGAGCGGGATTCAGCGCGAGAGGCGATTGCGGAGCGCGGTTGAGGATCGCATCGAAGATCGTCGCGGCCGTCTCCCCGCGGAAAACCAACTGCCCGGTGGCCATTTCATACAGGACAGTGCCAAAGGAAAACAAGTCAGTCCGACCGTCCAACTCTTTTGCACGCGCCTGCTCCGGCGACATGTAAGCGATGGTTCCCACAGCGGCTCCGGGACTCGTCAGGTGCTCTTCTAAACTGACCGTGGATTGTACAGTCGCCCCTGCCTCTCCCACCTTGCCGAGGACAGGCGTCACCTTCGCCAAGCCAAAATCCAAAACCTTCGCGTGTCCTCGTTTGGTCACGAAGATATTCGCAGGCTTTATGTCACGATGCACAATACCGGCAGCATGAGCGGCATCGAGAGCGTCTGCGATCTCAATCCCCAGCGACAGCACCGTCTCGACCTCCAGCGGTCTGCCAGCAATTCTGTGTTTCAACGTCATGCCATCGAGGAACTCCATCGCGATGAAGGCGCGTCCGTCCTGCTCGCCGATGTCGTAGATTGTGCAGATGTTGGGATGATTCAGAGCAGATGCCGCCTGCGCCTCACGTTGAAATCGGGCGAGCGCCTGCGGATCACTTGCGACATCTTCTGGCAAGAACTTGAGCGCGACGAAGCGGTGCAGCCGAGTGTCTTCTGCCTTATAGACGACACCCATACCGCCACCACCCAGCTTCTCGATAACGCGGTAGTGGGAGATGGTCTGGCCGACCAGTTGGGACGATGGAACCATTGCGTGGGAATGGTAGGACGGACAGCACAGAAGGTCAATTATGCGGCAGGCCGAAGCGGCACCTTAGCGCAGGCAGCATCAGTTTTCGGTCACGATCCTGCAGTCCGAAAGCCTTCACAACAAATCCGTAGTGTTCACGGATGAAAGAGTGAAAAAATTTGCGAAGGTCTGGCCGCGACGAAGGGGTACTGTTTGGCATACCCCCACCCCCTTGATCGGGACCCCCTGGTGCCGCGGATGATTGATTCGCAGAGGTGGTTGCCTAGTGGAATTCACGCTGCTATGGGAATCAAGGTCGACCGATTCGACCCGCACCCGAGTTCACTGAGTAGGCCGCAAGCGGAAGCCCCGGGGCGGTGGCAGTTCTGGTGGCACTTAGTTTTGATTTTCAGTACTCTTCGGTGCGCCTGCGTGCTCACAGATCGCGTGCAGGAAGGATACGTGAAGCCTCGTGTTTACGGGTCTTTTGCTTGATTATGCCTTTCAATGCGTTCCAGTGCTTGGGGAATGAGATAAGCGGCAAAATGGATTAAAAGGGCATTGCTCTACCAGCTGAGCTACGCGCCCACGCTTTCGATTCTATCAGTTGCGGACGGAGCAGGAGCGTCCGTTCCAACGATTCGCCAAGTTGAAGAAGAACGAGGACATACTCGGCTACCGCCGCAACCAGTGGGAGAAGTTCTGCAAGGACAAACAGGGGATGAGTGCGCAGACCGGACGCCGCTGGATAAGGGAAACCTGCAAGGCTATTGGCAAGCCTACGCCTGGATCGAAGCACGACAGCAACGCGCCTCCACCGCCGTGGTCCGCCAAAACGCCGGACGGCACCAAGGTCGATGTCGCACGCTCTGCCGCGCAGAAAGCCGTGAGGGACGGGGACGAGAACGCAGGCGTTTATTGGATTCGCCAGCTTTACCGTGCAGGGCAGGATGTTTGGAAGGCACTCTCAATTTTCGCCGTGGAAGAAATAGGCGTGGCAGACCGGTCGGTCAAGTCTCAGGTCCCGGAACTCCAAAACTGGCGGAGAACTGCAAGGACGAACGCCATTCCGACCAACTGCACGTCATCACGGCGATGATTATCTGCTGCCGCGCCAAGAAGTGCCGTGCCGCTGACGAAGCGACTATCTGGTTGAACGAACATCCCACCTACGTGCCGCCTATGCTGGAGGAGACGGCGGCATTGAACACGGACGACCTGCCGCAGCCTGCCATCCCGGACAGGGTCTACGACAAGCACACCACGGAAGGACGCAAGCGGGGACGTGGTATGGATCACTTCAAGCAGGAGGCGTCACAGTTGAACAACAAATCGGAGGTGGTGCCGTTCACGCCACCGAAGGTCCGGACACGAGTCCGGCGCCACGCCGTCCGCCACTTCAGCGCCGACTTTTGTGGAGCTGATGGCGCCGGCGGGGAACCGCCTTAGGATAGAAGCCAAACTGGTGTGAAGGGATGTTGAAGGCAGTTACAATCTGACCCTACTCATTGGTTGATCCTGGTGAACTATGGCACGTCCGCTCCGGGTTGTTGTGCTTGGCATTTTCATCATTTCTATTTTGGGCTTTGCTACGGCCGAAGAACCGCCTGCCCTCTTTGAAATGAAAATCGCGGGCCTGCGTGCTGCTCAGATTGCGCCAGAGGAGCAAGAGGTCGCTGCCTTAGTGATCCATATAACGAAGCCCGGCGCCGTACCGGTCGAAATTCAGATTTGGGATTTTCGAAGGCGAACGCTCGTCCGGACTCGACGGTTCGAAGTAAATATCCCTTCCATGGTACTGAGCACATCTTATGTTCGCTATTCAGCAGATGGTTTTTTGCTGGCTGTTTACGCCGGCGGGGGAACTGTCCATGTTTTCCGTTCTACCGACCTGCAAGAGTTGCATCAGATTCCACTGGAATTGAGTTCCGCTCACCTGAGCGGGTTTGAAATCTCGCCTTCCTCCCACATTTTGGCAATACGCCGGTCGCTTGACCGTGGGGGTGATGTTCGCATCTACGATCTCGACAGTGGAATAGAGTTGCGTGGTTGGGCGATTCGCAAAGGAGACTTGTATCCGTACACTGTATCAGGGGTTGCATGGCGTGGTGATGGCAGGCAGTTGGCCGTTGCCGCTCCAGATAATGGACCTTGCACGCGATTCGGTGGCACAATTTTTGTCTTTGATCCAGACTCAACGGAGCCCTCCAACCGCTTTCGCGTGGGTTTTCTGCCGGGAAGCCTGGCCTTTGGAAGCGATGACAAGTTATATGTCGCAAGCATGACGTGCGGAGGATATTTCGCTCATTGGACAACTGACCTGCCCATTTTCGACGCGAACACCGGTAAGCAAGTAGGGAAGATTCCTGCCGGGAAAGTTGGAATCCGGCGCACAATCGCTATATCGGGAAACAAAAGAACTATGCTAGCCTATGCAGATCGTGAGAAAACGACGTTCGAAGGGTTTGAGGACACGCTCAAGGTCAGCGATGCGCGATGGCAAGTTGTGGACGTAGCCACCGGGCAGGTGCTTTTCACAATCGCAGCCATCAGATACGATCAATCTTCCTTGAGCACATCCGGACGGTTTCTGCTGAACCTGAGCCCAGGTGGACTTCGCATCTTTCCCGTGCCCTCCGACTAACTTGGGCCCCCCTTACCAATAATCGGCTTTTCGCTTAGTGCGCAGGAAGAATTCAAATGGCTGACAAGCTTAATACCGATATGAAGCGTGTTGTCGCGGAACAAAGGCTTGCTTTCGTTGCCACCGTTTGCCCGGATGGAACTCCCAACCTCTCGCCCAAGGGCACAATCGCGGTTTGGGACGACGATCATCTCGTCTTCGCCGACATCCGCTCTCCGGGAACGATCACGAACCTTCGGAAGAATCCTGCGGTTGAGATAAACATTGTTGATCCTTTTGCCCGCAAAGGGTATCGCTTCAAAGGTAATGGTGAAGTTATTGCAGACGGCGAACGCTTTCAGCAAATCATGAACTTTTACCGGGGGCGGTGGGTGGACTCGGTGAGGAGCAAGTCGGAAGCTCGAATACGAGGTTTCGTGCTGGTTAAAGTTGAGAGTGTGTTGCCGCTCACCTCCCCTGCCTATGACGACGCGTCCGTTGATGAACAGTCGATCCGCAACCAGTGGATTTCGTATTTCGCAACCTTGAACAAGGGCTGATCCGACTTGCGACGGTGAAGCCAAGGGAAGGCAGTGAAGCTTCAGTAACTTTCCCGCCGAATCTCTTAATTGACCCTCTCCTCTACAAACACCTAACATGTCAGCGGATGGCAGGCCTGTCCCAACCCGTAGGGCATACGGTTTCGCATTACCGCATCCTTCGCAAGATCGACGGCGGGGGGATGGGTATCGTTTACGAAGCCGAGGACCTGAAGCTCGGTCGCCACGTCGCCCTAAAGTTCCTTCCCGACGATCTTGCCAACGACACACAAGCTCTCAGCCGGTTCCAGCGGGAAGCCAAGGCAGCGTCGTCTCTGAACCACCCGAACATCTGCACGATTTACGAGATTGATGAGACAGATGGGCGAACCTTCATCGCCATGGAACTGCTGGAGGGGCAGACGCTTCGGCACATGATCGCAGGCAAGCCGCTGGAGATCGAGACGGTGCTCGATCTGGGCATCCAGATTGCGGATGCGCTTGACGCGGCACACTCCAAGGGAATCATTCACCGCGACATTAAACCAGCGAACATCTTCGTCACGACCAGAGGTCAGGCGAAGATTCTCGATTTTGGACTGTCGAAAGTGACACTCAAGCCCGAAAGCATTGCGATGAGCGCCGCGACCATCGAATCTGAACAACACCTGACGAGTCCGGGCAGTGTGCTGGGCACGGTCGCGTACATGTCGCCGGAACAGGTGCGGGGGAAGGAACTCGACGCTCGCACCGACCTGTTTTCCTTCGGTGCGGTGCTGTACGAAATGTGCACGGGCACGCTGCCGTTCAGGGGCGACACGTCGGCGGTGATGTTCGAGTTCATCATGAATCGAGTGCCTGTGCCGCCAGTTCGAATCAATCCTGACACACCCCCCAAACTGGAAGAGATCATCAACAAGGCTCTGGAGAAGGACCGTGACATCCGCTGTCAGTCGGCTGCTGAGCTAAGGGCCGATCTGAAGCGGCTGAAACGTGATACGGAAACCGGAAAAACTGCTGCAAGCAGTAAAATCACCGACGGATTCTCGAAGAGATCGCTGTGGGTCAGCAACAAGGCAATCGCAGGAGCCGCCCTTGCCTTACTCGTGTTGGCCGCAGCACTCGTGATTTATCGGTCGTTGCATTCTAAGCAAGAACCTGCCATCGACTCCATCGCTGTTCTGCCAATCGTCACCAACAGTAGCGATACGAACACACAGTTCCTCGGAGATGGGATAACTGACAGCCTGATCGACAGCCTCTCCCAGCTTCCGAATCTAAAAGTGATGTCGCGAAGCTCAGTCTTCCATTACAAAGGGAAGGATGTCGAACCAAAAGTAATTGGACGCGAGCTTAACGTAAAGGCAGTGCTGACGGGCAGGCTGGCTCAGCGAGGCGACAACATTGATCTCAGCACCGAACTCGTGAATGCCAGCGACGACAGCCATATTTGGGGTGAGCAATTCAATCGAAAATCCTCTGACATCTTGTCTTTGCAACAGGAACTCGCACAAATCATCGCGCAGAAACTCCGAGTCAGGCTGTCCAGCGAGCAGCAGCAAACATTTGCTCGACAGGGAACGCAGAATCCCGACGCTTACGCACTTTACGTCCGAGGGCGATATGCGTGGGACAAATTAACAGAAGAAGGCCTTAAGCAAGCAGCCGATCTCTTCCGGCAAGCCATTGAGAAAGACCCCGGCTACGCAGCCGCCTATGCTGAGATGTCCCGCTCGTACACAATGCTGGCTCACTACAATTATCTGCCCCCAACGGACGCCTACCCCAAAGCTATCGCCAGCGCCAACCGTGCCATTGATCTGGATTCCAATTCCGCCGAGGCGCACGCTGCTCTTGGACAAGCCTTAACAGAAACTTGGAATTGGATACCTGCGGAACGGGAGCTACAACGGGCCATCGAACTGAACCCAAACCTATCAGAAGCCCACCTTCAATATGCTGTGTACCTGTTGATCTTGGGCAAAGTCGCCGATGGCATCACCGAAGCAAGACTGGCGCAGGAAATTGATCCCCTTTCCCCCGGCCCCTGCAACGTATTGGCACGGGGATATTCGGCGCAGCACGATTACGACAGGGCAATCGCACAGTTGAACAAATCTCTGGAAAACAGTCCAAACGCCCCCGTCACGCATTACAACCTGTTTCGCTTGTACAGCGCTAAATTGATGCACGATCAAGCTGCGTCAGAATTGGAGCGTTCGCTCACGTTGGAAGGCAGAGAGCTTGACGCAAGCGCTGTGAACGCCAGTTACAAGCACGACGGGTTCGAGGGGTTGTTGCGAACCATCATTCAGATATACCGCAATCCTTCGCCGAAAGGATACGACCCTGCGCGAGTCGCTGAGGGTTACGTGCTTCTCGGCGACAAGGATCAGGCATTGGTCTGGCTGAACAAGGCTTACGATGCGCATTTCGGCTTGAACTTCATCAAAGTCAATTTTACGTGGGATTCCATTCGCTCTGATCCTCGCTACTCTGATCTCCTGCATAGGATGGGCTTGCCGCAGTGAGAATCAATACGAGTGGTCACAAGGTATTCCCTGTAACCACGGAAAAATGAAAACTTCCGCACTGAAAACAAGCCAGTTTTGGCTGCCGCGCTGGAACCCCTTTCTGACCACCACTCGCAAACTCGCGAAAACAATCAGAAGCGTGATTCTGCCCAGTCCCACTGGCGGTGTTGTCCCACTGGCGGTGTTTGACCCACGGGGAAAGCCGTCCTACCATTTCCGCTAATGGGCACATCCACCCAAACTGCCATCCTAACGTGTCTGTGAGTGGCATAGCATGGTGGGATTTTACCGCTGGGATCCTGATAGCCGCCCGCAATCTGTGTGCCTTACAAATCAAATGATTTCTGCGTACATGACAAACCATTTTCGCTCTGCAGCGTTATGTCGGGGAACATTCTGTGTCCGTTGATGCTGGCCGGAATTGAAATCAGACAATCGTGGGGGAGCGAGATGCGAGCGCACCACTGTGTGCGAGCAGCGAGCGACCACGCAGGAGCGGAGCGAGTGCCCGGGGAGCAGTTGCCCAGGGTGGCTGGAGGCGACGTTACCCAACAATTGGCGATGTTGACTAGTCGTCAACCGATTGTGCTCGTATTGTTCGAATTGATTTGCCCTGCGCTTTATTTTTTGCCACGTTCAATCGCGTCCAGTTTTTCCTCAATCCGCCCCAGTTTCTCCCAAACGTCGTTGAGTTCAAACTTAATAAGCTGGGTGGTTCCCCCAATCCAGGCGACCAGGAACCAAATTATCCCGCTTTCTATTAGGGATGGATGCCAAAATCGGATGACCGCGTAGCCACCTGCGATCGCCAGTAATGTGAACAAAAACACCACACGCAGGCCCATTTTCCGTTGCATGCAACCCTCCCGCTATGACAGAAGTGATTCTAGTCTTAAATGGAGCGCCCATGGTCGATCAGCGGTAGTGTCCTTTTAGGACGTCTCTAACGACAGTCGGCGATGTCAAGGTGCGAGCTTTTGATTGTTGCAGATTGAGGCACACCTTTGCCGACAGCGCGCACGCTCTGGCTCCCTTCGAGAGACTAATGACTGCTTGGATTGCTTTTTGATCCAACCGCATTGGCTCGGCCCGTGTGCTTCATTGTTGTGCTGGAGTAACCCACCAGACACCTCATCCGTCGTCGTGCTCTGGGCGCGCCATTGAGCAACCACACAAACAAAATGATGCCTGCCGTTGAAACCGCATACACCTGCAACCAGTTGAGGCTAAAGATCAGTTCCGCGACGGCCACAACAGCAGGTCTGATCGGGTAGTGATGTGGTGGCCGGTCTGGCAGTGCAGCGCGTTTGGGCCGCCCACAAGCGTGACTACGCGATGGCTGAGCTACCCGCGGGTAAGTGTGTTAGCGCTCCGGGAGAGTACGAGAAGTTGACGTGGCTCGTGCAACACACCAAACCGGCAGACTTCTTGTTCGACGCCGCTTGGCCCGGAGCGTACATCCCTCTCGATTGAGAAATCCCGTGGTTTTGGACACAGCAGGCACCGTGTTGAATGCAGAGTGGTTCAAGCCGGCGGTGCGGCAACTGGATGCGAAGCAAGTGCGCTATATAACCCGGGTCGGACGACTAAACTATCCGATTGACCCTAGATCTCCTGGGACAGCCCACATTGTGCCTCTCCGTGATTATCTGCACGAGACTTATCCGCTCGTCCACGTATTTCGCGATGGAGAAGAGGTTTGGGAGAGAAAGTGACTTGAGAGCACACCCGTCGAACAGTTCAGCGACTAGTTCAGTGCCCATTGGAATCGGCTGGCGCGATGCTTCCGTCTTTAAAGCGCCGAGCGGCTGGCGAACCATTGCGCGGGGGAAACGTATTTCGCCGAGCCGAAGAGCGCGTTTTTTCCGCTTGAGTAGCCTCACCTATGAGACACGCCCGGCGACGGCTGCTCGGAATGCGGTGGTCCGAGGATTTGGCCGGAGTGAATCGCGGATTTGTCCAATGGCTGCTGCGGCGGCCAGCAGCATCAGTGGCTCGATTGGATGCCGATAGGTCGGCCAGAAATGAGTTACGTAATAAACAGCCGGTACGAGGGTAAATGTGATCAGTAGGAAGAGCCCGATCCTGCGGGTGCTAATCCTGATGACCGCCAACACCGCTGCCAGCCAAGACAGGAAACTAATGATCGCCCAGGGGAAGAAGTCTGGTGCCGCCCAAAACTCCCAGAGCCGCCTGCCGAAACGCATGGCAAACCCCGCTGGATCGTTGCGAATACAAGCGACCGCCTGGTGTTGCTTCAATTCCATAAAGCGGACTTCACCCAGTTGGGAATACTGACGAGGGTCGAGGGTCGGGAAGTCCTGGGTGAAATCCACCTCGCCGGTCATACCGAGATGATTGCCCAGAAACAGCTCGAGACCGAAGTTGTCCCGGACGGGAATAAGCCGGTCGAGCGTCCGGTAATTTCGCAGCGTCCATGGAGCCAGTACGAGAATGAATGCAGCAACAGCCAGGTACACTCGGTAAACTGATCTCTTGGAGCACTGGATCCATACGACCGATGCCAGGAACACGCCGCCAATGGTTGGGTTCAGCAGCACTGCAACTCCAGCCCCGATACCGAGCAGGATCCAATGTTGCGGGTGCAAGGACTTTGCCAAGATCTTGGGTGCTAGCACAAGCCACGCGGCAACGGCAAGAGCCGACAACCCATAGTTTGCAACGGGCATTTCCGCGAGAGCCTCCCATGGATATATCGTCCAAAACCAGGCGGCGACCATCCCAATTTCCGAACTGAAGTGTTGTTGGCCGGCGCAGTAGATCAGCGTGGCGGTGCCGGCGCCGGCTAGTGCATTTACTAGAAGGATAATACACAAGGATAGAAGACTGTAAGCGCCGCAGCCTCGGAAAATGACGGCCAGCAGGGCTGGATAAAGTGGCGGTTGCTGGGCTGTCGGGGCGATCGGAACCTTCTCGTAGGGCGCCGAAAAACCGTGGCCGGCCGCGAGATTGGCGGCGATGTGCGAAGGCTCGTTCCCTCCGTAGAACCGCTGCAAGGAGCTGTGACCTAGCAGTAGGGTCGCGACGAGCAGCCTCAAGAACAATGCGAAGGTGAAGATGCAGAGCGGAGAAGAGCACAGGCGCCTCAAGGCGCCGAGATATTTGAATTCCTTCGAGCCGTCGAACATCGCGTCTAGAAACAAAAAAGCCGCAGCTGGCTGCGGCTTGGTCTTTCCCCGAGCCTTTCAAGGCCAGCCTTATTTGCCGTCGTGCTTGTCTTTGTAAATGCTCCGGCTGATGCGGTTCTGCTGGCGGTTGATGCCTCTCTGTTCCGCCTTGGTGAGATGACCGTTGTTCTTCGCCATGTCCTTCTGTTCACGGTTCTGAACGGAGGCTTCGCGCTTCTCTAAATTGCTGGCCTGCTTTGCGTTCAGCGTGCCGTTCTTAAGACCATTGGCGATGCGGTCCTGTTGGTTCTGCTCACGCCGGTTGACTTCATTCACCCGCGGATGTCCGGGATCGACGACGCCCGGTCCGGCACCGGAGGTGGAAGTGTTGTTTGAGGTTTGAGCGGAGGCGGACATAACAAACATCAAACCGCCGACCGCCAGGGCTAGCAGGGAACTGATGATTTTTTGGGTCATGCAGATTAAACCCCCCGCCGAGCTTAAGTCTCGTCGCCCATGAACGACTAGGTTACGAAAGACACGCGAAGGTAACCGGACCCATCGACACGATAACAGGCATGACGCGAGAAATTGGTTACTCTTCGGGTGCGACTTGTCCGCCATCGTCAGTCATGGAACCGGGAAGAAGGGAGGCACGTCCAGCCCATCGAGCGCGGTCGGGGGGACTTAGAAACGATCTCTGAGAAGTGGCCGGCTAGCGAACTCTTTCATCGATCTAAATCCCAGCTCCGAAGTGCCCGCAAGCATTTTTCTCTCACGCACTTCATTTCAGGAGATAAAGATCAGCATGGCCATCGGGCCGGCTGTAAACCAGCGTGGAAAGGTCTTTGGAGAAATCGTAGGCCTTGCCTCCGTTATACTGCCGGAACGCAAAAGGCAACTTGATCGCTGGTTGAGCGGCACCCGTCAACCGGCCATCTCGCCCGGTTGTCGGTAAATCACAAAGGCGAATCGAGAGATGTCGCACGACCAGGCCAAAGTAGTCAGAGTCAGCGCCGACGCCAGCTTGATGCGATTGCTTCCGTCCAGATCGGAGACCCAGAGTTCCTGGCGTCCACCCCCAACTAAAGCGATGAAAGCTACCGGCGGCCGTCGGGTGAAACTACCGGCTGTGTCGAGTTGTCCCTAAAAACATCCTCAGATTGTCTTGTTTGCGTGTGATAGACGGTAAGTGCGCCCGACTGCTTGGCATTCCCGAAATAAAACCCCTTGCTGGTCGGATCCAACCCGGGATGTCGGGATCGAGGGGTTGAAAACCCGGGCCCGGACAGGGTGGTCGTTCTAACCTCGGCCCGTGTCGTGCCTAGGTAGGGATCGACCCGCCAAAACCCTTCCTCACGGGACCACGAACGAAGGCTGGCTTGCGAGTTGCTATGCTGCCACCGCGGACTTCGGCTCCTGGTTCAGCAGCTCAGCCTCGAACTTGAGGCCGGGTGTGCCTGTAATCTCGGACTTTCCTTCTGCGAGATCGATAAAGCAATCCTGAGCGCTGAACCGCCGACCATTGCGCGAGCCATTGTAAGCGCGGACGTAGCTTCCGTCGGCGCGCAAAATGCGGCTCTTGTGTTTGTCCGCCAGATAATTCTCGAGAATTTCGGATAGGATTCGATGGCGCAAAGAGCGGTTTTTCACCGGGAACATAACTTCGACCCGCTCGTATAGATTGCGCGGCATCCAGTCGGCGCTGCCCAGATAAAACTCGGACTGGCCGCCGTTGGCGAAGTAAAAAATACGGCTGTGTTCGAGGAACCTGCCCACAATGCTGCGTACCCGGATTCGGTCGCTGATGCCTCTCAACCCCGGTCGCAAGGCGCAGGCGCCGCGCACCACCAGATCGATCTCCACCCCAGCCCGTGAAGCCCGGTACAAAGCTTCGATGAGCGGTTGGTCCAACAGCGCGTTGATCTTGGCGATAATGCGGGCGGGCCGCCTGCGCCGAGCGTGGTTGGTCTCTCGGTCGATGAGGTCGATACAGTTCTTTGCCAGATCGACGGGCGAAACAAATAATGGCTTGTAGTTTGCTTGCTCCGAGCGGGCGGTGAGAAAGTTGAAGACGGCGTGCACCGCAGCGGTAAGTTCTGGGTCGCAAGTCAGCAGGCTCAAATCGGAATAGAAGTGGGCGGTTGAAGGATTGTAGTTGCCTGTACCCAGATGCGCATATTGACGAATCTCGCCGTCGGCATCCAGCCGGGCCAACAACGCTAGCTTGCAGTGCGTTTTCAGACCGACCAGCCCATAAAATACCTGGACACCGGCCTCTTCCAAGGAACGCGCCCAGCGAATGTTCGAGGCTTCGTCGAAGCGGGCTTTGAGTTCGACCACCACGGTCACTTCCTTGTTTTGGGCGGCCTCCATCAGGGCGCGAACGATGGGCGAGTTCTCATTCGTTCGGTAGAGCGTCTGCTTGATGGCAAGCACCTGCGGATCGCGCGCAGCAGTCTCAATGAACGAAACTACCGGCTCGTAGGAATCGTAAGGATGGTGAAGCAGAATGTCCTGACCGCGAATGGCCTCGAGCAGACCGGATATCTTCGGTCCGAAGCTGAGGCTTCTCGAGACGAATGGCGGGAATTTGAGATCTGGACGTGCCGTCTGGTCTGCCAGAGAGAACAGGCGGGAAAGATTCACCGGTCCTCTCGCGTTGAACACCTGCCAGGCGTGCAAGGCGAACTGCTGTGTCAGGGGATCGACGATTTCCCCGGGGGCGGTGGCTTCGATTTCTAGCCTGACCACGTCACCCTTGCGCCGGGTGTGCAACTGGCTGTCGATCAGATCGAGCAGGCTGCGCGACTCCTCTTCATGGAGATAGAGATTGCTATTGCGGGTTGCCCGGAATGCCCCCGAGGAAATGACTTTGTAGCCCTTATAAAGGTTACGAGTGTGGGTTTCGATCAGGTCATGGAGGAATATGTAATCCAGGCTACCGTTCTTCGCGGGTACGCGAACCAACCGCGGCAGCTTGCGAGGTACGG
>Ga0187783_10001359_pt1 | contig 17987 bp, 13 predicted proteins | sample 1015_SJ02_MP02_2_FD_132471 | JGI IMG/M metagenome (GOLD analysis project Ga0187783, IMG submission 132471) | Tropical peat soil microbial communities from peatlands in Department of Meta, Colombia - 1015_SJ02_MP02_20_MG | ecosystem: Environmental > Terrestrial > Soil > Wetlands > Peat | place...
CGGGCACTCCGTTCAGGGCGGCTAACAGCCGAGATGAAACGACTCCAGCAAATGGCATCGGCAGGGTCTCGAACAGCAAGGACACGATGCAACCCGATGCTGCCCTGAAAGGGTTTGATTACCGGCGCATCACCACTTCCGGGGCGACGATCAACGTGGCAAGCCGCGGCAAGGGCCCGCCGCTGTTACTCCTCCACGGCTATCCTGAGACGCATCACATGTGGCACAAGGTCGCCCCGTCGCTCGCAGATGAGTTTACGGTCGTATGCGCGGACCTTCGCGGCTATGGCGACAGCAGTAAACCCGAGGGCGCACCGGATCACTCGAACTACTCAAAGCGCGCAATGGCGACCGACATGATCGAGGTCATGGCAGCTCTTGGCCACCGTGAGTTCTTGCTCGCCGGGCACGACCGCGGTGGTCGCGTCGCGTACCGTCTCGCCCTCGACCATCCGGGTGCGGTGAAACGACTTGCGCTCCTCGACATCGTCTCCACCAAGGCCGTCTATGAACAAGTTACGATGCCACTGGCGACTGCGTACTTTCACTGGTACTTCCTGATCCAGCCGCGGCCCGTACCTGAGACTCTGATCGGCCACGATCCTGGTTTCTGGCTGAGCGCGATATTTGGAAGGTTGTCAGCCTCGAGCCCAACGGCATTCAGCGACGCGACCGTTGCCGAATACTTGCGCGCCTTTGGGACACCCGAGGGCATACACGCGTCTTGCGAGGACTATCGCGCCGGCGCCACCGTCGACCTGGTAAGCGACCGCGCCGACGTGAGCGCTGGACGCAAGATCACTTGCCCGACTCTCATCCTCTGGGGAGCGCACAGCGTGGTTGGGAGGATCTTTCGGCCACTCGAGACATGGCGCGACCTCGTTGCCTCGCCCACGGGCGAAGCCATCGATTCCGGGCACTTCATCCCAGAGGAGCAACCCGAGGAAGCACTGCATACACTTCGGGCATTCCTTCGCTCCTGACGCTGCCGTGGCTGCCCTGACGGGCCGGAAATGGCCCCGCTCCCCATTGCCAGCACTCCAGAAATTTGGATTTGAGAGTTCGAGGTCCCGTTTTTGGCCTTGGTCAGCGACCGTGGCGAGCACATCGCGGGACGAAAGGCGGAAACCGACCCTCCCAGGCGGCATGGACTTGGGAGCCCATCTCAGGCGTAATGACAGCCGCGTGAAAAGAACTCACCGGGCCGCCAAGGGTGCGGTTACCGGAATGCGGGGAGGGGCGCAATGGCCGCAGTGGTTTCGGTCGATGAGCCCAAGAGCCCTATCGCGGGACACACCCGCTGGGTGCGGATTTCGCACTGGGTTCTGGCGACCAGCGTGCTGATGCTTGCATTCTCGGGCTTCGAGATCCTGATGGTGCATCCACGGCTGTACTGGGGCAAGGTTGGCAACGATCTCACGCCGGCGCTCTTCGAACTGCCCATCAGTCGCAACTACAAGCACAATGGCTGGGCGTCGCCCGTGGCATTTTTCCCGGGAGCAAGCCCGGTCGTGAGTGCCGCGCGCACCTATGACATCTTTAACCAGAACAGCTGGGGGCGAAGTCTGCACTTTCTGGCGGCCTGGTTACTCGTCGTGACTGGCATGGTTTACGTGGTTACAGGAGTGGCGACCCGGCACCTTTGGCGGCACCTCGTCCCGCGCCTTCGAGACCTTGCGCCGGGGCCCCTGTGGCAGGAGTTCGTGACGCACCTGCACCTGCCGATGCCGCGGGTGCGCGGCGGGCCACCCTACGGACGGTTGCAGAAGCTCACATACGCTGGCGTGATATTCATCGCGCTGCCGCTGATGGTGCTCACGGGACTCGCGATGTCGCCGGCGGTGACGGCGGCCGCTCCAGGGTTATTGGATCTCTTTGGTGGGTCGCAGTCCGCGCGGACGATTCACTTCTTTATGTTCGCGGCGCTCGTACTGTTTCTCATCGTGCACCTCGTAATGGTGGCGCTGACCGGGTTCAGGCGGCAGATGCGCGCCATGACGTTCGGGGACTAACATGAAGAAAGACAAGCTCGTCATCCCTAGTCGCCGCAAGCTCATAACAGGGCTTGCCTACACTGGTGGCTTGTTGCTTGCTGGGTGTTCGTCCAAAGAGTTGCCGCCGACCTACGGAAACGTACTCAGGATGGGCGACCTCCTGACGTATCGCGCGTTTCGTACACTCCTGCCCAAGGGCTCGCTCGTGCGCGAGTACAGCCGGAGCGACATTACCTCAAGCCCTGCAGTCGGTACGTCGAATCCTGCCGATCCGCACGGAGAGCTCTACAACGCCGAACGCGGTTCGCTATACGACCGGCTCAGGGCGGGAGCCTTTGCGGATTGGCGCCTCAAGGTGGGAGGTCGGGTGGCGAAGCCTCGGAGCTTCTCGCTCGCCGAGCTGAAGGCCCTTCCGTCCCGTACTCAGATCACGAAGCACACCTGCGAGGAAGGCTGGTCGGCGATTGCCGAATGGACCGGCGTGCCGCTGCGAACTGTTCTCGAGGCGGCCGCGATCGAGCCCTCTGCTCGGTTCGTTAACTTTTTTGCCTACGACGATAACGCGGATGGTATCGACATGCTGGATGCGCTCCATCCGCAAACGATTCTCGCTTACGGTATGAACGGCCATGATTTGCCCCTTGCGCACGGTGCACCATTGCGTGTGCGCGTCGAGACTCAGCTCGGGTACAAGAGCGTGAAGTTTCTCGAGCGCATTGTGGCCACGAACGAGTTCGACGACCTGGGCAAGATCGGGCCGCTGCAAAACGGTTGGGCGTGGTACGTCGGGATTTGACGTACTACCCCTGACGCGGCTCTAGCACGTTTGCGTGCCGAGGTCAGTTTTGGCCCTACGGCATAGCACTTGCTGCGCTGCTTACGCCGACCGTGATGTCATGGAGTATGTCATCCGTAAGTTCGTGGAGCGGCCGCCGCCTTCGAAAGGCGTCTTCTCATTGGCAACTCGGTGGGCTTGCCGATCCAGCGAGGCAGGGAGAAATCACTGCGGAATTAACATCCCCCATCATGTGCACCCACGGGTATACATCGAGGACGAACGTCAAAACCAGAAGCAGTAGTGCCGTTGCGCAAATCTGGGCAGTGACTCTACAAACCGAGCCACGAGTCGAAGCCTCACCTTTCACTTCAGACCCTCCGGTTGGGGGCCTCCCACGACACCCGACATTCGGTAGCCTGCTAGCGCAGCATGAGTCGTATTGATGCCTCACGGAAGAGCTAGCCATACGCGAGCACACTGCGACGATTGAAATGAAGCGCATAGTGCCGAAGGTCACTGAGACGCCTCGCCGGCAACACAAGGCAGGGACTTCTTAGGAAGTCTTGAATTTTGCAATGGGTCTTGTCGCGGCGATGGACGGGGGCTCCGCCTTTGAAAATGTTGCCGGGCAGCGCAGAGCGGCCGCTTCCAGTCGCCGAAAACGCATCGTTAAAAGCGGTCACACGCGCGTGCCATTATGCGTGCGCTGCCAGTTCAGAAACTGCGACTCATGCGAGCCGCGCAGCCCGGTGCCCCTCTGCCATGCGCTACGGTGGCGCCGCGGCTCTGCGCGGGCGGGAAGTCTCAACAGCCGGTTGAGTGCGCGAGTTAGGCTAGCCATGTTGACAGCTCCCGCGACCGGCCTGGCGGGCTATCCTGCCGGGTTGGTTGGAGTTCCATGTGCCGACATTCCGCAATGGCGCACACGAATACGATGAAAGGAATGGTCACGGGTACTCCTCGGCTTCGGCGGTACATATAGCGTTTGATAATGCTGCGCCTATGTAGTTTGGCCGAGGAGTGCCGAAGGTCATCTGCCGAGTGAGAGCCTCGGTGCCGGCGCCAACACCCTGCGCAGTCCGATCTTCACGGCATCGACCGGGAGGCCTTGCGATGAAAGACGCTATCGGCTATCTGAGAGTCAGCACCAGGAAACAGGGCGGTAGTGGTCTGGGACTCGCGGCCAACGCCACGAGATCGAAGCCTTTGGAGCACGTGAAGGGTTAGCGAAGTGTCTGAAGCGCCGGCGTTTCTTCCCACGCCCGCTGTTATGTCGTGCCCGGAGTGTTGGCACGACGCTTGACTTCCGAATTCGGCGAGCGTACAAATCGCGCCGCCATGATTAGTGCCATCAGAAAATCACTCGATATCTGCGCCCCGAGGGGCCGCTATAGCCCATCGCGGCCGCACGAATTGCTCGGGGTATTTCCAACCCGAGTCAACACGATCGAGTTCTGACTGGCCTTGCCTCCGGCGCAAGGCCGGGGGCAGACAGGATTACCGAGAGCTTCGGATCCCGCTCTCAGACCGCCCAACACCCCCGCCGAAAGTCCGGCGCACGCCACGATCCGTCGCATGGAGACGGGGAGCCGTAAAGCGAGACACAAAGCCCTCTGTTTGAGCGGGGTTGGTCTAGTGGCTTTGGGCCAACTGCGCTCTGAACGCATCCCACGCAGGTCCGATTCCTGCCGCCTGATCCAATACACGAGCAGTGGGTTGCCAGCATCCCCCGTTGGGCTTTGAACCCAAAGCACGCAGGTTCGACTCCTGCCTCGTGTTCCATCCAGTAACTCTGCTGGAAACCGTCATGCCCGCTGGCGGTATTAGTAGAAGCTACTCGAGCCGCTAGGCAGCTGATCTGAGGCGCCGAGCGAGTACCGGTGCGACATGCTTGGCACCGTACATGAACCGCATGATGGGACCGAACACGGGTGAGCTCGCGACACCAACGATAAACAACCCTGGAATCGAAGTCTCAAAGCGACCATCGAGTGCCGGGATACCGGCTGCCTCCCGTTCGATGCTTTGGCGCAGCGGTGGTTCGAGGTAGTCGAGCCGGTCGATGTTGACCTTGAACCCCGTTGCGGCGATGACGTGATCTGTGTCGAACTCTGCAACGCCGTTCGGTCCTCGCACCGTGAGCCGCACCTTGCCGTTGACCGCGTCCGCCCGCTGAACCTGACTACCCGGCTCGAGTGGGATGCGGTCGTCGACCCGGCTGCGGAGCCACCAGGCTCCGCTCGGACCGAAGGAGCGCGCGACGTACCAATGGCGCTTGTGCGCGGGGAAGTACCACCTGAACACCCGTGGCAGCTCGGAGATTGCGACCGAGCGCCAGCCGCTCGCGACGCCCGCATCCGGCTCCAGCAGGCGACTCGGTAGTGATCGCGGCTTCGAAGGAGGGTTCCACCAGATCCGGTTCTGACGCACGAGTACTCTGACGTGCGCTCCGGCCTCATGCAGCAACGCCGCGGTTTCAAGCGCGGACTGTCCCGCACCGATGACGACGACGTTGCGCCTTGCGTAGGCGCGAACATCGCCCAGGCGTGAACTGTGCACCACCAGCGGCTCGGGCAGCTGCGCGAGCTCGGGCGGTAGTACGCGGAACGCCATGTGGCCGGTCGCCAGAACCACTCGCCGGGCCGTCAGCCGTATACCGTCACTCAGTAGCAGGGAAAAGCCGCGGCCTTCACGTTCTACATGCACGACCTTTGCGTCGTGCGACTCCGGCGTTGCCTGTCGGCGGAACCATTCGGCATATTGCAGAAACAACGCAAGGCTCAGTGGCTTCCCGACAGCCTGATAGGAGAGACCCTTTTCCCCGAAGTAGCGTCTCAGGGTGTAGCGACGGCCCGGATCCCACAAATTGGACGCGAACGGCTCTGACTTGAGTACCATGCCCTCGGGCATGAACGTGCGCCAGCTCTCCATGGGAGTGCCAATCAGCTGAAAGGACCGTTTCGCAGCCCGCAGGTGAGCGGCAATCGAAAGGCCATACGGACCTGCACCCACGATCGCAGTATCGGAATCCAACTTCATTCCTCCGCTACTCGCGTCTCAATTGGTTCCGGTGTGATCCAACTGGCCAGCCGATTCCAAATGCGCAGTGCAACGCGCTCGTATCCGTAGTGAAACAGCGCCGGAGCGGGGTCCGTCCACCGCAGATAGCCGTCGATCACCGGGACGCCCTTGCCGAGAAACTCGGCGGGGACACGGAATGCCGCAGACGAGCGCCAGGCCACAGACTTTTGCAGTGCCGGGTTAGGTGCAGGACGATTGAGTTCAGCCCAGTACGTGAGCAGCGGCAGGTTGACTCCGCACAGTGTCGCGATTTCCTCTTGCCAATCGGTGCGGCCGACCGTAGGCTCGATAATGAGGAAACAACCGGTTCTGCCGTCGCGTTTGAACTCCAGACTTCCCAAGCCGCAGTAGCCGACTCGCGAGACAAACTTCCGCGTGGTTGCGCAGAGTTCTTCCGCGACTTCCGGCGCCGCCATGCACGCAGCAGTGCTCCCTACAGCCGGCGGTGCGCAGACGAGCTTGCGCCCGACGAACAGTGCGATGATCTCGCTCTGGCGGTTGCAACTAAACAGTGTGAAGAAGATTTCGGTATCGGGTCCTTCGATCCACTCCTGAACGACGATCTTGGGTGCAGTGCGCAGCATCTTCTTGGCGACCGCGTGAGCCTCGCCAGCGCTACCGACGGCCACGGCGCGCTCAACTACGCCCTTGATTTCCAGTTTTTTGTCTGCCGGCTTTAAGACCAGGGGCGGCACGAGATCCCATATCTGGGAGATGTCCGCTCGAGTGCTGATGGAGACGGTCCGAGGCACTGCAAGACGCTCGCGCTCGGCAAGTGAATGAAAGAGCGCCTTGTCGGCGAGAGTGCTCACCATCTCAGCGTGAGGGAGGCTGATGCGATAACGCGATTCAATCGTGGAGCGGTGCGCGGAGACGGTGTCGACGCTTTGATCGCCGGTGAGGAACAGTACCGGTCGGGACGCTACCTGAGTCGCCAATTGACACAGGGTTCTGATCAATCCAGGGCCCTCGAGAGTTGGCGATGGAACGAAGTGGCAAAAGCGCGACCATGCCGCGGCACATCGCCGGCCGGTGTCGAGCACGAAGATCGGCATCCCTCCCCCGACGAGACTGCGAACAACGCCGAGTCCGTTCAGGGTGCCGCCGACAACCACAGCAGGGACTGTTGGTTCTTTTTTCATGCTGCGAGGTGACCTGAAGCAGAGAACAGTGTAGCGGCCGGTAGGACGAGCGCGGCACTCGTTCGACCTCGGTGCTGGGTTCTGTGAGGTCGTTCTCAAATCTCCGGTTGACATAACTACCGCGATGGACAAATCGAGCTTCTCGAGCTCGACGCTCAACTTCAAACAGCTCACGGCAACTGCGTGAGGTTTCACATGGGTAACGGGACTTCATCAGCCGGGCGTTCAAGCGAACGTTGAACGCTTTTGACCCGGCGCGACTTCGTTTGCTTCGAACGGAGCTCGCGAGCGGCCGCGGCTGCCCCGCACTCCGCGCATCAGGCGGGCGGCGCTGATTTCCATGCGCCGGCTGATTCTCGAGCGATTCTCGCTGGACCTGAGCGCATCACGAGATTTTATGGCGGACGTGTATCGCCAGCCGTCACAAGCAGAAGCCGAATTGAGGCCAGTCGCCGGTGAGCTTGGGTCTGTTGGCGGCTCATTTTGACGCAGGAGGAATCCTCGACATGAAGTACAACCACATCGGGATACCAACGACCTCGACGTTCGAGGGGGAGATCCCACTACCGCATTTGAAGGTAACGGTAAGCCATCACCAGAACAACCCGTTCGGCATTCAGTGGCAAAGATATTGGGACGGCGCGCCGTATCCAGATTTAGTGAAGACCGTTCCACACGTTGCTTTCGAGGTCCATGACCTGGCGGAGGCGATCCGGAAACAGAAGGTGCTCATTTATCCCAACAGTCCGAGCGCTGGGGTGCTGGTAGCCTTTATTGAAGTGAACGGAGCGCCGGTAGAGCTGATGCAAATCGATCACTTGCTGAGGAAGGACTTGTAATCGCGTGGCAATCCGCGCGTGCCCGATCGACGTGGGACCCGCAGCCTGATCGCCTTGAGGGAGGCGTCAAAGCATGCAGACAGCGGGAAGGCAAAGCGTACTGCAGAGGCGCTTGCGTTGCGGAGAATATCTTGCGTAGAGGAGGTCTGCAGCTCGGGCAGAACCCGAGGCGTCGCTCACATTGAATACGAAGCGGCGAAGCGCTCGCGTATTGCTGCAAGTCGCGCCGTGAGTTCTATGTCGAGCGGCTGCGGATGATGATTCTCAATTATCTGCCGCAGGTCGCGCCCGATGCGAGCTTCGAGGTCGCTGTTTGCACTGCCAGAACCACCGAGCGGCATGTTGGGTCCGAAGTAGCGGCTCTGCCATAGGTGCTCGCGACAGTGATCGACCGTGTGCTGTTGGGCGAGGTAGTTGCCGCGCGGTCCCACGCTGCAGGCAAGATCCAGGGCGAGCGTGCTCTCATCGATCTGCACGCCCTGCCACATGGTCCGCAACAGCCCCGCGAGATCATGGCACAGTAGCAAGCCGTGCAGCGAATACGTTAGTCCCTGGTCGAGCGAGCCCAGGTAGTCGAGCGTCGCGGGACGACTGAAGAAGCTCTGCAGCATGCTCGCCGCGAGCTCGGCGACCGCATCCTGGTTGAAACGGGAGGAGCCGGAGTAACCGGCGGCGCCAGTGAAGGAGGGTAGCCCGAGCCTGCGCCTCACCTGGCACATGATCAGGTCGGCGAGCGAGGTCTGGGCAAAGTTACCGATGCTGCCAGTCGCTGGCTCCATGAAGCACACATCGGAGCTTCCTATGCAGAAGGAGCCGCGGCGCACAATCTGCGCCAGCACCATTGCGGCGAAGTCTGTCGCGAGGCTGTTGACGATGCTGCCGGCGGTCGTGATCGGGGTCGAGGCACCGCCGATCGGCAAGGTGCCGATGCTCACCGGGACTCCGGCGCGCACGGCCTGGATCAGCTGATCAGTGTGCATCGCGTGATAGTTGAGCGGCAGCGGCGTGATGATCTGCAGGAAGTAGGGCTTGTCGAACAGCTCCTGGCGGCCGCCGCGGATCGCCGCCGCCATTTCGATTACGACCCCGAGCGACGACGGCTGCTCGCATAGGTACTCGAGCGGCTTGATCGTGTTGGCTGCCATGATCGAGAATTCCTCGATCTCGCCGTGTATGTCGGACCGAGTGACGTTCTTGCACGCGATGCAGACGGCATCGATGTTAGCGAGCGCGTCGGCCACGCGAGTGATCGTGGCAAGGTCCTCTCCGGTACTGTCGCGGGGCTCGCCGCTGTCGAGATCGTAGACCTTGATACAGGTCATCCCGGGGATGAACCAGGTATGTCGGCAGTCGAGATCGATGCCGCGCGTACCGTTGCGGTCCCAGAGTCGGGCGCTCTTCGCCACCGAATCGAGCGCGTCGCGGACGCGCTCCGGCTGGAAGCGCACTACGCCGTCGTCACTCGCCGCACAGCCCGCCGCCCGTAGGATGGAGAGGGCCTCCGAACCGGGTTCGAAGGCGACCCCGGAGTCGCGCATCAGGACGATCGCTGAGTCGATAAGCTGCTGGGCCTGCTCGCCGGTAATCGGCTCGTATGGCGCGGTCGCGCCGTAGTGGAGACCCGCATCGACTGCCGCCTGAGTCTCGGCGATTGCCGGTCGGGGCCGCCGTCCTGTTCTTACGGGGCGTTGCATGTTAGCTACCTGCGGGCGAATCGCTGGTTGCGCAATTTGTATCGGACCCGCAGCATACACTTTTCCGCCACCACACTGGATCGCGCGGGATGGATTTGAAAATGAGAATCGACTCGCGCTACCAGCCACTCTTCGAGCCGCTGAGGCTCGGTCCAGTCAGCGCACCGAATCGCTTCTACCAGGTGCCGCACTGCACCGGCATGGGCCATGCGCTGCCGCGCACGCTGGCAGCGATGCGCGGTATGAAGGCGGAAGGTGGCTGGGGCGTGGTGTGCACCGAGTACTGCTCCATCCACCCAACCTCGGACGATCAGCCGTATCCCTTTGCGGCACTCTGGGACCCGGGTGACGTGGCCAACCTCGCCGCGATGGCGGATGCGGTGCACGCAAACGGCGCGCTCGCCGGCGTCGAGCTTTGGCATGGCGGCAGCTACGTTGGCAACCTCGCGAGCCGGGTGTCCGCGATCGGTGTGCGGTCGATGCCCGGTCGCGAGGAGCCGTACCAGTCGCAGCGCATGGATAAGAGCGACATCCGAGCGTTTCGCGCCTGGCATCTCGCCGCCGCAAAGCGGGCGCGTCAGGCGGGCTTCGATATCGTCTATGTTTACCCGACGCATGGCTATCTCATCTCGGAATTCCTGTCGCGCACTCTGAACGATCGCACCGACGAGTATGGCGGCTCGCTGCAGAATCGCGCACGACTGCTTCACGAGCTTCTGGAGGACACGCGGGCGGCAGTTGGCGACCGCTGCGCAATCGCAGTGCGTTTCTCCGCCGACGGGCATGGCGATGATCACCTCACGCAGGAGGAGGCGCACGATGTCATCGGCATGCTCGGGGAGCTTCCCGATCTGTGGGACCTAGTGGTCGGTGATTACTACGGCGAGGAGATGGCCACCTCGCGCTTCGCGCCCGAAGGCGCGCTCGAAGCGCGCGTCGCAAAGATCCGCCCACTCACCGGCAAACCGATCGTTAGCGTCGGGCGATTCACCTCGCCCGACACTATGCTGCGGCAGATTCGCAGCGGCGTCCTCGATCTGATCGGCGCCGCACGCCCCTCGATTGCGGATCCTTTTCTGCCGGCGAAGATCCGCGAAGGCCGGCTTGAGGAGATCCGTGAGTGCATCGGCTGCAATGTGTGTTACGCCTCAAATTTCCGGGGCGTGCCGCTGCGCTGTACGCAGAATCCCACCATGGGAGAGGAATGGCGTCGCGGCTGGCACCCCGAGCGCGTTGCGCCAGGGAAAGGGGGGTCCGTGCTGATCATCGGGTCAGGTCCAGCGGGGCTCGAGGCCGCACACATCCTCGGCAAGCGCGGCTACAGTGTGACGATCGCCGAGGCTGCAGATGAGCCAGGTGGACGCGTCACGCTCGAGAGCCGCCTCCCGGGCCTGGGCGAGTGGGCGCGAGTGCGCGATTACCGCCTCACGCAGTTGCGGGCGCTGCCACGGGTGTCGATGTATCTCGGCAACCGCCTAACCGCTGACGAGGTTCGCGAGTTCGGTGCCGACCACATCCTGATCGCGACCGGCGCTCGCTGGCGCCGTAACGGCATGGGGCGCTCGCATGTCCGTGCGCTCGATGCGCTTCCGTCTACCGGGGTGCTCACGCCCGATGACATCCTGCACGGTGCGCGACCTTCGGGGCGCGTCACAATTTTTGACGACGACCACTACTACATGGCGTCAGTGATCGCAGTGCTGCTCGCGCGCGGCGGCGCGCAGGTCACTTATGTGACGACCGCCGGATATGCAGCCGAATGGAGCTTCTATACCGGTGAGCAGGATCGCACTCAGCGGCAGCTGCTCGAGTGCGGCGTCCAAATTCTCGTCGCCACATCGGTGGAGGGCTTCAATGGAGACACCGTCACGCTCGCCTGTGCGTACTCCCGAGAGCGCCAGAACCTGCCGTGCGCGTCGCTGGTGCTCGTGACTTCGCGCGAGCCCGAGGACCAGCTCTACTACGAGCTGGTTGGGAGCGATGGGGCGGCGGCGCAGCTCAAAGTGCAGCGCATCGGCGATTGCCGCCAGCCGGGGATCATCGCGCAGGCGGTCTACGCGGGGCACGAAGCCGCGCGTGGCTTGGATGAGGTCAATGAGCGGCGCCCGGACCGCGATCGCTTGGTCGTCGGCGGTTGATCGGACGGGCTCGAACCCAGTCACCTCCGGGTGAGAAGCGATCTGCCTCAGAACCGATGCTCAATGGTGGGCGGTACTGGGATCGAACCAGTGGCCCCTGCCGGACCCAGCGGCAAGTGCATTCTGAGTCGCGCTTGTCTGGCGGGCCGCCCCACTCGCGATGGCGAAGTCTGCATCACGAAAGTCGGCTATGCGCTACACATCGATAGGAATGCTACTGCCGTTCGCGGCCCACGGGTTTGTACTCTGGGGAGGACTGTGGAGCACGACTAGCGCGCAGGACTTGCGCATCGATCACATCACAATCGTGTCCGCGGAGCGCACCAGCCCCCTGCGCGATGCTGAGGTGTACATCCATGATGGTCGCATTGCCGCCATTTCGGAGCCCGGCACGTCGAATCACCCGAAGACGGTGGCGAAGGTCATCACGATCCACGGGAAGGGCCTCTACCTGACCCCCGGCCTGATCGACAGTCATGTGCACCTCGGATCGATCCCCGGAATGCCCGACGGGCAGGAGCGCGCTCATCCCGACATCGCCGCAGCCGCGCGCGAGCAAATTCCGCGCACGTACCTTTATTTCGGCTTCACTACTCTGGTCGACCTGATTTCGACGCCCGAGGCCATCGCACGCTGGAAGGGTCATGACCCGGTGCCAGACACTTATTTCTGCGGCGGCGCGGGCCTGATGGACGGCTATCCGATGAACTATGTCCCGAAGCCCGCCCGCTACGAGCAATTTCCGTACTTTCTTATCGAGTCGGGCACCGAGGCGCCTCCGGGCATTGACCCGCAGGCGCACACGCCCGCGGCGGTCGTAACGCGGATGAAGGCAGACGGCGCAATCTGCGTGAAGACTTTTTTTGAGCGCGGCTTCGGCGGCGTGCATGACCTGCCCGTGCCGCAGGCCGAGACAATCCGGGCGGTGGTTCGCGCCGCCCACGCCGCGGGACTGCCCGTGTTCATGCATGCCAATTCCGACGAGGCGCAGACCTTCGCGCTCGACACCGGCATCGACGTCATCGCCCATGGTCTGTGGAACACGAGGGAGAAGCCGGCAACAGCCGGGGAACTCACTCCGGCCATGAGAGCGATCCTGGATCGGGTCATCGCCGGCAGGGTGGGCTGGCAGCCGACGATTCAAGTCCTGTATGGCCTGCAGAACCTGTTCAACAGCGGATTTCTCTCCGACCCGATGCTGGCCCAGGCGTTGCCGCAGAGTCTCATCGACTGGTACGGAACCCCAGAAGGGCAGTGGTTTCACGACGAGGTAGCTGCTGATCTCGCGAAGAGCAATCCAAGCGTTCCCAAGCCGACACTACGGATCAATCTTTCGGGTCCCATCGCGAACGTCAAGGCAGCTGCCGGATACCTGGCGAGTCACGGAGGCCGGTTGCTCTTTGGAACGGATACTCCGAGTTCTCCAACCTATGCCAATCCCCCGGGCCTGAATGCCTGGATGGAAATGCACGACTTGGTCGATGCGGGCGTGACCCCTGCGCAGATCGTTGAGATGGCCACGCGGAGCAACGCTCAAGGCTTGAAGCTTGATGCCGAAATCGGCACGGTCGAAGTCGGCAAGCGCGCCAATCTGCTATTGCTGCGGCAGGATCCAACGCAAAGCGTCCAAGCGTATCTTGCAGTCGCGAAAGTCATCCTTGCCGGCCGCGTTCTTGATCCCGCTGACCTCGTCGCAAGTCGCAAGAACGTCTCTCCAACGTCCGGTCGGTAGAAGACACAATCCGCGCCGCCTGAACAGCAAGAGACCGAGACCGCCCGCAGCAAACAATCCCAAGAAGTTCGGTTCCGATACTCCAGTCGCGCTCACGAGAGTCGATCCCGCTTCCAACTCACAGAACCCCCCCACTAGAGCTGCTGGGGGAAAGTCCTGGCAGGGTGCAACTCGGTGGGGGTCTGGCTAGCGCACGGTCACTCCACTGGGCGGGTTAGGTATGGGAGCGTCTGCAGTGTCATTGCCCACGGAGACAGGCAGGCCTGAGGCGCTCGGAGTTCCGGTGGAATCTACCACGAAGAGATAAGCGGTTTGTCCAGCCTGGAACTGGCCAAGGTTTACGGTCGCTGTAATCACAGTAGCGCTCCAGCTGCTCGGGATCTGGTTCTCAATTATGGTGGCTTCACTTAACACAGGATTGTTAGCGAGCACGACTCGCGACAGACTGGTATCAAGATAAATATCTGCAAAGTAGCGCCAGTTGTTCGGGGCCTTGATCAGACTCCAGCCACCGATGCCGATCGTGCGTGCGGTGCCCGGATACTTGTCAGTGGGGCCGGCATAGTTGACGACCAGCTTCCCATTCTCGTGGACCTGAATGTACCCATCGTTCTGCTCAGTCACTTTGACCGCAACCTCCACCTTCGACCACTTACCCGCCGTCGGATTCACGGCAGATCCCCACCAGAAGTTGTGGCCGTTTACGTCGGGCCGCATGAGTGACTTGCCGTCATCATTGATACCCCACTGGGAACCACGGTCGCTGCTACTCGTGGGGTGGGGAGGGCCATATCCGGTGTACCAGTCGTCCGGCAACTGGTAGGGGGAACAGCACACGGAATATGCGAAAGTCTTGATGTTGTTGTCGGTGCCGAATGTCCATGCATTGTCAAGGCGCTGATACCAACTCGCATAGATGTTGAACGGCTGCGGCAAATCGATGTTCTTGAATACCACAACGTTGCCGCCGCCAGTGGCACCACCAGGTACGGCCGTCGCCAGGTTGGGCGCGTAATGGTCACCGGCGATGTATCGAATGTCGTGATTGTGAGGCAGATCTATATCCCGCATGGGACTGTGGTAATCGGTGTTGTACGGAGGGATGGTACTTGGCCAGGTACCATCCCACTTCTCACTTATATTGTCGCTGGTCGCGTCGTCCCACACCAAGGGTGCGGCTGTGGCTTTAGTGCCGAATGCGCTCCCCGAAATAACAATTGTTCCCCCGTGATTCAGCGTGCCACTGACCTGCTGTACTACAGGCGCGCTCACGGCTTGAGTGACGGCCGTCATCATTAAGGTTGCAACTAGTAGCTTGCCGATTGAGTGCATTAATGAACTCCATGTCGAAGTGGACGCCGACCTCTACCGCCTGTTTTACGGCGATTTCGGTATCAGGAAGGAGGCGGCTTCCTCGAGGCGGTCGCTTTCTCGCGGAAGGTCAACGGCGGCTTCGAGGGGTCAGACACCGTAGGCGTGAAGTGACGGGTCCTTCGGACGATCGCGCTCGGCGGCGCAGATCGGGAGATCGAAGGTCCGTCCGAGGCATGTGCTGCAACGGCCGTGACAGGCGGCGGTCGACACGCTGTGAATGAGAAGATGCCGAGCCTGAGAAACCGCGGAGATACTCCAAGCATTGCGCGTCCCCTGCAATGAGTTATTTGAGCGCAGGGCAGGTACCGCCTGATCTGCGCGCCGCGCTGCGGACAACCCGGGTCTCGCCTTCTCGAGATGGGGCTTTGTGGTCCGCGCCCTGCTCTTGTTTGCAACGAAAGCGGCGGCGGCGTGTGCCGAACGCAGTGCGCTAAGCCGGCCGCAGTACATCGCGCTTGAGGTGTGCTTCGCAAATGTCTCGATGCCGCGACGTGCGGATCTGGCTACACCTGCGCCCTCGGGTTCGGAGACATTAATCAGCAACAGCGCGATCTTGGAATCGGCATCGCTGCGACTTCAGCGCCTTTCGCGCCGCACTTCGAGGAGCGCATGAGCTTCGGGACGCTCTCTAGCGTCGCCGACGGTCCGACGATCCGTGCGAGCGCTTCGGGCCCGCACTCTCGAGCAGCCCGCGACTACAGGTAATGCGAACGCGGAAATGGCCCAACGCGTCGTCGAGCTTTTTGATGTGAGGCAGCACGCGCACGCGGGCATAGTGCGAAGTCGCGTCGGGCGCGTCCATGCAGTCCGCGATAGCGTGCGTACCTGTATAGACTCCTCAAGATGTCGTGCGCAGGTTAGAGGTTTGTGAAGCACACAAGGGCAGAGCTCCTCGCTACCACGGCGGTTCTCTCTGGCTTGTTGGTTTCCACGAACGCGCACGGCGCCGATCCGCTCGGACTGTATGTCGGCGCGTCGCTCGGGAACTTCTTCCTCGCCGTTGGGACCTTGAACGGTCTATGAGCAGGGGACAGGCCGTCGCGCCGCGGCCGTCGGTAACGACCTGGAGTAGACGGTCGCGAACATGCGGAATCGGGAGCCTTGCTTCCGGCCATTCGTTGAGTGCCGTGCGCAACGCCTATTCCGGCTTCGCGGCAGCCAAGGTGGTCTGACGCTGCCGCTCAGTCAGTGCCTGGTAGATCTTGAGAACTTGCGGGACGTATTCAAGCGTTTCGATGAAAGGCGGAATCTGCCCCGAATTTCGATCCACCGCGTCCTCGCCAGCATTGAAGGCGGCGAGCGCAAGACGCACGTTCTGGCGAAACCGATTGACTAGAAAGCCAAGGTAGAGGGCGCCGCCTCGTACGTTCTGCCGCGGATCGTAGCGATTGGAGACACCAAACCGAGTCGCCGTCTCAGGCATGAGTTGCATGAGGCCAACGGCGCCGCGCTTCGAGACAGCACGGGAATTGAAACCCGATTCGACGACGATTACTGCCCTAAGCAGATTGGGCTCAACGCCCGCGGATCTCGCCTCCGCCTCAATGATAGCGTCGTACTGCGCCGCCCGCGCCAGGAGCCGGGGGTCATAACGATCGCCACTGCGCGTCAACCCCTTAGGAGTCAGATCGACCAATTTGTATCGCCTCGAGTCCGGCTTATCGGTGAAATGGGCCACGCCGTCGGCATCGACGTATCTATAGATGGGGGGCGATGCGCTGCAGATCGCGGCCGTACACACGGCGATGGCAGCCATGGCGTATTTGACTAACATAATCGCGGCTTCCTTAGCGGGAAGCCTACCCAGATGGCTGGCGCGTCGCTCCGATCACGGTCACGGCTTGAGGCAGGACTAACGCCTCGCTCGAACATATGTCACAGAAAGCTTCGCAACCAGCATCCTTAGCGCATTTTGTATTCCACGGCTGGGCCGCCTGCCGTCTGTGAGCAGGGGACACTAGACGATCCCGACGGTGTGAAACGTGATGTCACGCGATATCACGAGATGTCACCATCGAAGTGATCCGGGTGTCTCCCCAAGGCTGCCGCCATGAAGAGGTAGTGGCCATGCGAATCCGCTGTCGGTTGCAGGTTCAAAGCGGGGGCGCGCTTACGGCGTTGTCTGCTGAGACTGCCGCGCCGCAGGACCGGGTAGCGGGAGCTCGCTTCGTCACTTACTTGCAACGCTGCCGCGCAGCCCGCACAAGGCAAAAAAGCGATTGGCGGCGGGCGTGGGCTGCGGAGGGTAAGCCGACACACTCGGCGCCTCCGGGTGCAGTAGAATCCCCCGCCGTGGACAAGTCGAGCCCCATCGTCATCGCCGTTAGAGTTGCACTCGGAACGATCGTCCTGCCGCCCCTCTTCTGAAGCGCCAGATCGCGCGCTCACCGGCCGGGCAGCGGTATTCGTTACGCTTGGCGTTGTATACGAAGTCGCGCTTGTCGAAGCGCCCGTCAGCCCGGCCGCCTGAGGTCAGCGGCTTGGGCACCAAGGGCGTCATGCCGGCCTGTTGGCATCTGCGGATCTCCCCCCCACTGAAGTAGCCTCGATCGGCGAGCGCGGTAAGGGATTTCGTTCCCAGCGCCTCGCGGGCCCGTTCCGACATATCGGTCAAGTGTGTGCGATCGTGACCGACGTTGGTGACCTCGTGGGCAATGATCATGTGGTTCTTGGTATCCACCGCGGTTTGCACGTTGTAGCCCACGGTCCCCGTGCCTTTCCCGGCGCTGTTCATCGAGCGGGCATCCGGATCGGTCAGCGAGATCTGACCCGCGGCGGCCGGTAACTGCTCCTTAATCCGGGCGAGCTTCTTCATCTCGGACTTGATCGCCGCGATCTTCTCTTTCAGGTTCTCGACCCGCGCCTCGGGCACCGTCGCGGGCTCGCGGTCCGCCCGATCCAGGTCATCCAGATAGTGCTTGACCGACTTGTCCAGGTGCGCCAGGCGGGATTTGATCTTCTGCTCGGTGAAGTTGCGGTCCCGGTTATTGACCGCCTTGAACTTGCTGCCATCGATCGCCACAACCGTTTCCGTAAACAGCTTCGTCTCTCGGCAGAGCTCGATGAAGCTTGCACAGACCTTGCGGATGGCCTGTCCGTTGTCTTTGCGGAAGTCGGCAATCGTCTTGAAGTCCGGCATCAGCCGACCGGTCAGCCACACTACCTCAACATTGCGCTGCGCTTCCCGCTCCAGACGGCGGCTCGACTGAACTCGA
>Ga0187783_10001360_pt1 | contig 17974 bp, 11 predicted proteins | sample 1015_SJ02_MP02_2_FD_132471 | JGI IMG/M metagenome (GOLD analysis project Ga0187783, IMG submission 132471) | Tropical peat soil microbial communities from peatlands in Department of Meta, Colombia - 1015_SJ02_MP02_20_MG | ecosystem: Environmental > Terrestrial > Soil > Wetlands > Peat | place...
CCATCATCCTCGACCGCCTGCTCGGCCTCGACGCCGAAAAAGTCCGCGAGCAAACCAACATTCGCTACCTGCGCGATGCTGGCGAGGCGGTCGATCAGGTCCGCAAGGGCGAAGCCAATGTCGCTTTCCTCACCAACCCTGTGACCATGGAAAAACTGCGCGAGGTGGCCTTTGCCGGCGAAGTCATGCCTCAAAAATCCACGGACTTCTATCCCAAATTGCTCAGCGGCCTGACCATTTATGCGCTGGAGTGAAAGTACGAAAGGGAATCGTGCCGGGCGACATGATTTGCGGATTTGATCTTCACTTGAGAACCGACGCCGGCGCCAACTCGCCAACCCGCGATCGCCGCGAAGCGGCGCTAATCTGCCAAACCCGTTTGAAGACCCAAACCCTCGGGCCACTCGCTCGGCTCCCAGGCATGCACCTCTCCCTTCGCTCGATCGTTCTTGCGGTATTCGGTCTCAGCCTCGCTGCCAACCCGCTTTCGCTCGCTGCTCAGGCGCCGTCTCCGGCCCCCTCCATCGTTGTCATCGATGCCGCGCATGGTGGCGGCGACACCGGCGCCGCTCTCGGCGCTCAGTCTGAAAAAGCCTACACGCTATCTCTCAGCGTCCGCCTGCGCTCATTGCTCGCGGCGCGCGGATTTCAAGTGATTACAACGCGCGAATCCGACGCCGCGATTGAACCGGACCGCCGCATCGCCGTCGCCAACCATGCCGGCGCCATCGCTTGCCTAAGCCTCCATGCCACGACGGCTGGCTCAGGCGTGCACATCCTCGTTTCCTCGCTCGGACCCGCGGACCAGGCGCACTTCACGCCCTGGAAAACCGCGCAGGCCGCATGGGTTTCGCGTAGCCTGGCCCTGGCCGGCGTGCTCAATTCGGCCCTGAGCAACGCAGGCATAGCCGTTACCTTGGGCCGCGTCGGCCTGCCCGTCATCGACAGCCTCACCTGCCCCGCCGTCGCGGTCGAGATTGCGCCGAGGCGTACCGCCGGCGCGCCGGGTGCCGAAAGCCTCGACGATCCTGCCGTCCAGGCCAACCTCGCTGAAGCGCTTGCCGCGGCTCTGGTCGAATGGCGATCGGTCGACCGAGGTGCGCGCCAGCCATGATTCCACGCCATCAGGCCGTCATTCTCATCCTCCTCGTCGTGGCCTCAGTCACGATGGGCGTCGTCCTGTGGAACCTTCGCGAGCGCGCGCACCAGCGCCTGCTCCGCGGAGAGAACACCGCGCCCACGCAGGCCCCGCTCGTGGCTCCGGCCGAGCAAGCCACTCTCATCGTGGCCAGCGACGCCGATGACACCGTCACGGCGCGGGAGTTCACGTTGCCTTTGCCTGAAAATCCTCAGGCGCGCGCGCGTGCAATTTTAGGCAAGCTCTTCGAACTCTACTCGACTCCTGGTTCCACGCATCCGGTGGCGGGCGGCGCTGCGTCCGTCGCGCAGGTCTTCCTGGTGCCTGCATCCAACGTGGCGGCGCGCGACTCGTCCCCAGGTTCCGAACTCGCAGTCGTCGATCTGACCAGCGCCTTTGCCTCCAGCCACCCATCCGGAATCGAGACCGAGTCGCTTACCATCCTCTCCGTCTGCGCCACCTTGCACGCCAATCTGCCCGCTGTTACAGAAGTACGCTTTCTGGTCGATGGGCAACAACGCGCCACGCTGGCCGGACACGCCGACCTCACCCGCACCTACTTGACTGCAGACACCGTACCCACCGAAGGAGTTCATCCGTGAGCGCCACCAATCAATCTCCCACCATCGGCGTCTTCGATTCCGGCTTCGGCGGCCTTACCGTCCTGCGCGCCCTCATCGACCGGCTGCCTCAGGCGCGATACGCTTTTCTCGGCGACACGGCGCGCCTGCCCTACGGATCGAAATCCCGACGCACCATCGCGCGGTACGCCGTTGAAAGCGCCCAGTTCCTGGTCCGCGAGCAGGGCGCCGAATTCCTGGTCATCGCCTGCAACACTGCCAGCGCGCTCGCTCTCGACGCCATTCAGCAAGCCGTGCCGGTTCCGGTACTCGGCGTCATCGAGCCGGGCGCTGCCGCCGCGCGCAATGCCTCGCGCACAGGCGACGTCCTGGTCATCGCCACTGAAGCGACAGTTCATAGCCACGCCTACGCCGCCGCAGCCCAGGCCCGCGGCCTGCGCGCCCTTGAAAAGGCCTGCCCCCTCCTCGTTCCCTTGGTCGAAGAAGGCTGGACTGACCACCCCGTCACCGAAGAAGTGGTTGAGGTTTACCTCAACGAGCTCCGCGCCGAGGCCGCCGCCAACAACATGAATCCCGACGCCCTGGTCCTCGGCTGCACCCACTACCCGCTGCTGCGTCCCCTCTTCGAAGCGGCCGTGCGCCCCGGAGCCAAGGTGATCGACTCCGCTGAGTCGACGGCGAGCGCCGCGGTAGACCAGTTCAACATCGGCCGGGTCCCCCCATCCCTCTCGAATGACGTTGCTCCTTCCTTCTCGAAGGGTGTTGCCCCATCACTCTCGAGAGGGGTTGCCCCATCCGGCTCGACGGGGGTTGCCCCATCCTTCTCTGCGTCCGTGTCAGCGGACGCGGAGAAGGTGGGAACGACTTCAAATCCGGGATCAACCGAGATTCACTGTTTCGCCACCGACTCCGTCGAGAAGTTCGAGCGCCTCGGCTCCCGTTTCCTCGGCCGGCCCGTCGGCCACGTCGAACTGATCGACCTGGGCGGATGATCCCACTGTTCTCTCCGCTCTCTGTTCTCTGTTCCCCGTTGTCTGACCGCTGACCACTGATCACTGACCACTGACCACTGATCACTGATCACTGACCACCAATCCCCAAAATCCCTCTGTTATCCTGATCACCGGCGGCTGCGCCGCTTTTTGGCTTTTGCACCAAATCATCGGAGGAACTTGGAGCGCATGATCAACCTGTCAGGCAAAACGGCCGTGGTTTTCGGGTTGGCCAATAAACGGTCGATTGCCTGGGGCATCGCCCAGAAACTTCACGCAGCAGGCGCGACCCTGGCCATTTGCTACCAGAACGAGCGCATGAAGGCCGAGGCCGAAGACCTGATCAACGAGCTCTCCGGTGCCAGCGGCTTCCAGTGCGACGTCTCCAACGACCAGGAGATCGCGGCTCTCTTCGCCGCGCTCAAGGAGAAGTACGGCAAACTCCATATCCTCGTCCACGCCATCGCCTACGCGCCCGCCGAGGACCTGAAGGGCGAGTTCATCAACACCAGCCGCGAAGGCTTCCGCATCGCTCACGACGTCAGCGTCTACTCGCTGATCGCCGTCAGCCGCGGCGCTATGCCGCTGATGACCGAGGGCGGCAGCATCATCACCCTCACTTACTACGCTGCCGAAAAAGTCGTCCCCCACTACAACGTCATGGCGCTGGCCAAGGCCTCTCTTGAGTCCGCCGTCCGCTATCTCGCCTTCGAGCTCGGCCCAAAAAACATCCGCGTCAACGCCATCTCCGCCGGCCCCATCAAGACCCTGGCTGCCCGCGGCGTCGGAGCACTGGGCGACATGCTCAAGTCCCACGCCGAGCGCTCTCCACTCCATCGCAACGTCGATCAGCTCGAAGTCGGCGGCACCGCGCTCTACCTCGCCAGCGATCTCTCCAGCGCCGTAACGGGCGAAGTTGTCTACGTCGATTGCGGCTACAACATCATGGGGTTTTAGGATGTATCAGCAGATGCGAGCGGGGCGGGTGAATCGGCGTTCGATTTCCCTTGTGTTCCTCGGACTCCTCTCCGCAGCCTGCGCCTTCGCGCAACAACCATCCGCCTCCGGCGCCTTCATCCTCCACAAGTTCGCCAAAGCCATCGGCAAAGAGACCTATTCCATCGAGACCAAAGGCGACACCTACACGCTCACTTCGCACTTCCTGTTCACAGATCGCAGCACGCCTGTTCCGCTTGAAACCACCTTCACCGCGCGTACCGCCGACGGTTCGCCGCTCGCGTACGCTGCCAGGGGTCAATCTTCGCGCTCGTCCGCGATGAACGACACTCTCACCGTCAGCGGCGCAAACCTTTCCATCACCACCTCCGGCAAATCCCAAACCCTCACCCCCTCCGGCGCATGGTTCATCACCGACGGCTACTCGCCTGTCGCCATGCAGGAGCAGATGATGCGCTGGTGGCTCGCGCACGGCAAGCCCGCAGAGTTCACCGTCTATCCCGCGGCGGCTCAGGTTCACGTCGAGCCCGCCTCCACGCTCACCGTCGACGGCCTTGCTGCTCACGGCTACACCATCGCCGGCCTCATCTGGGGCGAGGAATCCTTGTGGCTCGATGATGACGAAAATCTCGTCGCGCTCGTCTCCACCGACGCCGAATTCGATCACTTCGAGGCTGTGCGCGAGCCCTATGCCTCCAGTCTCGATAGATTCATCTCCGCCGCCGTGCAATCAAACCTCGCCGCGCTGGCACGGCTCACCGCTTCAGCCCGCGTCGCACCTGCGCGCAAACTTGCCATTGTCGGCGCGACCCTCGAAGACTCCACCGGCGCTCCTCCCGTTAAGAACAGCGTCATCCTCATCCAGGACGGCATCATCACCGCCGCAGGCCCACGCCGGCAGGTTCATATTCCCAAAGACGCAACGCGCCTCAGCGCCTCGGGCAAGTACGCCATCCCCGGCCTCTGGGACATGCATGCCCACTACGAGCAGGTCGAGTGGGGGCCGATCTATCTCGCCGCCGGCGTAACCGGAGTGCGCGACTGCGGCAACGAATTCGATTTCATCCGCACCCTCCACGAGGAACTCGACCGCAAGCAGAATCCAGCGATTGGCCCGCATCTTGAATTTGCCGGCATCATCGATGGCCAGGGCCCTATGGCCATCGGCGCGGTCCTCGCCGATACGCCCGACCAGGCGCTCGACCGCGTTGAGCAATACCAGGCCGCCGGTGCGCGCCAGATCAAGATCTACAGCTCAGTGAAACCCGATATCGTCAAGGCCATCACCGCAGACGCACACGCCCGCGGCCTCACCGTCACCGGCCACATTCCTGAAGGCATGACCGCCATTGAAGGTGTCGACGACGGCATGGACCAGATCAATCACATCAGCTACGAGCTTCCCTACTTCACGCGCGCGCCGCTCGGCGCCGACGGCAAGCCCGACCTCACCAAGCCTCCGATTCTTGAGCTCGACAGCCCTCGCGCCAAGGAGCTGATTGCGACACTCCAGGCACATCACACGGTACTCGACCCCACCATAGTCGTCTTCGAAACCTTCATGCACGTCGAGCCGCTCGACCAGCTCGAGCCCGGCCTCAATCACGTAGCCCCGCAGTTGCGCGAGGCGCTCGACAGCCCGCCGCCCCCGCCGGATGGCGTCGAACTGGCAAAGGCGCGGTGGGCGGCAATGATGTCTACGCTGCGCGCCCTTCATCAAGCGGGCATTCCCATGGTCGCCGGAACCGATCAGTCCATCCCCGGCTATTCGCTGCATCGCGAACTCGAAATTTACGTTGAGGCCGGCTTCACGCCGCTCCAGGCGCTGCAAGCCGCGACCATCCAGCCCGCCCGCGCTCTCGGCGTCGAAAAGGAATCCGGCTCGCTCGAGCCCGGCAAGCGCGGCGACGTGCTCCTGCTCGATGCCGATCCCCTCGCCGACATCCACAACACGCGCAAAATCTGGCGCACGGTCGCCGCTGGCGCCGTCTACGATCCGGCGCCCCTCTGGCAGAGCGTCGGCTTCACACCCTGAGCGGCTGCAGTCTAATCCCTGGCCCCTAATCCCTATTCCCTATTTCCTGGTCCCTAATCCCTGGTCCCTGTTCCTTAGTCCCCGCCTTTGTGGTAGTTCGGGTACGCAGGCCGATCAGGCTGCGTCTGCGGCTGTCCCACCCAAGCTCTGCTTGGGTGGGACAGCACAAACCTCAACCCACCGCCGGTCATCCTGAGCGAGCGTAGCGAGTCGAAGAACCTGCATTTGTTTCCGCTGTTCCTGACCACTGATCCCTGACCACTGACCACTACTTGTGGTAGTTCGGGTAGGCAGGCCTGTCAGGCTGCGTCTGCGGGTGTGCCTTCAACGCCTCCAGCGCCAGCGCAACCGCCTTCTCCAGTTGCGGATCGTGTCCCTCGCTCACCGCCTTGGGATCCTGGTCCACGTCGTAGTCCGGATCGACGCCATGATTCTCCACATCCCACTCGCCCTTGGGCGAGAAAAAGGCCACGCTGGGCGAAGTCACATTGCCGCCGTCCATCAGCACCGGAATTTCACTGATACCCACAAGCCCGCCCCAGGTCCGCTTGCCCACCAGGGGTCCGAGTTTGTCGTGCTTGAAGAGCCACGGCAGGTAGTCGCCGCCGGAGCCCGAGTATTCGTTGGCCAGCATGACCTTCGGCCCATAGATTCCCGCGTTGGGCGAGTGCTCGATGACTCCGTACCGCGGCGACCAGTAGGAATCGATCTTCCGGCTCATCACCTCGACGAAGTAATCGGCTACCTGCCCGCCGCTGTTGAAGCGCTCGTCGATCACCGCACCCTGCTTGTTGGTCTGCGCAAAATAGTAGCGATTAAAGTTCGTGAACCCGCCAATCCCTGTGTCGGGCAGATGCACGTACGCCAGCTTCCCGCCTGAAAGCTCATCCACCTTCTTCCGGTTCGCTTCGATCCAGTCGATGTAGCGTAACTGCCCCTCGCTCGGCGTCGGGGTCACTGCGATGTTGCGCGGATTCTTGCCATCGGCAGTAGCCACGCGCAAACTGATCACCTGGCCCGCAGTGCCTTCCAGCAGCTGCTGGATCTCCTGGGCTGCCGTCAGCTCCTGCCCGTTGATGTCCAGAATGCAATCGCCCGCGGCAACGTTCAGCCCCGGCTGCGCCAGCGGAGCCTTGGCGTCGGGATAGAACTCGCCTCCCGTATAAATTTTCGCGATGCAGTAACGGTTGTTCTTGATCTCGTAGTCAGCGCCCAGCAATCCTCCGGGCACTGGTTTTGCCGTGGGAATCTCGCCGCCGAAGCCGCGCAGGTGGCCCACTGAGAACGAGCTCAGCATCTCCTGGAAGATGTAGTTGAGGTCGGCCCGAGAAACAATCGACGCCACATAAGGCTCCAGCCGCTTCTCCTCGGCTACGGTGTCGGTTCCGTGAAAGTTGGGATCGTAGAAGTATGCGCGCTCGATGCGCCATACCTCGTGGTACATCTGCTCCCACTCCGCATGCGGTTCCACTCGCACCTTCAGCTCGCTGAGCGAGAGCACGCCCTCGCCGGGTTTGACGGGCGCATCGGCCGGCGCGATCACCCACGTCGGCGGGCCGCCCTCATCGCCATTTCCGCCTCCATCTTCCTGCGTCGGATGGCCCGAAATGGAAACCAGCATCTTCTTGCCATCAGACGAAAGATCGAACGCCAGAATGTTTTCGGCCATCTTCTCCGTCTTGCGGTCCTCCAGCGTCCACCGGCTCAACGTCGTCCCGCTTGCGAAGCGCCTGGGCGCGATCGGTTGTTCCAGAAAGTAGATGCTGTCTTTCAGTCCCGCCTTAAGGCCCGTGTAATTGGCCGAGTGCAAGGGCAGCGCCACCGTGCGCGACTCGATTCCATCAAGATCGATCTTGGTTGGCTTAGGCGGCGATTCCTTCTCGTTCTTTCCGTTTTCCTCCCCGCCGGCCGCGCTCTTCTCGTCGCCGCTCTTCGTTCCGCCTGCTTCATCCTTCTTTTCCTCGCTGCCGGCGCTTTTCTTTTCCTCGGCGTTCTTCCCGTCCCCGCCCTTCTTCTCCTTGTCTTCCGCCGACGGCGGCTTTTCGTCGCTCAGCTCAGGAGCCAGCGGCGAAGCCTGATCCTTCGTCAGCGTGATGGCATAGATGTGCGAAACCGGCCGGTAAAGATCGCTCGACATATCCAGTCCGTCTGAAGTAGCGCCGTCGTCGGTGCTGGCCAGAAAATACAGATATTTGCCATCGCGGTCGAACGTCGGCGTCGTCGAGTCGGCCATCGCGCTCGTCACCCGAGTGCTCTTGCCTGTATCCACCGAGTACAAATAGATCGCGTGCATGTGATTTTCGGTCGAGTGCGTATAGGCAATCCACTTCGAGTCCGGCGACCAGCTGTACACATTGCTCCTGCTCGAGAACCCTCCGTACACATCCTTCTCGCCCACTGTCACCAGCTTGCTCGTCGTGGTGTCGAGCATGTACGTATTCAGGCGGTTGTCGTGAAACACAATGCGCTTGGAGTCGGGCGACCAGAGAGGATTGAAATAGTAGGCCGGCTCACTCGCCAGGGGAAACTTCTTCACCGCCGGCCCGTCGGCCACTGCATCGCCCGTTTGCGGCGCCACGTCGAGCGCATATAACCCTGATTCGTCTGAGAAATACGCGATCGACTGGCCGTCGGGCGACCAAGCCGGCTGCCGCTCCATCACTCCCGGCGTGTTGGTAATATCACGCGTCGGTCCTTGCGTCGCCCCCTTCTTGGCGGCCACAGTCAAGATCTCCCCATGAGCCTCAAAAGCCGCGCGCAGGCCCGTCGGCGAAATCGACGCGTTCTCCACCTGGTCGGCCACATTCTCAATCCTCGGCCTCACCTCGGGAAAATCCGAGTCGACGTCGATCGGCACCCGACGGCTCTGGCCCGTCGCCGTGTCGAACAGGTAAATCTCGCCCAGCTGGTCGTAGACCAGTGTCGTGCCCTCGCCGGCAAGCGTTCGGATGTCCGGCCCGTCGTTGTGCAACGCCTCCGTCACCGTGCGCGTCCCCGCGTCGTACCTGAAGATTCCGATATGTCCCTTGCGCCCGGAGAGGAAATAAACCGAGTCGCCCACCCACACCGGCGAAAAATCAGCCGCCGCTTCATGCGGAATCTCCACCGAATCGAGCCCTGGCAGCGTGGTGATCCAGATCGTCGCCGCCTGGCCGCCGTGATAGTTGCCCCACGCCACAAAACGGTCGTAATTGAAACCGAAAGCCGGAGGCAGCGGCTGGTACGCGATCCGCAAGCCGTCGGGCGAATACTGCCCCTGGTAGGCCGTCGGCAGCGGCAGCCGTTTGGCGATTCCACCGCGCCCCGGAATCGTAAACATCTGCACATATCGCCCGGTGGTTGCTTCCCGCGCAGAGCGGAAGAGAATCTGTTTGCCGTCCGGGCTCCAGCCCACGGCCACGCTGCTCGCAGGATGATAGGTCACGCGAAAGGGAATCCCGCCTGTTGCCGGAATCGTGTAGACATCGGTATTCCCTTCGTAATCGCCCGTGAATGCAATGGTGCTGCCGTCAGGCGAAAAGATCGGCGCGGTCTCGATGCCCATTCCTTTCGTCATGCGCGTGGCCCGTCCGCCTTCCCGCGGCACCGTCCACAAATCGCCTGCGTAGGCGAAAGCGATCAGGTCTTTGCTCAGAGCCGGTCGCTGATAGATGTGGTACTTGTTTTGAGCCGGCGCGCTGAGAGAGCCCGAGATGCAAAGCGCCAGGGAAACTGCAGCAAGACAACTGAAACCTTTCAATCGCACAGAAGACCTCCGGGTAGCATCTTACCAATGCCCCCCGCTGGGCCACGGTTGGCAGCAGCCAACCAGCCGCCAGTGTGTCAATTTGAATTTCGGTTTGAAGGGGCACGAATGGTAGGTCAGGGCTTCAGCCCTGACTGCCACAAAGGCCCGAAAAATGATCCTGGGCTTTAGCTAAAGGGCGCGAGTCCAGGTGAAGGGTACGGGCTTCAGCCCGTACATCAAGCCCATTCAAAATCCATCGGGGCTTTAGCCCCTGAGGGAACGTTTCTTCAAACTGCACCACTACCAACCAGCCGCCATCGAAAGCGCCTGCAGTATCATGGGTCTCTGATCCGACGGCCCCGCTCCAGCCCCGCATTCCAGGAGGAATCCATGCTTCGTGGTATTCGCCCGCTTCTCGCTCTGTCTGTGCTTTGCCAATTGGGTGTTCTTGCTTTCGCTCAAAACGCCTCGGCGCCCGCCCCCAAACGGGTCGCTATCCTGGCTGGCCACCTGATCGACGGCAAAAGCGACCGGCCAATTGACAACGCGCTCATCCTGGTCGAAGGCGACAAGATTGTCAGCGTAACGCCCGGCGCTTCGGCTCCCGCAGGCCTCGACCTCATCGATCTCTCAAATGCCACCGTCCTGCCCGGCTTCATCGATGCGCATACTCACGTTTTGCTCAATGGCGACATTGGCGCCGAAGACTACGACAAGCAGCTCCTCAAGTGGTCCATCCCTTATCGTGCGATTCTGGCTGCGCGCAACGCCCAGATCGCCTTGTCGCACGGATTCACCACGCTGCGCGATGTCGAAACCGAGGGCGCGATGTATGCCGACGTCGACGTAAAAAAGGCCATCGCCAATGGCGAGATCACTGGCCCGAGAATGCAAACCGCCACCCGGGCCATGGCGCCCACCGGAGCGTATCCGCTGCTCGGCTATTCCTGGGAGCTCGATGTTCCCAAGGGCGTTCAGTATGTCGACGGAGTCGAGGAGTGCCGCAAAGCCGTGCGCGAACAAGTCATGAACGGCGCCGACCTCATCAAGTACTATTCCGACCACGGCTACTTTTACGGGCCCGACGGTGTACTGCACAGCCATGTGAACTTTACCGATGAAGAAGCCCGCGAGATCGTGGCAGAGACGCACCGTTTGGGCCGAAAAGTTGCGGCGCACGCCATCGGCAACGACGGAATCGCCGCAGCATTGCGCGCTGGCGTCGACAGCATCGAACACGGCGACGGCCTCGACGCGCATCAGATGGAGGAGATGGCCCAGCGCGGCATCTATTGGGTGCCGACAGTCATCGTCGGCGTCTACGTGGCGAACGGCCGCCAGGGCCCCTGGCCCAAAATGGTTGAAACCGAAAAGGCCGCCTTCCAGCTCGCTCTCACCAAGGGCGTCAAAATCGCCCTGGGCACCGATGCCGGAGGATTCGACTGGAAGGTTCTCAACGAAGCCAAGGAATTCGAGTACTACGTGAACTACGGCATGACTCCGATGCAGGCCATTCGCACCGCCACCGTCACCGCATCGGAGCTGCTGGGTTGGCAGGACCGCATCGGAACGGTGGAGCCGGGAAAATTCGCTGACCTGGTCGCCGTCTCCGGCGATCCGCTCAAAGACATCACCGAGCTCGAGCGCGTGCGCTTCGTGATGAAAGGCGGTGTGGTCGTGAAAAACGAAAAATGACGCACTTACTCACCACCCATCACCCATCGAAAAGAAAAACTCTGCCATCCTGAGCGAAGTTTGGCCGATCTCTCGGCCAAATGAAGTCGAAGGATCTGCGGTTGCTTCTTACACTGGAGGTTTCGGCCTTTCATTACGCCGAAACGCTTCCGGACGCGGCACGAAGTATCAGGGCACGAGTTCACTCGTGCCGAAAAAGCGGCCAATCATAAACCCGGGCTTTAGCCCCTGAGGGGCGGCTCTTTCATAGCCAGGCCATTTATGCAACCAGTTCTGGGCCGCGTCAGAAAATGCGCGTGATGCGCTGCCATCCTGAGCGAACGGTCTGACGTTGCTTTTCTCCCCGTTCGCCCTGTTCTCTTTTCTCTTTTCTTTGCTCTCTGCTCCCTAGTCCCTAGTCCCTAGCCCCTGTATCTCTTCCCACACCTCCGGCTCGACCGGCAGCCCCAGCCGGTTATTCTCCTCGCGCACGCGAAGCACCTGCTCTCCCGGATAACGCACTTCGCCGCCCTCCGCCGCCGGGGGGCAGTCATGCAGCGAGGCCACGATTCCCTCCACAATTTCGGCCGCGCGCGGCTCCGCCCCGAACGCCTCCGGATTCATCGTCAGAAACATCTGCGATAACCCGGTCTCGCGCACTGCGTCGCGCGCGATCTGGTGCGTAGCCCGTCCCAGCGACATCATGGCCGCAATCATGTCCAGGACAACCGATAGTCCCGAGCCTTTCCAATACCCCACCGGTAGAGGCCGCCACGACTTCTCAATCGCCGCCGGATCGCGCGTCAGGTTTCCCTCTTCGTCGAATCCCCCGTCCACCGGCAGCAGCTCTCCGCGTTTCCTGTAGCTCTCCAGCGCGCCGTACGAAAACTGCGACATCGCCATATCCAGCACCACGGGCCCATCCGCGCGCGGCACCGCGATCACCAGCGGATTATTGCCGATGGCCCGTACCGCCGCTCCCCACGGGGGTAGATTCGGCATGGTATTCGTCCAGCAGATGCCGATCACGCCCCGCTCCGCAGCCTGCCAGCCGTAAGTTCCGGCACGCATCCAGTGATTGGTGTTGCCCAGCGCCACTGAGCCGACTCCGTGCTCGCGGCCCAGTTCGATGGCGCGACCCATCGCGGCCAGTGCATTCAGGTTGCCCGGGCCTTTGCGGCCGTCCCAGCGCTCCAGCGCGCCAAACCGCGCCACAACTTCGGGCTCCGCCGCGGGATCAACGCAGCCATTGCGGATCGATTCGACAAAACGCGGAAAGCGATTGATGCCGTGCGTGTAGACGCCGTCGCGCGTAGTCTCGGCAAAAAGCCGCGCGCAGGTCTCCGCGCGATCCTGCCTAAATCCCAGCTTGCGCAGAATCTCCGCCAGAGTTTCACGGACAGTTTCGAAGGGAATGCGATTCATGGCGCTCTGGAACATGAGATTAAATCCGAAGGGTTGCCCACCGATCAACAGGCCCCTCACCCGCAGGCTGCCTGACCGCGCAACCCGGAGAATCTCCTTCTGAAACCTGTGGTACACTCGGCCACGTCTCACCTTCCGGCCATCACCCTGGCGGCTTATTTCAGACGCGTTTCAAAATCTCATACCCCCTCTGAGCTTTGGAGAACGACCCGATGGCTATGGACTTGGCGACGACTCCCGACGAAACTCCTGCAACGACTGCGGAGTGGTCGCAAACGAAACGCATCGCCTTCCGTTTTTTCTTTGTCTATTTCACCTTGTATTGCCTATCCAATCAGATCATCAACTCCGTCTTCATCGTCCCGAAGATTGACATACCCGATTGGGCGACGTTGTGGCCCGTTCGTCTCTGGATCATCTGGGTGGCGCATCACATTTTTCGAGTAAAGACCGATCTCGTTTACTCGGGCAGCGGCAGCGGCGACAAGGTCTTTGACTGGGTGCTTGTCTTCTGCCTTCTTGTCGTGGCGTTTGTCGCTACCGTCCTCTGGTCGGTCCTCGATCGCAAACGCACCAGCTATCCCGTCCTCGGAAAATGGTTCCTGCTCTTCCTGCGAGTCTGTCTTGCGGGCCAGATGCTGACGTATGGCTCCGTCAAAGTCATTCCGCTGCAGATGCCGTTTCCCTATCCCTTCAAATTTCTCGAACCCCTCAGGAGCTTCTCGCCCATGGGCGTCCTCTGGACTTCGGTCGGCGTCTCGCCTGCGTATGAAGTCTTCACTGGTTGCGCGGAGCTGACCGCCGGCTTTCTCCTCATCTTTCCGCGCACCGCGACTCTCGGAGCCCTGGCTGCTCTGGCCGACTTGGTGCAGGTCTTCGTCCTGAACATGACCTATGATGTCTGCGTCAAACTGCTTTCGTTCCAACTCATCATCCTCTCGCTGCTCTTGCTGGCGCCGAACATTCAGCGGCTCTTCAACTTCTTCTTCCGAAGTCAGCCCGCAGCGCTCGCTGCCGCGGAACCGCTCTTCCGCTCACCCCGCGCCAATCGCATCGCCCGCGCGGTTCTTGCAGCGCTCTGGCTCTGGATCATTGCAAACAACATTTACGGCGACTGGGATGGCTGGCATAAGTATGGCTCCGGGCAGCCGCAGTCCGCGCTTGGCGGCATCTGGACCATTCAAAAGCTCGCCATCGACGGGCAGCCGCAACCCCTGCTCGCCAGTAACCCGGACGAGTGGCGGCGAATCTCCTTCGACCTCGCCAACTGGGCTCACATCCAGCACATGGATGACTCGCTCGCCAGTTATAACGCCGCCCTCGACGCGAAGAACGAAATCCTCGCGCTCACCACACCAAGAGACAAGCACTGGCAGGCGAACTTCAACTACACTCGCCCCGCGAGAGATGCGTTGCTTCTCGATGGCACGGTAAACGGGCACAAGCAACACATCGAACTCAAGCTGATGGACAGCGCGCAGTTCCTTCTTACCAGCCGCGGATTCCATTGGGTCCAGGATTACCCGTTCAACCGTTGACTTCGGATGGATTGCCGCGTCCGTTCATCAGGCCGCAGCGAGCGCGCACTCAATTCGCCGGAGCCAGAGCGCCCTTTAGCGTCACCGCCCCGCTTACCGTCTTCGGGTCGACTTCCATCTCTTTGAGCTTCGCCTCTACGTCCGGCGGAACCTCGGCCTGATAGCGTCCGCCCAGATATTTCGCAAAGAACGCTTCCATCTGCGTCACCATCGCCAGGTTGTTAATGGGCCGCGCAAATCCATGGCCTTCGTCCGCAGCCACCAGGTAGACCACCGGTTTGCCGTTGTCGCGCACCGCCGCCACAATCTGGTTGCTCTCGCGGATATTCACCCGCGGATCGTTCTTTCCCTGCACTACCATCAGCGGCGTCACGATCGCTTTGGCATCGGTTAGCGGAGATTCGGCAACCAGCAGCGCTTTGCCATCCGGCGTCGTCGGGTCCGCCATCCGCGTATACATGATCTTCCGGGCAGATTCCCAATAAGGCGGAATGGCGTCGAGCAGCGTGATCAGATTCGACGGCGCAACATAGGCCACAGCGGCGGCGTAGACATCGGGAGTAAAGGCGACTCCGGCCAGCGTCGCATATCCTCCGTACGAACCACCAAAGATCCCCGCGCGCTTCACGTCCACGGTCCCATCGGCCACAACTGCCTTTACGCCCCAGGTCAGGTCATCCTGCATCTTGCGGCCCCACTGGCCATCGCCGGCATTCAGAAACTTCTTGCCGTATCCCGTCGATCCGCGGAAATTCGGTTGCACAACCGCGTAGCCTCGGTTGGCGAAGAACTGGGCAAATGTGTCGTAGCCAAAATAGTCGCGCGCCCAAGGCCCTCCGTGTGGCAAAACAATCAACGGCAGATTCTTCGGCGTCAATCCCTTCGGCAGCGTCAAGTAGCCTGAAATCTCCAGTCCGTCAGACGACTTGAACCGGTACGGTTTCCGTTCCGATAACGACCCGCGGGGCAGCTCTTCGCGTATCCGGTATTCAAAAACCAGCGTCTGCGCCTTGCGGTCCCACAGATACGTTTCGCCCGGTTCGGTATCGCTCGACGCCGTCACTGTCCAGATATTCTCGTCCGCCGACCGCGACCCCAACGTGATCTCCTTGCCCGGAAGCTTCGCCTCGAGCCAGTGAAACTCCCCCTCGAATGCTTTGTCGCGGAAGTAGCGCCGCGTGCGATCGTCTTCGTAGTTCGTGAAATAGACGTGCTGATCCAGGTCGGATGTTTCCAGGCCCCCAAAGTCAACCCGATGATCCGGGTCGCTCTCGTAAGTGGTCACCGCTCCGGTCGCCACGTCCAGCAGTTCGGCCTCGCTCAGATCGAGCGCTCCCTTGTTCGTTTCCAGGTAAACCCGCTTGTTGCCCGCTTCAAAAGCGTCGACGCCGCAGCTCTCGAGCACGGTGCACCCATAAATCACTTTGAACCCGTCCGGATCGACCCGCAGGATCTCCGTATTGCCGGCCTGATCGGTGCGCTGGGCAAGCCGCAAATTGCCGTCGTGGTCAAAAACCCAGCCTGCCACGCGTTCCGTATTTTTGCGTAGCAGGGTCTTCTCGCCGGTCGAGATATGCAGCTCATACAGGTCGTGCCACTGCGGATCGCGATCGTTCAGACCGATGTACAGGATGTCGGGCTTGGCGCGCGGCGCCGCGTAAAGTTCGGTGCGCACGCCCTTCAGGTTGGTCAGGGCGCGCGTCGGCGGCACGCCGGTGGCAGCATCTGCCGGCTGCGTGGGGTCGATCGCGTAGACGTTGAAGTTCTCATCGCCGCCCACATCCTGCGCATACAAAATGTACTTCGAATCACGGCTCCAGAAATAAACGCGAATCGGGCGCGTAGCTTCGGCGCTCACCGGCCGCGCGGCGTTGAACGGTTCGCCGGCCTTCTTCACCCAGATGTTCCTCGTTCCCTTGTAGGGCTTGAGAAACGAAACAAACTGCCCGTCGGGCGAGATCTGCGCCCCGGCGATCTGCACCTCCCCAAAGAACAGCTGGCGATCGATAATCGGCGGCTGCTGCGCTTGACCGCAAATCGCGCAAACTAACACAAAAGCAAAAAACCCAACTCCTCTTTTCATAAACGGCTCCAAATCCTTCGAGACACGGTAGCTGTACAGCTTGAATTCTGCTTTGAAGGGGCACGACTTGAGTCGTGCCACAAAGGCTTAAAAAAAAGGAAGGGCTTTAGCCCCTGAGGTCGCTTTCCATTCAAACTGAACCACTTCCCTAAATACGAGTAAAAGCCGAACTGGACCACCCACGGTCATCCAAGTAAAAAGACGCTATCATTCATCGTTTGGGATCCGGCCGACTCGCTAACTTGCTAACTTGCCGACTCGCTGACTTGCTACTCTTTCACCATCACCGTGATCTTGCGAGCATCGCCGCCTTCTGAAGAAATCGCGATCTCGCCGGTCGCGCGCTTGCGAATGCTCTTAAACTTTTCGCCCCACTCCACCAGCACCAGCGCATCGGGCGTCAGCAGATCGTCGATTCCCAACGTCTCCAGCTGCCGCTCGCTTTCCAATCGATACACATCCAGGTGGTAAAGCCTCACCGGCTTGCCCTTGCGTGTTCCGTGGTACTCGTGAATGAGGGTAAACGTCGGGCTGGTCACTTCGTCCGGCTCGGCGGCGTCGAGCGCCTGCGCAATGCCCTTCACCAGCGTCGTCTTTCCGGTGCCCAGTTCGCCGCGCAACAAAAGCAGTTGCGGGGGCTTCAGTAACTCAACGAGCTTGCGGCCCACGGCGATGGTGTCAGTGCCGCTCTGCGTGGTGAACTCGTGAGTCTTGCCTTCCGCGACCGATACGGCATTCGCCATGGGTGGGCCCTCTTTCAATTCAGCTGCCGATTACCTGAATCTTACATGCATTCTTTGACTGCCGCACGCGCCTCTGGTCCTCTCAACCCGCCTCTGGCCCCTGCTTGGGCTTTAATTCCGCGGCTCGCTCTTCCATTTCCCTGCACGCGTCCTGAGTCCCACGCAGGGTCTTTACTCCGTTGCATGCGCCTTATTTTTCCTGCATGCGCCTTGAGTTTGCTGCATGCTCTTAGCCCGTCGCATACTACCTCTCCTTAGGCTGCTGCATGCAATGCCCTTGCAACCAAACATAGCCGTTCTCGCCGCCGATTTGAAGTTCTCCGGGCCGCATTTGAAATGCCTTCGCCAGATACGCCAGGCCATCCGTAGCCTGCAGCGTGTGCTCGTCGCCTTCGTTCACGGCCAGATCCGCGGCCAGGCCGTGCAGAACCACCGCCGCTTCCACGGCGCGTTGCGGTTCTTCGGAATACTGCGCCAGCATGCCCGCAACCAACCCCGTCAGCAGATCGCCGCTTCCTCCCTTCGCCATGCCGGGATTTCCGCTCGTATTCACAGCCACGCGGCCGTCGGGATGTGCAATGAGCGTACGCGCGCCCTTCAACACCACCGTCGTCCCTGTGCGCTGCGCAAAGCTTCGCGCCGTTTCCAGCCGATCCGCCTGCACCTGCGCAATCGTCGTTCCCGCAAGCCGCGCCATCTCGCCCGGATGCGGCGTCAGCACAACTGTGCGCTTGCCCTTCTTCGACAACTTCGCCAGCAGCGCCTTCTTCCCGGCGAGAATGTTCAACCCGTCCGCATCCACTACAACAGGCATCTGCGTCTTTTCGAGCAGCCCGATTACGAACTTCGCTGTCTCCGCGCTCTGGCCGAGCCCCGGCCCGATGGCCAGCACCGTCTTTCCTTCCACCAGCGCCGCCAGCCGCGCCGGCGCAAGTTCGCGCGAAGAAACCGCGCCTGCTGCCGTCGCATAGAGCGGCCAGGTCATCAGCTCCGGCGCAAACGATGCCACCACTGAAAGCGCAGGCGCCGGTACAGCCGCGGTTACCAGCCCCGCTCCTGAACGCATTGCTGCCAGTGAGGC
>Ga0187783_10001361_pt1 | contig 17966 bp, 15 predicted proteins | sample 1015_SJ02_MP02_2_FD_132471 | JGI IMG/M metagenome (GOLD analysis project Ga0187783, IMG submission 132471) | Tropical peat soil microbial communities from peatlands in Department of Meta, Colombia - 1015_SJ02_MP02_20_MG | ecosystem: Environmental > Terrestrial > Soil > Wetlands > Peat | place...
GCGATCGGCTGCCGCCAGCGCCTTTTCCAGCAATTGTTCGACGAGCAGCACAGCGGTGCCACGTTTGCGAAGCTCGCTAACGACATTGAGCACGCGGTCGACCAGAACTGGAGACAGGCCGGCGGAAGGCTCGTCCAACATCAGCAGGCGCGGGCGCCGCACCAAGCCTTGTGCCACCGCCAGCATCTGCTGTTGGCCGCCGGAGAGCGCGCCACCTTTCTCGTGGCGTTTTTCGGCAATCTCCGGGAAGAAGGCTAGTGCCTCGTCCACGCGCGCCAAGCGATCGCCGCGTGGGAGATCGTAGCCTGCAAGCAGCAGATTGTCGGTCACGGAAATCTGCGTGAACACGCGATGGCCCTCGACGACATGGACGAGCCCTGCGCGCACCGCTTCGCGCGGCGAGGCTTTGGTTATATCGCGGCCGTCGAAACGAACCGTTCCCGCGATGACCGGCAGCAGGCCCGACAGCGCGCGCAACAAAGTACTCTTACCGGCGCCATTGGGGCCCAGCAGTGCCACTACTTCGCCAGAAGACAGGTTCAGGTCGATCCCATGTAGCACGCGGATCTTACCGTAACCGGACTCGAGGGCGGTCACGGACAGGAGGCGTTCAGGCGCCGAGGTAAGCACTAACCACATCCTTGTGCGAGCGAATTTCGTCTGGTGTTCCGGCGGCGAGAACTCGGCCGAGGTTGAGCACGGTGACCTCGTCGCAAATCGCGAAGATCAAATCGGCATGATGCTCGACCAATAACACCCCGGTCCCAAAGCCACTGATTGCCCGGATCAACGCGGCGAGGCGATCGATCTCGTCTCCGGAGAGGCCGGCTGCGGGCTCGTCGAGCAGCAGGAAATCTGGATCCAGCATCAAAGCGCGGGCGATCTCGATGAAACGCAGTTCGCTGTGTTGGAGGCGATCGGCACGGACCTCAGCGAGTGCCGCCATTCCGCCTACGATGCCGAGCATATCGACCGCTTTTGTCGCAAGCCTTCGCTCGTCGCGCCGGTTTCTCGGCAGCGACAACAGCGTCTCTGCGAAGGTCGCTTGCCCCTCGATGGTGCCGCCGATCATTACGTTCTGCAGCACGGTGGCCTCGCCGATCAGGCGCGGAGTCTGGAATGTCCGAGCAATGCCCTTACCGGCGCGCAGGACCGGCCTGCCCGGCGGGAGCACGTCCGCGCCCAAATTCATTGTCCCGGCATTGGCTGAATAATAGCCGGAGATCACATTGAGCGTTGTGGTTTTGCCGCTGCCGTTGGGGCCGATCAAGCCATGAATCTTGGCAGGATGAACGTCCAAGTCGAGACCGGCGATGGCTTGCACACTGCCGAAACTGAGCGTGATGCCGCGCAAGCTAAGCGTCCTTTGGCCGATGGTTTTGCGCATGACACCACCGAGCGCGGCGGGATTCGGCAGGATGGTACGGTGCGTCGCCAACGGCCTGCGGTTTCGGAAGTCGAGAAGAGCCGCGATACCGCCGGGCATCGCCAGCACGATCACTAGCAGCAGCACGGCGTAGAGAAACGTTGACCAGGCCGCGAGAGGAGCTGCGAACTCCGGCAGGATGGTGAGAATTATCGTGGCCAGCAGGGGACCCAGGATGGAGCCGCGCCCCCCGAGCAGGATTGCGATGAAGAACAGCACCGAAAGGTCGAAGGTAAACGCATCGGGCGTAATGTAGGTCTGCAGGCTAGCGAACAAACCACCGGCGATCGCAGCAAGCGCGCCGGCGAGCACAAAGATCGCGACCAGCACGCGCGGTTTGGAAATGCCGCTGGCTTCTGCCGCGACCTCGGCGTCGCGGATCGCGATCAATCCACGTCCGAACCGACTATGCGCGATATTTGCGGTCAAACAGGTCGCGGCGACGGCGAAGGCGATGCAGAGATAGTAGAACCCCTGGGCCGTATTGAAGGGTTCGGGAAATTCCGGACCTGCGATACCAATGCCGCCGCCGGTGACGCTCTGCCAGGCTAGCGCGATCTGTGTCACAATCGTCGCAAAGCCGAGTGTTGACATCGCGAAATAGAATGTCCGCAGCCGCAGGGCGGGAAGCCCGACTATCACGCCGAACACCGCACCTACGATGGCGGCGATCGGCAGCGCACCGAAGACTGGCAACGGTGGCAGGACGTTGCCGGCAACCAGCACGCTGGTGCTGTACGCACCAAGCGCCAGCAACGCGACATAGCCGATCGCGAGATGTCCGGCGAAGCCGACGACCAGATTGAGGCCCGACACTAGCACCCAGTAGATGGCCGCTCTGGTGCCGATCAAGATCCAGTAGTCATTGCTTATGAACGGGAGCGTGATTGCGACAGCGAGCACGCCGAGGAATGGCGCGACTTGCGGCAGCACGGAGTATGAAGGAGGCGCTTCACCGTGGGCGGGAGCGGCCGCCACAGCCGACATCATACTCTCCGTGCGGAAGCTGAGCCGAACAGGCCTTGGGGCGCGGCCAGCAAAACCACGATGAACAGCGTGAACACGGCGACGGAAGAAAAGATGCCACCGACCAGAAAATTGGCGGCTTGCTGATAAAGGCCGAGCGAAACTCCGCCAATGATGGCGCCACGGTTGTTCCCAAGTCCGCCCAGCGCCACCGGCACGAAGCCGTAAAAATTCAGGAGCGCGCCATTGGCGAAGAAAGCAAGCATTAGTTCGCCACCGGAATACCCAGCCATCGCGCCAATTATGCCGGCGAGAGCGTAGCTTGCGACGCGCAGGCTCCGCTCGGGCAAGCCCAGTGCGCGCGCCGCAAAATTGTCCTCTGCGATGGCGATAAATGCTCGCCCCACCAGCGTGCGGCGATAGAGATATTCGAGGCCTGCGATGGTGATGGCGCAGGCGCCCACTGGCAACCAAAATTTCTCGTCCCAAACTCCGCTGCCGAGCCCAATCAACCGCGGAAACGGCCGCGGCTCGGTGCCCCATTCAATCGCGGCGACCTGTTGGATCATCAGTGCGATCGCCAGTGTAGAGAGCACGTAAAGATGCTGATCGAGGCTCTTCAGCACCGGCCGCACCGCGACGAATTCGGTAATGACGCCGATGATGGCGCAACTGAACAAGGTGAGCCCGAATCCCGCCAGAGTGGGCAGACCCAGCCTCAGCGTGAACATCGAGCCGAGCACGCCGCCGAGCATCGCAAGTTGGCCAGCCGTAAAGCTCATCACCCGCGAGGTCGAGAACATCGTGTTGTAGGTGATGCCGACGAGCGCATAGATCGCGCCTGCCGCGAGACCCGAGGCAATAATCGAAGCGAGCATCGATGCGCTCTGCCAACTCGTCTACGTATAGCCGGGAGCGAGCGCGAACGTGCCATTCTTGGCGGTGCTTGCCTCTGACATCACGATTTCCTCCGTCGGATACCCGTTGTGCTCGGTCGATGTGAACGTGTAGTCACCGAAATAACCGGGATATTTGGAGAGGGTGTTCCAGTATTTGATGATGCCGGCGCCTTCGGTCGATCCGCTCGCCTCGACAGCCTTGGCAACGAGCTCAATGGCGTCGATGCCGTCAGCAACCCACCACAACAACGTGTCATCGAGCGACACCTTGGCCTTGGTCAGGCGTTCGACCAGTTGCTGACTCTTCGGTGGCAACTTGCCGGTACTGTCATAGCTGCAACTCTTATAACCAATCGCGAAAACCTTTTTCCAGTTGTCCGGTCTGTCGACCAGGCGCGCGATTTCTCCCGATGCCATCGACGGGTGACCGACAAATGGAACATCCCAGTTCATCGCAGTGCGTGTATTGAACAGCCGCGCATCCATGCCCGTAGTCACGCTCCAGACCACAATTGCCTCGGCACCCGCGTTCTTGGCGCGCAACATGTCCGGGGTCATGTCCGGCTGAGTTGCATCGATATTCGCCTGATAGACGACATCAGCGTCGTCCTTCTTAAACGCCGCAACCGATGCACCGACCGCGGTCACGCCGTACCCCGTAGTGTCGCCGATCACCGCGATCTTCTTAACCTTGAGGATCTGCAGGCAGTAATTGCGGACAGCATTGTCCCATTGTGTATTCGACGGCGCCATTCGGAACGCGTTGGGATATTTCGTGGTGTCCATTAAACTGTCGACCACGCAGGGATGGACGTTCGGCATTTTGGCGCGGGCCATGATCGGAGTGGTTGCCAAGGCTTCGCCCGAATTGACTGGCCCCCAGATCGCGTGGACCCTGGCCTGACTGATCATCTCCTGAGTCGCGTTTACCGCTTTGGTCGGATCGCCCTGGGTATCGCGGAGAACGATCTCGATCTTGCGCCCGTTGGCGCCACCGGCGGCATTGATGGCGTCGACTGCAAAGTTAACCCCGCGGTTAAAGCCGACGGCCGGGGCAGAGCTTGGACCTGTCATGGCTGCGAGCCAACCGATTTTGATCGGCTCCATTTGTGCGATTGCAGGCCTGGGAAAGGAAAATGCCGCGGTGCCCAGTGCCGTGGTGCTGCCCAACAACAAGTCGCGACGTGAAACGACCATAGGAGTCTCCTGTCCCTGCTATTGCGCCATTTTTGATTTTCGGCGTCCGTTTGGTTGTCGTCTATGGCAAATTCGGAGCCTCAAAAGCGGAGCTGTGAAGATGGCCAGCGTCGTACGGAGAGGGTTAAGTAAGCACCGCCGCAGGCTGCGCGCCTATCTTCCCCGGGGTTTTCTTAATCTCGGTGAGTTGATCTAGGCGAGGCAAAGCGCGCAACCCGGTGTTCGATATAGTCGGATACCGCTCCATTTTGCAGCACCTCCAGGACGCGCGCCGGAGCAGCGTATCTTTGAAATACAAGCGCTATCAAGAGCCGAAATACTTGTTCGCTGCCCCTAACCGCCCGAGCCAGGACCTCCTAGTCAATGCGGTCTCAGTGGGCCGGCTCATGAGGGAGGATCGCAAGTGCTTGCGCGCCTCCCTGCGTCATGGAGATGCGGTGAGCTCATTCGCGTCAGGCGTGTGACGCGATGAAGCTTTCCAACGCCCGATTGAAGGCCGCAGCCTGCTCGATGTTGGAGATGTGCGCCGCATTGTCCAGCACCACTAGTTCGGATCCAGGCGCGTTCTCATGCATCTTCACGGACATGGAGAGCGGCGTTCCAGGATCATCTCTTCCGACGATCACCAGAATTGGACACTTGATGTGCTTCAGTTGTACCGTCGTGTCGATGCGGGGAATGGCATATGAACAGCCGGCATAGCCGGCCACCGGCGTCGTGCGGATCGCCTCTCCTATCCTGGCGACTTCAGTGGCGTTGCTTTTGTGGAACGGCGCGGTGAACCAGCGATCGAGCGTCGGTTTGACGAGGGCCTCCATGCCCTGTGTCTGTGCGATCTTCACGCGATCTGCGAACACGCCGATTGCCTCCGGTGGCCATTTGCTGGTCGAATCCGCAATGGTGAGGCTTGTGAATACATCTGGGTATTTCAGAGCAAATACTTGACCGATCATGCCGCCCATGGACAGGCCGACGAAGTGCGCAGCCTTTATTTGCAACGCTTCGAGCAGACCGCGAAGATCGTCGGCCAGCTGAACAAGCGTATACGGGCCTTCCGGAGCATCGCTTGCGCCATGCCCGCGGGTATCGAATGCGAGCACGCGATATTCGCGCGCAAACGCTGCGAGCTGGGGAGTCCACATCGCAGTATTGCAGGCAAGAGAATGGCTGAAAATAATCCAAGGGCGGTGACCTTCATCGCCCGGACCATGAATCTCGTAGTGGAGGGCAACACCGTTCGAAAGTTGTTTCACCTGGACACCTCCTGTTGGAGCAGTGTTAACATATTTCGGACTGACTCTGGTCACTCCGGTGAGCCGGCCAAATAGACAATTCGATATTGTCAAACGAACGGCAGGAAAAAGCGTGTTTCGGACGTTTGACTGGTCTGCGGCCTGCAGTCGGGCGGGCATTTTCGCGCAGGCCGATGCGTGTTTCGCACTCGAACGGACTGAACTACTTATCCGCCACATAGTCGCTTAACAGTCAAGAAAACTTGTGGGCCCGTCAATCCGATTGCTGGCGCTCAATTTTCGAGCGCCTTCAAGTGCCAGCGCACGACGCTCGCTAATGCGCCGGTCTGTCATCCGTTGCTTTGGGCCTGTAACACTAACCGCCATTTTAACGCCGGCGCCCCCATCGAATACGGGTGCGGCGAGGCATGGAAACCTCTCGGCCTTTGGCCACACTGCGTGTCCGCAAGGTCGGGCGATGGATATATCTCAGGATTCCAACGCGCATTGGGGAATTGACTATGAGCGGAAGACGGAATGGTCCAGAACCAAACCGCGAACGTACGCGGATCTCACGTTGTGGACACGCCGGCATGGAGTTGAAACTGTAGCCGCAATTGAGTACATAGAGGGTGCTACGTACCTAAGGGGATGGGGTTCCCCAAAACCGCTCACCAGAGCTGATGACCCCTGCCGGCTTTTGAGGCGCGGCGGGGTGCCTTTCGCGACCCGCCGGAGAGCGGGTTTTTTTGTGTCTATTGTGGCACGAACGAAAGGATGACAGCGATGGACAATATCTGGTTTCAATCTGCGCTCTGGATGGCGCTAGCACTCCTAGCCGCCTTAGGTTCGCTTTACATCACTATTTCAGCCGCCTTGTTCGAGATCGTGGTTGGCGCCATCGCCGGTAATACTGTCGGAATGCCACTCACGCCCTGGATCAATTATATCGCAAGCTTCGGCGCAATAGTGCTGACCTTCCTGGCTGGCACCGACATCGACCCGCACGTTGTCAAAAAGAACTTCGCGTCAAGTGTGACCATAGGTTTGATGGGATTCTTCGCTCCATATGTCGGCTGCCTTCTCTTGGCGCGTTACGGACTGGACTGGCCATGGCCGCAGGCGCAGATCGGTGGTATCGCGCTATCGACCACGTCCGTGGCCGTCGTTTACGCCGTGATGGTTGAAACTGGCTACAATCGGACCGAATTGGGCAAGATCATCCTCGCCGCTTGCTTCATAAATGACATTGGCACGGTGTTGGCGCTCGGGCTTGTCTTTGCCAATTACAACGTCTATCTGCTGGTATTTACTGTTGTCACGATAGTCGTAGTGGCGACGCTTCCCTGGATAGTACCTTGGGTGTTCGCCCGGATCGGGGGACGGGCGAGTGAGCCTGAGATAAAATTTCTGTTTCTTGTACTATTTGTTCTTGGTGGTCTAGCCAATCTCGGCAAGAGTGAAGCCGTGCTGCCGGCTTATCTGGTCGGGATGGCGCTAGCATCGTTCTTCACTGGACAAAGGGAGCTCCAGCTTCGGCTTCGTGCAATCTGTTTTGCCTTCCTGACTCCATTCTACTTTCTAAAGGCCGGGTCGCTTATTGACGCAAAAGCACTTATCGCTGGTGCAGGCCTGATCGGCCTGTTCCTCGCAATCAAGATGGCCACCAAATTCGTCGGTATACTTCCGTTGACACGGCATTTCAATTTTGAGCGTCGTGAGGGTATTTACACGACATTGATGATGTCCACCGGCTTGACGTTCGGCTCGATCTCGGCGTTGTTCGGTCTAACCAACCACATTATCGATCAGACGCAATACACCATTCTGGTGACTGCGGTGATCGGAAGCGCCGTCGTACCGACGCTCATCGCGCAAGTGTGGTTTCGTCCGCATTTTGAGCCGTTGGAGGAGGATGCCTGACCACCAAGGGATCGCGGTGCATGCGGAATGAAGACCGTGAACCTCCTGATGCAACACTACAATGAGCTTTGACGCACGCTGACCCCACGTTTCTGAGAGTCGCTAGCCGCTTTTACCCCGACTCGTCGGCGAGCCATGATAAAGACGGCAGTGACGGTCTAGTGACGGTCGGCCTTGCTTTCGGACCAAGTCGTGCGCGGCTGAAAAACTGTTGTGTTGGTTGGAGCTAGTCGTTCAACGGGACGGGGGGCAGACTGCGCATCGGCTCAGGGTTGAACGCTGCGTCGTACAAATCCTTGCCGTAACTCGTCCGCAATGGTTCGCCTTCGATCAGTCGGAAGGTGCGCTTGCCGTCTGCCAACCGTTCAGCGCGCAGGAAAATCGCGTTAGGCGTCTTTTTCGCGTGAAGCTTCGACGCGAACTCATGCAGGTGTGTAACGAACGAGACTTTGACGCCGGATTTGAGCAGGGCGCTTGTAATATGCATCGCGATTTCGGATCCTTCTCGTTCGTTGGTAGCCGCAAAAGACTCATTAAACAATACCATAGATTTCGGAGACAGCTTGTTGATGATTTCGTTCATGCGGCGCAGTTCTTCATCCAGCTTGCCGCTTTCCATCGAGACATCTTCTTCGCGCCTGTAATGGGTAAACAATGCGGCGCGAATCTCCGTTGAAAAGCGTTCGGCGGTAACGAACATGCCGGATTGCATCATCAATTGGCTAAGCCCGAGGCTTCGCAAGAAGGTTGACTTGCCGCCAGAATTGGCGCCGGTGATAACGATAAGATCCTTGTTATCTACGTCGAGATTGTTCCCAATGACCTTTTGCTTTCTGGTTAGCGCCAAGCAAACATCGTAGAGCCCGACAAATGCCCACTTTCGCTCACCGTAAGGCAACGGTAACGGAAAGCAGATCGGCTCTTGGAGTTCGTTGAGGTGCTGTCGCAGATTCAAGCAGCCGACGTAAAATGCCAATTCTGTCCGCAGCATTTGGAAAAAACTCAAGATGTGGTCGGTCGATTGAGCAAGTGCGTTAGCGACGAGATTAACGCCCTGGTTTCGCAACTCCGACAAAGCTCGCGCACCCGCATCATCCCGGGGATGAAGTTGATAGGTGTAGCCGGAGCTGCCCTTTATCAGGCGCGAGATCCAATTTAGGTCCTCATGGAGCGACTTGCGAAGTACGTAGTTACTGCCCTTGTTTCCCCTTCCGAGGTTGCCGCTGACCAAAACTCCTCGGCGAAATTTAAGGCGATTTAGATGATTGCTGATCATCGTGAAATAATTGTCGTCGAGTTCTGACCTAAGCATCGAGAATAGGTTCGAAAAGCCCTCTGAGCGAAATTGATCGTAAAACCGGTCGGCTATTCGACGCAGTTTCTCAAGCTTGACGACAAACATTTGTAGAATATTGACGGCTTGGTAGAGGGTGCCCGCCGGATATCTGCTGTTTGAGCTCCAGTAATGCTTCTTTTCTTCCAAGATCGCTTCGATCGAGATTTGATATATTTCCCTAACGACGGCCTCGTATTGCAAGCAATCTTTCATAACACGCTGGCGGTACAAGATAGCGTCGGGGCTTTCAAGGCAGGATAGTAGCGCCACCTTGGCGACTTCGAATAGAAAATGGTCACCAATTGCCATAGCGTTGAACAGGACCTGCAAGTCAAGGTCTTGAACAAGCGCTGCCTCGTTCGACGGTAGCATTTGCTTCAGGTCAAGACTGTGATCCAGCGTCCTTGAGCGCAGCTGCCTTTCCCTTCGCGAAAGCAGTTGGGTTGGATCAAAGTCGCGATCGCGGTACATGAGGAAGGCTTTCATGGCTGGACCCGTGCCATGATCTGGTCACGGGTGAGACCATATTTTTCGACGATGGCCATGGCATAGGCGAGGCCGTCAGCAGCACGCCGCGCGATCTTGAAGGTGCGCAGCGTTGGGTTATCCGGGACGACGGTGCTCACCATCGAAACCGTCCTTTCATTGAATGACGACAACTCGTCCAAGAATGTAACCCAGACGCATAATATGTCGAAGTTGCAAAGCCGCTCCATCACCCGCCGACTCAAATAGAGTTCGTCTTGAATAGTTGTCGAGGTAAAAATTTCATTCATTATCACTATTGATTGCGGCGTCGCATGTTGAAAAATGACATGAACACGCGCCAGGTCATCCTCCAACTTGCCACGCAGGGTTTCTACCTTCTCCTGTCGCTCAAAGTGAGTGAAGATACGGTCGAACAGAAACAATCGTGTCTCGCGACCGGGCGTGAGGCAACCCAGACTTGCTAGGTAATGCAACTGTCCAAACATGCGAGCAAAGGTGGTCTTGCCGCCCTGATTCGGCCCTGTGACGACAATGATTCGCTCTTTGCCTATCAAATAGAAGTCGTTGTGCACGACTGTGGCGTGCTGAGACGTCAGTTTTTGCGCTAGCGCGAGATCGAATGTGTCACGAGCGTGCGTTGCCTTAGACGTAGCGGATACATCCGGGTAGCAGAATTGCAATCCTGTTTGGCGTAATTGAACGATGTGGTCAAAATAGGCGATATAGAAATGGACCTCTCGATCGAAAGCGGCAATCCGTTCATCAAGGAAGTCGGTGTTCTGCTCACAATAACGCCGCAGGCGTGAGAACAGGTCGGAATTTAGCCGCCCAACGAACTCCAGAATCTTAGCTTCAATATGATTCATATCTTCTGGGGCAGAGTGGTATGTCACTCTGTAGTCCTTTGCATCGCCTTGTTGAAATTTTTTGAATGTCTCCTCTATTTCCGCACTGTAGTCGATCTGCGATTGTTGCTCCTGCACTGTCAACGAGTTGTCGCGAATAAGTACACAGTAGTTCACGTTGGAAAGTTCGACTGTCAGTTGTCTTGCCGTCCGCATGAGCGGCACAAAACTGAGTCCGGTCGCGTATTGTGTCAAATAGTCACGAAATGCCAAAAAGCCACGCGACCTGATAGGCGTGTTGTTTAATTTCGCCGATAATTGCTGAATGGCGTCACAATAGGTGCTAATCGCATGAAGGAGCCACGCTTCCTTGTGAAAGCGATAGTAGAGCTTGTTAGCTAGAGTCACATAAGCTCTGACATCGCGCATACGTGTTGCAAAGGATTTCACGTCTGCTAATAGTGGCTGGCTTTCAAGATCCCGAAAGACCTCGTGCCGATAGCTGATGGTGTCAGTACGGTTCAACGAATAGTAGAAGAATGGTTTTAGATTGTATTCGGCCCAGTTTGCCGTGATGGCCTCAACGATCTGATCGAGGTGCAAATCGGCAAAGCAAGCGGGCTTGGTGGCGCCGGTCGCGTTGACACGATCATCCTCCGAGTCGAACAACACGCTCGGGGGAGCTGTACGACCAACGAAAGACATCAATAAACTCCTACCAAAGCCGTGCTTCAATAGGAGTCATCAGCCCAGTCGGGCGGTTTTGGCGAACTCCATCGCCTTTGGCCAGTGATTTTAGGCGCTAAATTGTTCCCGTCAATCGGCGGGATGGATCCGCTTGATTGTTCTCGGCCGGTGGATATATGATTGTCGAGTTCCCTGGGGATGGAGTGCCCCCGAAACCGCCGCAAGGCTGATGACTCCTACTGCATGAAGATCTGGCGGTAGGAGTGATGTTGTACTTGTATTCCGCTAATCCGATAGCTTACGAGCGTTGGCTCTCAGCCAAAAGAGCGTGTGCGCTCATCGACGTGGCTGCACTGGTCTCCCCTCCAACCCGATTCGGGACGTCAGTGGGCCGCCGAGCGTTGGCCGAGCGAGCGACGGGTTACCCGGGCTATCGCTCCCGGTGGCTGCGTTGGCAGTTTCTTCGTGTTTTTCTTCCCGACGTTGCCGAGAAATTAAAGCCAGCCGGCTGTGACAGCCTTCAAAAGCTCCAATGCGCGCCGCCGCGATGTCTCATTTCCAGATCCGAACCGGACCAGGCCGCCGGCTCCGCAAGGAGACGGAGCTTATATCGGACCCACTGCGCCCGAAGCGACAATCGCCTTGTCAGCCGGAGGCTTGCATCATGAAAAACTTGGCGAGTCCGTCTTTCTTCAGGATGTTTGACCTTCTGTTGGCCGCCACAAACCCGGGGATAAGGTCGACGCGTTGGACGCATGACGGGGTGGAGTTCGAGCGTGAACGACATAGCTTCACGGGGCCTAAGCATGGCCTGACAATCGAAATCATGACCCTGACGCGAAGCGGGCGTCGCGGATGGAGCCTCATGGTAACCAAGGAATATTGGTGGTCGGGGGCCGACAGCAAGCCGCTCAAGAATTTGCGCTGGGCTCGTCCCATTGCGGGGCAACGTAGCGACTTGCTTACTTGGCTGCGCGAGCAGGAGGCGGCCTTGGAGCGCTCTGCGAATTCCGCGCGCATACCGCCGGCGGAGAATCACGCGGCCCCTGCGGAGGCGGACGAGTGCGTAGTGAGCCGTCCCCGCACCTGAGCGAATTGCGCAAATGGATCAAGTTCGTCCGCTAACCTCTGAGGGCATGAAGACGCGTGATTTGGTGGATGGTGGCGAACACGCTCAGTCCAGCAATCTGGCCGCAAGGCTCGACTGCGCCGTGATGGCGCTGAAGGGGGCTGGCTTCGAGAACTCTTCGCTTCTCGCTCGACTCGATGGTCTGCATGAGCTTCTGTGCCATAATCGGCTTCAACTGGCTGTGCTCGGTCAGTTCAAGCGGGGCAAGAGCACGTTCATTAATGCTCTACTGGGTGCTTCGCTATTGCCGACTGGCGTTGTGCCCCTAACCGCTGTGCCAGTATACATTTCTTGGCGGTCTGCTGGATTGGTCCGCGTTTGCTTCAGTGACGGTCGCGTGAATCAGGAGTTTGCAGCAGAGCGCCCTGACGCAATCCGAGACTTCCTGTATGGTTTCGTCGCAGAAGAAGCAAACTCAGAAAATCATCTCGGGGTAGAGCGTGTCGATCTCCTCTATCCAGCGCCGATACTTGCCGCCGGCGCAGTGCTGATCGACACACCCGGTGTCGGATCTACGTTTCGGCAGAACACCGAAGCCGCCGTGAGGGCGTTGCCGGAGTGCGATGCTGTGCTCTTTATCCTGTCGAGCGATCCGCCTATTACCGAGGCGGAACTCGGCTACCTGCGCCGGTTCCAATCGAAGGCAGGGAAGATTCTGTTCGTGCTCAATAAGGCCGACTACCTCCAGTCCGAGGACCAGGGCCAGGTAGTCGCATTCCTTCGTCAGGTTTTGAAAAAAACAATCTCTGGACTGCCGGGGATGAGATTTTCACCGTCTCGGCACGGGACGGAATGAGCGCCAAGCAGCGAGCTGATCGGGCTGGCCTGCAACGAAGCGGCATTGCGACGTGGAGGCGTATCTGACTGAGCAGTTGGCAAGGGAGAAGGTTTGGCTTCTGGAACGTGTCATTCGAAGCCGAGCGATTGACGTTCTGGCGCAGATTTCTGCGGACGTGAATTTGCGCATCTGTACATTGGAGCTTCCCCTCGAGGATTTGGTTCTGAAATGTCAAGCGCCAGAAAACGCGCTGCGGTTGACCGAGGAACAGAGAAGGCTCATCAACGACATCCTGGCTGCCGAGCAGCGGCATGTTCGAGAGTGTCTGGAAGCCCGATCGATTCCCTGCGGACGGGAGCATTGCGAAAGCTCGCGCCGATCTTCGAAAAAATTGTCACAGCCTTGTCACCGGCTTGGGTGGAGGGTGACCAAAGGCACCTCAGCGCGGAATTGCAGCAGGTGTTTGAGTTGCATGTCTGGAGTTCACGCGGGTGTTTGCCACAATGACTGAATCCGTGCTTTCTACCCACCGGGGTCGAATCGATGCTTTGATCGACGCTGTGCGGCGGACAGCAGCTGAGATCTTCGAGGTGTCGTTGCGACAAGATCTTGAGCACGAGTCGTTCGAGCTAGGGGAACAGCCTTATTGGGTGATGCAACATGTCCAATCCACTTGATTCTGGACACAGGCCGATTTATTGATCGCTTTCTACTTGGCAGCGTGCGGCCATGGGATTCCGAGTGAAGCGGCTGGTGAGTTTGTCTCCGGTCACCCCATCGGAAGCGATGGCGGCCTCTCCTTGGCCGTTCTTGCAGGTTCATGCGGATCGCGCCGCTTGCGACATCGTCGCGCGCAAGTCAGGCGGGAATATGCCTTTCGGCAACATGCAATGGACAGCCCGCGGCGGCACCGAGCTGTACACGCTGCCGGTCTGATCCGAGTATTGCGTGACGCGAAAGCTCGCCGCCATGCTGCAGAGCGGATAGATGTCGCGCGGATCAAGCTTGGTGGTTCGACTGGTCCATTTGATCATACCGCGTAGGCAGGCGACCAATGCGGCATCAAGTGAGTCGGCAAAACCGAACCCGATCCAGTGGGTCGGTGTCTCCACCATCGGACCGTCGAGCGGAACGTTTTTGTGCAGTACGAACTGAATGCGCATGTCCTCCATGGCGGTCTCGATGCCGGTCTGATCGACTACACCATCGCCCTGGGCCGCCACCGATCCGCTGGTCCAGAACAATCCGCCGCTACGCTGGACTGGCAACAACAGGGACGTGCCGACCACCATTTGGGCCAGTGCCAGATTGCCGCCGTAAGGGCCCGCAAGAATGCCGCTGACCGGCTTGTCGTGTGCCGGCTGAAGAGCAGCGATGTCCTGAAACGGCGCCAGCGGGATAGTGATGCCACTGACGAACAGTGCGCTGCGCCGTTCTTTGTCGAACCTGAAATAGTGCACATAAGGTTTGTCAAAATCTCTCGGCAGTGCGCCGACACCGAGCGGAAACGAGTTCCAGCCCCAATCGATCGGATAAAGCCGTAACCAGCGCATCTCCAAAACGTCGCCCGGTTCGGTGCCGCGTACCGCGATAGGGCCAACATTCGAATAGGGACCGGTTGGATAGCGCTTGCGGATCGGCTCGCGGTCCTCGAACGACAAGCCGTATCTCGCTTCGTTGCCCCATACAGTCCAGGTGTGCGGGTAATGGACAATATCGCCCGAATCGATCGTCAACGCGGCTGCACGTGAGGGATCGAGAACACCCATGCTTACGGTATCTTTAGTGGACTCCAGCACATGGGTTCGACCGGCTGGAATCTCTGGTAGGCTTTCGCTGGTTTCCTTAGCCGAAGCCTGGTTGGGGACCGGCCCGGCTGTGCCGAGAGCGAGCCCGCCTGCCGCGATCTGCAGCAGCCAGCGACGCAGCGTCCTCGTCTCCTCCGTGGCCGACACATCGCCGCGCCAGAAAGCACTAAATCGCTTGCGACCGATCATGGCGGTCCTCCCTTCACCAGCAAGATGTTCTTCCGGTCGCTTTCTCGACAATTGGAGCGCCCAACCACGTCGTCAGAATGCCCCGCAGGCGCCGCCCAGCGCAACCCAGAACGATTTCAGATCGGCGATCGGCACCACGCCGCTCGTGGCGTGCCCGGGGACGCTGCAGGCGTTAGCGCAGCCGCAGTGCATGGCGAGCCGGCGATGCGGCAGCCCTTGCTGATGCTTGCCGATCCGGTCGTGGCGGCGCGGAAGTCAGGCGACCGATTCAGCTCCTGAAGAAGGTGAGCAGGTCGGCGTTGATCGTCTCGGCCTCCGTCGTCGGCATGCCGTGCGGAAATCCTTTGTAGGTCTTTAGAGTCCCTTTCTTTAAAAGCTTCGCCGACAACGGCCCAGAATCGGCATAGGGCACGACCTGATCGTCCTCGCTATGCATCACCAACGCAGGCACGGTGGTCTTCTTGAGGTCTTCGGTGAAATCGGTCTGTGAGAAGGCAACGATGCCGTCGTAATGCGCCTTGGCAGCCCCCATCATACCCTGACGCCACCAGTTGGCGATGATCCCCTCCGACGGCTTGGCTCCCGGCCGGTTGTAGCCGTAGAACGGTCCCGCGGCGAAGTCTCGGTAGAATTGCGCGCGGTTGGCCGCGAGCTGTGCCTGAAGGCCGTCAAACACCTCTTTGGGAAGACCGCCCGGATTGGCGGCCGTCTTCACCATCAGCGGCGGCACCGAGGCGATCAGAACCGCCTTCGCCACCCGGCTTTCGCCGTGACGAGCTATGTAATGTACGACCTCACCGCCGCCAGTGGAATGGCCGACGTGAATTGCATTGTTCAAATCAAGATATGCAGTCACCGCCGCGAGATCGTCTGCATAGTGATCCATGTCATGGCCGTCGCCAGTCTGGCTAGAACGGCCGTGGCCGCGCCGGTCATGGGCGATCACGCGGTAGCCGCGATTGAGGAAGAACAGCATTTGCGTATCCCAATCATCAGCAGATAGCGGCCAACCATGGCTGAATACGATCGGCTGACCTTTGCCCCAGTCCTTGTAGAAAATCTGCGTGCCGTCTCGGGTGGTGACGAACATCAGTGCCTCCCTTCGTTGAAGCAATCTTTTGGTCTTTATCCCAGGCTGAACGTTCTTCGAAGCCGCCTATGCCTCGTCCGGAGCGAGCGTGCGGCTCAACAATCTGCGGCACGACCGCAACGGATGGTACTCAGGCACGACGACGAACGGCTTGCCGGAAACCGTCGTCTGTATTGAGAAATTGCCTCAATAAATGTGTGGCGTCCTAGAAAACTCCGCGGTCATCTTCACAAGTTTGGGAGCCAGCGGCATCACAGCTTCTGCGAGTGCTGCCAGATCTCCGGGCTGACCGGGATCAGAGGGCGAAACACCCGGTAAACTGGCTCTGCTCCTTAAAACCGCAATCGAGTCCAATTTCAGTCGATGTCAAATCGCTACAGCGCAAAAGGTCCTTAACGCGCTCGACCCGGGCATCGAGCTGATATTAATGAGACGGTAATGCTGTACTATAGTGGAATGCAGGCGCAAAATGCGATTTCGACAGATCGGTAACGCCCGCAAGCTCGGCGAGCGAAAGGTCCTCGGCGAGACGCTCGTGAATCATCGCTTCCACGCACCGCAGCTGCCACGGCGCCAGTCCACCTTTGACAGGGGCGATCCGCCGCGGCCGGTCCTGCGCCAGTACAGGTCGATCAGCAAGGCCACCGTCGGCGTCTCGGCATAGAGCCGACCATACACATCGCGGACGCCGAGCTCATCCGCGAGCACCGGCGCGATACGCCAGAGCCGCTCCGCGCTCCCAGATGTCCATATATCGGCTGATTTTGCGTTTAGCGGTGGAGCGGGCGTAACTTGAAACCGCACCTATCTTGCTGGGTAGCCGCAATTCCGGAGTGCTTGTCATGATAAAGCTCAGCGTTCCCGGATTGCTAAGCTTCAACGGCGGTTTTGTTGATACCGCCGGGTTCCTTGGGCTGCAGGGCCTGTTCACGGCACACGTGACCGGAAATTTCGTCACCCTTGGAGCCGCGCTGGTGTACGGCACGCACGGCGTCATCGCAAAATTGTTGGCGCTCCCCGAATTCATCGTCGTCGTGGCTCTCGCACGGGTGGCCGGCGCCGCTTTGAGAAACAGGGGAACGGACGCCTTGCGAGTTCTGCTGGTTGTCAAGGTTCTCTGCCTTATTGCATTCTTTGTTCTGGGCGTAACCTTGGGGCCTTTTTCTGACAGCGATAGCGCGGCAGCGTTGCTTACTGGTTTCGCCGGAATTGCCGGCATGGCCATTCAGAACGCGGTTCAGCGCGTTCACTTCCCCTCCATCCCGCCTACAACGTTGATGACGGGCAATACCACACAGGCGGTGCTCGACGCGGTCGATCTGTTGCGCCCGCAGCCGAATAGCGATCTTGCCGTCATCCGCGCACGTTTCGCACGCATCTTTCGAGGAATCGTGTGGTTCGCCGCGGGCTGCGCTACGGCTGCGCTCTTGTACTATTGGGTCGGCTTTTGGTCGCTGGCGGTTCCCGCAGTTATAGGCGCGATCACCGCGATTCTGCGAACCAAAATCATGGCGTGAAACTTGAGGTAGATTGGGGCGTCGACCCCGTCAGGTGGCACTCGTCATTTTTTAATTGCATCCGGTCGGTCTGTTTGACAGCAGAAAATATTGAACATTCCCGCCAACAGCGACGTTTTGCCGAAGGGCCGCTTTGTCTCCCGACCTCTTATTTTTGCACCAGGGCGCCCTCCGAGGCAGATTTTACGGAGGACTTGATGGGGTTCAAAGTGTCGGCATGCAGTGCTGCAACCACTTGTGCGCCTTCACCGACCGCCGCCGCAACGCGCTTCACCGAGCCTGATCGCACATCACCGATCGCGTAAACGCCATGCCGGCTGGTCCCTAGTTGCTGTCCGCTTGTGCCGTTGCCTGCACCGGTCAAGACGAATCCTTTTGAGTCTAGATCAATCCCAGAGCCCGACAACCAATCGGTGTTCGGATCTGCTCCGATGAACAGAAATAGGTGTCGAAGC